>Ga0265798_10002948_pt1 | contig 24610 bp, 25 predicted proteins | sample P3T30metagenome_FD_192430 | JGI IMG/M metagenome (GOLD analysis project Ga0265798, IMG submission 192430) | Plant litter microbial communities from East Loma Ridge, Irvine, California - P3 T30 | ecosystem: Environmental > Terrestrial > Plant litter > Unclassified | place: USA: California...
ATCCGCGCCTGCAGATCCGGTTCGAGGTATTCGACCGCCTGGTCGAGCCGGTCGAGGGCTTCGACCTCGACGTGCGCGTGGGCGACGCCATCGCCGGACAGATGGTGGCGCGCCGGCTGATGGCCAACCACCGTATCGTGTGCGCCGCCCCGTCCTACCTGGCGCGGCGCGGCACGCCCGCGACCCTGCGCGAGCTGGGCGGCCACGATTGCCTGGTCATCAAGGAACGCGACCACCCCTTCGGCGTGTGGCGCCTGCATGGGAAAAATGGCGAGGAGACCGTCAAGGTGTCGGGCGCGCTGTCGACCAACCACGGCGAGATCGCGCTGCGCTGGGCGGTCGAGGGGGCCGGCATCGTGCTGCGTTCGCGCTGGGATGCCCAGCCCTTCATCGATGCCGGCCAGCTGGTCCAGCTGCTGCCCGAGTACACCCAGGAAGCGAATGTCTGGGCCGTGTATCCGCAGCGCCTGGCCGGTTCGGCCAGGCTGCGCGCCTGCGTCGCGTTCCTGCAGCGCGCGATGGAAGGCGCCGGGGCCGGCGCCTAGTTACTCGTGACGGTAGACGCGCGGCTCCAGCGTGTGTTCCTCGATGGCCGGCTGCTGCACCGCGGCCGGCGCCTGCGCGGCCGGATCGCGCTTCGGATAGGGCGTGCCGTCCCTGTGCGTGTAGCTGTCGCTGGCGCCGTCGTAGATCAGGTCGATGTCGGGATAGGTGGCGCGGTCGTCCGGGTTGTTCGGGCCGACCGCCAAGAACAGCGCATTGCCCCAGCTGCGGTTGACCAGCTGGTGGCCGTTCGGGCGCCCGGCCGGGAAGGCCGCGCAGTCGCCCGCGCGCATCAGGGTCTCGCCCTCGTCGGTGACCAGGGTCAGCTCGCCCGAGACGACCATGACGAATTCGTCCTCGTGGGTATGCCAGTGGCGCTGCGACGAGGCCGCGCCCGGCTTGAGTTCGACCAGGTTGGCGCCGAACTGGCTCAGGCCGCCGGCCTGGCCCAGCGCCTGGCGGCTGCGGCCGTTGACGGCTTCGGCGAAGGGATCGGGATAACCGGTGCCGGTCAGCACGGGGATACTGCTCAGGTCTAGCCTGGACATGGCGACGCTCCTCATTGGTTGCGGATTGTGCTCCGCATACGGGTTGGCGCCTAGGATAGCGCAAACGGCGCCCGCGTCGGCGTCCCGCTGGCGGACGCGCAGCGCCGGCAAGCCATCTTGCCGCGCTTCGCATGCGATCCGGATGATCCGGCGCAGGCGGACGGCGCCCGCCGCCTCAGGAAGCCCGTTTCTGCACCAGCGTCAGGATGTCGTAGCTGGCCACCAGTTCGTCGTGCTGGTTGGTCACCTGCACATCCCAGGCCACCACGCCCTGGCCGCGCCCCTGGTCGTCGCTGCGGTTGCGGTCGACCTTGCGCTTGCAGGTGAGCCGGGCACGGATGGTGTCGCCGATCGCCACCGGCGCCACGAAGCGCAGGTTGTCCAGGCCGTAGTTGGCCAGCACCGGCCCCGGCGCCGGCGAGACGAACAGGCCTGCCGCCGCCGACAGCACGAAGTAGCCGTGGGCGATGCGCTTGCCGAATTGCGTATCTTTTGCCGCGATCTCGTCGAAGTGCATGTAGAAATAGTCGCCCGAGACGCCGCCGAAATTCACGATGTCGGCTTCGCTGACGGTGCGGCGGTGGGTCAGCAGCGAATGGCCGATTTCCAGCTCCTCGAAATGGCGGCGGAAGGGATGCAGCTCGCTTTCCTTGACCGCCGCGCCGCGCACGTATTCGCCGGTGACGGCGGTGAGCATGGTGGGCGAGCCCTGCACCGCGGCGCGCTGCAGGAAGTGCTTGACCGCGCGGATGCCGCCCAGCTCCTCGCCGCCGCCGGCGCGTCCCGGGCCGCCGTGCTTCAGTTGCGGCAGGGGCGATCCGTGGCCGGTCGAATCGACCGCCGACTCGCGCTCCAGGATGTGCACGCGACCGTGCGAGGCGGCGGCCACCGGCACCGCATGCGCGGCGATGGCCGGGCTGCGCGTCACCAGCGTGGTCACCAGGCTGCCGCGGCCGCGCGCGGCCAGCTCCAGCGCCTCGTCGATGTCGCCATACGGCATGATGGTGCTGACCGGACCGAAGGCTTCGAGTTCATGTACCGCCGCGCCGGCGCCGGCATTGCGGCACAAGAGCAGCGTGGGTGCGAAAAAGGCGCCGTCGGCGCAGTGTTCGCCCACCGGCTTGAAACCGTCGCGCGCGGAGAACAGCACCTCGTTGCCGCGCGCGAGCATCTCGACGCGCTCGCTGACGTCGCGGTGCTGGTCCATCGAGGCCAGCGCCCCCATGCGCACGCCTTCCACCTTCGGATTGCCGACCACGATCTTCGCCAGGCGCGCGCGCAGGCGCTCGCCGACCGCGTCGACCAGGGCTTCCGGCACGATCACGCGGCGGATCGCCGTGCATTTCTGGCCTGCCTTGCCGGTCATCTCGCGCGCCACTTCCCTCACGAACAGCTCGAACTCCTCGTCTTCCGGCGTGACGTCCGGCGCCAGGATCGCGGCGTTGAGCGAATCCGCCTCGGCCGTGAAGGGCACCGATTCGCGGATCAGGTTCGGGTTGGCGCGCAGCTTGGCGGCGGTGGCGGCCGAGCCGGTGAAGGTGACGGCATCGAAGCCGGTGAGGCGGTCGAGCAGGTCGCCGGTGCTGCCGATGACGAGCTGCAGGCAGCCCGGCGGCAGCAGTTCGGACTCCATCATCATCTTCACCACCGCGTGGGTCAGGTAGCTGGTGGCGGTGGCCGGCTTGGCGATGCAGGGCATGGCGGCCAGGAAGCTGGGTGCGAATTTTTCGAGCAGGCCCCAGATCGGGAAATTGAAGGCGTTGATGTGCACCGCCACGCCGCCGCGCGGTACCAGGATGTGGGTGCCGGCGAAGCCGCCGCGCTTGCCCAGGCCGATCGCCGGGCCTTCGTGCAGCACGTTCGACGAGGGCAGCTCGCGCCCGCCCATGCTGGCGTAGGCGAACAGGGTGCCGATGCCGCCTTCGACGTCGACCCAGCTGTCGGCGCGGGTGGCGCCGGTCAGGTGCGAAATCTCGTACAGCTCTTCTTTCCGCTCCATCAGGTACAGCGCCAGGGCCTTCAGGCGCTGGGCGCGGGTCTGGAAGTCCAGCCGCATCAGGCTGCGCACGCCGGTGCCGCGCGCATGGCCGATGGCTTCGCCGAAGTCGATCTGGTCGGCGTGGGTGTGGTAGATCAGCTGGTTGTCCAGGGCGCTGTGCAGGGCCTGGTGGGGTTCCTGGCCGATCCAGCGGTTGGCGATCAGGCTTTGCAGGGTGGATGGGGTGTGCATTGTTGTCTCCTGTTTTTACTTGGGCCCCTGCCTTCGCAGGGGCGACGTAGCAAAGGTACGTGGCTTTAAAACCGTCGTCCCTGCGAAGGCAGGGACCCAAGCTGGTTCGCGTACACGCGGCTATTTCTTGGGCTTGTGCGGCTCGTCGAACACCATCCGCTTGCGATCGAGCTCCACCTCGCTCAAGGCTTCCACCTCGCGCATGGTCCGCATCGAGCGCAGGTTCAGGTCGTGATACTGGCGCGTGCCGTAGCTCTTCCACGCAAGCTCCGCGTCCGTCACCGCGCGCACCACGCGCGCCGGGGCGCCCAGCACCAGGCTGCGCGGCGGGATCAGCATGCCGGCCTTGACGAAGGCCGAGGCGCCGACGATGGATTCGGCGCCGACCACCGCCTTGTCCATCACCACCGCATTCATCCCGACCATCGCATTGCGTCCGACGCGGCAGCCGTGCAGCACGGCGCCATGGCCGATGTGGCCGTCCACCTCGACCACCGTGTCGTCCTCGGGGAAGCCGTGCATCACGCAGGTGTCCTGGACGTTGGCGCCCTCTTCCAGCACCAGGCGGCCGAAGTCGCCGCGCAGCGAGGCCAGCGGACCGACATAGCAGCGCGGGCCGACGATCACGTCGCCGATCAGCACCGCCGTCGGATGCACATAGGCGCTCGGATGCACTACCGGGCGGAGTCCGTCGATCTCGTAGACCCGGGCCACGTTCACACCCGCTCGACGATCAGGGCGATGCCCTGGCCGACGCCGATGCACATCGTGCACAGCGCATAGCGCCCGCCGCCGCGGTGCAGCTGGTTCACCGCCGCCATCACCAGGCGCGCCCCCGAGGCGCCGAGCGGATGGCCGATCGAGATCGCGCCGCCGTTCGGATTCACCCGCGCGTCGTCGTCGTCCAGGCCGAGGTCGCGCAGCACCGCCAGGCCCTGGGAGGCGAAGGCTTCGTTCAGCTCGATCACGTCCATCTGGTCCAGCGTGAGGCCGGTCTGCGCCAGCAGCTTTTTCGTGGCCGGCGCCGGGCCGAAGCCCATGATGCGCGGCTCCAGGCCGACCGTCGTCATGCCGACCACGCGCGCGCGCGGCGTGAGACCGTATTTGTCGACCGCGCCGCTGGAAGCCATCAGGATCGCGCAGGCGCCGTCGTTGACGCCGGCCGCATTGCCGGCGGTGACGCTGCCCTCCGGCGTCACCACTCCCTTCAGCTTCGCCAGCGCTTCCAGCGTGGTGTCGGGACGCGGATGCTCGTCGGTGTCCACCACTTTGGGATCGCCCTTCTTGACGGGTATCGTCACCGCCACGATCTCGTCCCCAAACACGCCGGCGGCGTGCGCCTTGGCCCACTTCTGGTGGCTGCGCAGGGCAAAGGCATCCTGGTCGGCGCGGTCGACGCTGAATTCACGCGCCACGTTCTCGGCGGTCTCGGGCATCGAGTCGATGCCGTACTGCGCCTTCATCTTCGGGTTCACGAAGCGCCAGCCGATGGTGGTGTCCTCGATTTTCGCGGCGCGCGAAAACGCGCTGTCGGCCTTGCCCATCACGAAGGGCGCGCGGGTCATGCTCTCGACGCCGCCGGCGATCAGGAGCTCGGCTTCGCCGGCGCGGATCGCGCGCGCGGCGGTGCCGACCGCATCCAGGCTGGAGCCGCACAGGCGGTTAATGGTGCTGCCCGGGACGGACGCAGGCAGGCCGGCCAGCAGCGCGGCCATGCGCGCCACGTTGCGGTTGTCCTCGCCGGCCTGGTTGGCGCAGCCGAGCAGCACGTCGTCCACGCGCGCCCAGTCGACGCCGGGATTGCGCTGGATGAGCGCCGCGATCGGCAAGGCCGCCAGGTCGTCGGCGCGCACGCTCGCCAAGGCGCCACCGAAGCGGCCGAAGGGGGTGCGCACGGCGTCGCAGATGTATGCCTCGTTCATGGAATCTCCTGGGATTTTCAGTGTTTTGGACGCTGGTCGAGCACGCGGCGCGCCTTGCCGGTCAGCGAGCGCTCGATGCCCTGGGGCGGCAGCAGCTGCACGCGCGTGCTCACGCCGATATAGGTCTTGATGCGGTGCTGGAGGTCGCGCGCCAGCTGTTCCACGGTGCCGGCGGAATGCCCGCCTTCGCGCAGCTCGCAGCGCACGTCGAGGGCGTCGAGGTGCCCGTCGCGCGTGACCACCAGCTGGTAGTGCGGGGCCAGCGCCGGCGTCGCCAGCACCAGTTCCTCGACCTGGCTCGGGAACACGTTCACGCCGCGGATGATCAGCATGTCGTCCGAGCGGCCGTTGATGCGGCCCATGCGGCGCATCGAACGCGCGGTAGGCGGCAGCAGGCGCGTGAGGTCGCGCGTGCGGTAGCGGACGATCGGCAGCGCCTCCTTGCTCAGCGAGGTGAATACCAGCTCGCCCTCTTCGCCGTCGGGCAGCACCGCGCCGGTGTCGGGGTCGATGATCTCGGGGTAGAAATGGTCTTCCCAGATCACCGGGCCATCCTTGCTCTCGATGCATTCGCTGGCCACGCCCGGCCCCATCACTTCAGAGAGGCCGTAGATGTCGACCGCGTCGATGCCGGCGTTCTCCTCGATCTCGCGGCGCATGGCGGCGGTCCAGGGTTCGGCGCCGAAGATGCCGACCTGCAGCGACGAACTGGCCGGGTCGATGCCCTGGCGCTTGAATTCCTCGACGATGTTCAGCATGTACGAGGGCGTGACCATGATGATCGAGGGCTGGAAGTCCTGGATCAGCTGGACCTGCTTCTCGGTCTGCCCGCCCGACATCGGCACCACGGTGCAGCCCAGGCGCTCGGCGCCGTAGTGGGCGCCCAGGCCGCCGGTGAACAGGCCGTAGCCGTAGGCGATGTGCACCATGTCGCCGGGACGCCCGCCGGCCGCGCGGATCGAGCGCGCCACCACGTCGGCCCAGGTATCGATGTCGCGCCGGGTGTAGCCGACCACGGTCGGCTTGCCGGTGGTGCCGGAAGACGCATGCACGCGCACCACCTGTTCCTTCGGCACGGCGAACAGGCCGAAGGGGTAGTTGTCGCGCAGGGTCTTCTTTTCGGTGAAGGGAAACTTCGCCAGGTCGGCCAGGGTTTTCAGGTCGTCCGGATGCACGCCTGCCTCGTCGAAGGCGCGGCGGTAGTGGGCCACGTTCTCGTAGGCGTGCTTCAGGCTCCATTGCAGGCGTTGCAGTTGCAGGGCTTGCAGTTCGTCGCGGCTGGCGCGCTCGATCGGCTCGAGTTCTGCTGCTTGCGGGATGCGTTGCACCATTTCTGTTTCCTCCTTCTTGCTCAGCTTTCCGGATCGGCGACGTGGCCGGCGATGCGGTGCGACTTGCCACGGAACAGCGCGATGCGGCGCCCTTCCTGGTCGCTGACGGCGATGTCGTAGACGCCGGTCTTGCCGGACAGCGCCTGCTCGACCGCCTCGGCCACCAGGACATCGCCGGCGCGGCCGGGCGCCAGGTAGTCGATCGTGCAGCCGGCGCCGACGGTATTCAGGTTGTGCGAATTGCAGGCGAAGGCGAAGGCGCTGTCGGCCAGCATGAAGATATAGCCGCCATGGCAGGTCCCGTGGCCGTTGAGCATGTCCTCGCGCACGCGCATGCGCATGCGCGCATAGCCGGGGCGGATCTCGTCCAGCAGCATGCCCAGCGCCTGGCTGGCGGCATCGCGTTCGTACATCGTCTTGCCGGCCAGTTCGGCCAGCGCCTGCCTGTCCTGCATGGAGGTCTCACTGTGCATGGAAGCGCGCTCCCCGGGGCTGGTCGCCGAAGACGCTCGCGGCGATCCGGCGGCGCAGCAGTGGCGAGACGCGATAACGGTCCTCGCCATAGCCGGCGGCCAGGTGGGTCAGCACCGCCAGCACCTGGCGCAGGCCGATGGCGTCGGCCCAGGCCAGCGGGCCGCGCGGGTAGTTCACGCCCTTCTGCATGGCCAGGTCGACGGCGGCGGCGCTGCACACGCCCTGGTTGACGGCGTCTGCCGCTTCGTTGGCCAGCATGGCGACGGTGCGCATCACGGCCATGCCGGGCACGTCGTCCAGGCGCGTGACGGCGAAACCGGCTTCCTGGAACAGCCCGACGGCGCCATGCCAGGCCGCCTCGCTGCACTGGTCGGCCCTGGCCAGCGCGATGCGCGTGGCCCTGGCCGGATCGAGCAGCAGGTCGAACAACACGGTGTCGCGCACGCCGTCGTCGGCCGCGCGCTGGGTTGCGCTGCGGCCGTCGGTCAGGTAGATCGACGCGCCGCCGGCATGCAGGGCCGGCGCCTCGAACAGGTCGACGCCGTCGAGCAGGCCCGGATGGCTGACGCTCACGCCGGAAGCTTTCAAGCGCTCGGCCAGCACCGCGTGCAGGGCGTCGAAGGCCGGCGCCTGCACGTCCTTCACGTGGGTGACGCGCAGCTCCTTCGGACAGGCGCGCGGCGGTTCGGACTGCGGCTGCGGCGCGGGCACGCCTTCGCCATAGCGGAAGAAACCGCGCCCGCTCTTGCGGCCCAGGAAGCCGGCGTTCACCAGTTCCTGCTGGAGGGTCGAGGGCAGGTAGCGCTGGTCGCCGAAATAAGCGTCGAACACCGAACGCGTGACGGAAAAATTGACGTCGTGGCCGATCAGGTCCATCAGCTCGAAGGGGCCCATGCGGAAACCGCCGGCCTCGCGCATCACGGCGTCGAGCGTGGCGGCATCGCCTGCGCCTTCCTGCAGCAGGCGCAGCGCCTCGGCATAGTAGGGGCGCGCCACGCGGTTGACGATGAAGCCGGGGGTCGACTTCGCGTGCACCGGATTCTTGCCCCAGGCGCTTGCGGTGGCGTGGACGGTGTCGGCCACGCTCTTGTCGGTGGCGACGCCGCTGATCACCTCGACCAGGGCCATCAGCGGCACGGGATTGAAGAAATGCATGCCGACCAGGCGTTCCGGCCGCTGCAGCCTGGCTGCGATGGCGGTCACCGAGATCGAGGAGGTATTGGTGGCCAGGATGCAGTCGGGGCCGACCACGGCTTCGAGCTCGGCGAACAGGCTGCGCTTGACCTCCAGGTCTTCGACCACGGCTTCGACCGCCAGTACGCAATCGCGCGCCTCCTGCAGCGCATGCATGGGCAGCAGGCGCTCGCGCGCCAGGTCGGCCTCGGCGGCGCCCATGCGGCCCTTTTCCACCAGCCTGGCAAAAGCCTTGCCGATGCCGGCGATGGCCTGCGCCACCGCGTCCGGACGGGTATCGAACAGGCGCACGGTGTGGCCGGCGGCGGCCGCGACCTGGGCGATGCCGCTACCCATGGCGCCGCTGCCGATCACGGCGATCGTGCTGCCCTTGTCCAATGCGTTGGCCATCTCACTCTCCCTTGAAGTCCGGCGTGCGTTTTGCGATGAAGGCGGCGACGCCCTCGCGGTAATCGTGGCTGTAGCCCAGCTCCCGCATCATTTGACCTTCCAGCGCGAGCTGCTGTTCCAGCGTATTGGTGGAACTGGCGAGCATGGCTTTCTTGGTATAGGCCAGCCCTTTGGTGGGCGCACTGGCGAAGTGGCGCGCCATGGCCATGGCCTCGTTCATCAGCTCGGCGTCGGGCAGGCAGCGCCAGATCAGGCCCCATTGCTCGGCCTTCTCGGCCGGCAGCTTGTCGCCCAGCAGGGCCAGGCCCATGGCGCGCGCCGGACCGAGCAGGCGTGGCAGCACCCAGGTGCCGCCGCTGTCGGGGATCAGGCCCAGCTTGCAGAAGGCTTCGATGAAACTGGCCGACTGCGCCGCCAGCACGATGTCGCAGGCCAGCGCCAGGTTGGCGCCGGCGCCGGCGGCCACGCCGTTGACGGCGCAGATCACCGGCATCGGCAGGGTGCGCAGGGTCGTGACCAGCGGCGCATAGTATTTTTCGACCGACTCGCCGAGGTCGACGCCGGGCGCGCCCGGCTCCACCGCGCGGTCGTTCAAGTCCTGGCCGGCGCAGAAGCCGCGGCCGGCGCCGGTCAGCAGCAGCACGCGCACGCTCTTGTCCGCCCGCACCCGGTCGAGCGCGGCGCGCACTTCGGCGTGCATGGCCTGGGTGAAGCTGTTCAGGCGCTCGGGGCGGTTCAGGGTCAGGGTAGCGATGCCGGCGTCGATGGTGAACTGGATGGTGTCGTAGTTCATGGTGTCTCCAATATTATTGTGATCGCGTCCCACCGTCGCTCCTGCGCAGGCAGGGGCGACGGGGTCATTTAATCGTGCACGTCGAAATCCACCACCACCCTGTCCGTCACCGGAAAACTCTGGCAGCTGAGCACGAAGCCGCGCGCCACCTCGTAGTCCTCGAGCGCGTAGTTGACGTCCATGTCGACGCTGCCTTCCAGCACCTTGCAGCGGCAGGTCGAGCAGACGCCGCCCTTGCAGGAGTAGCGCAGGTCCAGGCCCGCGCGCAGGCCGGCCTCGAGGAGGGATTCCTTGTCGCGGTCCATGCTGAAGCTGGCGTGGTTGCCGTCCATGATGACCGTCACTTCGGTGTGGTGCGACGCGCCCGCCGCATCCTGGCGCCGCGGCGTACGCGGCTCCTGCGCGGCGCCCGCCGCGAACAGCTCGATGCGGATGCGCTCCCTGGGCATGCCGGCTTCCTGCAGCGCGGCGGAGACGCCGTGCATCATGTCTTCCGGGCCGCAGACGAAGGCGTAGTCGACGTCTTCCACGCGCAGCCAGCGCTGGAACAGCTGGCGGCATTTGTCCTCGGTGATGCGGCCGTTGAACAGCTCGATGTCCTGCTGTTCGCGGCTCATCACGTACACCAGGTTCAGGCGCTCCAGGTACTGGTCCTTCAGCTCGGCCAGCTCGTCGCGGAAGATCACGGACGAGGAAGCGCGGTTGCCGTACAGGATGGTGAAGCGGCTGTGCGGCTCGGCCAGCAGCGTGGTCTTGACGATCGACAGGATCGGCGTGATGCCGCTGCCGGCGGCGAAGGCCAGGTAGTGGCGCCGGCTTTCCGGTTCGAGCGGCAGGTTGAAGCGGCCTTCGGGCGGCATCGCCTCGAGCGTCACGCCGGGCTTGAGACTGTCCAGCGCCCAGTTTGAAAACAGGCCGCCGGACACGCGCTTGATCGCCACGCGCAGGCGCCCGTCCTGCACCGCCGAGCAGATCGAATAGGAGCGGCGCACCTCTTCGCCCTCGATGCGCGCACGCAGGGTCAGGTGCTGGCCCTGGCGGTAGCGGAAGGTGTCGGCGAGCGCGGGCGGCACATCGAAGGTGACGGCGATGGCGTCGCGCGTCTCGTGCTTGACCTTGGAGACGGTCAGGGTGTGGAACTGGCTCATTTCAGCCTCATGGGTTACAAAGAATCCCGGAAAACCGTAGCGAGCGGCCGACAGGACAACGCGCAGCAGGTTTTACGGGGTTCTTTAGTGGCATTTGAAGTAGTCGAAGGGCTCGCGGCAATCGAGGCACTGGTACAAGGCCTTGCAGGGCGTCGAGCCGAACTGGCTGGTCAGGCGCGTGCGGGCGGAGCCGCAGTGCGGGCAGGCGACCTCCGGTGCGCGGATCGCATGGCGCTTCACGCCGTGCGTGAGGCCGCTGATGTCGATCACCTGCTGCACCGGCGGCGCGATGCCGTAGCCCTTCAGGGCGGCCTTGCCGGCTTCGCTCATCCAGTCGGTGGTCCAGGCCGGCGACAGGCGCGTGACGATGCGCAGCTTCCCGACGCCATGCGCGCGCAGGGCCTGCTCGACGTCCTCGGCGATCACCTGCATGGCGGGGCAGCCGGAATAGGTCGGGGTGATGGTCACCACGCACTCGCCGCCGGCGTCGTCGATGGCCACGGCGCGCACGATGCCCAGGTCGACCACCGAGATCACCGGGATCTCCGGGTCCGGCACCCCGGCAAGCCAGGTCCATACCTGCTCTGGCGTGTACGCGGGCGCAGCCACGGCCATCACCATTCGGCGCCCGGATAGGCGCGCTGCAGGAACTGCATCTCGGCCAGGATGTAGCCCAGGCGTTCCGAATGCCGGCCCTGCTTGCCGCCGCGCTGCATGAAGGCGTCCGGCGAAGGCATCTTCAGCGTGGCTTCTTCCAGCACCTCGGCCACGTGGGACAGGAAAGCCGCGCGCAGGGCGTCGGCGGCCGGGGCCACGCCCTGCTCGACCATGGCCTGGTCGACCGCGTCGTAGGCGAACATCTCGCCGGTATGGGTCCAGAGCTCGTCGATCGCGGCCTGCATCTTGCGGTGGCTGGTCTCGGTGCCGTCGCCCAGGCGCACCACCAGGTCGCCGCTGCGGCGCAGGTGATAGGTGATTTCCTTGATCGATTTTTCCGCGATCCCGGCGATGCGGACGTCGCTGGAATCCACCAGGCCGCGCATCAGGAAATAGTGCCAGGTATCGAAGAAGAACTGGCGCGCCATGGTCTGCGCATAGTCGCCATTGGGCTGCTCCACCAGCAGCACGTTGCGCAATTCGCGGGTGTCGCGCAGGTAGGCCAGGCGGTCTTCGTCGCGGCCCTTGCCTTCGATCTCGCCGGCATAGCTCAGCCACATGCGGGTCTGGCCGAGCAGGTCGAGGGCGACGTTGGTCAGCGCCATGTCTTCTTCCAGCGCCGGCCCCTTGCCGCACAACTGCGACAGCTGCTGCGACAGGATCAGGGCGTTGTCGCCCTGCCTCAGGAGGTAGTCGAACTTGTTGGAATCCACGGCCGCCTCAGAGGTTCTTGACTTCTTCCGGCATCGGGAAGAAGGTGGGGTGGCGATACACCTTGCTGTTGGCCGGCTCGAACAGCGCTTCCTTGTCGGCCGGGCTGGAAGCGACGATGTCGGCCGCCTTCACCACCCAGATCGACACGCCTTCGTTGCGGCGGGTGTAGACGTCGCGCGCGTTATTCACCGCCATCTCGGCGTCGGGGGCGTGCAGGCTGCCCACGTGCTTGTGGGCGAGGCCGTGCTGGCTGCGGATGAAGACTTCCCACAGGGGCCATTCTTTGCTCATTGTTTTGTCTCCTGAATCGCGTCACCCCTGCGCAGGCAGGGGTCCAAGTTGCTGGCATGCTGATAACTTATGGTCGAACCGGGTCACTGCCCCCTAGGCGGCGCGTGGTCGAACCGGGGTCAGAGCCCTTTTGAAAGCAACACCGGGCTCTGACCCCTTTGCTTGTCGGCATACGCGCCCAGCGCCTCGCGGAACCACTCCCCGTCTTCCCAGGCCTTGACCCGCGTACGCAGGCGCTCCTTGTTGCACGGGCCGTTCCCCTTCAGGACCTCGTAGAACTCGCTCCAGTCGATCGCGCCGAAGTCGTAGCTGCCGCGTTCGGCGTTCCACTTCAGGTCCGGGTCGGGCACGGTAAGACCGAGGAATTCGGCCTGGGGCACGGTCTGGTCGACCATGCGCTGGCGCAGTTCGTCGTTCGAGAACAGCTTGATGCGCCAGCGGGCCGACTGGGCGCTGTTGACGGATTCGGCGTCGGAGGGGCCGAACATCATCAGCGAGGGCCACCACCAGCGGTCGAGCGCGTCCTGGGCCATCGCCTTCTGCTCGGGCGAGCCCTGGGCCAGCTGCATCATGATGTCGTAGCCCTGGCGCGCGTGGAAGGACTCTTCCTTGCAGACGCGGACCATGGCGCGCGCATACGGGCCGTAGGAGCAGCGGCACAGCGGGATCTGGTTGATGATCGCCGCGCCGTCCACCAGCCAGCCGATGGCGCCGATGTCGGCCCAGGAGAGGGTCGGGTAATTGAAGATGCTGGAATACTTGGCCTTGCCGGCGTGCAGGGCTTCGAGCAGCTCGTCGCGCGAGACGCCGAGCGTCTCGGCGGCACTGTACAGGTAGAGTCCGTGGCCGGCCTCGTCCTGGATCTTGGCCAGCAGGATCGACTTGCGCTTGAGCGTGGGCGCGCGCGTGACCCAGTTTCCTTCCGGCAGCTGGCCGACGATTTCCGAATGCGCGTGCTGCGAGATCTGGCGCACCAGCGTCTTGCGGTAGGCCTCGGGCATCCAGTCCTTGGCCTCGATCTTGACGCCGGCGTCGATGCGCGCCTGGAAGGCCTGCTCCTGCTCGCTCATCTCGTCCTGCGCCTGGACCTTTTTCAGGCCCGTTTCCACCATCTGTGCGTACATGGCCGGTCTCCGATTGTGTTTTGTTCGAATCCATAATACGATACAAAAAACACGATTGCTAGAGAAATTTTGAATCATATCGACGCACAACAAACCCCCGACACCATGGCCCCGACAAGCGGTACGGAGTGGATCGAGCACTTCCTGGCGACCGACCCGCCGCGCTCGAAATCGCTGGTGATGACCATCTTCGGCGACGCCATCGTCCCGCACGGCGCGCGCCTGTGGCTGGGCAGCCTGATCGAGCTGGCCGGGCCGATGGGCGCGACCGACCGCCTGGTGCGCACCAGCGTGTTCCGCCTGGCCCAGGAAGGCTGGCTGGTGGCCAGCCGCGAAGGCCGGCGCAGCAGCTATGCGCTGGAACCCGGCGCGCGCCCGCGCTTCGAACGCGCCAACCGCCGCATCTACGCCCCGCCCGGCCTGGACTGGGACGGCCAGTGGACCCTGCTGATGGCGCCCAACGGCAGCATCGATGCGCCGCTGCGCGCCCAGGTGCGCAAGGAGCTGGAGTGGGAAGGCTTCGCGATGCTGGCGCCGGGCCTGCTGGCCCATCCGGCGGCCGACCATGACAGCCTGGCCGAGTTCATGGACCGCGTCGACGGCGCCGGCCGCATCTTCGTGTGCAGCGCGCGCGAACTGCCCGGCGTCGGCTCGCGCCCGCTGGGCGAACTGGTGAAGGAAGGCTGGAACCTCTCCGGCGTGATGGACGCCTGGCGCCGCTTCATCGCCGACTTCAGGCCGCTGCTGGCGCTGCTGGAGACGGGCGCGGCGCCCGATCCGCAACAAGCTTTCGTGATGCGCACCCTGCTGATCCACGCCTATCGCCGGGTCCAGCTGCACGACCCGATGCTGCCGCTTGCCCTGCTGCCGCGGCCCTGGCCGGGTTCGGAAGCGTACGCGCTGGCGCAGGCGGTGTACCGGCTGGTCTGCGTCCCCGCCGAGCGGCACCTGATGGCGCTGCTGCGGCGCGAGGATGCCGCGGCGCCGGAAGCGGATGCGGCCTTCCATGCGCGCTTCGGCGGGCTGGAATAAGCACGAGATACCAGCCCGCGACCCGGACACGTCGCCCCTGCGCAGGGACGACGGGCATTGGTTCATCGGGTGGCGCCGCTACGATGTGCGCCATGTGCGCCAGGGCAGACCGTGCGATTTGGCGCGGCAAAGCGGGTATCATGCTCGCCTCGACACCACCAACAACAGGACGCACCATGTCTATCAAGATCAGCAGCCAGTTCGACGCTGGCGCCATCGAGGTCGTGAACGCCACGAGCGCGAACGCCATCGACCTGAACATCCGCAAGGATTCGCACGCCGACATCACCCAGTGGTTCTACTTCCGCCTGCAGGGCGCGCAGGGCGAATTCTGCACGATCCGCCTGCTCAACGCCGGCCAGGCCGCCTATCCGAAGGGCTGGGAAGACTACAACGCCATGGCCAGCTACGACCGCATCAACTGGTTCCGCGTGCCGACCGGCTTCGACGGCCAGGTCATGACCATCGAGCACACCCCGGCGATGGACAGCGTCTACTACGCCTATTTCGAGCCCTATTCGTGGGAACGCCACCTGGAACTGCTCGACCGCGCCCAGCAGTCGGAACACGTGCGCATGCTCGATCTCGGCTCGACCATCGATGGCCGCGACCTGAACATGCTGGTCATCGGCGAGCCGGCGGAGGGAAAGAAAAAGGTGTGGGTGATCGCGCGCCAGCACCCGGGCGAGACCATGGCCGAGTGGTTCGTCGAGGGCATGCTCGACGCCCTGCTCGATCCGGCCCATCCGTTCGCGCGCCAGTTGCTGAAGGAAACCGTGTTCTACGTGGTGCCGAACATGAACCCGGACGGCTCGGTGCGCGGCAACCTGCGCACGAATGCCGCCGGCGCCAACCTGAACCGCGAATGGTTCGCGCCGTCGATGGAGCGCAGCCCGGAAGTCTTCCTGGTGCGCCAGAAGATGCACGAGACGGGTGTCGACCTGCTGCTCGACGTGCACGGCGACGAGGGCCTGCCCTATGTCTTCGTGGCCGGCAGCGACGCCCTGCCGACCTTCAGCGCCGAACAGGCCGCGGCCCAGAAGGCCTTCTCGGATGACTTCATGATCGCCAGCCCGGACTTCCAGGACGTCTACGGCTACCCGAACGAGCCCTATACCGACGAAGTGCTGACCATGGGTTCGCCCTACGTCACCCACGCCTTCGGCTGCCTGTCGCTGACCCTCGAACTGCCGTTCAAGGACAACGCCAACGACCCGGACGCGCTGGTCGGCTGGGATGGCGCCAGGAGCAGCCGCCTCGGCGCCGCCGTGCTGCAGCCGGTGCTGCGCGCGATCCGCGCACTGAAGTAATTTCCGAAGGCGGGAACCGCCCTTCGCCGTGCCGGTCAAAAACCGGTGAGCGGAGGGCGGACATGGGTACGGTATATCGACCGGGCGACATCCCGGACACGCACGCGCATCCGCCGGCCGGGCTGGCGCTCGGCGATTCCTGGTTCTGGCACCGCGACCAGACCCTGCTGCATAGCCTGGTCGATCATCCGCGCGTCAATCCCGGTCACGCCGGGATCCGCCTGCTCGGCTTCAACGGCGCCAGGCTGAACGCGTACATCGGCGACGGCGTGTACGCCAACGTGATCCGCATGCACCTGTCGCCGGGCTTCCGCTTCAGCGAGTTCTACGTCAGCGGTTTCGCCAACGACGCGCTGGAACACCGGCTGGGCCTGCGCGACGACTGTTCGGCCATCGACGAACCGGCGCGCTGCTTTTCCCCCGAGCGCTTGGACCTGCTGCTGTACCACATCGCCGAAGGCCTGGGCGGCATCGTCCACGCGATCCGCTGGGCCTACCGCAAGACCACCTGGCAGCAGCCGATCTTCCTGAACGGCTACGACTATCCGGTGCCGGACGGACGCGGCTTCGTCCAGTCGCACCACGGCTGGCTCACCACGACGATGGACGAGGCCCGGGTCGATGCGGACCTGGGTTTTCGGGCGCAAGTCATGAAGCTGCTGATCGACGCCGTCAACGAGGAAGTGCTGGCGTCCTGCCATGCGCCGCTGGAGCGGGTGTTCCACATCGACAGCCGCGGCACGCTGGCAAGCAGCGCACCGGATTATCGCGAGCACTGGGAGAACGAGCTGTATCCCACCGCCGAAGGCTTTACCAGGATCCTGGAACACGCCTGGTTTCCGCGGCTCCGGCAGTTCGACATCGTCGCCTAGCAGCGCGAACCCGGAGAACCTAGAGGAAGGTGAACACCTGCTCCTGCTCCAGGCGCGACTTGGGCAGCCCGGCATTGAAATCGCCCTCGGCGCGGTAGCCCAGGCCCAGCATGACCAGGCTGGTGAGGCCCTGCGCGTGCAGGCCGAATTCGGCGTCGAGCACGCGCGTGTCGATGCCTTCCATCGGGGTCGTGTCCACGCCCAGCGCGGCGGCGCCCAGCATGGCGGTGCCCAGTGCGATGTACACCTGCTTTTCCAGCCATTGCGGCAGGTTCTTCTCGGTGTAGCGGTGCAGTTCCACATAGCCGCTGCGACCCTTGGCCTGGCCGGCGCGCGCGGCCTCGTCGCGGAAGCGTCCGTCCTTCTGCTCCTGCGCCAGCAGGCGCTCCAGGTGCCCGTGGTCGGCGTCGACGCGGGCGCACAGCAGGATCACATGCGAGGCATTCAGGATCTTCGGCTCGTTGTAGGAAAAGCCGCCCTGCGCGCCCTTGGCCATGCGCGCCTTGGCGTCGGGCGTGGCGGCGACGATGAAGTGCCAGGGCTGGGAATTCACCGAGGACGGGCTGTGGCGCAGCAGGCCGTAGATCTGCTGCATGGTGTCCTCGGGGATGCGGCGGTCCGGATCGTAGGCCTTGACGGTATAGCGTTGCCTCGCGGCGGAGAGAATGTCCATGTGTCCTTTCGTTGAGATATGCCTGGCTGGCGTCGGGTTCAGCTGCCCGCTACCACCATCTTTTCGATCAGGATCGAGCCGGTCGACTTGTTACCGCGCGTCAGCACGTCATTGCCGATGCCGACGATGGCCTGGAACATGTCCTTCATGTTGCCGGCGATGGTGATTTCCTCGACCGGATACTGGATGACGCCGTTCTCGACCCAGTAGCCCGAGGCGCCGCGCGAATAGTCGCCGGTGACGTAGTTGGTGCCCTGGCCCATCAGTTCCGTGACCAGCAGGCCGGTGCCCATCTTGCGCAGCATGCCTTCGAAGGTGTCGGCGATTTTCGTTTCCTTCGAGGTCAGCTCGAGGTTGTGCGAGCCGCCGGCGTTGCCGGTAGTTTGCATGCCGAGCTTGCGCGCCGTGTATGTCGACAAGAAATAACCCTGCAGCACGCCGTCGCTGACGACCTTGCGGCGCTGGGTGCGCACGCCTTCCTCGTCGAAGGGGGCCGAACCGACCCCGCCGACCACGTGCGGATCCTCGAGCACCTGGATGTGTTTCGGGAAGATCGACTGGCCCAGCGAATCGAGCAGGAAGCTCGACTTGCGGTACAGCGCGCCGCCGGACGTGGCCTGCACGAAGGCGCCCAGCAGGCCGGCGGCCAGCGGCGCCTCGAACAGTACCGGGCAGGTGCGGGTATCGAGCTTGCGCGCGTTCAGGCGCGCCAGGGCGCGCTCGGCGGCATAGCGGCCGATCTTTTCCGGATCGCCCAGCTTTTTCGGGTCGCGCGCCGAGGAATACCAGTCGTCGCGCTGCATGTTGGCGCCCTTGCCGGCGATCGGCGCGACCGACAGGGTGTGGCGCGAGAACGGGTAGCCGGCGCAGAAGCCCAGGCTGTTGGCGGCCACGAAGTGCGATTGCTGGACATAGACGCTGGCGCCTTCGCTGTTGGTGACGCGCTTGTCGACGTCGAAGGCGGCCGCCTCGCAGCGCTGGGCGATGACGACGGCCTGCTCCGCATCGATGTCCCAGGGGTAGCACAGGCGCAGGTCGCGCGGGTTCTGTTCGAGCAGCTCGGCGTCGGGCAGGCCGGCGGCCGGGTCTTCGGCGGTGAAGCGGGCGATGTTGTAGGCCGCCTCGACGGTGGCGCGCAAAGATGCCGAGGAGAAATCGGATGTGCTGGCATGGCCGCGGCGCTGGCCGCAGTAGACCGTGACGCCGATGCCCTTGTCCTTGTTCTGCTCGATGGTCTCGACCTTGCCCTTGCGCACGGTCACCGCCAGTCCACTACCCTCGCTGATCTCGACCGCGGCATTGCTGGCGCCGGTTTCCTTGGAGATGGCCAGCACGTCCTGTGCGAGCTGCTTGAGCTGATCCTGCGTGTGGGTAAAGACGGAATCGTTCATGTGCGTTTTTCGAAAGCAGAGCCCTAAAACAGTTATCATAGCAGCCGTTTACCGAATTTACCGGGCGACCGTGCGTCCGCCCAATCCAACACCATGCCAAATGCAAACCGCGGTGCCGTCGGCTTCCGCTCCGACGAGTTCGAACCGGAATACGATCGTCCGTCCAAGTCCGAGCTCAAGCGTCAGATGAACGAGCTGCAAAAGCTCGGCGAGCAACTCGTCGCCGAGCCGCGCGACCGCGTCAAGCGCGTCCCGATGCCGGAAGAAGTCCGCGACGCCATCCTGATGTGCCAGACCATTTCCAACCACGAAGGCCGGCGCCGCCAGCTGCAGTACGTCGGCAAGATGATGCGCACCCTGAACGAGGACGAAGTCGCCGTCATCCAGCGCACCATCGAAAGCTGGAAAGGCATGTCCAAGGCCGAAACCGCCGCCCTGCACGCGCTCGAGCGCCGCCGCGACAAGCTGCTGGCCGACGACAACGCGCTGACCGCGCTGCTGGAAGAGCATCCGCAGCTCGACGCCCAGCAGCTGCGCACGCTGATCCGCAACGCGCGCAAGGAACAGGCCGAAAACAAGCCGCCCAAGGCCTATCGCGAAATCTTCCAGATCCTGAAGGACCTGGGCAAGAAGCCGAAAGCCGCCGCGGACGACGCCGAGGAGGATGAAGAGGATGAGTCTGGACAATAAAGTGCAGGAGCTGGTGATCGGCCTGGTCTCGGTCTCCGACCGCGCCAGCGGCGGCGTCTACGAGGACAAGGGCATCCCGGCCCTGCGCGACTGGCTCGAAGGCGCCCTGGTCACCCCCTTCCGCATCGAGACCCGCCTGATCCCGGACGACCGCGCCAGCATCGAGGCGACCCTGGTCGAACTGGCCGACAGCGTGCGCTGCCACCTGGTGCTGACCACCGGCGGCACGGGTCCGGCGCGGCGCGACGTTACCCCGGAAGCGACGCTCGCCATCGGCACCAAGGAAATGCCGGGCTTCGGCGAGCAGATGCGCCAGATCAGCCTGCACTTCGTGCCGACCGCGATCCTGTCGCGCCAGACCGCCGTGATCCGCGAGAGCGAAGGCCACGCGGCCCTGGTCATGAACCTGCCGGGCCAGCCGAAGTCGATCAAGGAAACGCTGGAAGGCCTGAAGGACGCCGCCGGCAACACCGTCGTCGGCGGGATCTTCGCCGCCGTCCCCTATTGCATCGACCTGATCGGCGGTCCGTACAGCGACACCAACCCGGACATCGTGAAGGCCTTCCGCCCGAAATCGGCGCAGCGCCCTTCCGCCACCTGATTCCCGACCGAGGACCACACATGAGCGAACTGCTCGAACACATCCAGATCGACACCAAGGACGATCCGGAAACCAGCATCATCTGGCTGCACGGCCTGGGCGCGGACGGCAACGACTTCGTGCCGATCGTGAAGGAGCTGGACCTGGCCGGCCTGCCCGGCATCCGTTTCATCTTCCCGCATGCGAACACCATGCCGGTCACGATCAACAACGGCTACGTGATGCGCTCGTGGTACGACATCAGCAACGCCGACCTGACCCGGCGCGAGGACGAACACGGCCTGCGCGCCTCGCAGGCGCAGGTGGAAGCCTTCATCGCGCGCGAGAAGGCGCGCGGCGTTCCGGCCTCGCGGATTATCCTGGCCGGCTTCTCGCAGGGCTGCGCCATGACCATCCAGGCCGGCCTGCGCCACCCGGAAGCGCTGGCGGGCATGCTGTGCCTGTCGGGCTACGCGCCGCTGGCCGACAAGCTGGGCGCCGAGCGTACCGAGGCAAGCAAGGCGACGCCGGTGTTCATGGCCCACGGCGAGTACGATAACGTGGTGCCCTTCGAGCGCGCGCAAGCGTCGCGCGAGCTGCTGGCTTCGCTCGGCTACCAGCTCGAGTGGCACCAGTACCCGATGCAACACACGCTGTGCCTGGAAGAGGTGCAGCATATTTCGGCATGGCTGAACAAAGTGCTGGGCTAAGCAATGGCAAAGAAAGAAGAACTCGACGAAGAGACGATGGCACTGATCAACTGGTGCATCGAAGTCGAAAAACACCTGGTCGCCGGCGGCGCCACCCAGGCCCAGGCGCAGCAGCACATCGAGGACGAGGTCGAGTGGTTCACCGACATGTTCTACGATGAGCTGACGCCCGAGCAGGCCGCCAAGGAAGCGCTGGCCTAGGCTAGGCCGCTTCCGGCTGCGCGGTGCGTGCGTCGTAGGACAGGCGCGCCTCCGCGATCTCCTCGCGGTGGTCCACCATCCAGCCGTAGATCGACAGGAACAGCTTGCACAGGCTGCGTCCGAGCGCGGTGATCTCGTACTCCACCGCCACCGGCGAGGCCGGGATCACGCGCCGCTCGACGATGCCGTTGCGCTCGAGCCGGCGCAGGCATTGCGTCAGCGATTTCTGCGTCACCCCATCCAGGCGGTGCTTGAGCGCATTGAAGCGCAGCGGGCCGCCCGACAGCGCCTTTAATATCAGCATCGTCCACTTGTCCATCAACTGGTCCAGCAAGGCGCGGCCGTCGCTGCAGCTGCCGATATCCATTCCCACCATCTTCTTCTCCCAGGTATCCGCGACCCTACCTGGTCGCTTGAAAGTGCCTTCTTGACACCAAGTATATCTTGGATACCATGTGCGGACATCGTCCACCATGCAAGGAGCATGTTCCAATGACCCACGCCGCACCCGACATCCTGTTCCAGCCGACCACCATCAAGGGCCTGGCGCTCAAGAACCGCATCGTGATGGCCCCGATGACGCGCAACTTCGCGCCGGACGGTGTGCCCAATGGCGCCATCGCCGAGTACTACCGCCGCCGCGCCGCCGCCGATGTCGGCCTGATCCTCTCGGAAGGCACGACCATCGCGCGCCCGGCCTCGAAGAACCTGCCGCAGGTGCCCGACTTCCACGGCGAGGCCGCGCTGGCAGGCTGGAAGCAGGTAATCGAGGCCGTGCATGGCGCCGGCGGCAAGATGGGGCCGCAGATCTGGCACGTGGGCGCGGTCTCCAGCGGCATGGGCGACTGGACGCCGGACGCCACGCCGGAAGGCCCGTCCGGCCTGGCCGCGCCGGACACGCCGCGCGGCCAGGCGATGAGCGACGAGGACATCGCCGACAGCATCGCCGCCTTTGCCCGCGCGGCGGCCGATGCCAAGCGCCTCGGCTTCGACACCTTCGAGATCCATGGCGCCCACGGCTACCTGATCGACCAGTTCTTCTGGGGCGGCACCAACGTGCGCGACGACCGCTGGAACGGCGCCACCATCGGGGAGCGCAGCCGCTTCGCCGCCGAGGTGGTGAAAGCGATGCGCGCCGCCGTCGGCCCCGACTTCCCGGTCATCCTGCGCGTGAGCCAGTGGAAGCAGCAGGACTACAAGGCGCGCCTGGCCACGACGCCGGACGAGATGACGCAATGGCTGCTGCCGCTGGTCGAAGCCGGCGCCGACGTGCTGCACTGCTCGCAGCGCCGCTTCTGGGAGCCGGAATTCCCGGAACTCGACGGAGAAAACGGCCTGAACTTCGCCGGCTGGGCCAAGAAGCTGACCGGCGCCGCCACCATCAGCGTGGGTTCGGTCGGCCTGGACGGCGAATTCCTGGCCAGCTTCGGCGGCAAGGGCGCGGCGCCGGCCAGCCTGGATAAACTGGTGGCGCGCATGGAGCGCGAAGAGTTCGACCTGATCGCCGTCGGCCGCGCACTGCTCTCGGATGCGCAGTGGGCCAGCAAGGTCAGGGCCGGCGACCAGGAAGGCTTGAAACCCTTTGAAGCGAAGGCGATGGCGACGCTGGAGTGAATCCCTAATCCGGCAGCGGCGCCGCGCTGGAAGCCGGCGCCTCGGTGCGCGCCGTGTTCATCACCATCGCCAGGAAGGTGTAGTAGCCGTTCACCCCCATCAAGTCGACCACGCCCTGCTCGCCGAACAGCGCCAGGGCGTCGTCGTATATGCGGTCCGACACCCGTTTATCGCGCTGCAGTTCGATGCAGAAGTCATGGACCAGCGCCTCGTCGACCAGCATCGCCTGCGGCCGCTCGCGCCGCGCGATGGCGTCGATGACATGCTGCGGAATGCCGACCTGGCGCGCGATCGGCGCATGGATCGCCCATTCGACCTGCTGGTCCCATGCGCGCGCGGTCACCAGGATCGCCAGTTCCGACAGCCGCACCCCGATCGCGCTGCGGTAGCGCAGGTATTCGCCCATGCGCTGGGCATGGCCCATCAGCTCGGGGCTGCGCAGCAGCGGCACGAAGGGTCCGTACAGGGCGCCGCGCGGGCCGTCGATGATGTCCTGCGCGGCGGCGCGCTGGGCATCGGTCCAGTCCTCGGGCGGAATCGGGCGGAGGCGCTCGTTCATGGGGCGGGGCCGGGGGCGTCGGCAATTTGTTTGTCTGGTCGAAAAATACTCGCATGCCTCAAGGCAAAAATCAAAGGAAACCGGCTGGTTCGCGCTTATTGTCAAGCGTCAACTTTTCAGGAGACCGCCATGAGCCGCATCCTCCACCGCAGCCTGCGCCAGACGCCGCCGCTCGCCGCCGGCGGCGAAGGCATCTGCTTGCGCGACAACCGGGGCCGCAACTACATCGACGCCAGCGGCGGGGCCGCCGTGTCCTCGCTCGGCCACGGGCATCCGGACATCATCGCCGCGCTGCACCGCCAGATCGACCGCTGCGCCTACGCCCATACCGCCTTCTTCACCACCGAGGTGGCCGAGGAACTGGCCGAGCGCCTGGTGGCGAACGCGCCGGCCGGGATCGACGGCGTCTACCTGGTGTCGGGCGGCTCGGAGGCGGTGGAAGCCGCCCTGAAGCTGGCGCGCCAGTACTTCGTCGAGGCTGGCGAAACGCAGCGCACGGTGTTCATCGCGCGGCGCCAGAGCTACCACGGCAATACCCTGGGCGCGCTGGCCGTGGGCGGCAACGAATGGCGGCGCCAGCCCTTCGCGCCGCTGCTGATCGACGTCGAGCGGGTTTCGGCCTGCTACGAATATCGCGGCCGCGCGCCGGGGCAAAGCCTCGACGGCTACACCGCCGCCCTGCTCGACGAGCTGGAAACCGCGATCCTGCGCGCCGGGCCGGAAAACGTGATCGGCTTCTGCGCCGAGCCGGTGGTGGGCGCGACCGGCGGCGCGATCCCGCCCACGCCCGGCTACTTCCGCGGCGTGCGCGCGCTGTGCGACAAGTACGGCATCCTGTTCATCGCCGACGAGGTGATGTGCGGCATGGGCCGCACCGGCACCATGTACGCAATCGAGCAGGACGGCGTGGCGCCCGACCTGATCACGGTAGCCAAGGGCCTGGGCGCCGGCTACCAGCCGATCGGCGCGGTGCTGGTCAACGGCGCCATCGTGGAACGCCTGCGCGGCGGCAGCGGCGCCTTCCTGCACGGCCACACCTATATCGGCCATCCGGTGGCGGCGGCGGCGGCGCTGGCGGTGCAGCAGGTGATCGAACGCGACGACCTGCTCAGCCAGGTGCGCCGCCGCGGCGCCGCGCTGTGGCGCCTGCTGGGCGAGGAATTCGGCGACCATCCGCACGTGGGCGACATCCGCGGGCGCGGCCTGTTCATGGCGCTGGAACTGGTGCGCGAACGCGCCGACAAGGAGCCGTTCGCGCCGGAGCTGAAACTGCACGCGGCGATCAAGGACAAGGCGATGCAGAACGGGCTGCTGGTGTACCCGATGGGCGGCACCGTCGACGGCCTCCGCGGCGACCACGTGCTGCTGGCACCGCCGTTCATCGTGACGGAGGCGGAGCTGGTGGAGATCGTGGGGAGGTTGCGGGACTCGGTGGACAGCGCCTTGAAGGCGGTGGCCTTGTAGGCTTTGCGGCGGCCTCAAACAACGTCGATCCTGCGAAGGCAGGGGTCCAAGTGCTGCGTGCGCCAATGTGCATCGAACTTGGGTCCCTGCCTGCGCAGGGACGACGTGCTTAATCTGTGTAGCGACGACGCACTTACTCTTCGCAGGCACGACGT
>Ga0265798_10002949_pt1 | contig 24609 bp, 33 predicted proteins | sample P3T30metagenome_FD_192430 | JGI IMG/M metagenome (GOLD analysis project Ga0265798, IMG submission 192430) | Plant litter microbial communities from East Loma Ridge, Irvine, California - P3 T30 | ecosystem: Environmental > Terrestrial > Plant litter > Unclassified | place: USA: California...
CATAGATACCATACACATTTCAAGTATCGAGAACCACCCGGCCCAACCACACTTCTCAACATGACATGAGCTTCTAACAAATCACGAAATCGCCAATTACCGGCACACCTATCAATTCAAATATCGAAAGAAGGAAATACCTTTTGCTTCCCAACCACAATGTCCGGCAAACGCCTCCTCGACGCCGCCAAACTCGCCTCTGCCGGCCGCGCCGTGGGCGCCAAACACTTTGAGCTCCGCGCGCGGCAATGGCGCGCGTGGACCGAGGGCTCCGGGCTGGGGAGAGCGGTCAGGAACCAGACGGATAGAGTCACGGTCACGGCGGGCGCGGCGTGGCAGTTGGCGAGGAGGGCGGGGGGCGAGCAGCGGGAGGGGAATAAGCCTGTTTGGGATGAGGGTATGAAGGGGGCGAAGGAGAGGGTGAGGGATGAGATTTTGGGGGGTGGTGGTGCTGGGGGGGATGGGTGGAGGGGTTCTACTGCTGCTGCTGCTGCTGGTTCTGCTGCTGGTCCTGCTGCTGGTTCTGGTGGGGACGAGGCGTTGGCGAAGAGGAGGTCGCAGAGGTTGGCTGAGGAGCAGATCCCTTCTGTGGAGGCGGATGCGGAGGGGAGCTCTTTGAAGCAGGCGGATTCGGGCAGAGATACTTTTGGGGAGCGGACGGGCAGTGTGAGTCCGGAGCTCTCGTCGCTGCCTAGGGTCAAGCTGCCTAGGAGTCCGGCTGATGGGCAGGGCGGGGATGTGCATGTGGAAGAAAAGGGTTTGAATCAGGATGTTTATTACTCGGCAAAGGCGGAGCCTGCGCCTGCGCCTGCGGGTGGAGAGACGACGCCTGAGGGCGTGAATCTGGACATCTTCAGCAGCTCCAAGGTGTCGCAGGCTTTGGGAAGGTCAGGAGGGGACAGGGCGAACCCGTATGCTGGGAGGAAGAGGATGGCTGCGAAGCCTTTGCCGGAGATGGTAGCGGCTATGGAGAAGAGGAAGAAGCAGGAGAGTGTGAAGGCGGCGGAGGATGCTCCTCCCTCGCCTATTGCGGATGTTCCTACGGAGAAAGCTACGCCAGTCGCCATGGACGCAGAGACTGAGAAGTTGGCAGAATCTATCATGAAGGACTCTGCTGCAGAGGCACAGTCGAGCACAGCTACACCCCCGGCAGAGAGGGTAGCATACGAGATGCGGGAATCGAGAGTGCCGGAATCACGGTTCGGCAGGCTATGGCAGTACGGTGGGCTGGCAACCAGTATGGCTTTTGGCGCTGTCGGAGAGGGTTTCAAGCGCTTCACTGGCAGCGGTAGCGATGGAAGTCTCGTCCTCAGCGAGGCAAACATGAACCGACTCGTGGCCAAACTGAGCAAGATGAGAGGAGCAGCTCTGAAGCTGGGCCAGATGATGAGCTTCCAGGACTCGAAAGTGCTGCCTGCGACCATCAACACCATCTTGCAGCGGGTCCAGGACAGTGCGGATTACATGCCTCCTTCACAGCGGAATCAGGTCCTCGTTCGCAGTCTTGGAGAGAACTGGCGCGACCTTTACTCCAGCTTTGAAGAGCGACCGTTCGCTGCGGCTTCGATCGGTCAAGTGCACAAGGCTACATTGGCGTCCAACGGCAAGCAAGTCGCCGTAAAAGTACAGTACCCCGGCGTCCGCAACAGCATCGATTCGGATCTCAACAACCTCTCACTCCTCCTCACCGCCAGCCGCCTCCTCCCCAAAGGCCTCTACCTGGACAAGACCATCGCCAACGCCCGCACGGAGCTAGGCTGGGAATGCGACTACGAGCGCGAAGCCGAAGCCTGCATCCGCTTCAAGCAACTCCTCAGCGAAGAGCAAGCCACCTTCTCCGTCCCCGAAGTCTACCCCGAAGCCTGCGGGCCCGACGTCCTGACCTCCGAATTCATGCACGGCAAAGGCGTGACCAAGATCCCGGACCTCAGCCAAGCCGAGCGCGACTGGATCGGCACGCACATCCTGCGCCTCTGCCTGCGCGAACTGATGGAGTGGCGCTTCATGCAGACCGACCCCAACTGGACCAACTTCCTCTACAACCGCCCCGCGCAGAAACTCGAGCTCCTCGACTTCGGCGCCAGCCGCGACTTTCCCGCAAAATTCGTCGAGCCCTACGTCGAGCTGCTGATCGCCGCCGGCAAAGGTGACCGCGAGACCTGCCGCGACCGCAGCATCGAGCTCGGCTACCTGACGGGCCGCGAGAGCCCGGAGATGCTGGCGGCGCACGTCGACTCGATCTTCGTGCTGGGCGAGCCCTTCAACGACAACGCGCCCGACGTCTACGACTTTGAGAACCAGACCATCACCGACCGCGTCAGGGCGAACATCGGGCTGATGCTGAGGGAGCGCATGGCGCCACCGCCAGAGGAGACTTATAGCCTGCACCGCAAGCTCAGCGGAGCGTTTTTGCTCTGTGCTAGGCTGAGGAGTAAGATCCGCACGAGGGATATGTTTGCGGATGCCGTTGGGGTTTGGAAGGGGAGGGTGCAGCAGGGTGGTGGTGATGGTGCTGTGGTGGAGGAGTCGAGGCGGTTCTTGTAGATTGATTGATTGGTGGATTCTCGGGTGTAAGCCATAGATTTTGTTGGTTTGTATTACCAGGTTTGTTGCTTTTGTAAGATTATGGTTGGCTGATACGTTGTCTTTTTTATTTTCTCACCCTACCTGACTCTACGTCGAGGTTTTGTGGAAAATAGATGTGCGATGCCCGTGGTTCGACTAGGTACCTAGGTTTGTAACTTCACTCGTGTATACGGCTATACCGAAACTCTAGTATCAGTGGATGTTAGTTATTGGTTGTTAGCTAGCCCTTGACACTACTACCACTGCGTTTCCTTTTGGCCCGACCATCACATGCACAGCCGTTCTCGGCGTGCGAAGCATACGAGAGGCGTGGTTTCGGACCTACTAGAAAGATTGGGGTGGTGATATCGTCGCTTGCGTTATCTTTCGGATAGGCGCTCTCGGGTAGGCGCATGTGAAAGTGGTGTCTGGAAAGGGGGGGCTACGGCTATGTGAGCGAGCCAAGGTTACGGTGACTTTAGTAGAAGCGCTTTCTCAGCGGCACGCCTGTGATACTTGCAGGTAACGAATCCTTGTATCAGCTCATATCGAAGGACGACCAGGCCGGATGACGGATCTCACTGGCATTTCCCGATTTTGATATACTCAATTTCTGATACCCCTTTCGAAATTGATGTTTTCTGGCGAGATGACAGTCTCGCAATCACGCAGACAACTTTTGCCGCAGCGTTGCCCTGGCCTGTTTGCACATCTCACTGACATCAACATCTTCACCTCCGATGGTGTCGTTCCTCTCATTGATCTCCCGCTCCATCTTGCCGAAATCTCGATCCACGCCATCCGCGCGCCACTCATAAACGTTGCCGATCCTCGCGCTGCTTTGCACGAGCCATTGGCCGCGTTCTTTGCGCACGTCGTTGAATGTTGAGAAGACGGCCTGCACGTCGCTGATACTCTTCACGGCATCGTCGGCTAGCAGCTCGGCCATCACTGCGCTGTCTTCGATGCACAAGCCCGCACCGGCGCCGTGGTGGGGCGAGGTGGCGTGAGCTGCGTCGCCGATGATGGCGATGCGGCCTTTTGTGTAAGTGGGTGGAGGGTTCTTTCCAAGGTCAAAGATCGCCCACTGCGGATACTTCGTCAGCTGGTGATCAAGAATGCCGTCTCATGCATGGGGCGTTTCACTTACAACGTCGAGGTTCTCGTCCGTCAGCTTCAGCAGACCCATCACATCGTTGCTGTATCCCGCAAAGTCCCTGAGAGCGTCTTCACGGTGTGCCGGAGCCGTCAACTTGTCGGAGTTTTCCCAGGGTTTGTCTGTTGTTCTAAAGGCAACGATGTTGAGGGTTTCACCATGCTTGACGGGGAATGTCAAGACGTGTCCATTGGGACCCAGCTGTCATTACCGTTAGTATGAGAGAACGATTTCTCATGGTTCTGGAACAAGATAACTCACATGCATGCAAGAGTTCGAAGCCCTCTCCTCGCCCACAGCTTCCATCGCCTTCGCCATTGGTACCACTCCTCGATACGCATACTTATAAGTATACGTGGGATGCGCACAGGGATGGTCCAAACCATGCATCAGCTGCCTGGTCTTAGACTTGATCCCATCACACCCAATGACAGCATCCGCCTCCGCAGAGCTTCCATCCTCGAAATGCATAATGCACTTGCCGCCTTCGCCGTCCTGCTCAAGACTCTTCAGCCTCTTACCGAAATTCGCGATTCCCTCCGGGACAAGTTTCACCAGCTCATCCAGAAACGTCGCACGGTGCACGCCATTTTGACCCAGACTGTTGCTGATGGTGAATTTAGGCGTCGAAGTCTCCAGTTGCTCGCCTTCGCGCCCGTAAGCATCGAAGAAGTCGAACCAGACGTTCCTCTTCGAAGGCCACTGATTGCGCGTGCAGACCTTCTCGAACGACTGGTAGATGCCGTCGTGGCATATCTTCATGGATTGAACCGCGTTTGGCGAGAAAGAAACTCCAGCGCCGATTTCGCCGAATTTGGGCGCTTGCTCGTAGATTGAGACTTTGATGCCGCGGTGATGGAGGGCGAGTGCCAGAGTCAGGCCTGCGATGCCGCCGCCTATGATCGCTAGGTTGAAGCCTTTTGTGGTCGTGGATGCCATCTTGGAGTAGTAGTGTGATGTGGGTGAGTACAACGTCTGTGTGATGACGTGAGGTTCAATCCTGGACTGAGGAGAAGCTAGAGTTTCTTGTTGCAGTGATCAACGCAAGTACGAGACTTGTCGTTCTGGACTGAGCAGGTAGACGATTCTTGTTTAGCAGAATCTCGAGATGGTAGTAGCTGTAGCGGTAGTAGTAGTATGGATAGACTGTGACGATGATATAATCTAGCCTCACACCAACTACCTGGCCATATGCCGAGGTGGATTGAGTTTGGGTGGGGGTTCATGATGCCTCGCAGAGCCTCAAACCCTACTGTAGTCATGAGATGATTGGCCCGTTGTTGACGCACATATTCCGCTCACAACGCTCCATCGTTCGTGAGTTGTTTGAGAGCGATGCGGTTCTGGGCGGATAGGGCTTGGAAAGCAATGGAGATCGTGGAGCTCCGTCGTGGAGTGCCGATGTGGAGTGCCGTTCACGGAGGCTGTTAGGTATGGAGTCTTCCCCGGCTATCGGATAATCGGAAACCGGATGTCAGAGGATGAGTTGGAATCTCCTCCATGGTCGTAAGACTCAGAAAACGCTTGGAGGACAGAGAACAACAGCTTTAGGCAGCAACCGACACCGCCTCCCAATCAAGCAAGTACGGTGACGCTGAACGCCAAGACTTGCCTCGGCCGGAAAGTATATCATTGAGCTTCATCCTTCGACCTTCTTCAAGTTGGACAACTCGCTTTGCCAATTGGCTTAGATCAAGGTATGCATCTCTCACCATCTCAGGCTCGTCGATCAATGCTAACTCCACCAAAGTGTAGTATCTGTTCTTTTCAGTTTGACCGCTGAAACGTCACCAAGGTGACTTTTACGATCAACCATTTTTTGCACCAATCGATGGGCCGCTCAGCTTGCTGATGCTCTCGGTAAGTGTCGCCAGTATTGCACTACATCTGGCTGATGCGAACACCATCACTTTTTCATCAATTTCTTCGCTACATGCGGAGACGTTGGAGAAGATGTGCTCCTTCCTTCCATTCACGTCGTGTGCCAGCTATGTCTTTCCGAGAGGTCTACCGTAGAAAGGCACATGCAATCCGTCCATAGCGAGCTCACGCCGAGGTCATGCCAGGTCTATTTCACTTCGTTGCAGGTGACAAGGAACCAAGATTGTAGGACTGGTGTCAGAAGCATAATAGTTACATCTTCACACACTATTGCAGTACATGTAAACAACTCAAGTAAACACAACAGCCCGCCCCCCACACAAAAACAAACAAAAACCATGCCACCAACACGCCAAACCCACGCAGCCCACGATCCCTTCACGGACGCACCCTTGCGCCATCCCACCATCGCGCCCCCGAACCTTCGCGCCGCAGCTTCTGCATCCGCTTCTGCATCTGCATCTGCAGCATCTCATCACGCCCTCCGCTCAAACGCCAGCACGGCCTCATCTCGCTCCCGCCAACAGCAACAACAACAACAACAGACAAACCTCTTCGCACCCTCACAATCACGGAGGCCTACGAGTCGGCGCGCAACACCTGCATTCGAGGAAGATGTCTTGGCAGACGAGGTAGAAGAAGAAGAAACGGCTGCTGCCGCTGCCGAAGAGCTAGACGCAGCATTACATGTACAACGCAGACAAGTGAGGCAGGCGCGCGCCAGGCATGGGAGCCCTGAGAGCAAGCTCGCGCGGGCGCAGCAGAAAGCCAGGCTTGAACGAGAGCGGGAGGAAGAGTCCGAATTCGTGATCCGCAAGGCTGATGGGAGCTTTTTGAGAGAGGTCGAGGGCTTGGAAAGCGCTCTAGGCGCGCATTTGTTGGCGGAGGAGATGGTGGATGAGGCGGAGCTCAAGGCTATGGATGATGTGCATTCGGCGACTGTGAGGCATTACTTTACTACTGCGCCTGTGGCTGGGACTAGGGCGAATGAGAAACATGAGCGGAGTAAGTGAATTGGGATCTTCCTGCGGTTTTGTGGAATGGGCCAGATGATGGGCTGAGCTGACTGTGATCAGGTTTCGAGGACCATTATCCGGCCGTGGTTTCGCGGGTTAGACAGCTGGTTCTGTCGAAGCTGGAGAATGAGAAATGGCGGTATGAGGCTGTGAGCAGCTATTGATTTTCTCTGAAAGCGCCTGATGTGATACTCGGCGAGCGCGCGTCTTCACCTTATTCATATCCTTCCATGAGGAGGCAATATCGGAACCCTCCATCTACCAATGCCGTCTGGGCGAGCTTCTTCTCAAGTCCAACTTCCGCATTCTGAGGCGCTTCCGGATCACAGAGCAATCGCGTGACTGCGAAGTTGTCGGTACAGTATGCATGTACATAAAAGACGTTCTAGACGTTGCGACGCGAACAATCAGTACGTCTTCCCTCCGGCGGGCAACGGCTTGTCAGGTTTGGGAGAATGCACAATGTGGACGTGGTGCGTTTGCATGCGCCTTCCTGTTCACCGCCTAGTCTTGTTATCACTGCCCCGGCTCATATTGCGCTGAAGCCTGGCTCGAAGAGGGGTTTCTAGGACTTTACAATAGGCTATCGTGTACACGTTAACAGCTCTGTTTTCTCCAACCCAACTTGCGTCGTAAAATCTTCTCGCCCACCAACACACCAGACCACCACAACCTCCCACTCAAACATGTCATATTACGAGGTCTGTTGTCGTCGGTTGAGGGACATGCTCGCGCCAGGCCCTCTTGCTACAGCAGAGGCTCGCAGGAAATCGTAAGCCGCGACGACGTCGACTTCGATCCAGCCAAAGTGAAGGAGATCGGCATCGCGGTCCTGGAAGTCGAAGGCTCATGGGTCTCCGAGGGGCGTGTGACGGTAGGCAACTACACGCGATCCATACACGCCAAGGCCATCCGGTCAGACTGACGATCCCATGACAGATTTGGGTGGTCAGGGAGAAGAGGAGTCACTCGATGCGGACGAGGACGCCGCTCCCGCATCGAAAGTCATCGATATCGTTACCACGAACTACCTCATGCGCACCACGGTGGATCGAAGGAGTTACCTGAAGACATTGGCGAGTCAGTCGTTTCAACCCGCTACTTCGACAGATTGGAAGGTCGTCCGTGACCGCTAATCTTCTTCTCAAGACTACATGGAACGCGTCGATGGCTGCTTGCAAAGCTCGGACATGCCGGACAGCGACCGCAAGGCGGTTATGCAAGCCATTCGCGAATACAACAAGGATCAAGTCTTGCCGGCGTTTGACAAATTCGGATTCTACTGCCTCCCATCGTCGGAAGGCAAGGGCACAGATCTGTAAGTCGCAAATTGCCCTTTTGCGGTGTTTTGGGCGCCATGTGTGTACACGTTTGACGATGCATGCTAGTTTGATCCCTCTCGGATACCGCGACGACGACAAGGAGAAGCCGTATCTCGTCTTTTGGAAGCAGGAGCTTAAGGAGGTGGATTAATAGGCGGAGTTGCTTGTCCTTCTACACATCGCCGAGAGCTGCTTGGGTTTGTATTCGACTTCCATCACAATTTGCCGCAAGAGTCTGAACATTTCTCATCCAGAGTGCGTCACTTTCAGTGTCGTTGGAGGCGAAAGCTCCGAAGCCGCGGAAGTCGACGGAGAGGGCACTGCAAAGCCAGAGAACAACGAGGCGGCCAAGGTCATTGACATTGTCAGCGTGAACCGTCTCAAGAGTGTTTTTCTGGATAAGAAGGATCTCACAACCCTGCTACACAGTAAGTCATCCTCATCCCCTTCCCTTCTCCCCGTACCAACCGTTCCATCTGACAACTAGGCTGAACCGTCCGCTTGCCCTCAAGACTACTGCAAAGACGTGAGGCACGCTCTAAAACACCGTGATCTCCCACCGGATGAGATCAAAGCTTTTGGGGAGAGCGTTCCTGCTTACCTCAAAGGTCGGCTTCTCCCGGAGTTTGACAAGTATGAGTTCTACGTCTTTCCTGTCACTTCGATTGGCCAGAGCAATCTGTGAGTATAGACAATCTCTGCGAGCTTTGGAGCCGGTTCCCCGAGAGACTGACGCTCCGCCGTAGGGTCATCCCTCTGAGATATCGCGGAGACGGCAAGACGCCGTACATGGTTCTTTGGAAGCACGGCTGGGTCAAGACAGAAGAAGAGGGAGAAGAGGAATGGTATTGAGATGGGTAGCGCCATCTACACCGGACGGTTCGCGCGCCTGCGATGGCTGGGGAAGTGTGCGGCGAGAGTACATGCAGTTTAAACGTCGTTCTCGCCTTCTTCGGCGCCGGTTGTCGGTCGCAACCGTAGCGCGTACTTGGCGGGCTTTTGCAGTTGTCAGCTCGCACGCTTTGGCAGTCGAGACACACAGGATTGGAGACTTACCTCGTCTGTGTCGACGACCAATAGGCCTTCCTCTGCCTTGCCCATCATGTCAAGAATATTCACTTCACCACCGCTGAACCTCATCACACAGCTGCTCCCTGCGTAACTGACTGAGTCTCCGAGGGGGATCACCTGTCCAGTCTTTGTCACAAGTTCGTTGGTTTCGTTCTTCTCGTTGCCGACACGGTTGGAGAACACAACTGTAATGTCTTCTCCAGTAGCCTTACTAGTCTCAATCAACGGCGAGAACCGCTGCAACCAGTAGCTCACCGTCTCCAACGCCGGCTGGCCTGGCAGCAATTTCATCTCCTCTCCGGGCAAAGAAGTCAACCACGCCATTGACATGACTGCCAGTTTCGCACCGTTTTCGACAATGTTCGTGGCAAACTCGAACTTGTCCCAGGGCGCTTCGAATTGGTAAGGGTTGATGTCCATGCAGATTCCCAGGCCGACTTTACCCAATGAACCGAGCGTGTCGCAAAAGAAGCCAGTCGGTCCTTCGGCTGCCCAGCTCTCGTCGGTGTAGTAGAGGAAAGACTTGCGGTAGTTGGCCAGGATATCACCAGTCGGGCTGACGGTGACGGTGGAGTTGTATCGCTTGTAGATTGGCTCGGTTGGGTTGCCATTGGTCGATGTGTGTTGGGTGGCGTCGGTGTCTGTTGAAATCTCTGGGTAGCCTGCAATGACATGGCAACCCAATCGCTCTGCTGTTGAGATTGCCCATTGTGTTGTTACGCCTGCTGTTGTGGGCTCTAGGTAGGGTTTGATGGATTCGTAGGAGGGATAATTGTAGCCGGTAAAAGCCAGTTCCGGTAAAACCAAGAGATCTAATTCTGCAGGAGGCGGTGACGATGAAAGTATGGCGTTTGCTGTGGCGATGTTGTGTTCGACATTGCGGATCTTCGAGTCTAGCTGTAATATTGCCACTTTCATATTGTTAGGTCTGTGTTGTCGATGTTCAGGGTTGTGGTCGGGTCCTTGGATGTTTTGATGGGACGTGGGGAAGGAAAGGAAGCTTGAGCAAGCACCATCTTTCAAACGCCGACGACACGCACCTCGACATCACATCACAAATGTAAGTGAAGACATTCACTCACATCACATGACCACAATGCCTCCTCAAAGCAGAGGTAAGGCGCCTCACAAGCCTCCGCCCAAGCCAACCAACCTCTACTCAAAGTCAACACCCAATCTGCCGACACTGCACTCAATCAACACCACCCAACACGACACCAACACCAGCACGACCATCACTCCCACCAACCAACCTTCACGCCAACAACAAGACCTCCTCTCACCCAATTCCAACCCTTCTCCCTCTGAGCCAGCCTCAATCGAAGACTTCTCCCTCGACTCGCCCCAAGACTCGGCCTCGTCAGGCGAAGAAACAGACGCACCCCTCGCCTCTCTCCCCAAATTCTACCATCACCACCACTCGCGCAGCCACACCTACCTCGCTCCGACCTTCGCCCCACCCTTTTATAACCGCCCTCCAACCCCCCTCCCGCCCTCGCCATCCCTCACATCCCTCCTACGCCCCAACTTCACCTCCCAAAGCAGCCGCCCAGGCACTCCAGACCCCTCCTCGGACGAAGGAAACGGCAGCACACCACACACCCACCGAACCAACACCGGCACCGGCACGCAAACTCCCAACAGCGCCGCCGCAGCCAGCACGCTCACGACCTCGTACCGCACCGCGCGGCCCATCCCGCGCGCCAGCCCGCAAGTCCCGACGTACGAATACTACGGCTTCACGCTCTACCTGGTCTCCTCGCTGGTCTTCGTCGTCTACCTGCTGTGGTCCTTCCTGCCGTCGCCGTTCCTGCACTCGCTCGGGATCTACTACTACCCGAACCGGTGGTGGGCGCTGGCGATACCGGCGTGGACGGTTATGTTCATGGTCTACATATACGTAGCGCTTGCGAGTTACAACACTGGATATCTGACACTGCCGATGAGAAGTGTGGAGTGCATGGTTGACGAGGCGGCGAATGTGGCTGTTGTGGATGCTAGGGGGAGACTGGTGAGGGACGAGAAGCCAAGTTGGGGCAAAGACCACTCGGATGCGACACGCGGTGGAACGGCGGCGGGAAAAAGTGGCAAGGGCAGGTATGGCGGGCACCACAGCAGGCACACGAGTGTGAACAAGGGGTTTGGGCTGGATCCCGACGTGGATTGGAAGGAGTTGTGGATGGAAGGGACGGATGCTGTTATGGATATCCCTATTGGCGGCGTTTGTGAGATTTTGTACGGGCAGGCGACGGACCATAGTGCAAACGGCGATGCTGGACATGGCTAAGGTGTGCTGCGGTTTTCCCTTTCTTTCTTTCTTTTTTTTTTTTTGAAGATACCCCATTGGATGATATGGTACTACTCCAAGTCTGTTATATGAATGCTCTCTGCTCTTACTGGTCTACCATACGGACGATTTGGCTCAGTGTAGTCGAAACCTCAAGCAGGCTCGACTCAGGTGCCCGATTGGAAATGTGGTTGTAGCTTGCCATGAAGGTACTACTGGGATCCTGCCAATGGGACGATCTTGAGCAATGAAGCCAGTATGAATACGTGTAGGTGCAAGAATGGAAGCACCTCAGATTTCTATGTACCAGTCACGTGGCCCTTCTTCATCTCGGAGTGGGGCTACATGAGCCCGTAGGTCAGTAAGTAATTAGACAGGAGGCTCTATTGATGATCCTCTTGGAACTGGCGCGGGCGGTGGGCCTGATGATCAAACCCTTGGTCCGCAGCCCTCCAAAGCACGACTCTAGCCTCAAGCATACAGATGGGTCGCTGCGGGGAGCATTGTTGCTGTGCCACAAAGGCGCTGCCACTAGAGATCGTTGTCCTTGTCGTTGTATCGGTAGTTACTGTAAGCGACGAGTACAGTCAGTGTGAAGGAGCAGGCCAAGCCAAGCGCGCGGAAGCCCGGAAGAGGACCATGAACGCCGCAATTACTAACTTACACGGTAGACGAGATCTCCATCTGCCTAATAACATTTGACAGGGCTACAGTACATCACGCAACTTGCGACGTTACTGGTGCCGGTATGCAACCTATCGAACCATCACCCTGACCACTAAAGCGGGTATGCCTGGGGGATCACTGTCTAGCGACCTAGCGCAGCTGGAAGGGGCAACAGCGCCGCTCTCTCTCTACAGCGATATCCGGCACTTCAGAGGCTACAGTACAGATCGAAAACACCGTGGACTGGCAAGGTTTGCCCACGCTCTTCCTTGGATGGAAGGTCACATGCTGCAGTGCCGCTAATCACCAAGCGAAACCCATCTCGCTTGCGTCTCGTCGGCTCATATACACAGGAAGCCAGGTTTACAACAAGTCTCATACTTCCGGCACAGCAGCCGAGCCCTAGTGATGCGCGATCTGGCCACCAGATATCTTTCCGTCGACTAGACCAGGGTGAAATGGATCTTGTCCTGGGATCTTGTCCTGGACAAGACTGCCTAGACGAATGCTTAAACGGCCAAGCGGGCGGCAATGGGAGTCTCTGCCTCTTTGCCCACAATCCGATTGAATGACACCGAGGATACTACTCACGACTCCAACATCTCGGCTGGCTTCAAGACGCATAAGCGTCACCTAATTCCCCCGCTGGCCTCATCCTGAAAGTGGTACCTGCACGAGCTTATCTTCAACTGCTGATACAAAATCGATGTATTGACCTTGCGCTGTACAGATCTCTCATGTGCTCATCCTCGGTGTATCTTCTTGATCTACGATACGTATTCTGATCTTCTCACCGGCAAGGATCATGTCACCTCCGCAAAGCTCGCAATCAACTCTACATGATTCAGCCCAATTCGTCCTCGCGTCTGACTTCTTTTGTGACGACATTCTTGCTTCCCAGGAACCCAGTCTGATGATCGATTTTCTGGATCAACGCGTACTGGACTCGCACATGTACGACACAAGTCACCGAAGCTACCTCGCAGATGACGATCAAACGCACGTCTGGACTGGTTTAGTCAACCGAGCGAATTTGTCAGCCCATCCTTTTGGGACAGGAGCGACTGACTGGAATCTGGCACCTGGTAGTGCATCCAGTGTGGCGACGACACAGATCAACGGAGTGAACAATCAAGCGGACAGCCAATCTTCAATTCACCAACTTCCCGGCGTGAATTATGATGGCATGCAGCGTTCCGTATTGGAGAATGCCGACGAAAACAACATCGCGACTGACATGGACCGTTCGCCACTGACGTCTGTCAGATCCGACTCGTTGGAGCGAAATTCTCAAGCCGCCACACCTACACCAGACGCGGCTACCAAGACGACTCTCATCCGGTGCTGGCTGCACGGCTGTAATGGAAGATCCTTCACACACCTCAGCAACTACCGCCGGCACTGCCGGGAAAAGTCAAGGCAGGAAGCAGGGTTCTCCTGTTTGGTCTGTGGCAAGCGGTTCACGCGCAAAGCGGCGTGGAAAACCCACGTTGACCAACAGAGGTGCAAGTTCATCGACTACGATGCCAACGGGGTCCCTTTCGAACGGAAGAGGCATCCGTCGGCAGCGATGGATGCGATGGGAGTTCCTCAGATGTTGCCGCAGTAGGTAGCCAATTCGGCACGGGCGATGTAATTCCGTATCATATCTTCTCCTCGTCGTGGCATTTCAGGGCGGCACCCTTCGAGGCTGGCTGTCTTCTGTCATCCAACTCTCAGCGCTAAACTCACCGGAGGCGGTGCAACGACCGACTCTATCTACGCCACTAGTGGTAAGCAGTCCGTCGGCGACAGTAACTAGTCACACATCCTGGAAATACATTCGGATATCGCCTTCACGATACAGACTGAACTCCAAAACAGACTCCACCCAGACAAAGATGGACATTGCTCAAGTCGATGAGTGCAAGACGAATAGGCGAGTACACGCACTGGTATTGCCCACGGTTTATGCTCCACTTCCATACCAAGTCGATCTCCAACTCCCGACACTCGAACTCGCCAACTGCAAAGACATCAAGAAACTCTTGCCAAGAAGAAAACACCACATAACCAATTATGCCTTCCACAAACACGGGAGTCTCCTTCAGGCATGACTAACCCTCCGCTACGCGTATGGTATTCGGAAAGAGTGAGAGGGCCAGGCATACCGCTCGATGCTCTCGTCTCAGCAGGACACCGCTACGCGACCGCTTCCGAGAGCAATCACTCAAGGTTCAACTACCTCCTCTCTCTTGGACGGCGGGACGTTGTAGTTGATGTACTGGCCGTGGAAAGCAGCGTCTTGCGCTTCGGTGGCTGCCTCTTCTCTCTTGGACGGCGGAACGCTGTAGTTGATGTACTGCCCGTGGAAAGCCGCATCTTGGGCTTCCACCGACTCCTCTCTCTTGGACGGCGGAACGCCATAGTTGATGTACTGTCCAAAGAAGGCTCCGTCCTGCGTCGGAAATGGTCAGCCCAACAAAAACTACTGTCGATTGTTGACGGGTAGAGAAATACTTACCGCGGCATCCTCGCTGTCAGATGCTGAAATGTCACGAGCCACCTTGACTGGGTCCATCACTTGCTGTGAGTCCGTCGTTAGCTTTACGATGGCGTGATTCGTGTTGACGTTGACAAACCCCGACCATGCCACGCTTGACCTCAAGCATGTCGCTTCCTCCGTCAACTTGGGTATCGACTGTCTGAGTCTCTAGTGAGTGTCTAATTTCTCTGTCGCATTGAACGGGCATGAATCGTACCGACACTGGCAGGGCGATCGCCATCGTGGACCATGCCAACACAGCGAGAACACGGGATTGATGCATTGCTGTTGGGGCGTTCGATAACAGTGTATCCGTGCGAAAAAGCGGCAGGCAGATGTACGATTGAGTTGGTGGGAGGTGTGTTGAGGCAAACCTTTCGCGTAGGGCAATGTGTATCCAGGTAATCCGCTCCGTCTTGTATTTACTTGACTTAGAGCCCGCTGCAATCTAGCATCAGTCGAACTCTCCGCGGTCCCTCCTGCTCGTCCTTCGCCCCTGATCTCCCGATTGTGTTCTGACTGCTGATTGGTCTTTCGGCATGATCTGCTGCACTGTTCTCTTTACGCAATCCTTCGAAGACCTCCCCTACTACGATCCCTTACAGCAATCCTGTGTGGCCATCCACCGTGGCAATCCGTCACGGCTTTCCTGCTCGGCTGTAACTCCGCTACACCTACTCGCTTAGCGATTGATCGTAGCGTCCGCACCAAGTAGCTCCCTGAAAGGGTTGTCGTCGGTCTCTTAGTCCGACGTGAACACGGGGCATTGAGACAAGAGAATCGTCAAGTCAGCTCACAGCAAAGCCTCGGTACTTACCTCTGTCTGGAAGGTTGTACCTTGATGCGACTCCAAACACCATCGAAAAAAGTAGACGCCTCATTCGATCACCACAGACATCATGGACACCTGTTCGGACGATACACCCTTCTTGACAGACCGTCCATTATCCAAGCCTGAGAGCGGCTCAAACTGGGTACCGCTTTGGTTATGTGCATGTCTGGCCATCTCGATCTCCTGCAACATCGTTTCGATTCTGAAGGTCAACGGCGTTTCACGGTCATGGTCGTCCGACTCATTCTGCGCATCTCATGTGGAACGATACGGTACGGCGAAATACCAACCACGATCTTGTGGTGTGCGAGAGCTGACAAAGCGTACTCCAGACTCTCCCCTTCTGCAAGAACTAGACATCAGATTCCACACGGTGTCGTACAATGGTAGTTTCATGAAAGAGACGGTCTACCGTGGCAAGCCCTCTCCAGAAGTCGACGCAGCGTGGAGTGCACTGGGTGCCGATTGTAAGTTTCGACAGCGACAGCATCATCAAATTAGCAGCGAATTTCTAACGTACTAGCATAGTGGAGGGCTTCATTGTGGCCGAGAGTGATGGTCCACGCTACGGCTTACACTCAGGCATGGTCAAGCGTCTGCCATCACAAGGCGGCGGCTACATCGTGCAGTCGGAGGGTATGCACCACCTACACTGTCTAAACCTGCTCAGACAGTCCTCACACTTCAACTACGAGTACTACCAGAGCCTACGACGAGGGGCCTTCGTGAACGAAGACGACATATTGGAAAAGCACATCGGTAAGCCACCATAGTATTCCCACCCCCAATCTCAACGCGACGACATGGCTTACAGCATCTTCTTCCCTGAGCAGGTCATTGCGTAGACATCCTCCGCCAGCAACTGATGTGCACCTTCGACACCAGCGTCTTTGGCCAGTGGTGGGTTGACAAAGTCGGCCCTTTTGTGGACTTCAACACCGAGCATCGTTGCAAGGACTTCGACTCCATGAGGGATTGGGTGCGAGACCACTAGATCTCACGAAATGGCACGGATCTCGTTGAATTCCGCAAAGGTGACATCTTGCTTACGGAGATTCCGTGAACATTGGCCTTGGTGTTTTCTACCTCTGTCGGAAAGCATGTTATATACTCTGGATCTACGCCTCGTTGCTCTGGAGAGAGTCTTACGTTCTTGCGTTGGATTCGGATGCTACGAGGGTGACAGGAAAGACGGTGCACCAACTTGATGTTCTAGATAAAATATATGCTGTACCTTGATTAAGTCTCAAGCTCTAGGTCTTTCCCATCTCGATCGGATGATGCATAAACTTGCTAGAGCGGTCCAGGCTCTCGAAAGGGATCACTCGGCCGTGACCAACTACCAGCCATTGTTCGAACTACATACACTAAGTGATCTGCACGCAAGTCCCAAAGCCAAAAGTCACCGTCGCTTTGGCGTTACGCCGATGCTCCTGGTCTGCAATGACCATGTTACAGTGATCGACATGCGCGGCATCCAACACCCGTACATTGACAACCACTCCCTTCTCGCCGCGACGGATCCGATCCAGCGCGTCGAGGCCCAGCCTCCAGACGTACAGACAATGAGCAACGTGCCACTTCTCCAGCGTGAAAGCCGTCATGTTCGCCGACGGCGCGAGCAAGTGACCTGGGAGCTCGTCCGGCGAGAGGGGATGCGTAAACTGGAGATCCGAGTACCAAGGGAACCGGCCGGCGCCTTGCATCATCGCCAGTCGGGAGTCGTTGCGCAGGGAGTCGGTCGCGAGGGCCTCGTCGTAGCATTCCGTGGGGACCCAGCCGTTGAGCATCTCGTCAAAGATACATCTGGCCGATTGGACTTCATCTTCTTGTGGGTGGCACGCAATCCGTTTCGAGGGCGGAGAAGGAAAGGACGCAGGTTTCGATGCGACGGATGGGTGTTGTTGCAGTCGAAGCGTGGATGTGACGAGAATGAGGCTGATAGCGAGGGCCAAGCAGCCAAGTACAGTCTGTAAGAAACGGAGTTGTCGGCCGTGTGCTTCATGGTGGACGAGGATGTCTTTCATGTCGACGTGGAATAGTTGGTTGAGTACGGTGTGTATCTGGGGAAGCGGAGAGCGTCGAGGAGTTTCAAGCCCACATGGAACTGAGATTTGAAAGGACAATCGATCGTTCAGATGGAAAAGCAAACGATCGCTGTGATCAGAATTGGGGGAAAGCAATCGTGGGTTACGTCTGTGACCGCCGCCATTCGGTTGTATGCACTACATGCAATCGGAGATCCTATCATACTCCAACGGAGGATCCACTCACCTTGGACGGCACTTGCATCACGAACGCAAAGGGGATCAAGACACGTTCTAGTTGGACACTAGCACCCCTCCCACAAGCGATACTACTGTGGTCTTGAGGCCTCGTGGTCGTGATCCCTCCCACGACAAGAGGAGCCGAGTTCCGTAGACGGATTTGATAGTCGGAACGCTCTCTAGGCAAAAGCAGACCACCGGTTTACCAGTAAACAATTCTTGGTCGACATGGAGACATCCTTTCAATCTACGGCAGAGATTCTCGTCCCCGAACGACGTATCATCGAATACAAGATATACATGTCTCGACATTCTCCTCCCATGCACCATTCTATGTCTTCATCAACCCACTCTAGAGGGTATTTCATATGATGAGTCCCTTGTAATTGATGTACCAACCATGCTTGCCTGCTTGAGCTGTTAGCGGTGTAATATGATAGAGGTCACATACACTTATTCGTACCAATACACCACTGTCTCGGACGAGCTGGGGTACAGATGGCGTCCTTAATCTGTGACGTGACGGAGCCGGCCGGAATGCTCGACATTTGCAGAGCAGCGGTCGGAATCGGAGAGGCAAGAGCACAGTGGAGCAAGAAAACCAGCTGGTAAATGGCAGCCCGCATGGCTGCAGTCGGAAGGATGGTTTCGGCTTGGGTTCGGTCGTAGAAGAGACGGGAATGTGTTGTATGACTTGGATTGAGAACTGAAGCTGCGCAGAAGATGATCAGGCTACGTGATTTTTTGGCGCAGATACCACAGAAATCTCCGAGGCCTCTGCAACCTCGCTTATGTCGTTATCAACGATAGCAGTCAAGGCGACAGTATGTGCGGCACATGCGGTCCACTCTGGCCGCCATGACTGCCTCGGATCGATATGCTTTGCTGGCGCCCCCTGCACTCCGTATACCGCTTGTCGTCCACCCGGTGATTCAGGTCGTTTAACGAGAGACTATCGGATCGTTAACTGATGTGTTTTCATGATCCTTTCCATCGATCCCTCGCTCGAATCCCGATGACGGGGCAAGAAGCATCACATGACTGCGAAAGACATCGTTTCGACGAATGGTTGGAGCGTGAACGACGACAGTGTTCGACTACCACTGACCGTTTTTGCTTTGCCGACGTGACCGCCACCTCGCTATGAGTCGCTGTTCACATCACATTGCCACCTGGATTTCAATACCATCACAGATTGGTCAGACACAAAAAGAAATGTACCAAAAACTACCCCTTCACGACGCGAACGACCAGAGGACCGATCGAGATAGCCATGCCAATACCTCCAAGCTGTCCATCCGCGACTCAGATGGAGAAAGCAAAAACTGCCAATGGCCCGGAAAGAATTTCTGGTACTACGTCGGAGGGCTGATAGTCGTCTCAGTGCTATCAGTCGCAATTCTGATCAAAGTCGAGACCGCCACGAAAGCAGCCGATTGCGGTGCTTCTGTCGCAGAGGCACGAGCCAAAGGCTGTCAATTCGAACCCATGCAGCGAGCCTGGGTTCCTCAGCAATGTTATTTTCCGAATCCAGCAGACGAATACAGCCCCTTCAGTGACAGGCCATGGTTCCTCGACGCTGCCCTCAAGACTCGAGCGGATCTCAAAGCGCTCGAACTGGGGGACGTGCCTGTCGCCTACGTCGCCAACTTTCACCAAGAGCACTGCACCTACAACTGGAGGAAGCTTGCCATTGCAGTAAGCCGGAAGGCCCGGTGGATTGACGAGAGAGTCGGGAATGTCCACCACGCTACACACTGTGCGCTGGGGCTGGCGGAGCAAACGCACAACATGTCCAGCTGTGGCGCGCCGAAGACAGGGACATTCACCCGGAGCAACCTCAATTTTCTGAAATGCCAACGACTGAACTGAAACTTTTGGCTTTGTTCTTCGACTCGGATGGAACTTTCTACATCGATCGATGTCAATGTAGGGGCTCGATACAAGAACATGAAAGATCGATCAGCGAGTGTTGTGAGGTATTCGATTCTGTCAAGCGGCTCCTTGTTCCCATGCTCGTGAGGTCCCCTTGGTCCAGACTTTTTCCAAACTCTGGGTTCGTCCCGCATAGGCCTTCCCTATTGGGGGGAGGATCACCGAGGTTGTTGCCGGGGCGACTTGGTCTCGAAGCTGCCGCTTCGGGGATCAGCGCGAAGGATTCGCTCTATCGGAGGATTTCGCAGCCACGGACTCACTCGGAGGATGCGCGCGAAGGACTCGCCCAAAGGACTTGCATGATGATGGCGCAAAAACAAAGCGATCTGCAAAGAGGATTGGACCGGAGGATGCACGAAAGGGACTCGGACGGATCCTCAAGAAGGAATCAGAAAGAGGACCTGGGGACTTGCGAACCTGCGCGAAGGACTTGTGCGAAGGACAGTCGACTACAAGCATTACTGGACATGCAACGCCACGCTATTGCACGCCCGGAATTGGAGACATTCTTGTCGACTAGCGATATCGTTCCATCGTTAGCTACGTTCAAGTTCATCGCGGGAATTACGTCGCAGACCTTGCTTGGGACACCAGGAGCAGCAACAACTCTATGACTTCCTACCTGCTTTGATCCATCTGTGGGAGGCGGTGCTGCTATCTTGCACAATATCAGTCGCCGTTCAGCCAAGGTTGACATTCAACTCGACGAAGGACTCACGGGACACTCGTGAAGCTATGTCGCACCAGTACAGGGAAAGTAATGTTCGTATTTTACGTATTTCGACCTCACCCCCGTCGCAAGATTTCCAACGCATGGTTCATGTTGATCCCGTCTGGGCTTCTAGTCTGGCCAGCTCTTCAGACACATACTCCCCGAACACCCGGCGTACTGCTTCTTCGTCCTTTTTCATGAGCTCGCTACTGTGATCAGTCATCTCGCTTTGCTGAGAGATCTGGGAGAGCGGCAGCCAGATCTCGTCTTTTTCGTCAACAAAGAGCACCGATTGATCTATGCCCAGCTCTGGAACCTCATCGTGGATGTAATAGCCTCGGTCGTGCAGGGCTACGACAACTGAGGAGATCCGCGCTTGCCAACCCGATACTAATCGGCGAATGGTCTCGAGACCCTCGAGCGTGGTGACGGCTCCAAAACGAGCAGCAAGACACTCAGCCGATTGGATGTCTTGGAGCAAGATACCAGCAAATGCGTCTTCATCCACGACAAGTCCAGAGACGGCCGGCACTCCCGGCACTTTCAGTGGGTCTCTGTGCAGGTGCAGATATGTGCGAATGGCATCCCGAGAGTTGTTGCTGATGTGGTCGGTACCCAGTCGTTTGCTGTCTTGTGCACAAGCCTGCAAGCAGTGGACGGTTCCATCTGGCGTTTCTACCTTTCTGGGGCCCATGGAGAGTGACGCTGTTGTTTCGACGATCTTGACATCGCATGAGCGGTGTTGCTTTAGCCCAAGACCAAACGCTCCGAGTCCGTCCTCCTTGGCCGCCTGGAATCCATACGGCGACTCATCGACGGGCCCACTGGTGACGGAAGCCCGGACTTCTTGTGAGCCTGAGTCTCGGACGAGTTGCAGATAGTAGGTCGGAGTATGATAGCAGCCTCGTAGCGATCGATCCTGAGGAACTTTGGGTGCAAGTTGCTGCAGCACTGGTAGACTTGTCTTGATCAAGAGGTCGCACAGCTGGCCCCATCGATTGTCACGATCGTCGAAGGTCGTGCCAGAAGTGCCTGTGGCTTCAAGGATGTCCTGCCATTGGCGGTGCAGAGGCGTGCTCTCGAGATCGTTGGCACATGCGTCGATGCGAAAGACGACACCGTGGCGCAATAGCCGCAACCAGCATTTCGTCGCTTTGTTGTCGTGCATGCCACCGAGAATGACATGATCCACAGTGTCGACAGCTTTGGTGGTGGAAGACATCATGTTGTGGTGGTAGGAGGGATGTTGCAAACAGAGAGAGAAGGCCAACAGCCGTGTGAGTTCTCTGTTATCATGGAACTCGAGGTGGTCTACGCCCACCCATGTCACCTGCACTTATGCTAGCACTAGGCTGACTTTCTGCAGGATCCAGTCTCCACCAACACACCGTGCAAGTCGTGACAAATCTCACGCTCGCCTATCTGTTCATGTCTTCCACACTACTCTGCTTCTGTCACTTGCGTACATCCTCCGAGTTGATCCTTCGCTTCAGTCCTTCACTGCTGACCTCTGCCCGTGTCTCTTCCATGCTATCCCTCACCACATCCCTCGCTGCTTTCTCTCACTACTATCCCTCAACATCATCCCTCGTTGCTGTCCTTCGTCACTATCCCTCAAGTATCGCTCTCGACTGTGGCTTACCATGGCCCATGCTACTATCCTTCCCTCGAGTCCCTCGCCTCTATCCTTCGCTTCTATCCTTCGCCGCAACCCTTATTTCAGCACTCCAGCAATGTGATAGTTATAAGAAGTACCACCCAACTGGTCTCATAGTCATCCATCCACCACCATCACACTACTTCCCACTACCATTCCCACAAACATGCAGCTGACCACCATCCTCACCGCTCTGTTCGCCACCGCCGTGCTGGCCCATCCGGCGCCCGGAAAAGATACCGATGCCAACACCGAGATCTTTGGCGGGCCACCCAACTCCGAGACCCACTACGACGGCGTACGATCACACCTCAGTTGTCACCTCTTCGCAATGAACACCAGCCAGCTGACACAAAGTAGAAATGCAGCCGTGAGGACGGAAGATGTGTCCTCCAAGGCACAGGATACAGGTGCACATCTGGTAGAGTATGCTTTGCCCGGTCGATCGCAAACCTGCCATTGGGACGAATACCTTTTTGCTAACGCGCACGCTGCTGTGATAGTGCAGCGCAGCAGGCCGCAAATGCTACATCGTCATTTACAACGATGGAAGCAGGCGCGAATCGGAGTGCACCTAGTGTTGACTTCGGAAGACGTTCGTGGGGGGGTTCGGTCTGTTGATCGACAGCGATGGTTGTGGTGTGTTATTAGACCTGGGCTCGCTTCGGCCTTTTCAATTCGCCGGGTGGACGGTTCTGTGTTGGGGGCAAGGGGTGGTTGATCATCTGACGAGTGCAGATAGAGAAGTGGTGGCGTATCAAAGGGCTGCGTGGCCAGGTGATCCACGATCCTGCATCTCACATCGTCTTGGCTTCTATGCACAGTTTTTGGTATGCTTCAGTCGTTCATCAGGTCATGTTTTCCAGCATTTCCAGCAGCCCGTTGCACTAGGCTTCGTGGGATGAGGCTTACAATGATGATAATCGTAGCGACTCGCAGTCACGTGAATCTGGGCGCGCGTCGAGACCGCCGGAAGTTTGTGATTGAGAAGCGATTGAACCCTCCCGATAGCTGCATGCTGTGTGATCATCGAAACTCAACAATCCTCGTCATAACCGCTCTCGTCGCTCTCATGCTCATCATCGCATCCTTCCTCCTCCTCTTTCTCCTCTTGTCCTAGTGGCGGCAGCGCAGGAATATTGCACTCAATCCACTCCAATCGCTCGCCTTCTCCCCGCCTCACATCCTCATCAAAGCAACTATTAGTCTTCAACATCTCCTTCGCAGCCGCGATGTGCAGTTCCGTCAAGTCCTCCGTCTTCACCGACAGCCCGTCCACCAATTCCACACCAACACTCTGCAAGCGTCAGTTGTGCTTTGCCACCGACCTTGAGAGCGCCGAGTTGCCATGCCAGCGTAACGAGATCCTGCTTCGGGCATCTGTGAAACGCTTACTGTAACAAAGGCCAGCGCGTATGGCAGGGCTTGCCGATGGATGCTAGACGGTGTGCAACATTTTTTACCTCGCCTGCAAACTCGAAAAGGCGCTGTCCTCTTTCGGACGAGGGAGGCTACAGGCTTGGGTGAGGCAGAGGTCGTAGACGGAGATTAAAGACATCCGGTGACACGGCCGGGCTACGTTGGGGGTCTCGACGCCACTCTTGCGTACACGGACTTTTCAAGATATCTAAGGCATGCTACACGGGTGGCTGACAGTGCTTTCGCCAGCGCTGGCGGACTTCAGTTGACTCTCCTTCGAGTGGGGTTTCATAGATCGCCGTGTGGGTCGTTCAATTTTCCAGGGTGGTGGAAAAGTCGGCGGCGAGGAGATCAAGTACTCATCGCAGTCCTCGCGTTCGAATTTTCGGAATACCTGCGCCGGGCCGTCCAGCGGGTTGTTCATATTGTCCCCGGCAAGGCCGATGGTGATGACGGAAGCTGTCGCGCTTGGGTCGAAGATGGAGCGATCGAGATACCGCCGTTCGTTGGGGCAAGAGTCGGAGTCCCAATAGCAGGGGCGGTATACACCTCGTTCGTATCGCCAGGCAAAGATGTCGGCGATGTCGTAGCATGCTTCTGTGTAGTTTGGCCGGAGCTCGACACCGGCCGTGAGAGGGAACAGGTTGTCCCCGTCATCACTGCAGTCGAGATCTGCCTCTTTGAGAAAGTCGGGAGATGTGAGACGGAACGCTAGCCCAAGGGCGGTGTGTTGGCGTCTGGAAGATCGGATCAGCCCTCCCTGTTCTTGAAGAGGTCTGGGATTGACGGCGCTTACATCTGCCCGCGCACGCTGCTTACAGCGAGGTAAAGCAGTACCTGTTCACAATGTGTGAGCATGTTGTGACTGTACGCTGTCTGACTGTTAGAGGATTTTACCACAACGTGCAACTGGTCTCATCAGGACAGCAGCCATCTCTATACCAGATCATCTGGAGGTCCAGCAACTGCTGCTAAAGATCATCTTGTGAGCACCGTCGGCAGATTGGGGAATGGACGCGACTTCATCGATGCCGTGTGCTCGGCGCACCGTCATTTGGGGTGTCCTCTGACAAGCAGTGGACATCACTGGACAGTGCGGTACTGTAGTGGCTATCGCCAGACGCAAGTCTCGCTCATCTACATGTAGGCATAAGCCAGCAGATAGGTATCACTTACTACCTCGGTCTCTCCATGCTGATGTTCTTCTCTCTTCCTCTCTCTCTCTTTATCGGCTGACTGCCCGGTCTTGGATTTGTACGTACAATCTACACGCCGGACGAGCAAACGATAACCTTTCGG
>Ga0265798_10002950_pt1 | contig 24602 bp, 21 predicted proteins | sample P3T30metagenome_FD_192430 | JGI IMG/M metagenome (GOLD analysis project Ga0265798, IMG submission 192430) | Plant litter microbial communities from East Loma Ridge, Irvine, California - P3 T30 | ecosystem: Environmental > Terrestrial > Plant litter > Unclassified | place: USA: California...
CGGTACAGCAGCTGCATTTTGGGATTCACCTGCCCGTACCCCCGGATTTTTGCTGGTAAGGTTTCATAATATTGCCACCAGGTCTTAAAACGCACGGTAAAGGTATTCCAGGGCTTGGCTCCGGTATAATGCAGGGTTCCATTGCGAAGTACCGCCAGATATTCTTTTTCGGTATAACAGTTCAGGAATTCCGCTTTATACTGTGGCAGAAAAAATGTTCTGATGCTGTTGTGGTAAGGTGGTAAAAACAAAATTCTTCCCTTACAGACCATGTTTAGAATATCCTGATCAAAAAATTCCAGACCGCCTTTTTGTGCGAGCTCAAGAAATTTTAGAACGATGTTATCCTGCCTCAAGGCCTTAAGGTTCATCAGGAGAAAGCCCGCATTGATGTAGGCCGCTTCCGCAGCAATCTCCCGCAGGTGTGCCCATTGAAAGGACAATGGTGCCTCTTTAACCCCTGCAAGGTAGTTATCACCTAGGTCTGTTTCCAGGTATAACTTTTCAAGATCATGCCTTACGATCAGGTCACAATCCAGATAGAATATTTTATCATATTGCGGCAGCAGGTCGGGAATCAGTAACCTCAGCATGGTTGCCATAGGGTAATTTCCTGCCGGAAACACATCGCTGAACTGACCTTCCAAATTCAAGAAAGTATATTCGGCATTTGTCTTAGACAGGCGCTGCAGGTCTGCCTGCTGTTCAGCACTAAGCTGCTCCGCCATCAGACATATAATATGAAAGGAGCTCTGCACAGCTGCATGCCTGAATATGGAAAGCAAACAGGTCGCTGCCGCCACAAAATAGTTTGGCGTTAAAGCCAGCACTACCGGGATTTTTTTCATTCCTTGCGCTTCCATGATCTCAATAAAGTTGTTTCGTTAATTTAACGTAGACTGCAAGCATCAGGAAATGCCTGTTAAGCATTAATCGGTCAAAAAATTGACGCCGCTCGCCTTTTAGCAGGTACCGACGGTCCCTCCAAAGCTTGTCAAAGTCCGCATTGCTGGAAAGTTTCCGAAGCTTATTGCGCACCTCCAGCAGAGAGCCTGCGCGCAGGGAGGCCCTCAACTTCAGAAAATAGGTCAGCAGTACATTATACCGGCATGCAGAGAAGTCCTGCTGCATTGCTGATTCCATTCGATCCAAACGATCGAAAAGTTTTCCTAGGGTATAATCAATGGTCAATTTGTTCAGCGCCGCGGCTGATAGTTGCTTTTCCGAGTAATATTGACGGTAAAAATAGCCTTGGAAGGATAGTACCTTCATCGACCTTAGTTTGAGGTAATAATCAAAAACCCATAAAGTATCTTCTCCGGAGGAGATCTGCACATCGAAGCGTAGCTCGTGATCCTCAACAATACCTCGGGAGAATCTTTTCCCCCAGGGTGAAGAGAAACAAACAGAAAAAGGCGCCAGGTGTTGCTGCAAAAATCCGCCAACCTGCAGTTTATCCTGAAGCTTCAAATCGGGCAGGGTCATGGCCGTAACGGTTCCATTAACAAAGCTATGATAGGAACTCAGCACCAGATCGTATTCCCGATCTTCCATCAGTTCTTTGAAAAAATCTTCCGCAATCCAGTCATCAGCATCGCAGAACGTCAGCCATTCACCTGAAGCTATGTCAAGCCCATGGTTGCGCGCAGCACTCACACCTTGGTTTTCCTGATGTATTACCTTGATTCGCGAATCCGCCGAAGCATACTGCGTACAGATTTCCGGCGATTGATCCGTAGAACCGTCATTGATCAGCAGTAGCTCAAAGTCCCCAAAACTTTGCCGGAGTATACTGTCAATACAATTTGCGAGGTATTGCTCTGCATTATATACCGGCACAATTACAGATAGCGATATCACATGTTTATACGTCATCCTCTAGTGTATTGATGATGTCCACGTACTTTCTTTTCAAAGGAAATGGTGCAACCTGCAGCAATTGCTTTTGTATCAGCGGGAGTGACTGCTTTGTTAAGCTTTTATCCTTGTGCGCCTGAAACAAGGCTAAACATTCACTTTCGGTGGTTAAATCCCGTTCCGAATATTCAAATGCCGGATAAGGTTCTATGCCGACAGAACTGAAGTAATCTGCAAATTTAAAACCATCAGTTTCTATGTCTCCTTTACGGATCCAAAGCGCTGGTATTTGGTAAGCATGAGCTACAACCAGGCCGTGTAATGAGGTAGACAGGATATAGTCACAGCTGGTGATCTCTTCCACAACCCGGGGGATATCCCTGGTTCTGAGGTCAATCACTTTATATTGATCTTGATAGTGCTCCAGAAAATAACTGCACTCTTTCCAGTGTGGCACAATACCGATCCGGTATCGCTTTTCTGAAGCAGCTTTCAGCCACAAGGGTAACAACACGGCAGGATCTCCATAAACCTCACAGGCCGGAAATCCCTGCTTCACCAGCCGGTCCGCAGTCAAGGGTCCTCTTACGGCAAGAATCTCGGCGCCCTTAAACTGTCCTGCATCATTTAGGAAACCGGAGCCCCATACTTTGGAATGCCTGTTGCCTGCAATGATCACGGAGCCGACGCCAAGTACATTGTGCTGCCATGGAAAAAGGATGGCTTTGAGTTCTGATCTAGAAAGGCTCAGTGCGGCTTTCAACATCCTGCGGACCTTACTTTTGTAAGCATGTTTAAGCTGGACCTCCAGACCGGAGAGTTCTTCAACCAGAACGGGACTAAGCGCATCCCCAAAGTTCTCTTCACTCCAGTACACCAGATTAATTTTTTCGCTCATGAACAGCCCTCCCCTGGTTATGATTTCTTATTTCTTTTAAAATTTCAAATTCCTTTTTGTCGACCTTCCTCGCAAACAAACTGCCCTGCGCTGATGCCTGGAGGTAATCGTGTTGATCCAAAAAGGCCGGATAGCCTCCTCTGCCACTCTTCCAGTCAATAAAGCGGAGATTATCGTTGATGACCGTCCCGGCATATTCTGAATTCAAGATCAAGGTCTGGAAGTAGATTTCCTCTGCGCAGAATGTATATTTAAACCTATTCAAAAATGATTGATGTGTAGCCGTGTAATCGAGAACATACTGAAGGCAGGACCGGTTTAAAGACCAATAGGTACTACCACCGAAGAGGTTTTCTGGCAGCTTGCGCATCGATCTTTCCAGGCCAAGCAGCTGTTGTATTTTCAGCAACCTGAGGATCCATTTTCGGTGCTTTTTGGCATCCAGGAGATCATAGAAGTTGTAGCGGTTTAATCTTTCCATGCTGCCACCTTCCCATTCTTGCTGCGGCAGTTTAAAATGAAACATATAATTCCTTTCATTAGTAAGGGCATCACTAGCAATTAAGTTAAAGCGATCTGCTGTTGCCACCGGGAAATCCTGGCCGGTAATTAGATGAAAGAATAGGTTTTCCGGATCTTTCAGCGCTTCGTCTGCAAGTTGCAGGTAAGCTTTAAGATGATTGAAGCCACCCCAGTTCACCACGTAATCCTGACCGATATACTTTACGGTTTCCAGTTCCAGGATCCTGTTGCGCCATAGTTCCGGAAGATCCGCTTTACGGTCCACATGGATGTAGAGGTTAAAAGAATGCTCAAACAACCCAGCCAGCTCATAAAGCTGGTCAAAATCCTTATACGCGGTGATCAATACGGCCTGTTTCATTTTCCTGCAATTTCTTTGGGTAAAAACATATTCATGATCCGCCTTAAAGCGATCACAACATAGAGCCGGATAGCAGTTTTGAACGGATAGACGCTGAATACCGTACGAACATTTGACTTCAGGTAAGTCTCACATGCTTTACTAAAAGTTTTATTTCGAAGATAGTAGGCGTAATTATATTCTACCTGGTCCCGTTGTATCCGCTTCACATGCTTAGGGAAAACATCCTTGAAAAAGTCGATGTTGGCGAAGTATGATTTGTTGATGTCCTCAGCAAGACGTTCATCAAATCTGGCCATGATGCTGTTTGGATTAAGCCGGTAGTAGTACAACTGACGCTCCGAATACACAATCTTTCGGTTGAATATCACGTATGGGAATACGAAGGTATCCTCCGATTTTAGACCTTTCGGAAATCTTAAACCCTTCCAGATCTCCTTCTTATACAGTTTTTTCCAAACTTCTATAAGCGGCTCCGTGACCTGCTCATCGATCAGGAAATCTTCATAATGCTCATAGAAGAAGGTCCGGTCAGTTTCGGAGATCACTTCCATATCGGCGAGGCTCCTGAAAGAACTCACCATGGAAATATCCGCATCGTACTTTTTCAAGTTCTCGTACATGGTTTCTATAAAGTCCGGCAGCACCATATCATCTGAATCAATAAAAGAGATAAGAACACCGGAGCAAACATCCAGGCCAGCATTCCGGGCATCAGACAGGCCACCGTTCGCTTTATGAATAACGGTAATGCGACTATCGGTTTCGGCGTATTGATCACAGATGGCACCACAATTGTCCGGAGAACCATCGTTCACCAAAATGATCTCGAGGTTCCAGTACGTTTGTGCCAGCACACTGTCCAGGCAATCCGGAAGAAACTCCTCCACGTTGTAAATGGGGATAATTACAGAAATCAAATCCTTCATAGCTACATCCCCTGCAGTTCAGTAAGCTTTGTAAAATAAGCTGACCTTGATTTAAGTTCGTTGAAGTTGCCTTCAGCAGTAATGCGGCCTTTTTCAAGCATAAAGATGCAGTCCGCATGTTTGATGGTCGACAGGCGATGGGCGATGGAGATGATGGTCACCTTACCCTGCAGCGACTCTATGCTTTCCCGGATGGCACTTTCCGTCTCGGAGTCCAAGGCAGAGGTAGCCTCATCCATAATCAGGATCTCGATGTCTCTGTAAAGCTCCCTGGCAATAGAAATCCTTTGCTTCTGTCCACCGGAGATATTCAGTCCATTATTTCCGAGCAAGGTATTTTCCTTTTCCGGCAGGCCATCTAAAAAAGTTTGTAAACTGCACATCTGCAGCACCTCATAAAATTTCTGCAGGTTTGCCGGATTGCGCTCATCCCAAAAGGTTATGTTATTAAAGATATCTGCATTGAAAACGGTAGGCTCCTGTGAGATATAGCCGATCTTACTTTTATAGTCCAGATTGTTGTATTCAGCGATGCTGCACCCATTGAGCAAAAAGCTGCCGGAATCAAAAGGTAACAAGGTTGATATTACATTTACCAGGCTGGTCTTTCCCGAGCCGGATTCTCCTACAAAGGCGACCGACTGGTTCTTTTTAATCCGGAGACTGATGTTATCTAGGGCTTTAAACTCACCATAAGACAGGCTGAGGTGTTCCAAACGAATCTCTTCGATCAGCGGTACAGGCAGCGTGCCTGTAAAATCCTCTTTGTTATTGTCCAGATATCGCTGAAAGTCCATCACATTTTCAATGGACCCGGTATTGGCGAGGTAGCCATTCCAGCTGTTCTGCGCATTGATGATGGTCTGCATGGCACGGTAGAACAGCAGTAAAATGATCATTACGGCAGAAAGGGAAGATTCAAAAACCACCACATGAATACCAATAACCACACAGATCACTGCGATCATCATCGGTTCACGAAGTGCGGTAAGACGTGCATTAAGCTTTGCAACACTGATGTTGTTCTTCACCAATCGACCAAGCTCCCCATTCAACCGATCGATAAAATTCCAGCTCCTGCCGGTCGACTTCAGGTATTTAAAATGGTTAATCACTTCGATCACAATTGCATTATAACGGTGATTCTTCTTGGTGATTTCCCTGGAGTATTGCTCGGTAAGGCTATAAAAGTGTTTATAGATCAGGTTCGTTAAAAATCCGCCAAGGGCAACCAGAATAGAGAACTTCCAGTCCATCACGAAGGCGAATCCAAGATAGATGAACAGGAACATGACGTTTTTGATGGATTCCAGGTATAAGCTACAGGCATGAACCACCTGCCAGGATTCACCGGTAAGGGAGTTCTGCATTCTGCCGATATCCGTTCCCACAAATTCTTTGTAGGTCAGGTCGCGCAGGCCAAAACTAAGCCTGCGGCGGATCATTTTGGAAAAAATCAGCTGATTAATCCCTGAATATTTACTTGCATTGTAAAAGAACAAGCCTTTCAGGATGAATAAGGTGACAATCAGGGCCAGCATGTTCAGCAGGTTTACTTTCAGGTTAAGGAAGCCAAAAACTGCATACACTACACTGATGACCTTTCCGGTTTGATCAACCGAATTACCGGTACCCGTAGCTGTCGCGCCGTCTGCAATCTGTAGTAATGGAATAAACATGGTCAGGCCTACGCTGTCCATCAGCACCATCAAAAAGCTAAAGCCCAACAGCATAAACATCCTGTAACGGAGATACTGGTAGAAAAAATGCAGGGTTTTAAACCGCTCTATGAGAAATGATTTGATTCCGATAATCATCAAGTATTAAGTCCACTATATTCTGCCACAAGTGTTCTGTTCCGTTCTGCCGGTGAAACCTGTTTATGGCCAATTGCGCCAAATTCTGTTAATAATGTTCTTCTTAATCCCTCTTCAATGGTATAAGGCTTTACAAAGCCCGTTTTCATCGCTTTGCTGGCGTCATACTGTGTTACCGCGCAAAATTTCTTCACCCTTACAGCAGAGATTGGCAGCTTTTTACGCAACATGCGGGCAAGCAAGGTAAATCCATGACCGGCAAGCATACCTAATGCATAAGGGATCCGGATCATGGGAATCCGCTTGCCAAGCACCTTGCTGGTTTGAGCCACCAGGTCTTTAGTTGTAAAATCAGGCGTATCCACATAGTTGTAAACCTCATAGCCCGAAGTACGTTCCGTAATCAGAAATTCAATGAAGGCCACAATGTTGCCAACGTAAGACATGGACTTTTTATTGTTGCCATTTCCAATCATCAGGAACCGTCCGGAAGCAATCTGTTTCAGCAGGTTATAAACATTACCACGGTTATTTTCTCCAAAGATTACCGTTGGCCGGATGATGTTTACATTCCAGTCCGGACGCTGTGCATGCCAGCTTTGCAGCACCTGCTCGGCTTCCCATTTGCTTTGGCCATAATGGTTAAATGGTGCTATGGAAGTTTCCTCATTTGGATTTACCCGGTTCAAACCGTATACCGCTACAGAGCTTGTAAAAACAATGCGTTTCACGCCATTTGCTTCCATCGCTTCCAGGGTATTTTTCATACCCTGCACATTCACGTCATAATATAAGGAAGCCGGCGATACATCATCGCGGTGCTCTGCGGCAAGTAAAATGACCACATCGATATCCTTCAGCAAGCAATGTAGTGCCGCTTTATCCAGAACATCTGCGATGCGGGTAATCGCCGGGAAAGTACGACTTTGCTGTTTATCAATGTTCAGCAGCTCAAATCGCTGCGTCTGCTGTAAGTTCTTGGTGAGTTGGGTCCCTACAAATCCGGAACCTCCAATAATCGCTACTTTCATGGCTGAAATTCTATGTTATTATGATTTGGATAAGTTACCTTCAGGTGCCCATTATGAAGGGTTTGATGTTCCAGGGCGCTGTGTTTTTTGGCAAGTTTGATCCGATGAAAGACCAGGCTGAAGATTGCCCAAAGAGCCAGGTCAAGTACCAGCACGATGTTGTTGCTGATGAACTGAACAGTGATGATGTTGAACACGCTGAAGAAAAGCGCAAGGGAGATGATGTAGATCATCGATATTCGGTGGGAAAGTCCAAGATCCAGGAAAAGGTGATGGATATGTCCACGATCTGGCTGAAAAATCGGTTTCCCATTGCGGAAGCGCACCCACATCACCCGGGCAACATCCAGAACAGGGACCATTAGAGCCGTAAAAGCTGGCACGATCGCACCTCCAGAAAAAGGCTTGATCTCCACATTATCCATTGCAAAGCTGATGGCCAGAAAAGCAATGGAATAACCTAGCGTTAAGCTGCCAGTATCACCCATAAAGATCCGGCGTTTCTTTTTCGATGCACCATACACATTGAAATAAAAAAAAGGGATCAGTACGCCTGTGGTAATAAAAGCAAATACAGCATGCAGCCAGGCAGCGTTCATCGCAAACAGTACACCCAAAATGAGGGTGCTTACCATCATCAATCCAGAACAAAGGCCATCTATGCCATCAATCAGGTTTATGGCATTAATAATGAGAATTGTCGCAAATATAGTAAGCGGCATGCCGATCCAGGCCGGCAGATAAGTAAAGAACAGCACACCATATAAATCATTGATCCAAAGACCGGAAAGTGGCAGCAGTGAAGCGGCAATTAACTGTGCTACAAACTTAAACTTGTAGTTTAGCCCGATCAGGTCATCAGCGATACCAACCAGAAATAAAATCACCAATCCGGTTGTCAGCATCAAAAACATTGGTAATACCTTGCCGCCATCCAGATGAAGGTCGTTGATCAGGTTGTACTTGTGAAAAATCACGATAGCAATTGTCATCAAGCAACATTGGATTGGTGCAAAAGCAACCCCGCCAAGCCTGGGAATGATTTTCTCATGAACCTTACGGACGTTAACGGGATCGAAGAGCCGCTTTTTATAGCTCACCAAATAGATGAACCGGATAATGGTTTTTCCGAGGTAAAGTGCTAAAAAGAAGGGTAAAAGGATGATCAGAATTTTCATAGGAATGGGCCTTATGTTAACAGTAGTGCTACTTGGTTCAGATTGGTGTCTTTTAAAATAACCCTCTTGTCTTTGTCGAGCAGGTATATGGTCGGTGAGCCCCTCAAATCATACAATTGTTGCTGGCGAATGCTGTTGGCCCGATCAAAACCGTTTGTCCAGCTTGCCGGAACTTGCGCATGGTAATCGCTCCAGAGACGCTCGCTGCCACCAGCATACACCGCTAGAATCTTCAATTTTGTATTGGCAACCAATTGCTGAAAAGGCTGGCTCGCCTTCAAATCGGCCAGGGTGGATTGACAATGCGGGCAATCCGGTTCATAGAAAATGAGCATTGTAAATACTCCCTTTATCGCGTAGAGGCTTGTCTTTTTTCCAGTTGGCAATTCAAAATCAAAGTCCAGGGCAGGCTTGCCTGCTTTGTTCTTCTGCGCCATTCTTAAACGTTCCTGAAAGCGAAACTTGCTCGCATCATTAAGCCGGGTAGAATCCAACAGGAACTCCAATACCGGTTCATAAAGCGCATCACTGCGCATTGGAGAATTCGGATCGTATAGGTAATGCTCGGACTGCTGTGTTAAATATGCTAAGGCCTGGGTGTGGGATTTGGCCCTGGTAAGCATATTTTTGATGGCTATGCTGCTAACGCTGTCTGGCACGCGAGCCACTGCAGCCAAAAATTCGACAAAGGCCTGTTCGGCAATAGCTGGATTGTTAATTGCATTGCTGTCTTCAAAGTCAAAGTTATCCCAGTACTGCAGGAGCGTCCCTGCATTATTCTTATTGGTTCGCTGCGCAGGAAAAGTATCTGCTGCGGTGACAAGGGATGCATTTTCCTGCTTCTGAAGACAGGAAGTAACACCTACTAACACCATTGATGTCAGTATTAGTGCACGTACGATACCTATTTGTACCAAAAATCTCATTACCTGAACATATTTGTTTGTGGAATGGCATTTACCAGGGCAATCCTGGTTTTTCTTGTTTTTACCGTCTTCTTAAAGGTTGACATGGTCGCTGAAGGTTTCTGTCCACCCAGCGACTGTGTTAGCGCAGCGGATAACATGGATTCCTCAGGATCTCCGAAATCAGCAAAAATGTAATCCGTTACGTTTCTTTGGTCTGCATTGATCCCGTCCCAGTAATCACTTTCTCCACGACTGTTGATCAGCTTGAAGGATGCTGCCCAAAGGGCAGTTTCGCCCATGATCTCCTGTTTAAAAAATCCCACCGGTTTACCATACGTGGCGTCATTTTCGGCAATGATAACAACCTTCATGTATGGGCGAAGTACATTGATCAGCAGTTCCGAAGCGGAAGCAGTGATGTCAGTCACCAGAAAATAAACGGTATTAAGATCAAGATTACCCCTACGTCTGAAATAAACATCATCAAAGGACTGTCCTTTCCAGTTACTGCGTTGTGATAACCAGGCATTAAGTTGATATTTGTACATCAGTGTGTTATCGGCTTGCGGTCCGATAACCCTGTTTGCAACATATTCCGCAGCACTGATGTAACCGCCCGTATTGTATCGGAGATCAAGGATCAGATCGTTGATCTGACTGCTTTCGAACTCCTGAAACACCTGATCAAGGCGATAACGGTTCAGCTGTCCTTCTGCAAGCTCTTCAAAGGAAGAAAGCGCCAGATAACCGATGCGCTTTGCAGGGTAATTGAAAACCGCTTTCTTAACAATGGGATTGATGTCATATGGCGTCGATGTTAGTGACAACACGATCTCGCTATTGTCCGCATGCCTGACTTTGATCCGCATACTTCTTTGTTCCATGGCAGAGAGTAGTCTGTTAACCACATGCTGCTGCTGCTGCTCGTTCACAATGCTGCAGCCATTTGCGCCACAATTTATGGGCATGCTGAGATCTTGCTGTTCATCAATGTCCAGAATTACATCAGACCGCCTGATGCCTGCCCGTTCAGCAGCAGATCCACCTTCTACGAAATAAACCACTGGATAAGCCATCGTTTCAGAAACTGCACCGATGGATAGGTAAAGTCCAAAACCAGCACCCACTTGCGTGTCGCCAGTTGCTTGTAGTCCATCATGCCCATCTTGTTCCAGGTAAGAAAAACGGTCGATGGCACCATTGTAAGCCGCATGAGTTGGTGTCATACTTTTTAATGCATTTAAAACACCCAAAGGAGAGTCGTATTTGTCGGTAAATGCTGCAACAGCTGATTGGTCAACTGTTGCAGCATCGCTCCATAAGGAGTACTTATTGAAGTAGTAGTAAACGCTGTCTTTAACCAGCTGCTCTGCGGTACGTTTTGTTGGTTCAGGAACTGGTAGCGCTTCCTTTTTACAGGACAGGAACAACAAAAACAATACTGCGGGCAATAGGGCAAACGGAACGTAGCTACTAGGTTTTATCATGGAGCTAGGTCTGGTGTTGGAGCTGTAGATGTTGCTCTTACGCAGCGTATGTTTTTAAAATTTGTCTTGGCAACATTTACACTACCCAGCAAGCCGATGTTTAAAAGCTCCTGGTCAGTATTTGTCAGATTGTAAGGACTACCAAGAAGTGATTCGCGAGTACCCCGGAAAAAATAGGCACCAGCATTAATAATTCCTAAATCCAGTAAATTTGTTGATGACCAGTAGTTTGCGCTTGTTCCATAGGTCGAAGTGGCATCAATCGTAACAACATCGTTCAACACAGAAACCGTATTACCCTGGCCATTCATATTGAAACGAAGGTAGTTGCTCGGGTATGGTGCGCTCGTTCCGGTTGTATTTCGATATTCAATGTAACCTGCGCCATTTACAACACCATATTCCGACGGAGGTCTGATACCCAAAATTCCGGTAAGAGTTACAAACTCGTTCTGCGTCGGCATGCGCCATACCCCTTGTGGATAAACCAAAAGACATGGATCACTATTATACCCGTAATTCTCTGGATTTACTGAACCATAAGAGAAGTAGGTATTTCGGTCCCTAGTAGGTGCATTGGTATGACTAAAGCGGTAGCGGTTACGCGGAGCGGAATGGTAGTACAAGTTCGCCCGCGCCCAACTCACGCTTCCAAAAGTTACGGGAGATTCAATCAGATTGATCAATGCGTTATAGCTTGCCCCGATCCTTGGTGTAACGTCGAATGTGAATCTTGATGGTGCAGTGACCAGCTGGGAGAAAGTCCTTGTCGAACCGTTATCCAATGTTAATGCAAGTGCATTTACCGAAACCTGCAAGGCATTTAAACGTGTTACACTGTCTGCGGTATAAAAATAGGCAATCTTGCGATCTTTGTAGGGTGGCTCAGCATCAACGAAGTTGTTCTGGTTGATGGTCTGCGTTACCGTATTCAAATTACTTAAGGCACCAGTCCTTAGATTTAAGGTTCCTGTTCTTACACTTAAGCCGGTAACACTTACGCCAAGTGATGACATGTCTGCAAACATCCCCATGGTATTCACTTCTATACCAACACGTGCAAGCCTGTGTTTGAAAATAATGCCAAGCGTATTGTTTGAACCAGCCTTTTCATCTGATAAAGTAATTGAACCTTTCGCATATAAGACATCTTTGCCAGCTGGCAGCACTAAGGCCGGATTTGACGGGTTTACATTTTCGGGCTCTTCAGTAGAATTATACGAATATGCGTACCAATCATAAGTAACGGGCGTTTCCACCGTCACGGTCGCCGCTTGTCCGGAGGTCAACACAGTTGAACTATAAAAACTTCCATCTCTTTTATAAAGTAAAAGACGGTACTTCACACCGTTTGCAACCGCCGCAGCCATTTGACCTGCAACATTACCGGACCCTTTTCCAAGGCCTTTAATGGCTACTTTAGCACCACCTAAGGTATTCCGCTGTAAATCGACAACAGCGTCAAAGCCTTTGAAGCTCATCACTTTACTTGACAACACTTCATCCTGTTTGATGGTCAGCTTACCTGCAGCATTTGCCTTTTGTTCAGCTGGTGTAATATCTTCCACATCCGCTACCCCCAACACACTTACGACCAGCTTTCCCGGGGCTTCAGATCCCGTAGGCGTTGTGCCCGCTTCTTTATCTTTTGAACAACCTGTAAGAAAAGTTCCTGCACAGATTAGTAACATGGCTACCATTAGCCTGCCATTATTATTTGTGTAAAATGAATTCATGTTTAGCATAATAGTTTAAAATGTTACAGATCTCCTCTTTGTTCATTTACCAGTCCGTTATCCTGCCAGTCCTCCACGTTCGGCTGATAGGTATTGTTTCCATCGCCACCAGACAAGGTCGCCGAAGCAGCAGCGATACCCTGCTCCAGTTCCACAAGTGTTACCTGCAGAACAGGTGATTCATATTCTTTCTTGTTTTTCATTTTATGTCGTTAATTAGATGTGTTATTTAGCAATTGTAATTACAGCTCTGCTTAGACGCGGATCATCATAGTACATCGTGTCTACACCACCTTGAGCCGCGATTTCAAGTTGATTTGCCGATACACCAAATTCTTTAACAAGCACATTGTAGATGGCCTCAGCACGTTTTTTACTTAGGACTTTGTTACCTGCAGGTGTTCCGGTACCTTTGTCAGCATAACCAGTAACTTTATAAACCACATTGGAATTTCCTTCTTTGATTGCCTTAGCGAAGAAGCCCAGGTTAACCCGTGCCTGATTACTCACCAAACTTTGATTGATCGGGAAAGTTACCAGGATTGGCGCTGCAAGGATTTTATTACTCAATTTCACATCCGTGATGGTCGATTCCTTCGAACCTGACAGTTGCTTTCTCAGCGCATCGTTATCTTGCTCCAATGCATTCACTTTATCACGAAGGGCAAGCAGTTCCGCATCATCATAGCTGATGATTGTTGTTTTGGGTTTTTCCCAGCCACGGGTCTTAAACTTGTAAGCAAGTCCCAAGCTTGTGCTCAGCACGCCTTCTCCCCTTCTATTTCCGGTTTCACCGTCAAAGCGATCATCCACCAATGTACCACGTACATCGAAGGTCAGGTCAAGTGCATCTGCCAAGCGAAAAGCATTTAACAAACCGACATTTGCACTCACTAAGTTCTGACTAGGCGCATTTCGGGCGCTCAGCCAACCTAAGCCTGCATACGGGCTTAAGGTGTAAAGACGGTCTGCCTGATAGCCTTTCAGCATGTTCGTGACATTGAAGAGCACATCCGCATGTACGTGGAAAAACTTAATTTCTTGTTTCTGCAAATCCATTGCATCGTTATACATCTCACCTGTAGAATAGCTTTCGTTTTGTGTAAGGCCATGGAATTTAGAGCTAGAAAAGCCAAGCCTTGCTCCTATACCAGGGGAAAATGATTTACCGGCGTACACATTGAAAGCAGGCGTCAGGCGGTCGCCAAAATCCATCTGCTTATCGTGATCACTGAAAAAGATCTGTGCTCCTGCAGCTGCACCAGCAAACCAGTTATCCCAGAACTTGTTGGTTATGACGGGATGTTTTTCCCCGGATGTTACGGTAATGGTATCGCGCTTGATTGATGTTGATGATTTATCCCTGGATTGCTGTCCGAGTGACAGGTGGGGAATGGAGGTACATAGAACAACGCCCAGACATCCGTAGATGAAGCTGTTTCGCTTTTTGTGAAGAGCCATAATTAATTAAATCCTAAGTGACAGTTAGTTAAGCTTCCCGATTTGAAAACCTTCTACAAAACTAAGCTGCCTAACGATCAAAAGAATTACTCACATATACTCACTTGTACTCATTTTTACTCAGTTGTACTCATAATTACCCATTTTTCCACACATTTGTATGTGTAAATTTCCATAGACAGAACAAAAAGTAACTTTTTTGTCATTTAAAAGAACTAGCTGATAGGCGGCATTATGACAAAATCCTAAACAATTTATTACCTTTAAAAGTATTGAGTATAACTATTTGGATTTAATTACCTGACTTTCAGCGATTGAGAGAAAAATAGATCCTTTAAGTTAAAAAGATTTCTAACCAAATGAGTCATAGAATTAGCGTCGAAAATATAAACGAATTAAAGAATTTGGCACAACAAAATGATCCTTCCTTTGTATTGAAGTTTCATGAGTATTTCCATTTTTTTGTGGCCAGCTTAGATGAGCTTGCCAGTCCAACCTTAAATAGTGCAGAGATGGAGGTATGTGCTTACACCAAGCTCCAGTTTTCCACTAAAGACATTGCATTGTACTTAAAGCGCAGTATAAGATCTGTCGAAAATAGAAAATACCGCATTCGAAAGAAGTTGGGCTTGTCTTCTGAGGTCGATTTTGTATTGTGGATATCCCGTTTTCCAGTTGATCCCAGGAAAGCCTGACTACGAACCACCTGGGATTCTGAGTACTGAGAATTACGATCTAATACGCATTCTCCTCACCACGGATGGCGTTTATGATGGTCATGAAGATGATACGTACATCCAAAGCTGTAGTCCAGTTTTCCAAGTAATAGATATCGTATTTCACCCGGTTATCCATATCTTCCAGCAAGCGCGTTTCTCCACGAAAGCCGTTTACCTGTGCCCAGCCAGTGATACCAGGCTTAAGAAAGTGGCGTACCATGAATTTGGAAATGATCGTTTTGTACTCTTCGGTATGTTTAAGCATATGCGGTCTGGGCCCGACTACACTCATATTACCCAGAAAAACGTTGAAGAATTGAGGCATTTCATCCAGGCTGGTCCGTCTGAGAAAGGCGCCGATTTTAGTGATCCGCACATCGTCTTTAGTGGCCTGAACCTTATCGCTGTCCGCATTCACCGTCATGCTTCTAAACTTATAACACCAAAATGGCGTGTCATTTCGTCCAGAACGTAATTGTTTAAAAAGAACGGGACCTTTACTTTCCCATTTGATTAATAAAGCCATCAAAGGATATAACCAAGACATGACAAACAGAATCACCATAGAACTGAACATCAGATCGAAAACACGTTTTTTAAATCTATTCTGTATCAGTTCTAGCGGTTCAGTTCGTAAAGTAATGATCGGAAACTCACCCCCAAGATAGTCAATGGTATATGGAGAGGCCAGAGAACCGCCAAGGTCAGGAATAAATTTCAGTCGTACGCACTGTCGGTCTGCTTCATCCACCAATGCACTTACCTCGGTCATCCGGTTCGGAGATACCGCTACATAAATATCCTGAACGCCAGCTAACGCAGCTTCGCTGAACTTCTGTGAAACCAGTGCTGACACAATGCCGCCTTGCTCGTCGTAAATATTGTTATCATCACCCACAAAACCGTAAAAGCTCAGCGTACGTTGTCTTTGAAGATATTCTGAAATCCGGATTGCAGTTTGGTTTGAACCCATAACCGCTACTTTCTTTGCCGCATTAAACTTGTTGAGCAGCACATATTGAAACGCGGTGCCGACAAAGCGATTGATAAGAAAAGATAAACCTAGCAAACCGTAGAAGATCAGCAGGAAGGATCTGGAGAACTCATTATTTCGGGAGAACAACAAGAAAATGGTAAAAAGCACAAAGTGGAAAGTAATACTTCTCCAGGTTTCCCTATAGATACGCTCCATTTTACGCATACCATACAAACTGTACAAACCATAAAACGTAGAACAGAAAAACCAAATGAGATTGCATACGATGACAAAGCTGGCATCAAGTTCATCCACAAGGTGCTTACCAAGCTCTTCGGTAATGATATAAGCCAGGAAATAAACCGCATTGAGCATAATCACATCTGTGATCAGTAGAACATAACGTAGAAGGTAATTATAACGGGTTTGTATAGCCATATTTCCAAAATCGATTAGCTCAAAACGCGATTAAGTCATATTCAGAACTGCGTAAAATTAACAAAATAATCGAACAAAGGCAGTTTCCAAAGCTGCTTTCGATGGTGTTTCCATTTGATAATTAGCACAATGGATGCAGTGTTTAAAAAACCTGAGTCATTCTCTAAAAGTCCTGATAAAGGTTACGGAATGCACTCCTCAGACCGAAAGTAACGAAGTTCGTTCTATCCATAAAGTTTACGGAGCGTTCCTTTCGAAGTACAGCGCCAAGCTCAAGGCGAAGGTTGTATTTTGGATTAAGCAGGTAAGCCACCGATCCTTCAAAATAGCTGAGGTTGGTCCTTAAACCTTGTCCGATATGGCTTCCATAATCAAGGGACCTGGTATCATACGAAAGGAAGATATTAGATCCATAGTTTTCCCCTCCCGGATCCAGACCGTAAAGGGCAAAGACACCTTTTGCCTGCAGGTCAAACCTTCTATAACTGTAGTTAAGCAATCCAATGAATTCCCGAAAGTTAGCGCCCAGCGGATGTGCAAGCGGCTGACTCATACCGGAGTAGTTGGTGATCCGTTGAAAATGGGAATAGGTATAAGGTCTTGCCGTATTAAATTCTGCAAGGTAGTTCAGCTTATCGACTTTAAACAGGTCAGAACCCCGGACGCCAAGCTGCAAGGCCCATTTATTTGCCCAGTAGCCATTGCTGGCAAAAACCTCTTTGGCAGTAAATTCCTCCAGCATAAATTGACCATAAACAGCGGTTTTCTTTAGCAGTTCATATTTTGTATTCAGCCCCAGCCGCAACTTGTCTGGCGAGGCACCGTTGGCACCCTCAATCGGGCGAAGGAACACAAAGGGGTGCACATAGTTAAAGTCAAATCCTCTTTTGCCTTCTGGCTCCGCATCTGCCCAGGTTACGGCCTGAAAAATCCCCAGTGAAAGGCGTTTGTTTACATTCCAGTCCACATAATGCATGGCATTCCACTTTCCTCTTGACCCCAGTCGGCGATCAGAAGTAAACTTTGGTGCGCCATTGTCAATCATGTAAGAAAATATCGTTTGGTATTGCACATTTCCAACGGTAGCCCGGATGCGGGCAAAGGAGTAATTAGCTGCCACATCCGAAAGTAACATGGAACGGTAACCGTCTCCAATAAAATTTTTATCGTAGCCCAGCGCCAGGTTCAGAAATTTATTAGGCGTGTAGGATATCAATGCAGTAACATAAGCCCAATCTTTCACCCGACCATCCAATTTTCCAGACATTTCCGAGGGAACGACCTGATTGGTGTTAATGAAGCGGGTTACGTAATTCGGGAAGACTGCCTGATTTTCATAGCCATTCGTGTAAAAGGAAAACTTCTTACCTATAGTACCTCCGAATTGGAATCCACGGGTATTGCGCCAGGTTTCTGTATCATCACTGAACTCCCGCCCAATTTGAAGATCAGGCAAAAAGTCCGCGTAGAGGTCATAATCTGGCGATCTAAATCGAAGCAGATGCTCATCGGTGATCTTTCGGCGCAGCCAGCCGCGGTAAACATTAGAATCAATACCCTGGTACATCAGTTCCTTATAACGCGCAGTTAAGGTCGTATCATCTGAGTAGTAACTGCGGATGGAACTATGCATCCTGCTGTTTACATCGTAAACCTGCTTGTTGAGTTTTTGATAAAATTGATAGGAATATGGTAGATTAACGTTTGGGGTTTCTTCCTGCGCACGGCTTATAAAACTTATTCCGGTACTGAACAAAGAACAAAGAAAGACTATTTTGGTAAGCTTCATGTGCTTATTAAGGCTACAATTTAGATATAAACATTTCCACATTAGAAATGTAAGCCCCCAAAGGTAATTTATTTTTCTTGATGCAGTCCCTCTATTTTAATAACCCAGGCATGTTGCGCTGGTAGCTTTGCGAAGTCTTCCGCTGCTACCTGCAAAAACAATTTACCACCCTTCAGCTGCTTTTTAACCTCCACATCGCTACCCAGCAGGCTAACCTTACCAGCCTTTTTCAAACCTGTTAGCTCAAAGCCATCTGCTGGCCATTGTTTCAGCAAGATAAACAGTGTATTTCCTTTTTGGGTAAATGCTAAGCCTTTCTGACTGTTCTCCGCAGCGCTGGCCCAGACCTGCGTACCATAGATCGCTTCGCCATTAACTTTCAACCATTTACCCATATCCAGTAGGCGTTCCTGCATGACAACCGGGATTAAACCATTTGCTTGCGGACCGATGTTCAGCAGCAGGTTACCACCATTACTCACCTTATCAATCAGCAGGTCGATAAGCTGTTTGGAGCTGAAGTAGTCTTCAGCGTTCTCAAACTGGTTGTAGCCATACGAGGTACCAATACCCCTGCTTTCTTCCCATGGATGGGTTTTTTTGTCGCCGATGCCTTTTTCATCATGCACCAGGTCGTATTCTGTGGTATAATAATCACCATGTTTACTTCGTGCCTCCTTACCCCAACGGTCGTTGACCACCACGCTTTCTTTTACCGGCGATTCATTATACAACCAGGCCAGGAAGCTTTCCGACTTCAGCTCCTTGCTTGGATAGTCCCATTCGCCATCGGAGAAGATGACCTCCGGCTTATAGCGGTTCACCAGATCTTTCAGCTGCGGGATCATGTGCGAATCCACCCATTGGTCGAGTGTTGCTGCGCTGTACAGCGGCCGGTCCCACTCCAGCAAAGAATAGTAAAAGCCCATGTGCAGCCCTTTTTTTCGTACCGAATTGGTAAGTTCGCCGGCCAGGTCACGTTTTGGACCGAGCTCCACACTGTTATAACCCTTACTTTCCTGACTTGGCCATAAAGCAAAACCATCGTGATGTTTGGACGTCAGCACCACATATTTTGCCCCGGCACGTTCAAACAGATCCGTCCATTGCTCCGGATTAAAATACTCGGCCTTAAACATGGGTACAAAATCTGCATACTTAAAATCTGCACCATAATACTTTTCATGATGCGCCATAAACAGCTTGTTTTTAGTCAGCAGGCGATTGGCATAGTGTTCAGCGTATTTTTCATAAACCCCTTCCACTTCATGCACCGGTGCATATGCCGGCACACTATAAAGCCCCCAATGGATGAAAATACCGAACTTGGCATCCTTCCACCATTGCGGTGTTTCCCGTTTGTCGAGTGATTCCCAGTTGGGCTGGTATTGCGCGAAACTGCTGGCTGGACAGCCCATCAAGAGTAATGCTGCTAACGCAGCCAGTCTGTACTTCTTTTTAGTCATCATACTACAAGTTAAGGATTTGGAATGATCTCCATGGAATCCTGATCAGCAGTTACCAGAACCGCCAATAGATGTAACACCAAGCCAGGGCATAAAGTATAAACCAGAACTTTATGCTCTCCCACCAGGGCCGCTTAACTTCATTGACCTCGGTTGATTGCAGCCATGAAGGCTTCCAGATGTAGGGTTCAATACTTGCTGGATCTGGTCTTGCTGTATTCAGCGAGACGATCACAATTAACAACATCGTTAATCCTTGTGCAATGGCACCAACATATAACCAATGAAGGTTGATTTCCAGGGCCAGAACGCTCGCGGCAAGGACAATTTGAATGATCACACCACCGATCAAACCTGCCAGCGCACCGCCATAACTGGCGCGCTTCCAGAACAGCCCGAGCAGCAGTACAGAAATGAAGGGGGTTGCCATATAAGTCACACCCGTTTGAAAGTACTTGAATAATCCGACGCTTCCCACCAAAGGGGCGATGAGCGATGCGATCAGCAATGCTGAACCGCCTGAAATCTGACCGGTTATAATGAGTTCACGGTCTTCTGCAGTTTTTCTGAAGAACTTCTTATAAACATCCAGGGAGAAGATCGTCGCTACAGAGTTTGATAAGGCACTAACTGTCGACATCACTGCTGCAAAGAAGCCTGCGAGCACGATACCCCTTAGCCCTGAAGGTGCGAATACCTGTAAAGCCAAAGGAAAAGCTTTGTCCTGACCATTTGGGAGCAGCGACTCACCCTGTTGCATAACATCTAACCAGTGGTAAACGATCAGACCAATCAGGCAGGTTACCATCGGTCGAATAATGTTTATAAAGCCAGAAAAGATCAAACCCATCATACCATCCCATGTAGAACGGGCAGAAAGTATCCGCTGGATCATCACCTGGTTTGAGGATTGATAGAACAAGAATACACCGAAGGAGGCCAGGATCAGGCCGGCAAATGGCGCTTCCGTGTCTGAAGGCGGCTGATACAAGTGAAAACGTTCTGGTGCAGCAGCAACCATAGCGTCCCAGCCACCCGGAATTTGCTGAAGTGCCACGAAATAGAATAAAACGCCGCCTCCAATTAACATCACACATTGAATCGCATCTGTCCACATCACAGAACTTAAGCCACCCAGAAGCGTATAGCTCGCGGTGATCAAAACAATACCAGCCATCACGTAGTTCTGGTTCCATCCCGTCAATTCAGCAAGTGTCAAGCTCCCGCCGTAAATTACTGGTGGAAGAAAAACAAACACATATCCAATTAAGATCACAATGCTGTAGATTCCGCCGCAAGCGGGTCCGAACCGTCTGTTTAAAAGGTCTGGCACCGTTATGATCTTGTTCCGCAAGTACAGTGGAATGAAAAAGATCATCATAATAAGATAGGTTGGCAAGGCCCACCATTCCCAGTTCGCAATGGCCAATCCCCCTTTGTATGTTGCACCAATCGTACCGACAATTTGTTCACTGGAGACGCTCGTGGCGACAAATGCAGCGCCGATCAGGTACCAGGGCATTTTGCCGGAAGCCAGAAAGTAACCTTCCGTCGTACGTTTTACTTTTCTTGCGGCAAGTAGACCGATGACAACAACCAGTAAGGTTTCTCCGACAATGATGGCTATATCCAGGGCTGTTAAATGAAAATTGTTCATAGTGGTTTTTAGATTGATGGCGGTTGTACTGTCCATTTCTGATGATGACCGACGGTCTCACCAGGATATACAGCGAACTGTTGGCTTAAGGTTTCCAGTTCTATGAACTGGCTGTTGGTATAGAGTTCCATATTGGATCCATGATCAGTGCATGCTTCAGGTCTGGAAGTATCATTGCTACTGATGTTTAGACTTCCCTGTTCCTGCAACACCAAGAAATTTGGCTTAAGGGCATGCCAGCCTACTTTACCGGTATATGCGCCTTTTGCAAATGTCAAAGTCCCATTTTCCTGCCGCCAGTTTGCAGGATCAGTTCGAGGCCAGTAGCTCAGCTTTAACGTATCACAGGAGGCACTAACCTGTGCCGTTCTCGGAATGCATGTAATTGCCCACAGTGCAGCTTCCCATGTTGAATGACCCTCGTTCTGTATGCTATGATCCAGGTTAAATCCATCAGGCGCTTCAGTGATCACCATAGTCAATACAATACCACTTGCCCGCCTGGCTGCACGGACAATGATCCGATCTGCTAAGATTTCCACTGTACATGGATCATTGTCGGGCTCGTAAGAGGTATCCGATTCGGGCGCCGTCGTAAGCCGGTGCCCGCCGTAAATTCTCCAATCCCCTACCCGAAAGTCTGAAGTATCCTCGTATAAAAGGTTCCCGTATCCTGAAGCTCGAAGTGAGACAATCCTGGGTCCTGCAGCAACCAGTACGATGAGCTCATGCCTGGCCGTTAAACACTTCATGGCATCTAAATTCTTCCATTTACAGCGTTCAACGATCATGGCAGGATGCGCTTGGTGATTCCCCGTTGGAATGCATCCAACCTTGTAAAACCTTCTGCATACCTGCATCGCGCAGCCATGCCGCGGAAACGGGCTTGTACTTCTATCATCTCGAATAAATCGGTAGATGCCAGCTCCGCCATGGCTTTAAATTGACTTTTGTGACAGCCAAGCATTTGCTTTTTGATTTCGAATACCGATGAAATGTCAACATACTCCGTAGGGTTGAAATTTACACCGCCGAGGTTATCCATATAATAGATCTGCGTTTGTCCGAAGCGGCATGCAGCGACATTTTGATTTGGAATATGGGGAAGCCCTTTTTGAAAATAAGAATCAAATACAAGCTGGCTTACATAACGATGATCCGGGTGATAGTCGTTCGGCGCATGCGTAAAGATGATATCCGGATCTGCCTGCCGTAAAACATCAATCATCAATCGTCGCTGTTCGGCATCCGGAAATACATGCTCGTCCATCACGCCTACCCAGATCAAATCTGCACCAATCAATTCCAGTGCATCCCGGGCTTCTTTTTCCCTTATGGCTGCTAAGGTGGCTGGCTCAATAACGCTGTCGCCCATATTTCCACTGGTGAAAATAGCAACCTTGACCTGATGACCCTCCTTTACATAACGGATGACGGTACCGGCACAAAGTATTTCAAGATCGTCGGGATGAGCCGTAACACATAGTACATTCATATACACGCCGGTTATAATACCCCATATTTATTAAAAACTGTTCTCAGGCTTTCACCATTCAGCAAATCGGCCCTGGATTGATCTTCTTTGAAAACCTTTTCATAAGCCAGCTCAAGCACTTCATCTTCCACCGCCTGAGGGATCACCACCACACCATCGTAATCCGAAAACACCAATTCACCAGGATGTACAACGACATCTCCACAACGTACCGGAACGTCATAGGCCATTACTTTCCCACGACCAAGACTATCCAGGGGGCGAATGCCGCCATAGAAGATTGGGAATTGCATGGCTATTATCTTACGGCAATCACGGATCATACTGTCACAGATACAGCCTACCGCACCATTTCTTTTGGCGATGGTACTCATCAGTTCTCCCCAGGGCGCATTTGTACCCGCAAAATCTGTGGAGTGTACAACCACATCACCCGGTTTAAGGGAGTCTACGATTTCGATTTCCATGCTATAGGGTTCAGCATCGATATAGTCGGTTTCCATCCAACGCAGGGTTCTTGCCCGCCCTACAATACTGCAGTTCTCCGTATCCAGTGGCCTTAGCCTTTGATGCATAGCCTGATTTCGGTAGCCCAGCTGATCCAGTACATCACAAACGATTGCTACATAAAGATTATCCTTAATCCATTGATATTTCTCCGTTTCTGTTAAGTGTTTAATTTTTGATTCCATGGCTGAATTTCTTTTATAAATATGTATTAGGTTTGATTAGAATTTCCAGATAAAAGGTTTCATGACTTCCAGAATTTCACATTTCACTGGCGTACGATGATGTTCGCAAAACCATTTAAAGGATTCAGGTTGTTCTGAATTTAGGCGCATCATGTCATAATGATTCGGTATCGCATATTTGGGCTGTACTGCACATGCAAGGTCTGCAGCCTGTTCCGGGCCGGTATTACCCCACTTCCCATTGATTGGAACGAGCAATACCTCAGGACTTTGTGGTGCTGCAGCCAGCACGATCGGATGATATTGGGTATCACTGGTATGGTATACACTTCTTCCGTTCGAAAACCTGATCAGAAACCCGGTGGTATCCAATACGTCTATTCCCGTTGGCAGTGCATATATGCCCCTGATCTCCAGATCTGGTATACTCCAGTCTTCGGCGGCATTCAACACCACCAAGCGCTCCTGAGGTATGCCAAGGCTGCGTAACTTTCTTGCCGCTAGCCTGGGTGCCACAAACCAGGTTGTGTCGTTGAAGGCGTAATTTAAAATGGTTTCGGGATCCAAATGATCTAGGTGATCGTGGGTAACCATAAAGATATCTGCATGCAGCGCTTCGGCATTCAAAGGCGGTGGATAGTTACGCCCAAACTCTGCTGCGCCTGCCGCTGCAGCATTCGAAAGGTATGGATCAATGACCAGCGTAAGTCCGCCTGCCCGAATCACATAGCCCGCCTGCCCCAGCCACCATAGTGCCGCTTCTGCCGGCTGGAGTGTATAATTTGAAATCGTCTCCATCCCTCTTACAGATCAATACAAAAGCGTTTCATCGCAGCTTCATCGATGTCGATGCCAAGACCCGGACCTTGCGGTACTGCAATATATCCCTCCGCATCCATCTGTACCGGATTCTGAATAAACTCACGGAGCATAGGGTTTTCACAGACGTTATACTCCAGAAACAGTGCGCGCGGTAAAATGGCACTCAGGTGAAGGCTGGAAGCGGTAAGTAAATCCGTTAGCCAGGCATGCGGACAAACGTCCACACCCGCATATTCGGCCTCCCATATAATTTTTCTCGCTTGTGTAAAGCCACCACATCTGGAGAGATCTGGTTGTATCACATCAATGCCGCCTTTTTGAATCAGTTCTCTGAAACCCCAACCGGTTGCTTCCTGTTCACCG
>Ga0265798_10002952_pt1 | contig 24591 bp, 15 predicted proteins | sample P3T30metagenome_FD_192430 | JGI IMG/M metagenome (GOLD analysis project Ga0265798, IMG submission 192430) | Plant litter microbial communities from East Loma Ridge, Irvine, California - P3 T30 | ecosystem: Environmental > Terrestrial > Plant litter > Unclassified | place: USA: California...
GCCGGCGCTGACCCGCAGCAGCCGGCGCGCGTTCGGCCACAGCAGCCAGACCAGGGCCAGCAGCAGGATGATCTCGCCGATGGCCGCGACCGCCGTGTGCGTGTGGCCGCGGTGATGCAGCAGGTAGCCGAGCGGCGCCGGCAGGATGCGGGTGTAGATGAGGTCCAGGTCCGGGAAATTGCTGGCGAGGCAGCCGATGGTGAGGAGCATGCGCTGGCGCGTGCGTTCGCGCGCGCCGTCCGGTTCCGGCGGCAGGCTGCGGTCGATCAGGGCGCCGACGCCAAGGCCGACGACGGAGTGGGTGATATTGTCCATCCTGCAATCTTACCTTGAATGCATGGATAGGACGATTCAGTTTTTCAACGAGTCGATGAGAGTTGTCTTGCGCAGTCCGTGCTCAAGGATCAGGTAAGCGCGCCATGACAATGCTTGAAACGACGCCCTGACCCGCAAGGGCATAACGCGTTGCGTGAAACGCCTTGGACAGGCAAGTTTTCCGGAACAAGACCTGTCATCTGTTCGTGCTCCGCAGGTGTCGCAAGTGTTTTCGCGATGTCTAGATGCCGCTTGGCTTCGTCACGGAATGGCCCGTCCAGCAGCAGTTCCGCGAGCATGATTCGAGGAGTTGCGCTGTCCGGCGCGAGCTTGACGGCGTTGCGCAGATCCTTGATGGCGTCATCGATACGTGCCGTGGCGATATATTGTGCAGCCCTTGCCATGTAAAGTAGGACATCTGATTGGTCGAGCGTTTCGGCTTTATTGAAATCGGAAATGGCTTGCTGTGTGTTATGCAGGGCGGCGTTTACGAGTCCACGTCCTAGCCAAACTTCGTAGCGCGCTTTGCCGGTTTCGATGGCAGCGCTGAAATCGGCCAGGGCGGCGGGTAATCGGTTCAATCTGAAGCAAGCTTTGCCTCGGAATTCGAATGCCAGGGGATGAGGATGGCGTTCGATGGCGCGGTTGAGGATGTCCAGGGCTTCCTCGTTCCTGTTTGCAGACAGAAGCACCGCGGCGCGCATGATGTCCTGGACGGGGCCATCCGGCATGTCGGCCAAAATTCGATTTGCCTGGTCCATGTTGTCATTGCCCAGGTAGTCCAACACCATTCCGATCGAATCGTCGACCTTGTCGGCTGGTACCATGGTGGCCAGGAGTTGCAATCGTGACGCGTACTGTGGCCAGTTTTCATGCTTGCCAAGCAGGTTTTCGACGAGCCGCGGTATGTTCGGATTTGAAAGTGCGGGATATGTCCGTACCGCCTTTCGTAGTTCGGCCTCGGTTTCCGCGTCGGTAAACGCCTGCAGCGCCGCTTGCACTTCATTGGGCGGAATCTGGCGTAACCAGCCCAGGCGGCGGTGAAAAGCCGGGCTGTCATCCGGGTCCACGGTGTCGCGGATGATCTCTTCAATTCTTGTGTGGTAGCTGGGAAGCGTCAAGAATGGATAGCTGACGACCACTTTACGCATGTCTTCCAATGAACCAGCTCTCGCAAACGCGCGGAATCCTACCAATTCCTTATCCGGGGGCAAACTGCGCAGTGCGGCAAGCTTGTATTCGAAGCTGGAACGTTCATTTGCCGGAAGCCGCGCGACAAGGCTGGTGACTTGGTCGACAAAGTCCGGGTCCCGGAATATGCGATATTGTTCCGCCAGCGTCATGACTTCATCCAGTGTGCGGGCATCCATGAACGCCTGGTACGCAATTTGTTCAGGCCGCAGGTTTTCTTCGGAAGCAGGGATTGGTGCGGAAAAATGGTCGAGCGCGTTGCGGATCACCGTTTGCAAGCCATGCTGAGCTGGTAATTGCGAGGACAGTTCCTTTAGTAGCTCCAGCCCGATCGCCGCGTCGTACAATGTGCCAATCACTTCGCTTACGATTTCACGCAAGGCCGGCGCGGTGCCGTGGCGTCCAAGCAGTCGCATCATCGGATTTACCGCACTACGCTCCCGGGCCAACTGGACTAGGGATTCAAGTGGACATCCGCGGCGGTGCAGTTCGCGCAGTACCTCGACGGCGAGGAAGGTGCCCGGCGCCGGGGGATCCTGGGTGTGATCGATGTCCGGAATGCGGCGTAACATGGAAAGCGCATCCTTGTGAGGAGTCGTCGTGGCCAGCGCCATCGCAGCTTCGCGGCGCGACTCCAAGGGAACTGCTGGCTTTTCCGCCAGCGATACCAGCCACTCCCTTATCCTGGTATCGTATTTGTGGCGCAACAGCATACCGGCTGCGGCGATACGCGCGGGAAGCGTTGCCTGCTGTGACTGCGAAAGCTCTTTCAGCACGGGCCATGCCTGAAATCCAGCCAGTACATGTACCGTATTGCTGATGAACGAGACCGGTTGCGCACACTGCAAGGCATCCACGAAACCTGCAGTGACCTGGTCGTACAGTCCGAGATGGACAAGCGCTTCGCGCGCAGCTGCCTGGAAGACGCGCATGTCCTCATCGGATATGGCTGGGTCGTCGCCGATCCGCGTGTGGCCGGGAACGAGGGCATCGTCACCGCCCGACGATTCCCGGATTTGTTCTGCCCGGCGCATATCGGCATCCGCTTCTTCCTGACGCCCGAGTTGCCGCAGGCATGCGGCGCGATTGTCGAGATCCGCAGGATGCGGTGTCCCGCTCATCTGGATTGACTCGTTGATGTCTTGTAATGCCAGAGCATAATGACCTAGTTCCAACCGGGCATAGCCCCGTTGTGACCATGCACTGTCGAACAGGCGATCGATGTCAATGGCGCTGGTCAGGTCTTGCTCTGCCCTAAGGAAATCGGTACGTCCCGGATCTTCATGCATTGATCTGTTGAGGCGTAACTGTTCTTGCCGCGCCTTCCCAAGCGAGACCAGGCCGCGGGTGTGATAGTAGCGAGCTGCATGAGGCCCTCTCCTGATTGCATGCGTGGCCGCGGCGTAGGCACCTTCCAAATCCTTTTGCGCGAACAAGCTCATCGCTTCGTTATTCCACTCCATTGCCCGCCGGAGGGGCACCAGGGTGGTCGGTGCGGCCGGGCCATGCGGCAATAGCGTCGGCAGGGGACCGAGCGTCAGCAGGATTTCACGTCCGATGTCGTGACGCCGGCTGAGGGTGCATTGTTTCAGGTCGGCTTCCCGGATCGCATCGAGCCATGTGGCAGGTGTCGCCACGGCGCGAAGAGAAGCCAGGGCAACGGTTCGTATGACATCGCTTGCCCGCGCATCGAATGCGAGGGCGGACAAGTATCGTGCTGCCGCTGGCTCATCCTTGTCAGCCAATTCCTGTGCCGCGATCAGGCGGGCGAGGTCGGGACCGGGGCCTGCCGCGATCGCCTCGACACGGCGCCGTTCACCTTCATCGATGAGCCATCGGGCCGCTCGCGACGGCAATGCCGGATTCTCGATCCAGTTGCCATGGCACGCTGTCGCGGTCCCCAGCACTGCGGCGACTGCTTCGTGGGCCTTGCATTCGAACAGCATATCGAGCAGGGCGTCCTGATCGCTGCCTGAGGCACGGAACACTTCTCTGACGAGAACTGCGATTGCGCTGTCCTTCCGCCCGGTATCGCGCAATTGCCGCGCCAGGCTCATGTAGAGATTGACTGAATGGTCTAGCTCGGCAGCAAGTTGCTCGACGATCGTCAAGGTCTCGCGTGCCGCCTCGGGTGTTACGAAGCCGGGCATGGCGTCGAGGCAGGCTGCAAGCGAGCCGGGTGCCGGCTGAAAATCCAGGGCCGGCGCCGTAGATGACGCAAACGGGATGTTCAGGAGATATAGCCGACCTTCGATGTCAAGTGCTGCGACAACTTTCTGCCCAACCAGCACGACTGCGGACGCGAGCGCACGATCGGCCGTGAATGTCGCAAGACGGGTGCCGCCCTCGAGATCCCAGAGCTCCAGACTGCCATCGCCAAGCAGGCTTGCAAGAGTACACTCGTCGTCAGACAGGGCAATAGCGTGGCATCCTTTCAGCGCGAGCCGCACTTCAGCCGTGCACGCGTTCGCAAGGTCTTGCTCATACAGGTTTTCATCGTCAAACCAGAACAAGGCATCGGTATGCCGGCGAAACACATGTCCTTGCACGCGCTTGCCGGGCGCGATGTCAAAACTGGATGGCGGCTGTTCCGATAAACGCCAGACCGTCGTTCGCTGCTCGATGCCGAAGACTTTTCCCGCTGGAAGCGACAGCCGTTGCGTCACCACCGCATGGCGTGCGTCTGCGGATACGGACAGGGCTGTTACCAGGCCGAAGTTGCCGCTCAATGCCGTCGTCTGGCCGGAGGGCATATGTATGTGCCATAGGCAGGTGCTCCCAGACATGAGCGATTCCATCGCCCCAGTGCTCGACGCCAGCACTAGGGAGGTGCCATCCTCGCTTATCGCCATCGAACCGGCTTGCTCCTGGATGTTTGACGAATCGCTGGCATGGCGGAACATCTGGAAGCCCGAGGCGACATCCAGAACCACGATACCGGTCGAGGTCGGGACCGCTAGACGCCGTCCGCAAGGGCTCAGTACGGCGCGGCCGGCGGCGCCGGGCACTGGAGCATGTTCCCCCAAGCACGAGCCGGACCACAGGTGTCGTTGTTCGATGCGGCCGGACTCCGTAAAGGCAGACACGGCGCCATTTTCGCAGATGCCGCTCAAACCGGCCAAAGGATCGCTTATTGCCTGCGGGGCGTGTACAGGCCATTTGACGGTCGTATCCCAGACGGCAACCGTACCATCCTCCCCGGCGCCCAGGAGGAGTCGGCTGCGTGCCAGGTGGCGAAGCCGTACGCGTTTTGCCCCCGTGGCTGGCAACTCCGCCGATATGGCCAGCATCGCGCGGTCCCAGACCAGCACGCGGCTCTCATTCGCCAGGAATATCCCCTGGCTGTTTTCATCGATGGCGATATCCGCAACCTCGCCACCCGTAGCCTGCCACCAGCCCTGCTGTTTTCCGTTGGCCGCATCCCAGACCTTGATCTCGCCATTATGTGAACTGGCTGCAACGATCTGGCCGTCCCGGCTGACCGCAAGCGCGGTGACGGCATGGACATGCGTTGCCGCCGACAGTTGCCGTATCGTGGCATCCCACATGTCGGCACTGACGCCCGGCATGCCGTTCAGGATCGATGTCGTATCGAGCCGGCGGATGTCCGTCCCGTGGTCCGCCCAGATTTCCCCCACCAGAAAGGTTTTTGCCAGCAGGTGGTCGGGACTGGACCAATCTTCCTGATACGGTCCAAACCAGCCGAGCCTGCGCTTGAATCGCCCGTCCTCGGTGCTCCAGACGTCAATGCGGCCATCGAGTCCGCCGATGAGGATTTCGCCGGATCCCAGTACCGCGGCACGCTCGCAGAGCGTGAGACCCTCGCTCGCGCCGACCCGTGCCAGTTCTCTGCCATCCGAGGTCGCTAGAATCGAAATATGCCTGTCGTGCCCAACGAGCAGTCGGTCTTCGTCAAGGCACGTCATGGAAGTGAGCTGTTCCAAGCTCTTCTGGTGGCCGACAACAGTGCGGCTAGCGGTATTGATGGTCCAGATATGCCCGGTATTTGCGCCTATGAAGAGCTTGCGTCCGAACGGGCTGAACGACAAGAACTCGGCATCGGGAAAATGAAACTCGGCAACTGGAGCAAGCTTGCCAGCCTGTGGCTCGACAAGCAACAGATCGCCGTTCTTCGTGAGCACTGCAACGAGCGATTCATCCGTCGTACATTCCATGGCAATGCATGCTTCAGAAGCAAGCTGTTGCATAAGATAACCATGTTCCGCACTCATCATGGCAGTATGGATCGGGTGAATGGCTTCGGGAGATTCGGCCAGCAGGTTGGCACGCAGTTGATCGATCCACCCATCCGTGTTGAGAGGCAGACGCGCAAGCAATTGCACCGTCAATTGATCCGGGTAGCGATCAAGTATCGATGCGCTGAGACGCAATGCGTTTCCGATAAGGAAGAACTCCCGGCTGTATTCAGTAGCAGTTTCAAGCAAACGGAAATCTTCGATGAGATGCGCCCATCCGCCCGGCTGTTGCATGCGCTTTTCGAGAAACGCCGGGGCAACGTAGAGCGACAGCGTATCTTCGTCGATTTCCCCGCCCTGATATGCCCAGGCCGCTGCGTCAAGCAGTTGTGCCTCTGCTTCCGAAAACGTACCGAGTGCGGCACGGATATCGGAGGATGAGATCATCCCAGAGGCCTGCGCCCGAGGCGCGTGAGCAGCCAACTGCTGAGTGTACGATGTGCCCCGGTCCAGCGTCCGGCGCCATCGACTGCATCCTGTCGTTCCAGGAACTCCGCGAAGCTGGAATGATAGATACGGTAACCGGTCGGCTTATTTCCATCGTCCTGCAGGAATTCGCGCCACCTATCGAATAACTGCTGCGCTGTCACGGCGGATGGAATTTTCAGCATTTGCGTCAGCAAGGGCGCGGTGAGCGGTTTTTTCGCGACCGCGAGCAGGTATGCCGTGCGCAGCACGAGCTCGTTGTCCGGATCGGACCCATGCAAGGACACCATGCGCCGCCAATGGCCGGAATAATATTCTTCCAGGCCGCGAGGCAGGCTCTCTGGTGCAAAATCGCTGGGGTGTGAGGCCAGGTAGGGCAGGATATGGCGCAGGTACATGAAATTGCCCGCGCTGCGATCCGCCAATACCGAGACCGCTTCGGTAACCGCTAGATGGTGTCGTTGCAGCCAGGGGTAGATAGGGTGCTCATCGAAATACGCTTTGAGGTAGGTTTCAACGTCATGTCGATTCTCGGCCTCAAACGTCATCAGGTCGCATACCTCGTTCCCGACATCCGGCTCGGTCTCGATCCGGATATTGAAGACCCGAGGATCGAGCACTCTTCTGGAGACGATGAAAAATACTCCCGGTGGTGGATCGCGCGGCAAAAATAACACATTGCCTAACTGGCTCCTGGCGTTCAGGTCGTCACATTCATCTAGCGCATCGATCACGATGATCAGCTTGTTGCCGTTCAGCGCTTTCGCCGCGAGCCTGAACAGGATTTGCAATCGAACGCTGGGTGAAGTGGACGGATCGGCCTCCGCTTCGATGCCGAAACGTGCCTTGAGCGCCGCAGACAGGTAATCATGGAAAAGCTTGGCATCCGTGACGCCGTCGGAGCGTACGAAAAAGAATGCGGTGCACTGCATCAGCGTCGTGAGTTTGCTGAGGAGTGCGCTCTTCCCGATGCCGGGGTCGCCTGTTAAGGTCAGGTATCCCGATACATTGTTCGCTAGAAAATTTTGGATGTGCGCAAAAAGGTGTTCGCGGCCGACGAAGTTGGACGACTTCCGCGCGACATAACTTGCGAAAAAAGGGGATAGCGCCCGGAACACTGTATTTTCATCGCCGGACACAGGTAAGTTAAAGGAAACGATAGGACCGATTTCAACCGAATGGGCAAGGATAGAGTTTTCGAATGCCGCGTTTTCGGCGTCGACATGGAGAGACGTGGTTGTCACTTGAAGTCTCCCAGTCTTTATTGGTTGTGAGTAGTTCCAGGGCTAAAGGTATCGATTTTTACGGAGTGGCTGCCAACGATACTGTTCGTTACTGTGGCATGCGACAGGTTGACTTCGATTCGCGAGACCGCCTCCGCGGCTGTGCCACTTTCTTTCATTGCCGTGACAAGATCACGCAGTGCCTGGGCCACCTCGGGATCGCTCATCGCCCTGGAAGCTATTGCGTTCTCTTCAAGTACCAACGCCTGGCCTTTCGATGTCGGATTTTCCTCCAAAGCGCTGATCGCTTTGCTTAAAGGCGCGCTGTCTCCCCATTTGCTGCGAATGACTGCTTTCAAGCCGGCGTAAGCATCGAGAACAGCTTGCTTTACCGTTTCGGCCCCGAGTGCGGGAAGCAGGGCAATGATTGCAGCAGTGATCGGTTCCATGGGTTGTTCCCAAGAGGTTGGAAATTCACAAACGCAACAGGGTTGATACTTGAGCCGCACGACACGATGTCGTCCTGTCACTATAACCTTTGGTATCGGGCACCGCAACAAGAACCATGCTAATTATGATGCGAGCCCGGTAGTCAGTGCCAGCGTAATGAAGCCGACATATCCTGCCGGCACCGCCAGATCGACACAGCGGCAATCCAGCAAGCCCGCCGCCCGTTCCGCACTCCACTCCTCGAGCTGCAACCCGAAGTACTTCAAGCGCGCCTCATGCCCGCTCCAGGCGCGCGCAAACGCGGCATCGCGTTCCACCGCGGGCAGCGCCCCCAGCGCCCGCACCACCTCCAGCCCCAGGTAATCGCGCGCCACCGCTTCCCAATCCGGCACCGCCACCACCTGCGAGATATCGATCCCGACCGCATTGCCGGCAGCGAAAGCACCCACCGACACATCCGCGTCATGGCTGATGGCGAGAGGAATCCGCCGCGGCGCCCCGGCCAGCCGCACCAGCGCCCAGGGCGCCTCGCCAGGCGGCGACTGCAGCTCGACCATGTCCTCATCCACCGCCCAGTGCGCCGCCAGCGCCGTGCGCAAGGCGGTGCGGATGCCGAGGCGCGCCGTCTCGCGGTCCGGCTGTCCGGTGATCCCGATCACGCTCACGCCCTCGGCCGGCAGCACCGGAAGCGGAGCCCCCGGCGCTACCCAATGCACCTCGACCCGCGCGTTCATGCCGCCACCGCCGCCCGTTGTGGCGCCGCCGGCAGACCATGCCAGCTGGTCGCAGCCGGAATGTGCTCGCCCTTCATCACCAGCGTCAGCGGGCCGATGCGGGCATTGTCCCCGACCTTGGCGCTGTACAGCACGGCGCTGCGCGGTCCGAGGTAGACCTTGCTGCCGATCTCGACGTGGTCGATCTTCATGACGCGGTCCTCGAACAAATGGGTTTGCGGGCAGGATAGCGCATTCAGCTCGCTGTGGTCGCCGATGTGGACGCAGTCGAACTCGGTGATGTCGGTGGTGTCCATGTACACACCCTTGCCGATGCGGCAGCCGAGCAGGTTGAAGGCGAGCGGCAGCCAGGGCGTGCCGCGCAGGTAGCGCATGAAGTTCGGCACGGCGATGCCCTCGTACATATTGGTCACGCCTTCCGACAGCCACACGAAGGGCGTCCACATCGGATCGGCGCGCTTCTTGTAGCGGCCCAGCAGCAGCCATTTGAAGGCCAGCACGAACAGGTAGTTGCCGATGCCGTAGGCCAGGCCGATCAGCGCCATGTACCAGACCACCAGGCCCCAGTGGCCGGCGCCGGCGATCGGCATCAGGTCCAGCACCACCGTATAGCCGACCGCGATCACCACCGCGTGCGGCGCCACGATGCGGAAGGCTTCCACCAGCGTGCGGCCCAGGCGGCGCAGCGGCGACGGCCGGTAGGTCAGGTGTTCCGGGTAGCCACTGACCTGTTCGCGCGCCGGCAGGTGGATAGGCGGCGAGCCGAGCCAGGTGTCGCCGCCCGTCATGCGCTCGTTGGCCGGGGCGTGGGTGTGCACGCCCACCAGCACGCCTTCCGGCAGCACGGTGCCGTCCGGGATGTAGCTGCCGTTGCCGACAAAGGAGCGGTTCGAGACCACGGTCGCTTCCATCGTCATCCAGCCGCCGTCGATCTGTTCGTCGCCCAGCATCACGGCGTCGGCGATGAAGGTTTCGTCGCCCAGCGTCAGCATGTCCGGCACCACGCCCAGCGCGGTCGAGATCTCGGCGTCGCGCCCGACCTTGGCGCCCAGCAGGCGGTACCAGAAGGGGGCGAACACGGTGGCGTAGATGCCGTGCAGGACGTTCAGGCTCGATTCCTGGATGTGGCTGACCAGCCACTTCTTGCAATAGGTGTTCGAGTGGACGGCCGAGCGGCCGGGCGTGAGGCGCGGCAGGAAGCCCCAGCGGATCGCCGCCGACACCAGCATGGTTAGGAAGATCAGCACCGCGCTGGCCGGCAAGGCCAGCACGAAGTAGCGCATCAGCTGGCCGACGATCGTGTTTTCCTGCAGGCCGGGCAGGGTGCCGCGCTCGTCGAACCAGTCGATCAGCACGAAGCTCGGGAACACCGGCATGAAGAACAGGGTCGCCACCAGCAGGATGCCGAACACGAAGAACAGGGCTTCGCCCGCCAGGCGCGCGCGGCTGGTGATCGGGCGCGGCGGCAGCGTCGATGGGTCGAACGCACCCGCGTCGCGCGCCGGGGAACCGTTCCAGACCCGGTTTTCGGGCACCGTCATGCCGTCCTGCAGCGCCGACTGGCCTTCCAGGTGGCCGCGCTTTTCGACCCGCGTGTTCCCCTCCAAAATCGCGTACGAGGAGACGAAGGCATCGTCTTCCAGCGCGATCGGCCCCAGGTGCAGGCACCCGCGTTCGACGCGCGCGTTCTCGAAGTTGACCGCGTTGCCGATGCTGACGTTGTCGCCGAAGCTGAGCAGCTCCGGCACGCGCACCGTCATCGAGCCGATCACGACGTCGTGCCCGATCTTCGCGCCGAGCAGGCGCAGCCACCAGCCATACAGCGAGGAGCCGGCCAGCAGGTAGGTCGGTGCCGCCTCGACCAGGCGGTCGGCCAGCCACCAGCGGAAATAGGTACTGCCCCACAGCGGATACACGCCCGGTTTCAGGCGCCCCGCGACCAGCCACTTGCCGGCGATGGCGATCAAGAATTCCATCAGCGTCGCCAGCAGGAACACGCCGATCGAGGCCGTGACCGCGCGCGGGAGCTTGTCGCCCGGGTCGCCGGTCATGAAGTGGTAGGTGAAGAAGGGCGCCAGCCACTGCGCCATGCGCAGCGTGACCAGCACCGGCACCGTCGCCAGCTGGGCGGCGCCGCACAGCCAGCGCCGGCCGGATGGCGGCGGCGTCCAGTCTGCTTCGACGGCGGTGCTGCCCGCGGCCTGGTCCAGGCCGGACGCGATGGCGCCGATCTGCCGCTGCTGGTAGATGTCGCGCACCGTCACGTGGGCGAAGCGCGGGTCCTGGCGCAGGGCCGTGGCCAGGCGCGCGGCAAAGAAGGAGTGGCCGCCCAGGTCCGAGAAGAAGTCCAGCTCGCGCCGGATCGGCTGGCCCGGGAACAGCGTGGCCAGGGCGGCGAACAGCGCTTCCTCGCCCGGCGTTTCGGCAATGTCCGATTCCGCCGGATCGCTCGGCAGCGGGCTGGATAGCGCCATCGCCTTCAATGCCTTGCGGTCGATCTTGCCCGAGGTCAGGCGCGGCATCACCGTCAGGACTTCGAAGCGGCTCGGCACCATGTAGGGCGGCAGGCGGCCGGACAGGGCGCGGCGCAGGGTGCTCGTGGCCAGCTGCTCATCGGTGGCCCCGGCGGCGGGCACCAGGTAGGCGACCAGGCGGTCGATGCCGTCGTCCTTACGCAGCAGGACCGCCGTGGTGCCGATCCCGTCCTGCTGGGCCAGCACCGCCTCGATCTCGCCCAGCTCGACGCGGAAACCGCGGATCTTGACCTGGTCGTCGGTGCGGCCCAGGCAGACCACCTGGCCGTCCGGTTCGATGCGCGCCAGGTCGCCGGTGCGGTACAGGCGCGCGTCGTCCAGGCCGGCGGACCAGGGGTTGGCCACGAACTTCTCGGCCGTCAGGTCGGGGCGGCCCAGGTAGCCGGCCGACAGGCCGGGACCGGTGATGCACAGCTCGCCGGTGTCGCCGCGCGGCAGGATCTGCAGGCCTTTTTCCGTATCCGTGGAGATGACGAGCAGGCCGTAGTTCGGCAGCGGGTCGCCGATCGTGATCGTGCGGCCCGGTTCCATGCGCGCCAGGCTGGCCGACACCGTGGCCTCGGTCGGGCCGTAGGTGTTGAACATCGTGCGCCCGGGTTTCGAGAAGCGCTCGACCACGGTTTCCGGGCACATCTCGCCGCCCAGGTTGATGATGCGCAGGCTGGCCACGTCGTCGGCGAACAGGGCGAGCAGGGTCGGCACCGCGTGCAGGACCGTGACGCCATTGTCAAGCAGCAGGCGCGGCAGCGCTTCCGGGTCGCCCGCGGTTTCCTTCGGGCCCAGCCAGAGCGTGGCGCCGACCAGGTAGGAAATCCAGATCTCTTCGAAGGACATGTCGAAGGCGACCGAGAAGCCCTGGTAGACGCGGTCCTCGGCACGCACGCCCAGCACCTCGTTCTCGCTGCGCAGGAAGTGGCAGATGCTGCGCTGGTCGATCAGGATGCCTTTCGGCTTGCCAGTGGAGCCCGAGGTGTAGATGACGTAGGCGGGGGCGTCGCCGGGTACCTCGCCACGCCGTTGCAGCGCGTAATTCGCCGGCGCCGGCGCCAGCAGGCTCTCCGCCATGTAAACAGGCTGGGTGACGCCGGCCAGGCGTTCGCGCATGCGCTCGCTGCTGACCAGGGCCGGCGAGCCGGCGTCTTCCATGCAGACCAGCAGGCGTTCGACCGGGGTGTCTTCGTCGACCGGCAGCCAGGCGGCGCCGGCCTTGGCAATCGCCGCCTGCATGATCAGCAAGTCGATCCCGCGCGGCATCCACAGGCCGACGATGTGGCCGGGCTTGATGCCGGCCTCGATCAGGCGCGAGGCGGCCAGGCTGGCCTGCTCGTCGAGTTCGCGGTAAGTCAGCTGGCGCCCGTCGCCGCCGATCAGGGCAAGCTGGTCCGGCGCGCGGCGGGCGCTCGCTTCCAGCAGGTCGGCCAGGATTTCATCGCGCAGCAGCTCGGGCTGGTGCGGGCCATAGAGGACGTCGGGATGCCGCGTCAGAGAGGAATGGTCGTTCATCGACGGCTAGATGAGGCAAATAATGGGTTAAACAAGACGGACACAGTGGTGAGAACACATGGGCGCAGCGTACATCATTTTCGGCAGCCTCATCGGCACGTCAGACTATTTCCACACACATTTACATTTCGTTCGCGTTTTTGATCTAGGTCAACGAAAATAGTTGCCCTACGTCTATACAATTGATGCCAAACAAACTCGAACGAGTTGCATAGAAATCAAGGAGTGCTGTCGTGCGTACCAACCTGCCGGTCACCGGTATCGAATATCTTCTCCAGGACGGCCAGTCCATCGTCTCCAAGACCGACACCAAGGGCCGGATCACCTACGTCAACCCGACCTTCGTCGAAGTCAGCGGCTTCGAGATCGATGAATTGCTGGGCAAGGCCCACAACCTGGTGCGCCACCCGGACATGCCGCCGGAAGCCTTTGCCGACTTGTGGGCGACGCTGCAGGCCGGCCAGCCCTGGACCGGGCTGGTCAAGAACCGCCGCAAGAACGGCGATTTCTACTGGGTGGTGGCGAACGTGGTACCGATCAAGGAGCAGGGGCGCACGGTCGGCTACATGTCGGTGCGCACCAAGCCCGCGCGCGAGCAGGTCAAGGCCGCCGAAGCCCTGTACCGCCGGTTCCGCGAGAAGAAAGCCGAAGGCCTGGCGATCCGCCGCGGCGGCGTGGTCAAGACCGGCCTCGTGGCGCGCCTGCTGGCGCTGCGCAACCTGCCGCTGGGCCGCCGCCTGGGCCTGATGCTGGGCGGGCAAGCGGCGCTGCTGCTGGCGCTGGCCGTGGTGACCGAGGGCACCACGTGGCGCGTGCTGGCTGCGGGCGGCGCGCTGCTGACCCTGCTGGCCTGGGTCGAGCTGCAGCGCTCGATCGTCGGCCCATTGGCCGAGGCGCGCGACGCCGTGCACGCGCTGGCCGGCGGCGACCTGTCGCACATGCCGCCCAAAGGCCGTGACGACGAGATGGGCCAGCTGCTGCTGGCGCTGCGCCAGCTGAACATCAACCTGACCGCCATCGTCGGCGACGTGCGCGCCAATGTCGCCTCGATCGAGGCCGCCACGCGCGACATCGCCACCGGCAACCACGACCTGGCGCGCCGCACCGAAGCCCAGGCCGCGAGCCTGGAACAGACCGCGGCCAGCCTGGCGCAAGTCGCCGCGGCGGCCGGCCAGAACAGCGACAGCGCGGTGCGCGCCGACGGCCTGGTCGGCGTGGCCTCGAGCGTGGCCGGCAAGGGCGGCGACGCGGTGCAGGCGGTGGGCTCGACCATGGGCCAGATCAGCAGCTCGGCCACGCGCATCGTCGACATCATCGGCCTGATCGATGGCATCGCCTTCCAGACCAATATCCTGGCGCTGAACGCGGCGGTCGAAGCCGCGCGCGCCGGCGAGCAGGGCAGGGGCTTTGCCGTGGTGGCGGGCGAGGTCAGGAGCCTGGCCCAGCGCTCGGCCGGCGCGGCCAAGGAAATCAAGGCGCTGATCGAGGATTCGGTGCGCACCGTCGGCGAGGGCAACGAGCTGGTCGGCACCGCCGGCCAGACCATGCGCGAAGTGGTGACCTCGGTGCAGGACGCCGCCACCATCATGCATGGCATCACGCTGGCCTCGACCGAGCAGAACCAGGGCATCGCCCAGGTGAACGCGGCGATGGCGGAACTGGATGGCATCACGCGCGAGAATGCCGCGCTGGTCGAGGAATCGGCCGCGGCGTCGACCAGCGTGGCCGAGCAGGCCGTGCACCTGGCGCAGGCGCTGGACGTGTTCAAGGTCGACCGGCGCTCGCGCGTGGCTTGAGGTCCGGGTAGCAATCACCTTGTTGAGCACAATCCGTGGACGAGCAGACGCATAATCGTGCGGATACCTTGCTCACGGAGCCCAAATGTTCAAGCCGCGCATTCGTCATTTCATCATTGCATTTACGTTCGGCGCGATCGCCGGCGGGGCCGCCGCCGCCGCCGACACGCCGCCGGCCACCTGGGTCGACAAGGACACCGGCCACCGCGTCTGGCGCCTGACCCCGGAGCCGGATTCGTCCTCGCTGTATTTCAATTACACGGCCATCACGCCGGACGGCAAATGGATGGTCTACAACGCGCCGGACGGCATTCATGGCCTGGAACTGGCCACCCGCAAGACCCGGCTCCTGGTGCCCAACAAGGGCGACCGCATGGCGGCGCGCACCGTCGCCGTGGGCCGCAAGACGAATACCGTGTTCTACCTGAGCGACGATCCGGCCACCAGGCGCACCTCGATCAAGGCGGCCGACTTCGACACCGGCGAGATCCGCAAGCTGGTGGACGTACCGGCCGGCTACAAGATCGACAGCATCAACGCCGACGAGACCCAGGCCGCCGGCACCTACGAGGAAAAGCCGGCGGCCGCTCCGGCCGGTGGCGCCGCCGGCATGCCCGGCGGCCCGCTCGACCAGCCGCGCAACAAGGGCGAGATGATGGAGCGCCGCCTGGCCGCGCGCATCCCGCTGGTGCTGTTCTCGATCAACCTGAAGACCGGTAAAGAGACCCGGCTGCTGCAGTCGACCGACTGGATCAACCACCTGCTGTTCTCGCCCACCGACCCGGGCCTGCTGATGTATTGCCATGAAGGTCCATGGCAAAAGGTCGACCGCATCTGGACCATCCGCACCGACGGCAGCGCCAACACGCTGATGCACAAGCGCACCATGGCCATGGAAATCGCCGGCCACGAATTCTGGGGCCAGGACGGCAAGACGGTCTGGTACGACTGGCAGTATCCGAAGGGCGCGACCTTCTACGTTGCCGGGCACGACCTGGCCACCGGCAAGCGCACCGCTTACCAGCTGGAGCGCGACGACTGGTCGATCCACTTCAACGTCTCCAGCGACGGCAAGCTGTTCGCCGGCGACGGCGGCGATTCGGGCCAGGTGGCGCATGCGCCTGACGGCGAATGGATCGTGCTGCTCAAGCCGGAGTCGCTGTTGAAGGAGGGCGCCAGGAACGACGCGGACTTCTGGCAGCCGGGCGTGCTCAAGCGCGAGCGCCTGGTCAACATGGCGCAACACGATTACAAGCTCGAGCCCAACGTGCGCTTCTCGCCCGACAACAAGATGATCCTGTTCCGCACCAATATGTTCGGTCCGACCTATGTGCTGGGCGTCGAAGTCGACAAGGCCGCGCCGGGCGCCGCCGACGTGCAGTCCACGCCGGCGCTGGCAAGCCGCTTCAAGCCGGGCAAGCCGAAGCCGACCCACTGATGAGCCGTTACTGAGGACCGTTATTGATGATTTTGATGTAGGTCAAGGATTTTACGGGTCCCGGTTCATAAACTCCTCGCATCTAGTATCCACACAGCATTTCGCGACGTGGACCGAGGAGTTTCCTGACCATGCTGTTACAAGACCTGCCCGTGCCGCTGGCCGGCGTCGACTTCGACGCCGGCCTGATTTCCCGCCTGAGCAAATCGGGCCCCCGTTACACTTCCTACCCGACCGCGGACCGCTTCAGCGACAGCTTCGGCTATGGCGATTTCCTGCGCGCCGTGGCCGACGTCCGTACCCGCGGCAGGGCGCGGCCGCTGTCGCTCTACCTGCACATCCCGTTCTGCGACACGGTCTGCTATTACTGCGCCTGCAACAAGATCGTCACCAGGAAGCGTGACAAGGCCGCCACCTACCTGGCTTACCTGAAGCGCGAGATCGAGATGCAGGGCCGCCTGTTCGCCGGGCGGGGCGGGCAGGAGCAGGCGGCCCTGCAACTGCACCTGGGCGGCGGCACCCCGACCTATCTCTCCGACGAACAGATGGGCGAGCTGATGGACCACCTGCGCCGGTGCTTTCGCTTCGCGCCGGACGCCGCCGGCGAATATTCGATCGAGGTCGATCCGCGCACGGTGTCGGTGGAACGCGTGCACTCCCTGCGCCGCCAGGGCTTCAACCGTATCAGCCTGGGCGTGCAGGACTTCGACGCCGAGGTGCAAAAGGCCGTCAACCGCATCCAGCCGGAAGAAGACACCCGCGCCATCATCCGGGCCGCGCGCGACGCCGGCTTCCGCTCGGTCAGCATCGATCTGATCTACGGCCTGCCGAAGCAGACCCCGGCCACCATGGCAGCCACGCTGGAAAAGGTGATCGCCGCCAGCCCGGACCGCATCGCCGTCTACCACTATGCCCACATGCCGCAGCTGTTCAAGCCGCAGCGCCGCATCCTGGACGCCGACATGCCGGACAGCGACACCAAGCTGCGCATGCTGCAGCTGTGCATCGAGCGCCTGTGCGCCGCCGGCTGGGTCTACATCGGCATGGACCATTTCGCCAAGCCGGGCGACGACCTGGCCGTGGCCCAGCGCCAGGGCCGCCTGCACCGCAACTTCCAGGGCTATTCGACCCACGCCGACACCGACCTGGTGGCCTGCGGCGTTTCCGCCATCAGCGCGGTCGGCCCGACCTACAGCCAGAACGCCAAGACCCTGGACGTCTATTACGACGCGCTGGACCGCAACGAACTGCCGGTGGCGCGCGGCGTGCGCCTGGCGATGGACGACGTGCTGCGGCGTACCGTGATCCAGACCCTGATGTGCCAGTTCGAATTGTCGATCCCGGCGCTGGAGCAGGGCTTCCCGATCGTGTTCGGGCGCTATTTCGAGGCCGAGCTGGGGGAGCTGGCGCAACTGGAGCGCGACGGGCTGGTGAAGGTGGATGCGGCGTGGATCAGCGTGACCATGAAGGGGCGGCTGTTGATCCGGAATGTATGCATGGTGTTCGACCGCTACCTGAGCGGCGCGGCGCGGCATTCGAAGACGGTGTGATCATCCGCCGTCGCCGCAGGGGTCAGAGCCCGGTTTTCCCGGTTGGGCTCTGACCCCGGAGTTGTTGGCGGCTGATCAGCCGGTTTGAAGCTTGGCCACTGACCACCGGGCTCTGACCCCTATAGCGTAGGCCCACGCCCCGTATGCTGCTCCTTCTCGATCCGCTCCTGGCATTGCACGCAGGTCTGCACCGTCGGCGTGGCCAGCAGGCGGGCTTCCGGAATATCGCATCCGCACACCACGCAGATCCCGATCCCGCCCGCGTCCAGGCGCCCGAGGGCGGCATCGACCTCGTGCAGCATGTTGGCCTCGTGTTCGGCCAGGTGTTCCTCGTTGTGGCTCAGCATTTCGCCGGCCGGCGCGTCGTCGTTCTGGCCCATGTGGGCGTTCGGCGCGATGGCCGGGCGGTCGTCGGTGTCGCCATCGGTGCGGGCGCGGACGGTGGCCATCAGCTCCTCGCGGCTCTGGCGCAGGCGCTTGCCGAGTTCTTCGTGCAGTTCAGGGGAGATTGGCATGGGAATTCCTTATCTGTTAATGAAGCATCCTTGACAACAGTCTAGACGATGTCCGCCAAAAGGTGCGCAAGCTAGCACGCGCCTGATCTCGTCTGTACGCGCCTTTTCCATGGTAAATTTCTTAATGCCAAGGTTACAAACCGTGGCCACGATAACCATCACAGGAAGAGAGAAATGCCGCCGACCCGTTCCCGCATGCGCAGCGCCACCCTGGCCGCCATCGCCACCCTGTCCGTTCCCCTGATGCTGGGCGCCGTGCTGCCACAAGCAGCCGCTGCAGTCGCTGCAGCAGCCAGGCCAGCCACGTCCTCCGCCCAGGCCGCCAAGCCGAACAAGGCCTTCGACACCTGGAGCGACCGCTTTGCCGAAGACTGGGTGCGCCAGAACCCGCAGCTGGCCACCAGCACCCAGTATTTCTCGGGGCGCGAGCAGGACCTGCTCGACCGCCAGCTCACGCCGCTGACCGACGCCCAGCGCAAGAAGATGATCGCTCTGGCGAAGGCCGGCGTCGCGCGCCTGGACGCCTTCCTGGCCGGGCCGCTGAGCGAGGAGCAGCGCACCTCGGCCGCGGTGATGCGCTGGTCGCTCGCCAACACCGTCGCCAGCGAGCCTTTCGAGGACTACGGCTTCGTCTTCAACCAGTTCAGCGGCGTGCAGGTCGGCCTGGTCAACTTCATGACCAACACCCACCCGATGCGGCGCGCCCTCGACGTCGGCAGCTACCTGGCGCGCCTGGACCAGGTGGCCACGCGCCTCGACGAAGCGCTGGCGCGCGCGAAGTCCGCGACCAGCCGCGGCTTGATCCCGCCGCGCTTCATCCTGGAGCGCGCCCAGCACCAGGTCGACCTGTTCCTGCAGCCGGCGCCGGCCCAGAACGTGCTGGTGACCTCGTTCGACGCGCGCGCCGCCAAATTGTCCGACCTGGCGCCGGAAGCGCGTGCCAAGGCGACGCTCGAAGCCACCCGCATCGTCGAGGCGAAGATCCGCCCGGCCTACCAGCGCATCCAGGCCTTCATGGCCGAGCTGCATCCGAAGACCGGCGTTGATGCCGGCATCTCGCGCCTGCCGAACGGCGCCGCGGCCTACCAGCAGGCGATCAAGACCTATACCTCGACCAGTCTCACGGCCGAAGAGATCCATGCGATCGGCCTGCGCGAAGTGGCGCGCATCGAAGGCGAGATGGACCGCCACCTGCGTTCGCTCGGCTATGCGGAAGGCACGGTCGAGCAGCGCATGACCCAGCTCGACGCGACCTTCCAGCCGAAGGGCGAAACGGACCCTCGTCCGGAACTGCTGCAGCGCTATGCCGCGATGGTGGCGGACGCCGAGAAGCGCAGCAGCGCCGTGTTCAACCTGGTGCCGAAGGCGCCGGTCGAGGTGCGGCGCGAACCGCCGTTGACCGAAGCCTCGGCCGCCGCCCATTATTCGCTGCCGGCGCCGGACGGCAGCCGTCCCGGCATCTTCTGGGTACCGATGCGCGGCCCGAAATTCGACATGATCCGCATGCGCAGCCTGTCCTACCACGAGGCGGTGCCGGGCCACCACTTCCAGCTGGCGATCCAGCAGGAGACCACCAGCCTGCCCAAGTTCCGCGCCCAGCGCATCTTCGGCGGCGGCAGCGCCCACAGCGAAGGCTGGGCCCTGTACGCCGAGCGGCTGGCGGTGGAACAGAATTGGTACGAAGGCGACGTCCCGGGATTGCTCGGCGCCCTCGGCTCCGAACTGTTCCGCGCACGCCGCCTGGTCGTCGATACCGGCCTGCACACCAAGGGCTGGACGCGCGAGCAGGCGATCGACTACGGCATCGGCGCCCAGGAAGTCGAGCGCTACGTCGCCTGGCCGGGTCAGGCGAACGCCTACATGGTCGGCATGCTGCGCATCCTCGATTTGCGGGCCAGGGCGCAGCGTGAGCTGGGGGACAAGTTCACGCTCAAGGGCTTCCATGACGTGGTGCTGAAGAATGGCTCGGTGCCGCTGGATGTGCTGGGGGAGGTGATCGACCGGTGGATCGTGGAGCAGAAGAAGGCGTAGAACTCGGCTACGCAATGCAGCACGTCGTCCCCGCGGAGGCGGAATAATGCCCCCGGCATTATTCCTCCAAGTTCTGCACGCGTAGACGATACGCTGGCAAACTTGGACCCCTGCCTTCGCAGGGGCGACGTTTGAAGGGTGCGGACAGTGGGTACGCTGACAAGGAGAACGCTGATGTTGACCCAACGCCCCGCCACCGAAACCGACCTCTCCACCCTCTGGTCCCTGCGCACCCGCGCCGTCCGCGCCACCTGCGCCACCCACTATCCACCGGAAACCATCGCCATCTGGTCGGCCGCCGAACCGCCGGCCACCATGCCCGTGCTCCTGCGCACCGGCGGCGGCATCGTCATGGAAGAGGGCGATGTCATTGCCGGCTACGCACTGCTGGACACGGACAGCGGCGAAGTCGACGCCGTCTTCGTCGAACCGTCACGGCAGGGCGCCGGCATCGGCCGGGCGCTGCTGCGGGCGATCGAATCCCTGGCGCGGGACGCGGGGCTGGACCGGCTGTTCCTGTCCGCTTCGCTGAACGCCGTGGCGTTCTACGAGCGCGCCGGCTTCAGGGTGCTGCGCGAGCGGCTGTATGCGCACCACAGCGGGATCCAGATACGATCGATGCTGATGGAGAAGCGACTGGGTTGAAGCACCTGATAGTCAGTCCATCGGACTGCACTGCGCCGTCCCCGCCGCCATCGCCTTCAGCCGGTCCGGCTCCAGCAGCACGACCTCGCGCTTGTCGACCTGCACCAGCCCCTGCTTCTTGAAGCGCGACAGCAGGCGGCTGATGCTTTCGATGGTGAGGCCCAGGTAGTTGCCGATGTCCTCGCGCGACATGCGCAGCTGGAAACGCGTGGAGGAGTAGCCGCGCGCGGCGTAGCGGGCCGATAAATTCACCAGGAACACGGCGAAGCGCTGCTCGGCGCGCATGTTGCCGAGCAGGAGCATCACGTTCTGCTCGCGTGTGATTTCCTGGCTCATCATTCGGTGGAAGTGGCGCAGCAGGGCCGGCACCTGGCCGAACAGGCCTTCGAGGTGGTCGAAGGGGATCTCGCAGACTTCGCTGTGTTCCAGCGCCACCGCGTCGCAATGATGGCGGTCGCCGCTGATGGCGTCCATGCCGAGCAGCTCGCCGGCCATCTGGAAGCCGGTGATCTGGGCTTCGCCGGCGGCGTTCACCTGGTAGGTCTTGAAGTGGCCGAAGCGCACCGCGTACAGGCTGCGGAAAGGCTCGCCCATCTGGTACAGGCGTTCGTCGCGCACCAGGCGCCGGCGCCGGCCGATGATCTGGTCGAGGCGTTCGATGTCCGCGTCCGCCAGGCCCATCGGCAGGCAGAGCTGGTGCATGCTGCACGCCGAGCAGCCGGCCTTCAGTGCCTGGACGTTCAAGGGTTTGTCGAGGGGAGGGGAATCGGTAGAGCTCATGAATGGTAGTCGCCGTCAATACCCGTCCATTATAGACGGGCTGCGAGTGCGGTGTCCGGCCGCCGTAGCGGATGTGCATGGATCGTCCCGCTTATGCCTATGGTGCGCCCCCGTTCGTTACAAATCGTGCGCCCCTCACCCGTGTTAGATTCTTCACTCGGCAATGATGGAGATACCAATGTTTGGCTTGGCGGCATTGGACTTGGCGCGGATACAGTTCGCATTCACCATGTCCTTTCATATCTTGTTTCCGGCAATCACGATCGGCCTGGCCAGCTACCTGGCCGTGCTCGAAATCTGCTGGCTCAAGACGAAGCGCCAGGTATTCGTCGACCTCTACCATTTCTGGCTGAGGATCTTCGCCGTCAACTTCGGCATGGGCGTGGTGTCCGGCATCGTCATGGCCTACCAGTTCGGCACCAACTGGAGCCAGTTCTCCGAATTCGCCGGCAACATCACCGGGCCGCTGCTGGCCTACGAAGTGCTGACCGCCTTCTTCCTCGAAGCCGGCTTCCTCGGCGTGATGCTGTTCGGCTGGACCAAGGTCGGCCCCGGCCTGCACCTGTTCGCCACCTGCATGGTGGCGCTCGGCACGCTCATCTCCGCCACCTGGATCCTCGGTTCCAACAGCTGGATGCAGACGCCGCAGGGCTATGAGATCATCAATGGCCGCATGGTGCCCGCGGACTGGTTCAAGATCATCTTCAACCCGTCCTTCCCCTACCGGCTGGTGCACATGTCGATCGCGGCCTTCCTCTCGACCGCGCTGTTCGTCGGCGCGTCAGCCGCCTGGCACCTGCTGCGCGGGCGCGACACGCCGCAGGTGCGCACCATGCTGTCGATGGCGATGTGGATGCTGCTGGTCGTCGCGCCGATCCAGGCGCTGGTCGGAGACATGCACGGCATCAACACCCTGAAGCACCAGCCGGCCAAGATCGCCGCCCTCGAGGGCCACTGGCAGAACGAAGGCGACGATCCGCTGCCGCTGCTGCTGGTCGGCTTCCCGTCGATGAAGGACGAGGAAACGAAGTTTGCGGTCGGCATCCCGCGCGTGGGCAGCTGGATCCTGACCCACACCTGGGGTGGACAGATCAAGGGCCTCAAGGAATTCCCGAAGGGGGACCGGCCGAACTCCCTGATCGTGTTCTGGAGCTTCCGCGTGATGGTCGGGCTGGGCCTGCTCATGATCGCGCTCGGGCTGTGGAGCGCCTGGCTGCGCTGGAAGGGCCGGCTGTACGTGGCGCGTCCCTTCCTGCGCCTGGCCATGTGCATGGGTCCGGCGGGGCTGGTCGCCGTGCTGGCCGGCTGGATCACCACCGAGGTCGGGCGCCAGCCCTGGGTCGTCTACGGCGTGCTGCGCACGGCGGACGCGGTGTCGCCCCACGGCGCCGGCTCGGTGGGGCTGACGCTGGCGCTGTTCGTGGTGGCCTACCTGTTCGTGTTCGGCGTCGGCATCGCCTACGTGCTGCGCCTGGTGCGCAAGGGGCCGCAAGCCTTCGACCTGACGCGCGCCGCCCAGGGCGGACCGGGGCAGGGGCGTACGCCGGCGCGGCCGCTGTCCGTGCCCGAGGCCGACGCCTCCGTGACTGAAGACAAGCAATGATCGAGAACATGGGCATCGATACCGCATCCATCTGGGCCGTCATCATCTTCTTCGCCGTCTTCATGTACGTGGTGCTGGACGGCTTCGACCTCGGCATCGGCATGCTCTATCCCTTCGTGAAGGGCCGGCGCGAGCGCGACATCATGATGAACACCGTGGCCCCGGTCTGGGACGGCAACGAGACCTGGCTGGTGCTGGGCGGGGAAGGGCTGCTGCTGGCCTTTCCGACGGCCTATTCCATCATCCTGTCCGGGCTCTACCTGCCGCTGATCTTCATGCTGATCGGCCTGATCTTCCGCGGCGTGGCCTTCGAATTCCGCTTCAAGGCCAACGACCGCGAGCGTCCGATCTGGGACCTGGCCTTCATCGGCGGCTCCGTCACGGCCGCCTTCTTCCAGGGCGTCTGCCTCGGCACCTACCTGTCGGGCATCCAGGTGTCCGGACGCAGCTATGCCGGCGGGCCGCTCGACTGGCTGGCGCCGTTCCCGCTGGCGGCCGGCGTCGGCGTGATGATCGCCTACGCGCTGCTGGGCACGACCTGGCTGGTGATGAAAACCGAGGGCGACTTGCAGCAGCGCATGATCAAGCTGGCCAAGCCCTTCGCCTGGCTGCTGCTGGCGGCCATCGCGGCAGTCAGCATCTGGACCCCGCTGTCCCAGCACCAGGTGGCCGAGCGCTGGTTCAGCTTCCCGAACCTGCTGTTCCTGGCGCCGGTGCCGCTGCTGGTGGCCGGTGCCGTCGTCCTGCTGCTGTGGTCGCTCAAGCGCGATCCCTTCCGCCTGCCTTTCATCGCCGCGCTGGCGCTGGTGCTGCTGGGCTTTACCGGCATGGCGATCAGCATCTGGCCGCACATCGTCCCGCCCGCGATCACGATCTGGGAAGCGGCCTCGCCGCCGGCCACCCAGGGCTTTGCATTGGTGGGCACGCTGTTCGTGTTGCCTTTCATCCTGATGTATACCGTGTGGAGCTATTACGTGTTCCGTGGAAAGATCACCAGCGAAGCGGGGTACCACTGATGTGGCCGCTTTGGAGCAAGCGCTTCGCCTGGCTGGTGGGCCTGTGGATAGTCGGCGTGGCGGCGCTCGCGCTGGTGGCATTCGCGCTGCGCCTGTTCATGCATGCGGCCGGCATGCGTTCCTGATCCGCCGCGCACCAAGCGTGCGCGCCCCGGACCTGCCAGCGTCTACACTTCCCATGCAGATTTGCTAATGGGAGAACCATGTCTTCGCAGCAGTCAGACTCATCCTTAACCAGCGTCGGGGGCGGTGTTTCCGTGCCGATACCCTTGGCCGCCGAAGACCAGGCCCGCGCCGACTTCTATGCGCTGCTCGCACGCCTGCTGCTGGCGCCGCCCGATGCCGGCCTGCTGGATGCACTGGCCCAGGCTGAACCGGTCAGCGCCGCCGGCGAATTCGCACTGGAAGACGCCTGGCTGAAGCTGACCCAGGCCGCCAGCGTGGTCGACGCGGGCGCCGCCGCCGACGAGTTCTCGACGCTGTTCGTCAGCATGGGCAACCCGCTGCTCAATCCGTTCGGCTCCTTTTATTTGACTGGCCACCTGAACGACGTGCCGCTGCTCCAGTTGCGCCACGACCTGGGGC
>Ga0265798_10002953_pt1 | contig 24590 bp, 19 predicted proteins | sample P3T30metagenome_FD_192430 | JGI IMG/M metagenome (GOLD analysis project Ga0265798, IMG submission 192430) | Plant litter microbial communities from East Loma Ridge, Irvine, California - P3 T30 | ecosystem: Environmental > Terrestrial > Plant litter > Unclassified | place: USA: California...
ATTACGCTATATTTATATGGTTTACCCCAATGATCTTGCATCCAATCCGAACGAAGTGGGTTGCCATTAATTAAAGTGTTCAGATTAGCAGGGTAATTACCGTTTGCTTTCTTATATTGTTTTAAAGCGATTGCAATCTCTTCGCAATCGCTATTAGTATTTTTCTTTTTGAAGTAATCCTTTGAAAGAAACAATGTTGTCGCAAGTGTAACAGCCGCAAACAAAAAAACAACAATCAAAATTTTGATTATTTTTTTTATTAGTTTGGAATTTATGCTATTTTTTTCTATGCTAGTAGCAGCAAAAACCATTCCTGCACCAAGTATCATTAGCAACAAATATATCAGGCTTGGCCAGATTCCAAAGAATACCATGCAAATATTTAGTACCAACCCTAAAACAAAGATTATTTTTCCAGTCGTTTTAAACAAGTTTTTAAATGTATTATTCATTTGTAGTTAGTAGTTTTACTATATCATCTATGGTGTCAAAGCCCGATTACCATTATTGAAATATGTGTAATTGTTTATACTTATTATATAAGTACCAAAATAACTTATTGAAACAGCATATCAAAGCAAACTAAGTACTAAATGTTTAGGAAGTAGAATTTAGGAAGTAGATTTACATTAATGGGATTCGTGTATTATAATGTTCACTCAACGGCATTTACCTGGCTCGATTAGCATCAGTAAAATTGAAAATTTTAAGTGGTCTTGTTATGGTAGCTATAACAATCGTAATGTATGAGTATAAAGTTTACTTTAACTGATAATAAAAGTTATTACTATTGGCTAGTCATAAGATTTTTTAACTGTTTTTGAGGCGTATTATCTTGAAATAGGTAGATTTAAGTCATTTTCTAGTCAGCAAATTTTCTTTGCTTTTTAATTTTAGGGATGTTGTTTTTAGTTATGATTCACTCACGGATGGATAAAATTATGCTGTATAAATTTCGAGTCGGTTAAACAAAACCTTGAAAATCTTCCTTCATCATAAAAATTTAGGTGTTCGTACAATTTTTTTTGGAATAACATTTTTTTAACATAACTTGTGAGTCACAAACAAATTAATTTTAGACGTCTAAATTTATGCTATTCTCTCTCAAGTTTACAGAGACAAATTGTCTTGTTATTAGATACGATAAAAAGGTTTGTTTGCCTATTAATTAATATCTAAATTAACTTATGACTGATTGTTTTGTTGTTGCTGAATCCTCTTCAGTTGAGTTGTTACGCGATTACATTGATACGTTTCTTGGTACTACACTTGTTGGATATTCTTACGTAATGCCAGAAAATTTGAATGGAATATTGGCATTTAAACCTGATATAATTTTTATAGAGTCAAGCTTTGTGCAAGGCGATGATGCATTTATTTCAAGAATTAGGCAAGTTTCGAATGTTATTTTTATTTCTAAAAATAAGGATGAAGCTTACGATGCATTTGAATATTTGGCCTTTGATTGCTTAGTGATGCCATTTACTTTCAGCAGATTTGAGAAAAGTATTAACAAATTTGATCACTGGCGAAGGCTGATACAGTTGCGTTTGTCTCAAAAAAGTGGCATTGAAAATACCTTTCTGATTAAAACAGATTCAAAAGGATTAAAAAAAGTAGTTGTCAAATGTGATGAACTCTTATATATATCGGCCCTTCAAAATTATGTTGTGTTAAAGATGACGAATGGAGAGCAATTGGTTTGTTATCATACGATGAAAGAAATGGAATGTAGCCTTGCTGAGTTTAATTTTATAAGAATACACAAATCATACCTCATTAGTTCTTCCAAAATTTCCTCCTTAGATAGCAGGTCTATTTGGCTCGGAGAAAGAGAACCTGTTAAGATCAGCATTGGGAACACTTACAAAACATCCTTTTTTGAAAAAATGAAGTTAAACGGGATTAAAACAATTATGACCCAAGAGAAAAGTATTAAACTATCGAAAAACGTCTATGCCTAATTTTTTAGTAATGAAAATCTATGTAAAAAATAGCTTAATAATTGCGTTTGTAATTTCGTCATTTCAAAAGCCAATTCTGTCATGTTTTTTTTGATTGTAAAAAAAAAATGAAATATTTTCCAATTTAATGTGGATTTTACTTTGTGATAATATTCTTTTATAATATTGTCCGTCCAAACAACTATTCTAATGAAAATTTACACTGCCAAAAAGCTTGATGCTTATACCTTGACAGAAATATTAATTGTACTTGCAATAATTGGGATTCTTATCCTCTTGGCGCTGCCTAATCTAATGCCGCTGATTACCAAGGCCAAAACGACGGAGGCGAAGCTGCAACTGGAGCATGTGGCGAAACTGGAGCAGAGCTATTTCTATGAGCACTCCAAATATTCTACGGATCTGGTTGAGATTGGTTTTATCCAGGAGAAACTGACCTCGGATGCAAAGGACGGGAAGGCTAACTATAAGGTTGAAGTGACTGCGGCATCGAACAATACTTTTACGGCAAAGGCCACTGCGGTGGCTGATTTTGACGGTGATGGGACTTTCAATGTCTGGCAGATCGACCAGGACAAGAATTTAAAGGAAATTGTGGCGGACTGATGTTGTTTTTGCAGGGGGGGATTATGATGGTACTGATTGGAATGATGTATCAGGATTTTAGGTTCAGGGGCATTTACTGGTGGCTTTTTCCGCTGCTTTTATTGCTTTTTGTGCTCGATGTCTGGCTACGATACTCTTTCGCCCGCCTGGCAGCTACGGCTGGAAGTAATATAGTTTTTCTTATTGTACAGATGTTCTTGCTGACGGGTTATGTTTCGCTTAGGAAGCGGAAGCTCACCAATATTTTTAAAGGTTACTTTGGGCTTGGGGATCTTCTTTTTCTCTTATGCATAGCATTTTATTTTTCTTGTTTGAATTATATTGCTTTTTATCTGCTGAGCCTGATGATCGTGATCGTGCTGACACTGATCTTTAGCGGGCGTAGTCGTGCAGAAAAGGAAAAGATTCCGCTCGCGGGTTATCAGGCACTGCTCTTGATCCTGATAATGACTGTCAGTTTTTTTATTAAAAGCGTTGACATCCATTCGGACACGGTATTTTTTAATCTTTTGCCCTATGGAAATTAGACCGGAGATATTGGCGCTGGTATCCAAGGAAACGGCCATGCAGTACAGGGTTTTTCCAAAGAAAAACGGTACGCAGGGCGGAATTGAACTTTACTGGGACGGGAATGGGGATGAAGGATCCCTTAGGGATGAACTCGAAGTTGTTCTGGGCTGTGGAGTGAGCCTCTCGGCGCTGGAAAATGCAGAATTGAGCAGGTTGCTGTCCAAACATTACCTTGGTGATGTTTCGGTCGGGACTGAAAAAAAAGAGGTTTCGGTGATCTCTGCGGGGGATGATTTTCTGGGCGTGCTGATCGAGGAGGCGAGAAGGCTCAAGAGCAGTGATATCCACATTGAGACTTTTGAAAAACGCTCGCGGGTACGGGTGCGGATAGACGGGATGATGATCGAGCGTTACCAGATCGAAAAAAAAGATTATCCCTCACTGATCAACAAGATCAAAATCATGGCCAACCTGGATATTGCCGAAAAACGGCTGCCGCAGGATGGCAGGATACAGTACAGTTCGGCAAGGCAGAGTGCCTTTGATATCCGTGTATCGGTACTGCCTACCCTTTACGGTGAAAAGGTGGTGCTGAGGTTACTAAACAATAGCAGTACGGAAATCGACTTGAATACTCTGGGTTTATCCGACGGGGATATGCGGCATTACCTGGAAGGGGTGCAGCGGCCGAATGGGATCATCCTGATCAGTGGTCCGACCGGTTCAGGTAAGACGACTACCTTATATGCCACGCTCAAACTGCTCAATAAAAGTACACGCAATATCCTCACCATTGAGGACCCTATAGAATATACCCTGGAAGGGGTCAATCAGGTGCAGCTCCGTGAAAATATCGGGCTCGGTTTTGCAGCTACGCTGCGTACTTTTTTAAGGCAGGATCCGGATGTGATCATGGTCGGGGAGATTCGTGATCCGGAAACGGCCAATATGGCCATCCGTGCGGCTTTGACCGGTCACCTGGTTTTGTCAACGATCCATACCAATTCGGCATGGGGTACGGTGGCCAGACTGATGGATATGGGCATACCGGGCTTTCTGGTGGCCAATACGCTCAATACGACGGTGGCGCAGCGCCTGGTGAGGCTGTTGTGCCCGGCATGTAAAAAAGAGCAGGTAATGGATGAAGGACTTTATCCGAGACAGTTCCGGCCGCCTGCAGTAGTAGAACGCCATTTCGTTGCGGCGGGCTGTTCAAAATGTTATTATACCGGTTACAGTGGCCGGAAGGCGGTCTATGAGGTCGTGCCGATCGATGCAGACCTTTCCCAGCAGATCAGGAACGGGAATATGTCTATTGATGGCGTGTTGGCCGAAAAAGGGATCAACACCCTGTCAGGCAATGCCTTTTCGCTCTTTGCCGATGGCCTCACCAGCCTCGAAGAAATTTACCCTTTATTGTTGGCCATCTAGATAATTTTTTACGCTCAGAATAATGAAAAACACAAATATATTTTTTAAGACAGGTTGCCTGTTGATGTTGCTGCTCATGTTGAGCTTCCTTAACGGATATTCACAAAGCACAGAACAGTCGCAGCGGCTCAAAGCAGTGGAAGAAAGGCTGAAGAACCTTGCAGTAACGGTTCCGGGGCTTAACCAGCCGGTCCAGATCTCGATCTCGGGGGCCTCGGCGCAGGAGTTTTTAAGGGCGCTGGCCCAGTCGAACAACCTGAACATCAATATCGATCCCGGACTGAACTTTAAGGTCTATACCAATTTCAGGAACGAAACGGCACTCAACGTGCTATTGTTTATGGTGAAGGAATATGACCTTGACATCAACTTGATCGGCTCGATCATGTCGGTGACCAAGGCTGCAGTTGCGAAAACTACTGTATTGCCACGGGATATCAGAGTGAACTACAATCCGTCGAATGAATACCTGGGTTTTGAGCTCAATAATGATACCTTGGGCCAGGTGGCCAAAAAGATCAGCCAGCTTTCACAGAAGAACGTGGTGGTGCCGGTAAACCTGATGGACATAAAAGTTAGCGGCTTTATCGCGGCGGCACCTTTTGAGGTGGCGCTGGAAAAACTGGCCTATGCCAATTCCCTCAAGATGAACCGCACCAATGACGGGGTATTTATCTTTCAGCCTTTGGGCGAGGGTGAAGAGCTTTATGTGAACGGAGATAATGCTACAGCGGTAAAAAAATCAAACAGGCCTTCCGGGCAGGGAGGCGGACAGCCTCAGGGGAATTTCAACCTCAGTGCCAGAAAAGATGCACAGGGCAACCGCACGGTAAGCGTAGACGCGCTGAATACGCCGATTTTGGACCTGATTAAGTCGGCTTCTGCCGAGGCGGGTGCTAACTATTTTATCTATTCGGATATCAAGGGTACGGTGACCACCAGGCTCAGTGGGATCGGTTACGATTCTTTCCTGACTGCGCTTTTGCAAGGTACCGAATATACCTATAAAAAGGATGGTGGGGTTTACCTGATTGGGGACCGGAAACTTGAAGGGCTTAGGGCCAACCGGATTGTGCAGCTGCAACACCGCTCACTGGACACCATCCAGATGATGATCCCGACGGAATGGAAAAAAGGGGTGGAGATTAAGGAGTTCAGGGAGCAGAATTCGCTCCTGCTTTCCGGATCTTCGCCGCAGGTGAATGAGATTGAAAACTACATTAAACAGATTGACCGCGTAGTGCCGATGGTGCTGATTGAGGTAACCCTGGTGGATGTACGCAAGGGCAAAACCGTTAAGACAGGGATTTCCGCAGGCGTATCGGATAGTGTGCGAACGGGTGGCAAGATCCTGCCGGGAATCGATTATACGTTTGGTGCCAATTCGATCAATAATTTTCTCTCGAAACTGGGGAAGAACGGCTCGGTGAACCTGGGCCGTGTGACCCCGAATTTTTATGTCAAGCTCAGTGCACTGGAGAACAACAGCAATGTGGATATCCGCTCGGTGCCGAAACTCTCTACGCTCAACGGCCACTCGGCAAGCCTGAGTATCGGAAGTTCGCGCTATTATAGTCAAAGTACGCAGAATGTGATCCCTTCGCTCAATGCGCAAACGGTGGTGACCGAACAGTTTACAGAGGTGAATGCTAACCTGGAAATTGAGATCAGACCAGTAGTGTCCGGCGATGACCAGGTGACGCTGAATATAAAAGTAAATATTTCGGACTTTATCGGCAATCCGCCGCCGGATGCGCCGCCGCCCAAATCAACGAGCAAGTTTACTTCGATGATCAGGGCGAGGAACGAAGATATGATCGTGCTAGGCGGCTTGGAAAGGACAGAAAGCAATGAAAGCGGATCAGGTATCCCTATACTTTCACGTATCCCGGTACTGAAATGGCTCTTTAGCAGCAGGGAGAAATCCAATAACAAAGTGGTGACCCTGGTATTTATCAAACCTACAATCCTGTACTGATTATGTTCGCGCCTTTTGACCATTTGCTGGGCATTGAGATCGTACTGCTTCAGGAGGGGCAGTACCGCTGCAGTTATGCTGTGGTGTACAGGAAGGGAAATGCCATGGAGATCCTGGAACATAAACAGGTTGAAGGTTCTTTGGTAAAGGTATTGGAATCCCTTCCCCGGAAATATCCGGTGGCATTGGCGCTGAGTGGAAAGGGGATCATCCATAAACAGCTGGAAGATAAGGAGGATGGGCAAGGAGGCCTTTTTAGGAAAGCTTTTCCCTCGGTGGAAAAAAAAGAATTTTATGTGCAGGAATTTCTGCAGGAAAAACAGGCCTGGATCAGTATTGTCCGGAAATCCCTGGCTGATGACCTTTTGGGTAAACTGAAGTCGGGAGGACTCAAGGTTTATGCCATGAGTCTGGGCGGGCTGCCTCTTGTGGGAATATGGGGTATGCTGGGGGAAACGAATGCGGGACTTTCGACGGATGGACATGTTTTTTCGGTGGCAGAGGACGGAAGCTTTTCTGGCTATGCTTATACAGAGGCACGAGCAGTAGAAAGTGAGGTGGCGCTGGGTGGAAACAAAGTAGTTTCCCGGTCTGTATTGCCTTATGCGCTGGCATTCCAGCTTTTTCTGCATGACCGGGTTGAAATGGTCAAAGCCGATAATGAGAAAGTCGACCTTGCTTTTGGCGCCTTTTTGGAAGATTCAGGCCTGAAAAAAATGGCTTCTATATTTGTTTTCGTGCTTCTTGGCTTGTTGCTCATCAGTTTTTTCATGCTCAGCCACTACAATGAGGAGAATGCTGTTTTGAATGAAAGGGCGGGCCATTTGACCGCTACAGCAGATCAGGGAGATGTACTTAAAAAGGAGATAGCCCAGCAAAAGGCCCTGCTGAAGAAAATGGGATGGAACGGTGGATACAGTTATGCTTTTCTGCTGAACGAGATCGGAAGCTCCAGGCCCAGGCTGTTGAACCTGACGCAGGTGCAGTTCGGGGAGGAAAAGAAAACGGGTTCTGTGGAACAGGCGGGAAATACGATAAAGATATCGGGAGAGACCGCTAACTTAAGCGCGGTAAACAACTGGATATTTATGCTAAAGGAAAAAAAATGGGTGCGGAGTGTCAGGCTGTTGCGCTATCAGCAGGATATGGGCTCCGATAGTTATTTCTTTAATCTTTTGATCGGATATTGATATGTTGGAGAAATTAAACCCAAAGACAAAAAAAATAGCCTTAGGGCTGTTGATGCTGCTGGTGCTTTACCTGGCTTATTTGCTTTCCTTTAAAAAGTCCATTTCGGCAGCGGTGCTAAATGCCCAGCTGAACGCGGTCGGAGAGAGTGGGGGAGAACCGCCACTGGCGATTGCACAGCTGGAACGGGAGCACGGTTTTTATTTGGCTGTGCTTAAGGGTTATCAGGTACGGTCCGAAGACCGGGAAAGCAGGCTCTGGCAGGCGGTATCGGGGATGGCGATCACGACGGGAACCGCTATCGGTTTTTCTCCGGAAATGGTTACCGCTTTATCGGATACTGCGGCTGTGGACAGTACGGTGCTTTTTGATAGTTTTACTTTTTCGGGCGGGTATAAGAACCTGGTGAGGTTGCTGGATACGCTTTCGAAGGCAAAGGGGATTGGCAGGATTGCCGCTGCGGATCTTGGCAAGCAAAAGGCCTCTTCTTCGCAGGATGAGCGGAAAGAAAAACTGGTACTAAGGCTGAAAATGGCCGCAATAAGGAGATGAGTTAAGTTATTGGATGTTTTAAATAATGGATATACAGACCATAAGGATTTAGCTGGATGATTATAAAAGGTTAAAATGAAAAATAAAATTTTTTTAATATTGCTGCTGCCGTTACTGGCGGCTTGCAGTGAATTTATTGAACCATCGATCGGATCACGGGAGATCGATCTGCTTGCCCCTGCCAATAGGCTGGAGACCAACAGCTATCAGCAGACTTTCTGGTGGAACCCGATGGCTGGTGCGCTTTATTACCGGCTTCAGGTGGTCTCGCCGCGTTTTGACAGCGTGAGCAAGGTTTTGCTGGATACGCTGATCAATAAGGATAAATTTGTCTATACCCTTGATCCGGGGAGATATGAATGGCGGGTGAGGGGAGAGAACGGAAGTAGTGCAAGCGCCTATGCGCAACGGTCACTGGTGATCTATCCTTCCACGCTGAGTGACCAGGTGCTGCAGCTGAGCCTGCCTTCAAATGGCCTTTCGGTATCAAAGCCCCAGGTGCGGTATGAATGGCTGAAACTTTTTGGGGCCACAACCTATCGCTTGCAGGTGGACCGGAACAACTTTCTGGACGAAAAGAACATGGACCTGAACATTACGACTGAAAACCTAGTTTTTCTGCAGACCTTGAGTGCGGAGGGCAACTATCAGTTCAGGGCAAGGGCAGAAAACGCCACACAGAATTCCAAATGGAGTACCATAAGAACGCTAACCTATGATGCCACCGGACCCGAGCGTCCGGTGCTGAGTACGCCGCTGAACAGGCAACTGGTTTCAAGGCCGGTCAGACTGGTCTGGAACAAGGTTTCTGATGCTGATAAGTATGAGCTATGGGTATACAAAAGTGATGGGGATACGCCGTACAATTCCAGTTACCCAAAAATCCTGACCGCAACCGAATTCAGTTTTGATGCTGGGAATCCGGGCGAGGTGGTGGCCTGGAGGGTAAGGGCATTTGACAAGGCAGGCAACGTGGGGGCATATAGTGAACTGCGGACTTTTACCATTCAATAAAGGCTGATGAAAGACAAGAAAATGACCTATCTTTTGATCTGTTGCGTAGCGGTGGTATGGGGCGTGATCTTTTACCGCGTGTTTTCCGGCTTGGCATCCGAAACGCCTGAGTTGCCGGTAGCCAAAACCCTTAAGGGGTCTTATTTCAACCTGGTCGACCACGCAGGCGATACGGTACGGCTTGATCTTTCCTATAGCGATCCCTTTTCGGAAGCTTATATGGAAACATTGCCGGAAACGCTTCCTGAAAAGAGTGCATTAATTTTCCAGGCTAAGGTAGTGCCTTTAAAGCCTAAAACGGACTGGTCAGGGATTGTTTACAGCGGCCAGCTTTATAACAGCGCGCAACGCAGGCATGTGGCGATTATCAATGTCAAGGGCCGTGAGGTGATGCTCGGTGAGGGCGAGCGTGGAGAAGGACTGAAATTTGTCAAACGTATAGGTGACTCCATCAGAGTGGAGTACCAGGGCGCAAGCCGGTATTTATCGATTATTAGATGAGATTTTTATATATAACTTTATTGTTGCTCACGATGTGCAGCTTAGTGGCCAGGGCGCAGCGTATGCAGGATTATTTTGATGCGGATAGCTATAACCATACCCTTAACTTTGAGGGCTATAAAGCAGTTTTCCGTTTACAGGCCCCTGATAAAAGCCATCAGGCGATAGAGATGGATGCGAAATATGCCTGGTTCAGCGGGAACCGGATCAACTGGACGCAGGGCGGCTATAGTGGTAAGCTTCTGGATGGACCTTACTCGGAATTCTATGAGAATAAAGCGTTAAAAACGCAGGGGTACTTTGATATGGGCCTGAAAATCGGGGAATGGAAAAGCTGGAGTGAAAAGGGGCTGCCGGATTCGGTGGTGAACTATTCAAATGGAAAGCTCAGTGGACGTTTCGAACGGTATGATCAGCAGGGGCTGTTATTGGAGAAAGGGAAATACCATAAAGGACTGATCAACGGGAAACTGGAAAGACGCGTTTCGGCTGACAGTGTACTGGTGACCAGGTATAAAAACGGAAAGATCAGCCTGGAAAAACCTTCAAAGATAAAGGCATGGGTGAAAAAAATATTGAAGAAAGATAAAAAACGGACAAATGGAACAAAGGACCAGCAGAGCGCAAAAGGCTAAGGGTTTCTGTGACAACTGTTTCAGCGGTCTGATGCTGGACGAGTATCAGCAGAAACCCCATATCACTGCACAAAACCTCAAATGCAAGGGCCAATGTTAAAGGCCGGGGCACTGTATTTTGCGGTGATCTCCGCTTTTCTGATCGCGGTCATCTGCGCTTCGCTGATCATGATTGCGGCCTATTATCGGGAAAGTTACCTCAGGGAGCTTAGGCGGGCCAGACTGGAAAGGAACATGTATTCCTCGGTTGCCTATGTGTTAAAACATCAGGGGCATTTGGGGATGGACAGCGAAACGTTGGATCTTTTGGGGGCGGGAACGGACAGCGTAATCATAAGTAACCGCTATTGGGGGATTTTTGAATGTCCGGTCATCAGGGCATTTGTTTCTACGGATACCATAAAGAAAAGTTTTTTGATCGGTATGGACACACAGATGGATACCCTTGCACTTTACCTGAGCGATGAGGACCGGCCGTTGTCGGTCAGTGGCGATACACGGGTTACCGGAGATGCGAAAGTTCCGAAATCGGGGATGCGGAAATCTTATGTGGAGAACAGACCCTATTCAGGGGACAAACTCGTTTACGGGAAGATATTGGAAAGCGGCCGTACACTTTCTCCCTTATCGGGCGATATGATAAAGGCGCTGGAAAAGGAACTGGACAGGGATGTTTCTGCAATGGAAGTCTTGCCCGGGCAAAATATGGATGTTTCATTTTTTGGACCAAGGAAGATTTTTTCGGTTCCCCTGGCCGGAAAGGTTATCGGGGAGCTCTCGGGACAGATTGCACTGTATTCGGATACCTCGGTATTTATTTCAAAGGCGGCGAAGCTGAACAATATCATTGTTTATGCGCATAGCATTAGCGTGGAGGAAGGATTTGAAGGAAATTGCCAGCTTTTTGCCAGGGATTCCATTATTGTTGGGGACAAAGTGGTGCTGCGTTATCCTTCGGTATTGGGACTGGTGGGAAAAGAGAAAATGGTAGATCAGGCCAGGATTTTAGTGGGTAAGGATGCAACGGTTTCGGGGATGGTGTTTAGCTATGAGCCGAAAAGATCAGCCTTGCAGACCATGATCAGTCTTTCAGAGCGGACAAAGGTAAAGGGAGAGGTCTATTCAACTGGACTGATCAAGCTGGGTAAAGGGGCGAGGGTGGAAGGCAAGACTTCCTGTAACCGCTTTATCATGCAGACACCAACGACCTTGTACGAGAATTTTTTGGTGGATGTAACGCTGAACCGCAGGGCAAGGGACAGGCATTATCTTTCTTCGCCGTTATTTGAGGCAAAGGGACAACAGAAAGGGATATTGAAATGGTTGAACTAAAGACGAAAAAAATAGAAGCTTCCACACTAGTCGAAGTGCTTATTGCCATGGTGGTGATCATGGTGGTATTCTCGGTGGCTATTGGTGTGTTCAGCAATGTGCTGAGCGGTGGGATTTCCCTAAAAAAAATACAGGCGCAGGCACAGATGGAGGTGCTCGTCAAACAGTTCAGGGATGAGGGTTTAAAGGAGGGCCGGGTGCTGAAGATTGATAGCGTGGATTATGAACTGATCAGCAGTGAGAGTGATATCCGGGGCATGTCGCGGCTGGAGATCAGGGCAAGCGAGCGGGGAAGGTCTTTGGGCAGTATAAAGTGTTTATTAGGCAGCGAAAATGGAAAAGGGGAAGATTGAGGCCTATACGCTGATGGAAATTGCGGTGGCGATGCTGCTGGCGGCGCTCTGTATCAGCATCTGCTATACGGCCTACGGGCTGATCGGAAATTATTTTAGTGCCTTTGAAAAAAAGAACAACAGTGCACAGCTCGTACTTGGCCTGCAGCGGGCGATGGGCAGGGATATTGATCAGGGCAGGGTCCTGTTAAGGACCGGTGATGGCCTTGAAATCCATCGGGATAGTAGCCTGGTTCGCTACCGTTTCGGGAGTGGACTAATCAGCAGAGAAGTGGAAGGGCTAAGAACAGACAGTTTTGTGCTTATGCCGGAAGAAATAGATTTCCGCTTTGAAGGCCGGGAGGCTGTTGAAGGGGATACGGTTGACCGGGTGGGCTTTGTGATTACCCTGGAAAAAAGCGGGAAGGTTCCTATGGTGTTTAAAAAGTTTTACAGTGCCCAGGATTTATTCAGATAAGCAGTTATGGCATCAATAGATATATCCGCATACGGGAAAAAGAACAGACCAAAGGCAAAGCCTGGGGGTAATGGGCTATTAGAGTTGCTGGGCAAGGATATTTCCTTTGGTAACGGCCAGCTCAGTGACCGGAAAAAAGAAGGTTTTTATAATGAGTTGGGCACGCTGATCCGTTCGGGGATTGATCTCCGTTCGGCTCTGGAGCTTACTGCAGGATCCTATACCAATAAAAAGGATTTGGTACTTTTTGCTTCTGTGCTGCAGCAGGTGATCAGCGGAAAATCACTTTCTGAAACGATGCAGGGAGAAAAGAAATTCAGTGCCTATGAGTTTTACAGTATCAGGATCGGGGAGGAAACCGGAAGGCTGGCCGAGGTGCTGGGGGAACTGGCGAAATACTACAGGGCGAAGATCAGCCAGCGAAGGAAGATCATTGGGGCGATCACTTATCCGCTGCTGGTTCTGGTGACTTCGTTTACTGCGGTATTCTTTATGATCAAGTTTGTGGTACCCATGTTTGCCGATGTATTTAAGCGTTTTGGAGGAAAGCTACCTTATTTGACTTCACTTATCGTGAGCTTTTCGGACTGGTTCGACCGTTATATCTATCTGATGCTGGGCGTGATCGTCCTGGTAGTAGTACTGGTTCTGGTGAACAGGAAAACGGCATGGTTTAAGAAGTACAGTGCGCTGACGCTACTACGCATCCCGGTGGTGGGGGAGATTACCAAAAAGATCTATCTGGCCCAGTTTGCCAATACGATGCGGCTGCTGACCGAAACCAATACCCCATTGCTGCATGCAATGGAATTGGTTCGGCAGATGATCACTTTTTATCCGGTGGAGCAGTCGCTAAGGCTGGCCCAGGAGGACATCCTTTTGGGCAGCAGTCTGTCAACAGCATTGTCCAAATATGATTTTTATCCGGTGAAATTTATCCAGATGATCCGTATAGCGGAAGAGGTAAACAAACTGGAGCACTTCTTTGAGCAGTTGTCCCAGCAGTATACCGAAGAGGTGGAATATAAGACCAATGCCATCAGCGGACTTTTGGAACCATTGATCATCATCTTCCTTGGGCTTGTAGTTGGAGTGATCCTGATTGCAATGTATCTGCCGATGTTCCAGATGAGCAGTACTTTTTAAGGGGGTTGCTGGTGCTCTTTGATGCTCCAAGTATTGTTGAATCATTTCGTCCGTTTTGTTTCCTGTGCTCCAAGAACCATATCCGATAACCCAAAAATGTCTTCCCCAATACCTTTTACTAATATGTGGGAACTCTTCTTGGCTACATCCTGACGTCCTCCCTTTAAGTTTTTAACTACATCACTTATCGTTTTGCTGGGCAGGTATTCTATATACGGGTGTAAGTGGTCCGACCTTACGACGCCAGATAATATAACTACATCTTCCGCCTCGCAAATTTGCTTTATCAATATTCTGCATCTAATCTTTAACTCTTCCTCAAGAACTTTGTATTGATTCTTTGTAACCCAGAGAATGTGTGCTGTAAGTCTGGAAACATTACGTACACTATGTCTTTGTTTGTTCTCTACAAGTTGGAATTATGCTTTCGCACCTTGAGAAAAAAAATCCATTCTTTTTTTACCCAAACCTAAGCACTTTCAGTGCATAGTGGTTTAATTTGCCGGTTGATAGTGATTTTTTATATTAAAATATGGGATTTCGTCATATAAAACAACTGGTTGGTGTAAAACTTTTTCAGACTGCGTATTCATTTGACAATTTTGCTGGCACTCAAAATTAACGTAAATGCCGTCTGTAAATCGCCTCTCAATTCTTAATGGTAATATTTTACCAGTGCTTCCCCTTTTAAAATATCAATTAACAGCACTATGGCTGTTCTGATGGTAATGCTGTGTTTTATAATTACGAAGGCTGGCTTTTTTGCCAAAATGAAGTCTCTAATTTTTCCAGACAATCCAGTATTTCAATTTTTTACTTCAAATTGAGTAGAAAAATTCAGTGAAATTTGTTTTGCTGGATTCGAATCTTTTCTAATACAACTAAATTTTACACACTTAAATATTATATGTTTTCAGCTCTTTTAGCCAATTTCCTCACCCGTTCAATTGGGTCATTTAAAAAAACATTTAGTCATCATATTTTCTGGCATAAGCATCAGTACGATGTCTCAGTTAATAATAAATGTTCTTGTAATTTCAGGTACCCGAATTTGCGGGGTAAATTACCTGTATTAAGGGCTATCATTTTGCTTTTATGTATAGCCTTTTATTCAGATCTCACTTTCGCCCAAGCCCCGGCGATTGATATCCCTAACATTTTGCCGCCTTCGCCAGCAGCGTCTGATTTGGGAAAATATGCACTTTTCAGCACAAATATGTCAACGGGTTCTGTAAAAAGTAGTATTAGTTTATATACATATAAGACAAGAAACCTGTCCTTGCCCATAACAATGGATTACAGTGCGGATGGTTTCAAGGTTGATCAGGTTGCATCAAGGGTCGGGACTGGCTGGACATTGAATGCCGGTGGGGCTGTGAGCAGGACCGTACTTGGCAATCCGGACGGAGGTGGATATGTGGATGCTCCGGTTGACTTTCCCAATACTACTGGTACTGCATTGAATTCTTATATCAACACGGCTATAGGAGGATACGATACCCAGCCTGATGTATTTACATTTAATTTCGACGGAAATTATGGAAGGTTTATTATCTACGCTGGGGGAATCAAAAAACTAGAACAAAATAATTTGAGCATAACGGGGGATATTAATGGTGGCTTTACCATTACTGCGGCCGATGGTGTACAGTATTTGTTTACAGCAACGGAATCTTCGGTGTCTGTGAATTCGCTCAACCCGAAGTATAGGAATGAGATCAAAAATGCCTGGTTTTTAACCCGTATTACCCATCCTTTAGGTGATTTTATTACACTCAGTTATGCAACCTGTGAATTTCAATACCTGGCATCGTCAAGTCAGACCTATAATTATTATGATTATTCAAGTTTTGAAGGACCGGATGTACAACCCTCACGTTCTGCCCTCGCTTCAACAGAAAACCACTCCAGTACACTAATTAAGAATAAAGGTGTGTACCTGACAGGCATTAGCAGTAATTCCCCGGTGGATGGATTTTTGAAATTTTTAAATTCGCCACGTCAAGACATTTCCGGCGATTTTTTCGTTACCGAAATTGGTCTGTATAAAACAGCAACGCCAGCTGTTACAGACCAGCCTATTCAGCATATAGAATTTAATAATACATTTATTACCGCCAACCCTGCTTTTAACAATCAGTTTACCAATTATCCAAATAGTTTAAATGTTTCAAAACGGCTATTTTTAAACGGGGTAATTGTAAATGACAAAACATACCGGTTTGGGTATAATAGCCTCAACCAACTCCCGCCAAGATTGTCTTATGCACAGGATTATTATGGTTACTTTAATGGGAAAACTAATGCTACGCTTGTTCCCAGCCCCAATGATTTGCATATATCAGATGCATTGGCCTCACAGGGATTGCGTTTTGGAAACAGGGCTCCAGACTGGAACTATGCCAAAATCGGGTTATTAAATAGTATTAAGTACCCAACTATGGCTACTGACAGCATTACTTATGAAGCCAATACAGTTTATAAACAGCTGGATCAAAATTGCAATGTTGCGGATTCTACCTTTTCAATCTATAAAGAAGGTACTTCAACACTTAAACATAATATTACTGTTTATTCTGAACCCTTGCATGTTACCTGTACCAGCACTATTAAAGTTACAATAGGTTGTGTGCCAATGAACCGGGCCAGTAGTGGCCAGCCCAGTTATCCTTCAGGAGAATATCTTGTTATTGCCGGACTTGCAGATGCAGAAGATTATTTATTGGGGTTTACTGCTTTTCATGATAACGTGAATAATGGTAGTGCACAGGCTACAGTAGATCAACATAATGTAATTTATGTAACACTCCAGCCTGGTAATTATCGGTTGGCAGTAAAAGTGAGAGGGGATGCCAGAGGATACTGTTCATTTACCTATTCCAATAGTTATCCATCCGTTGGGAATAAGGAAGTGGCCGGTTTAAGGGTGAAAAAAGTAAGCACATTCGATCCGTTAACTTCAAAACAGACGACCCGCAACTATACTTATAATAATTTGACTGATGGACATTCAACTGGTCTCATGATTAGTGAATATCCTGTCTACCAAACCAAAACAAGAGTGTTTGAGAAATACAATTCCTCTTACTGGATAAATAACTACCTGAAATTTTCCTCAGCGAATAGTTATGGGATCAGTGACCTGAGCGGAAACCATATTTACTATAGCCGTGTGACAGAAAGTGAGGGTGAAAATTTTGAAAATGGAGGCACAGAACATGTTTTTATTAATTCGCTGGATAGTTATCCGAGCTCGCTTCAGGGTAGTTTCATTGAGGGAGTATCTTTTTCAAATTCTGGTATCAACAGCCATCAGGAAACAGAAAGAAATGACTTTCTTAAAAAGGATGGCCAGTTTGTATTTTTGAAAAGGACTAAGACGACTTATTTTAACGATCCGCGATTAAGTACGGTTTATCCATTTTATGTAATGACAACTGATCCGGGAGGAAGTACACTCAGTTTACCTAAAAATAGTCTAAACGATTATGTTTATCTAAATGTAAATAGCTTTAACCTTTTTTCAAGATGGACTTATCCAATACAAACAGAGACCATACAATATAACCAGGATGGGCTGAACCCGATAAGTACTGTTAACAGTTTTCAATATGAGAATATAGAACACCAACAGTTGACTAAGACAATGGTTACCCTTAGTAATAATAGTTTGCGTACAACTATAAACAGGTATCCACAAGAAATGGTTGCTGCTGGTGAAACAAATCCTTATCAGGAAATGATCAACCGCCACCAGTTTGATCATATCATAGAGCAGGAAGAACAGCTAGACGGAATTAAACTGGGGAAAACCATTAAGCAATTTCGTAAAGGTTGGGAGTCTGGCGATTTCATTTTGCCAGAAACGGTTAAGAGCCAATATAACAATGAAACCCCGGAGGTCAGGCTTCAATATTTTAGGTATGATGAAAAAGGTAACCCTCTGGAACTATCTAAAGCGGGAGGTCCAAAAATTAGCTACCTATGGGGTTACGATAAGTCTTTAATAATTGGTGAGGTTAAGAACAGGTCTTATTCAGATGTAGAAAATGTATTAGGGGGGAAAACTGCAGTTGACGCCTTTCTGCTAAGGGCTGATGCGACTGATACCGAGGTTGCTAACTTCCTTTCTCCCTTACTGATCCTTCCAGCCACATCAACAAATACCTATGTTTATCATCCATTAACAGGGTTAATTCAGCAATCCGATCAAAAGGGGCTAACAACCTCATTTGATTATGACCAATACCAGAGATTGATTAGTATAAAGGATAGGAATCAGGATATAGTCAAAAATTATAGCTATAACTATCCCGATGGACTGCCTCTTTGGCAAGATACGGGAAACAAAAGATGCGTTGTTGATAGTAATAATAAGAATACCGGGGTGCAGGAAGGCCAACAGCGGGATATTAATCCTTTAAGCAGTTCTTATAATAGTTTGCGTTGGGTTTCACTCGGAGTTACCGGTGCTTGTCCTGTAGATGTTCCCTGTAATGGCGAAGGTCGTAAAGTAATAAATGGTGTTTGCACAGAAGGCATTCAAGTTTACACCAGTTCGGTTAAGAATGGTGTGCGTGGACTAACCTATACTTGTATTTACCACTATGAGTGGTCGGATGGTAGTCGGAGTATCGATTATACCGATCCTAACCACAACGGCCCATGTACAAACCTCAATTAACAGTTTAATAAACAATACTGTTAGCTAATTGGAATAATTAATTCGAAAGCTTTTCTTTTCGGTTATAACATTAAAAACTTAAACTAAATGATAAACCGCTACTAAATCAGTCTGACAAGTAGCCAGGTACTTATCCAACAATTATGAAGAAATTAATAGTTTTATCATGGCTTTTTTTTCAAGGTATGGCATTTCTCCATGCCCAGTCGCCCAGCAGTAGCCAGAATTATGTTCAGGAAATTACGGTCCGTGCTGCCGGCCATAAGACAATCGCGAGCCTTTCGGGATTGCCGGTAGATGCTGCGAACCGTACGATCCGGTATTTTGATGGATTGGGCCGTCCTCTGCAGACTGTGCAGTGGCAGGGCAGCCCGGGTAGAAGGGACCTGGTAACTCCGGTTGCCTATGATGCCTTTGGCCGTGAAGATAAGAAGTACCTGCCCTATGTGGCTACTGCGGGCACTAGTAACGGGAGCTATAAGGCATCGGGCATAAGTGACCAGAATTCCTTCTACACTTCTCCGGGAGATGGGACCTGGAATTCTCCGAATGTCCTTCCTATACCCGGCTCTGCCTTTTCGCAGACGGTATTCGAGGCTTCTCCTTTGAACCGGGTGCTTGAGCAGGGTGCCCCGGGCTCGGTATGGCAACCGGGCAGCAGGACAGCCAGTTCCGGCAGATCGGTATTGGCAGGCTATGGGGCCAATAACAGTTCCACGGCCTATTCTACTACAGGTTTTGCGGTACGCCTTTACAGCGCTGTTGCGGTAACGGCTACGGGGCATGAGTACGAGCGAATCCTGAATGGTACAGGATATTATGACGAGGGCAAGCTGTACCTGAGCATTTCAAAGGATGAGAACTGGCTGCCTGCAGACGGCAAGGCCGGTTCAAACGAAGAATATAAGGACAAGGACGGCCGGGTGGTGCTGAAACGGAGCTTCAATATAGTTGGCACCACGGTACAGGTACTGTCTACCTATTATGTATATGATGCCTTTGGGAGTTTGAGTTTCGTGCTTCCTCCAGGGGCAAACCCTGATGGGACAGCACTGCCTGACCAGACCATGCTGGACAACTTCTGTTACCAGTACCGTTATGACGGGAGAAGGCGCCTGATCGAGAAAAAGCTTCCTGGTAAGGGCTGGGAGGAAGTGATCTACAATCCGTTGGATCAGGTTGTTTTTACCCAGGATGCCGTACAGCGGGCTGGGGCGATCAGGAGCTTCATCAAGTATGATGCACTGGGCCGAACAGTGATGACAGGTGTAGAGATCGGCCATCATGAAACACGTGCCGGAGTCCAGGGCACGGTGAACACCATCGTTCCATATTGGGAAACCCGAGACAATACAGCGGCAAATTACCATGGGTATAATAATCAGAGTTGTCCATTCTGGGTTCCCAACCTTCAGCCCCATGTGGTGAACTACTATGATAACTATGATATCCCCGGGATTCCGGATAACCAGAGCAGCAGTTACAGTAACAAGACCAAGGGACTGCTTACGGCGAGCAAAACGCTGGTACTGGGTACCGCGGATACCTTTTTATGGACGGTGAACTATTATGATGAAGAAGGACGGATAGCAAGAAGCTGGCAGCAGCATTATAAGGGCGGTGTGGTATCAACCAGCAGTTATGACCAAAATACCTTTACCTATAACTTTTCGGGGGAATTGACCTCGAGTGTAAGAGCGCATGTGACGGGCGGTGCGGTAACTACCATAGTTTCCGGATTTGGCTATGATCATGTTGGCCGAAAGCATAGTACAACTAAGCAGATCAACAATGGCAGCGTGGTTGGGTCCAGTGTTGTGCTCGATGAATTTGTATATAACGAGATAGGCCAGCTATCGCAAAAAAAGCTGCACAACGGTATGCAGTGGAACTACATGAATTATAACGAGCGTGGCTGGCTGAAGAGCAGTACCTGTGGCGAGTTCAGTATCCAGCTGGATTATAATGAGAACGGCGGTGGGCAGTACAACGGTAATATCAGCAGGCAGTTCTGGTCACTTAATGCTTCTCCATCCACGTCGCCCAATGTGTTCAGCTACAGTTATGATAAACTGAACAGGCTGACTAGTGGGATCAGCAGCGGGGTCAGCATGAGCGAGGTATTGACCTATGACAATATGGGGAACATCAGCCAGCTGAGCCGGAACGGTGGTTCCATGAACCAGTATCACTATGATGGGAACAGGCTGGCGAGTATAGACAATGTCGCTGGGACCTACGCATATGATGCGAACGGGAATGCCACAACAGATGGCAGGACTGGGATGCAGCTTAGCTATAATACACTGAATCTGCCTTCAGGGGCCAATGGCAACGGGAAGAGCATCCAGTATGTTTATGATGCCTCAGGCAATAAACTGAGAAAGATTGCTTCGGAGAACGGGCTGACGACCGTGAGGGAGTATATAGATGGAATTGAATACGAAGGGAGCAATATTGATATTATTCATACCGAGGAAGGTGTGGCGCAACGGAATGGAGACAACAGTTATAGTTACCATTATAACCTTTCGGACCACCTGGGAAATGTGCGTTATACCTTCGATGTCTATAACGGTCAGATCAGGCCATTACAGGTAGATAATTATTATCCTTTCGGTAAGCGCAACAGTTTGACATCCGGAAATAATAAATATCTTTACAATGGAAAAGAGGTTCAGGATGAACTTGGTGGACAGATAGACTATGGCGCTAGGTTCTATGATCCTGAGACGGGCAGGTGGAATGCGGTAGATCCTTTGGCGGAAAAAGGTAGGAGATGGTCTCCTTATAGTTATGGATTTAATAATCCCATCTATTTTGTTGATCCTGATGGAATGTGGCCTGGGCAAGGCTTCTTGAATAATTTATGGAGTTCTGCCGTGAGCTCTGCTAAAGCACAATATGGAGCAATTATTAATGGCGTAGCTAGTATTCCGGAAAGAGTGAGAGGTTTATCAAAAAAATCTCCAGGCGAATTGGCTAAATCATATGGTAGAAATTATATTAAAATGCTGCCAGCTTCTCAGGTTGTTAATTATGTTCATGATGAAATTAATGCTGTTAAGGCGTTAGCTAGTGGTGATGGAAATGGTTTAGGTAATATAGCGGGAAGAAATTTTGCAAATGCAAGTGTAGCCGTATTGACTGATAAAACCTTAGGATTAGTAGGTAAGGGAGTAAGTAGTTTGACAACAAGAGCACTGAGTAATAGTGTTAAAAATGTAGCTGGGGAAATGAATGCTGCAGGAATAAGACCAGCTACAGTAGGAGGAGCTGAATTAGATGGACAGATATCTATCGCTACAAGCGGTACTCCACCAACAAATATAGCTCCGCAACTTGAACAAGCCGCTCAACCACTGGGAGGTTTTGGCACGGTCAACTCTGCAGGAACAGTTGGGGCTTGCTGCGAAATACATAATGCGAATGAACTACTATTGAAAAATCCTTCTGCCACAATCAACGATATAAATTTTACTCCAGCAATTAGGCCACGAACGGGCAAAGTAGTTCCCATGTGCAATAATTGCAAAGTGATACTTAATAAAAAATAATATGATACCAGAATTTGAACAACCTGCTTTAGATATTGATTGGTTCTTTGTAAATAAAAAAAAAATAGGATTCGTAGCATCTGCTGGAGGCAGGTTGCCAAAATCAGTTGCTAGTTCGAGAGAGAATATTGAATTATTGTCCAACTATTTTAGAGCCCTACCTGTTATAAGTGAAGTTGAATTGAATACAAAGCTCAAAGCGATTTTACCCCATCATGAGATTGATGAAAGCTACCTTTCCGACTTTGTTCTTATGGCAAAGAAAGGGCTTTATACATTTGATAAAACCTTAGTTGGAAATTTTGGCGATAATAATTATCACCTTGTGGCTAAGCCTATTTCTCCGCTAAATGTAGAAGATTTACCGCTTCATATTAGAAACATCTTATTTCAGACAGAATGTTGGATTGAAGTTGCCGAGCATTTTGACAGCTCTATATTTTCATAGAATCCCTTCATTAGGAGAGAGTAAATTACGGCCTACTCAGTTATTAAAAGATCTCTTCCATAAGTGATTCATTGTCAGATTGCATGAATTATCATTTGGTCCTTGCAGGTGTACATTGTCAAGGGGAAAAGTAAAAGCTTCGGAACATGCACTTCGAGCTTATCGAGAAATTGCCAAGAGAATGTTAAATGGAACATCGCCAAAAAGAGTAGAAATAGGGTCAGCAGCTATGCAGTATCTTAGACTTCAGGAAATAAACAGGGTGTTGAAGAATTGATATGAAACAAATTAATATAATAACAGCAATTTGGGAAGAATCAGAAATTAATCCATCTTTTAAGGCCGGCTGTGATGAAATTCTGAGGTTTGAAGAAAAATATGGATTTATCTTGCCTAATGATTTAAGAAGCTATTTTTTGTTGTTAAATGGAACAAACAGTAAGTATGATAATAACCTATTTAGGTTTTATTCATTGGATAATTTTTTACCTGTAAGGGAGGCATTAGATAATTGGCGAGGAACACCAGGCTATCGCCAGATTGTTAATACTCTTAAGAATCCAGAAGAGTGTTTCGTTTTTTCAGACTACTCTTTTCATCTTCTTATTTATGCAATAAGATTGAATAAATTTACGTCGAATGAAAATCAGGTCTATATTATACAAGGCTCAAATTATGAAGTTATCGCAAATTCTTTTACCCAATTTTTGGATTTTTACATCAAGGATGATTCTATTCTTGCAAGCTTATGATTTATAATGAGGAGATTTTTAGCGTTGTAAATCGAAAAGGAGAAATACTGGAAAAATCAAATACCCCTATCTAGTCTTGGCGTCTCGCTAAGGCCAAAAACTTAGAAAACAAAGCCCTGCAGTTTAAAAGTTGCCGGGCTTTTTTATTTCAGTAAGAGCTGGAGTTTAATTAGCGTTGCTTTGATGGCTTCGTAAGCTCTGGAGTTGAGTCTGGCAGGTTCTCTAATCTTGTCGCCCTCGCTGAAATGCTGGATAAGCGGTTTATCTTCTTTTTTTACTCCAGACTAAATCCCAATTTCATTTTTAGGCTACTGCCCTAAGTTCATCAAGTTCAAAGAATAGCATCCTGATGATTTCGGGTACTAACTGGTCTTAGCGTCTTCTGGTCGCTTAATGCTTCTCCATCCGCCTCGCCTAATGTGTTTAGCTACAGTTATGATAAACTGAATAGGCTGACCAGTGGGGCCAGTAATGGTATCTACATGAGTGAGGTCCTGAACTATGACAATATGGGCAACATCAGAATGGCTTGACTACGTCGAGGGAATATATCGACGGAATCGAATATGATGGGAATAATATTGATATTATCCATACCGATGAAGGGGTAGCGCAACGGAACGGTGATAACAGTTACAGCTACCACTATAACCTTTCTGACCATCTGGGCAATGTGCGCTATACCTTTGATGTTTACAACGGCCTAATCAGGCCGTTACAGGTAGATAATTATTATCCTTTCGGCAAACGCAATAGTTTGACATCCGGAAATAATAAATATCTTTACAATCGAAAAGAGGCTCAGGATGAGCTTGGTGGTCAGTTGGATTACGGGGCACGGTTCTATGATCCCATTATTGGCAGGTGGAGTGGAGTTGACCCGCTGGCAGAGAAGATGTGCAGGCATTCACCTTATAACTATGGGTTCAATAACCCAATAAGGTTTGCTGACCCTGATGGCATGGCTCCGTATGATTGGTATCAATCTGCAGACAACAAAACGGTAAAATGGTTTGATGGAGATGGGTATCAGGAAGGTTATAGTCATATTGGATCAAAAGGAGCTGTAATTAGTGGAAATGGTGCTGTTAATTTAAACGACGATGGAACAGCAACGAATGCGCAAACTGGAGAGTTTGCAACTTCTTCTACGAGTGGACAAACAAAGATTGAGGCGGATCTTAATGCTTCATCTATGAAGTCTATGAATTCAACCGGGCAACAGGTAGCTATGTTTGGTATAAAGGCAGTTGGAGTTAAGTTAGTTGGCGAAATAATCAATGCCTTATTTCCGACTGACAATAGTTACAATGCACCAGCAATTCAATATCCAAAAAAGAGTAATGAAATTGAAAAACCAGAAGGATGGATAACTGAGTCAACTAAAAAAGGTAACGGCACAATTTCTAGAGATCCAAATAGCCCACACAATTCAATAAGAGAAATGCCAGGAAATCCTAACAGTATTAATCCTGCACAGCA
>Ga0265798_10002954_pt1 | contig 24589 bp, 18 predicted proteins | sample P3T30metagenome_FD_192430 | JGI IMG/M metagenome (GOLD analysis project Ga0265798, IMG submission 192430) | Plant litter microbial communities from East Loma Ridge, Irvine, California - P3 T30 | ecosystem: Environmental > Terrestrial > Plant litter > Unclassified | place: USA: California...
CCCGTGCGCGCGGGCGCCGGCGCCCGCGGCCCGCCCACGCTGGCCCGCGCCCCGCCCGCGAGCGCGGGAGCACGAGCGCGCGAGGACCCTCAGGAGGCGGCGGCCGGCGACCCGTAGACGGCGCTGAGCCAGACGTGCAGCAGCGTGTCGACCGTGTCGACGGCCGCCCCGGGCAGGCTGGGCTCGGTGAGCGCCGCCATGATCACGCGCTCGTTGAGCAGGTTGAGGCTCGTCGCCAGCACGTGCGCCTCGGGCCCCGGCACGGCCGCCCCGCGGGCCCGCTCGCCCTCGATCGCCCGGGCCGTCTCGTCGATCCAGCCCTGCAGCAGCCGCGACCACTGGGCGACGATCTCGGGGTCGGTGCCGCGAGCGCCGACCACGGCGGCGACGACCCCGGGATGCGCCGCGAACGTCTCGAAGAACGCCGAGATCGCGCGGCGCCACGTCGCCGCCGGGTCGTCGGCGAGGCCGTCGAAGACCTCGGCCGAGCGCCGCGACGCCTCGTGCGCGACGCGGTCGAGCAGCGCCAGCAGCACGCTGCGCTTCGAGGCGAAGTAGAAGTAGAACGTGGGCCGCGAGATGCCGGCGCCGCGGGCGAGGTCGTCGATCGTGAGGGCCGAGAAGTCCTTCTCGCCGAGCAGGCGGTCGGCCGTCGTGAGGATCGACTGCTCCCGCTCGTCGCCCGAGACCCGCACCGCGCGCCGCCCCCGCCCGGCCGCGGGCGCGCCCTCGCCGGGAGGCGCAGCCTCGAAGGGAGGCGCGCCCTCACCCGACGTCGGGCCTGCCGCAGGCGCGGCCTGGTCGACGGGATCACGGGACATGCGCCGATGGTACCGTCCCGCAGCGCTCGCCGGACACCCTGTCGACACTCTCGACACTGTGTCGATAGGGTGGCGGCATGATCGATGAGACGACGACGTCCGCCCCGGCGGGCTCCCCCGCAGGCGGGCCGTCCGACGCGGCCGAGCACCTCGACGTCGTGGTCGTCGGCGCCGGCCTCTCGGGCATCGGCGCGGCCGCCCGGCTCCGCGCGGCCTTCCCCGGCCGCCGCATCGCGGTGCTCGAGGCGCGCGACGTCAGCGGCGGCACCTGGGACCTCTTCCGCTACCCCGGCGTCCGCTCCGACAGCGACATGGCGACGCTCGGCTACCCCTTCCGGCCGTGGGTCGACGAGCGGTCGATCGCGCCCGGCGGGGCGATCCTGCAGTACGTCCGCGACACCGCGGCCGAGACCGGCGTCGACCAGCTCGTGCGCTACCGGCACCGCGTCGTCGCGGCCGACTGGTCGTCCGACGACGACCGCTGGACCCTGCGGGTCGAGACGGGCGCGAGCGAGACGGGCGCGCCCACGCCCGACGCGTCAGCGACCGGCACACCAGAGGCCGGCACACCAGGGGCCGGCGCGCCCGGGGCCGCGACCTCCGGCACCGTCACGCTCACCGCCTCCTTCCTGTTCCTCGCCTCGGGCTACTACCGCTACGACCAGGGCCACCGCCCCGAGCTGCCCGGCGAGGACGCCTACGAGGGCCTCTTCGTGCACCCGCAGCACTGGCCCGAGGGCCTCGACACCGCGGGCCGCGACGTCGTCGTGGTCGGCAGCGGCGCGACCGCGATGACCCTCGTGCCGGCCCTCGCGGCGGGCGGCGCGCGCGTGACGATGCTGCAGCGCTCCCCCACCTGGGTCGCGGCGCTGCCCAGCCGCGACCGACGGCTGCTGCCGCGGGCGCGCCGGATCGGGCTCCGCGCCTCCGCCCGGGTGTCGCGCTGGCGGGGCATCGCCGGCGGGCTCGTCACGTACCAGTTCAGCCGGCGGGCCCCGGAGCGCACGAAGCGCCTCCTCCGCGCGCGCGTCGCCGCGCGCCTGCCCGAGGGCTTCGACGTCGACCGGCACTTCACCCCGCGCTACGACCCGTGGGACGAGCGGCTCTGCGTCGTGCCCGACGGCGACCTGTTCCGGGCGCTCCGCGACGGCACGGCCCGCGTCGTCACCGACACGATCGACGGGTTCACGGCCCGCGGCGTCCGCACCTCCTCCGGCGAGGAGCTGCCCGCCGACGTCGTCGTCACCGCGACCGGCCTCACCCTGCAGCTGTTCGGCGGGGTGCGGATGACCGTCGACGGCCGGGTCGTCGACCCCGCCGAGCACGTCGCCTACAAGGGCGCGATGCTCGACGGCGTGCCCAACATGGCCTTCGCCATCGGCTACACCAACGCCTCGTGGACGCTCAAGATCGACCTCGTCGTCCGCTTCGTCGCGCGCGTGCTGTCGACGATGGAGGCGCGGGGCCAGACCCGCGTCGTGCCCGTCGCCCCGACGCGGCCGGGTCGCCTGGGCCCCCTCTCGCCGCTCATCGACCTGCGCTCCGGCTACGTCGCGCGCGGCCTGCACCTGATGCCGAAGCAGGGCGCCCGGGCGCCCTGGCGGCTGCACCAGGACTACCTGCGCGACCTCGTGCTGTTCCGGCTCGGCCGCGTCCGCGGCGACGGGCTGACGTACGGCTCGGCACGCGCCTCCTCCTCCCCCACGACCGCCACCCGACCGAAGGACCGCCCATGACCTCCCCCGCAGACCCGACCACCGCCTCCTCGGGCTCCTCCGCCGCCGACCCGGCCCGCGCCTCCTCCGGCGCGGCGCCCGCGGCCGCGACCGTGACCCGCGTCACGGTGCTCGGCACCGGCGTGCTCGGCGCGCAGATCGCCTTCCAGGCCGCCTACACGGGCAGCGACGTCGTCGCCTACGACATCGGCGAGGAGCAGCTCGCCGTCGCCCGTGCCCGCTTCGACGGCCTCGCCGCGACGTACCTCACCCCGCAGGGACTGCCCGGCGCCACGGAGCAGAGCACGCAGGAGGCGCTCGGTCGCGTCCGGTTCACCGCCGACCTGGCCGAGGCCGTCGCCGACGCCGACCTCGTGGTCGAGGCCGTGCCCGAGAGCCTCGACCTGAAGCGCGACCTCTACGGCCGCCTCGCGCCGCTGCTGCCCGAGCGCACGATCGTCGCGACGAACTCGTCGACGCTGCTGCCGAGCGACCTGGTCGACTCGACCGGGCGCCCCGACCGGTTCCTCGCGCTGCACTTCGCGAACCTCATCTGGGTCAACAACACCGCCGAGGTGATGGGCACGCCGGCCACGTCGCCCGAGGCGTTCCGCACGGTCGTCGAGTTCGCCCGCGGCATGGGCATGGTGCCGATCGAGCTGAGGAAGGAGCAGCCCGGCTACGTGCTCAACTCGCTGCTCGTGCCGCTGCTGAACGCGGCGTCGGCGCTGCTCGTGAAGGGCGTCGCCGACCCCGAGACCGTCGACACGACGTGGCGCATCGGCACGGGCGCGCCGTTCGGGCCGTTCCAGATCATGGACGTCGTGGGCCTCCGCACCGTGCACGCCGTCTCGGTCGCCGGCGGGCCGGAGGGGCGGGCGTTCGCGGAGATGATCCAGCGCGACTACCTCGACCGCGGCGCCACCGGACGCGAGAGCGGCGAGGGCTTCTACAGCTACCCCGCGGCCGACGCCGAGTAGCGTCCGCGTCGTGATGCGATCCCGCCGCCAGCCGTCCGACCGCCGCGACCCGTCGGGAGGCGGCGGCGGTGCCGGGTCTCGCGCCGCGACTCCTGCGGGCGGTGCCGGGTCTCGCCCCGCGACTCCTGCGGGCGGGCCGGTGCGCGAGCCGCTCGCCACGCGCGTCGTGCTGCCGCGGGCCCTCGCACCCGTCTTCCTGCGGCTGACGCGGGCGAACCGCACCTTCACCACGGAGGCGGGGGCGCGGCGCCGCATCCGCGAGCGGTCGCTGCGGCCGGCGCCGTACGGGCCGCCCGCGACGCTGCGCTCCGACGTGCGCGTCGACGTCGAGCAGCGCGGCGGGTGGCCGGTCTACCGCGTCTCGCGCCGCGACGGCGACGCGGTCGGCACGGTCGTCTACGCCCACGGCGGCGGCTGGGTCGGCGAGATCGTGTCGCAGCACTGGCACCTCGCGGCGCAGGTCGCCGCGGAGTCCGGCACGACCGTGCTGCTGCCGATCTACCCGCTCGTCCCCTTCGGCACCGCCGAGGAGGCGCGGGTCGGCATCTCCGACCTGGTCGCCTCGGCCTCGGGCCCGGTGGTGCTCGCGGGCGACTCCGCGGGCGGACAGATCGTGCTCTCCGCCGCGCAGTCGCTCCGCGACGCGGGCGTCGCCGTGGCGCACACGCTGCTGATCTCGCCGGCGCTCGACCTCACGTGGAGCAACCCGCGCATCCCCGTCGTGCAGCCGACCGACCCGTGGCTCGGCACGCCCGGCGGCCGCGTGCTCGCGGAGCACTGGCGCGGCTCGCTCGACCTGCTCGACCCCGTCGTCAGCCCGCTGGCCGGGGAGCTCGCGGGGCTCGCCCCGATCACCGTCTTCACGGGCACGCGCGACGTGCTCAACCCCGACGCGCACCTGCTGCGGTCGCGGGCGGCCGACGCGGGCGTCGCGCTCGACTGGCACGAGGGCGAGGGCGAGCTGCACGTGTACCCGCTGCTGCCGACGCGGGCCGGCCGTGCCGCGCGGGCGAGCATCGTGCGCACCGTGCGCGCCGCGCTGCGCGGCTGAGCGCGCCCCGCGCCTCCCCCGTCCTCACCCCAGGAACCCGCGCTGCGCGGCTGAGCGCGCCCCGCGCCTCCCCGTCCTCACCCCAGGAACCCGCGCTGACCCCCGTGCGCGCACGGGGGTCAGCGCGGATTCCTGGGGTCAGCGCGGCCCGCAGCGCCGCCGCGCGGCGGACAGCGCGCCGCGCGCGGCGCCGCGCGCCTACAGCGTCGCGAGCGCCGCGTTCAGCGTCGCCGACGGCCGCATCACGGCCTCCGTCTTCGCGGGGTCGGGCCGGTAGTAGCCGCCGATGTCGACGGCCGTGCCCTGGGGCGCGATCAGCTCGTCGACGATGGCCTGCTCCTGCTCGCCGAGCGACGCGGCGAGCGCCGAGAACGCCGCCGCCAGCTCGGCGTCGACGGTCTGGGCGGCGAGCTCGTCGGCCCAGTACTTCGCGAGGTAGAAGTGGCTGCCGCGGTTGTCGATCGAGCCGAGCTTGCGGCCGGGCGACTTGTTCTCGGCGAGGAAGGTGCCGGTCGCGCGGTCGAGCGTGTCGGCGAGGATCTGCGCCCGCGGGTTGTCGGTCACGGTCGCCAGGTGCTCGAAGCTCACGGCCAGGGCGAGGAACTCGCCGAGGCTGTCCCAGCGGAGGTAGTCCTGGTCGACGAGCTGCTGCACGTGCTTCGGCGCTGATCCGCCGGCGCCCGTCTCGAACAGGCCGCCGCCGTCGATCAGGGGCACGACCGACAGCATCTTGGCCGAGGTGCCGAGCTCCATGATCGGGAACAGGTCGGTGAGGTAGTCGCGCAGCACGTTGCCGGTCACCGAGATCGTGTCTTCTCCGCGGCGGATGCGCTCGAGCGAGAACGCCATCGCGTCGGTCGGCGAGAGGATCTCGATCTGCAGGCCCTCGGTGTCGTGCTCGGCCAGGCAGCCGCGCACGAGCTCGATGAGGGTCGCGTCGTGCGAGCGGGTCTCGTCGAGCCAGAAGACGGCCGGCGTCGCGCTGGCCCGGGCCCGCGTCACGGCGAGCTTGACCCAGTCGCGGATCGCGACGTCCTTGGTCTGGCAGGCCCGCCAGATGTCGCCCTCGGCGACCTCGTGCTCGATCAGCACGTCGCCGGAGGCGCCCACCACGCGGATGCTGCCCGCGCCCGGGGCCTGGAAGGTCTTGTCGTGCGAGCCGTACTCCTCGGCCGCCATGGCCATCAGGCCGACGTTCGGCACCGAGCCCATCGTCGCCGGGTCGAAGGCGCCGTGGGCGCGGCAGTCGTCGAGCACGGCCTGGTAGATGCCGGCGTAGCTCGAGTCGGGGATCACGGCGAGCGTGTCGTGCTCGGCGCCGTCGGGGCCCCACATGTGGCCCGACGAGCGGATCATGGCGGGCATCGACGCGTCGACGATGACGTCGCTCGGCACGTGCAGGTTGGTGATGCCCTTGTCGGAGTCGACCATCGCGAGGTCGGGGCCGTCGGCGATGCCCTTCTCGAAGGCGGCCTTCACGGCCGCGCCGTCGGGGAGGCGGTCGAGCCCCTGCAGGACCGCGTTCAGGCCGTCGGCGGGGTCGAGCCCGGCGGCGGCCAGCGCCTCGCCGTGCTGCTCGAACACCTCGGGGAAGAACGCGCGGATGACGTGGCCGAAGATGAGCGGGTCGGAGACCTTCATCATCGTCGCCTTGAGGTGCACCGAGAACAGCACGCCCTCGGCCTGGGCCCGGGCGATCTGCGCCGTGAGGAACTCGCGCAGCGCGGCGACGTGCAGCACCGTGCCGTCGACGACCTCGCCGGCCAGCACGGGGATCGACCGACGCAGCACCTGCGTGCTGCCGTCGGCGCCGACGAACTCGATCGTGAGGGTGTCGTCGGCCGGCATGACGACGGTCTTCTCGTTGCTGCGGAAGTCGTCGACGCCCATGGTCGCGACGTTCGTCTGCGAGTCGCCGCTCCACGCGCCCATGCGGTGCGGGTGGTTGCGGGCGTACTGCTTCACGCTCGCCGGGGCGCGGCGGTCGGAGTTGCCCTGGCGGAGCACCGGGTTGACGGCGCTGCCCTTGACCTTGTCGTAGCGGGCCCGCGCCTCCTCCTCGGCGTCGGTCGAGGGGTCGTCGGGGTAGTCGGGCAGGTCGTAGCCCTGCGACTGCAGCTCGCGCACGGCGGCCTTGATCTGCGGGATCGAGGCCGAGATGTTCGGCAGCTTGATGATGTTCGCCTCGGGCGTCGTCGCCAGGGCTCCCAGCTCGGAGAGGGCGTCGTCGACGCGCTGGGCGTCGGTGAGCCTCTCGGGGAACTGGCTGATGATGCGGCCGGCGAGCGAGATGTCGCGGGTCTCGACGTCGACCCCCGCGGTCTTCGCGTACGCCTGGATGACGGGAAGGAACGAGTAGGTCGCCAGCAGCGGCGCCTCGTCCGTGAGCGTGTAGATGATCTTGGCCATGCCGCTGGTACTCCCTCGTGTCGCTCTGCGTGCGTGCGACCCCACGCTACTCGCGCGGGATCTCTCGACATGAAGATACATGGGGCCCCGGCCGCCATCCACCCGCACCGACACGAGGAGGCGCGGCGTGCGTCGACCGCACCCCGCGCCTCCCCGGCTCGCTCCCGTCGGCTAGCGCCCCGCGCGCACCGGCCCGGCAGCCGTGCGGCGTCGGCGCCCGACGAGCACCAGCCCGAGCCCGGCCAGCAGGGCCACGAGCCCGGCGAGCACCGCGGCCACGGCGTCGCTCGACCCGGTGAAGGCGAGCACCGCCGGCACGTGCACCGTGATCGCGGCCTCGAGCACCTCGCCGGAGGAGTCGGTCACCTGGTAGCGGATCGTGGCCGTTCCGACGAAGCCGGCGGCCGGCTCGAAGCGCACCTCGCCGTCGACGACGCTCCAGCTGCCCTGGCCGGGCACCGCGACGGGGCTGCCGGCCGCGGCGGGCGTGCCGGTCGCGGGGTCGACGACCACGAGGGTGCCGCGGTCGAGCGTCTGCCCGCCGCTCGCCGCGTCGTTCGCCAGCGGGTCGACCGTCGCCGGGCGCCCCGGCACGGCGAGCTGCACGTCGTCGGCCGCGACCGCCGCCGACCGCACCGTGACCGTGACGGTCGCGGTGGTCGTCGCGCCGTCGGCCGCGGTGATGCGGTACGTGAAGGCGTCGGTGCCGGTGAAGCCGTCGGCGGGCTTGTACGTCCACGCGCCGTCGGCGCCCACCGAGGCGGAGCCGTGCGCGGGGTCGGTCTCGAGCGAGGCGACGAGCCCGGCGCCCCGGTCGTTCGCGAGCAGTCCGCCGGCGGCGTCGACGCGCACGGCGCGGCCCGCGACGGTGCTCGCCGCGTCGTCGGCCGCGACCGGGTCGGTCACGATCGTCAGCGTGGCGGTGGCGGGGCGGCCCTCGGCGTCGACGACGTCGTAGGTCGCCTCGTCGGTGCCGGACCAGCCGTCGGCCGGCGCGTAGGCGACGGCCCCGTCGGAGCCGATCGCCAGCGTGCCGTGGGCGGCGGCGCCCTGGCCGACCACGACGAGCCCCGTGCCGAGGTCGTTGCCGAGCACGCCCGGCGCCTCCGTCGTCAGCGTCTCGCCGGCGGCGACGTGCGCGACGTCGTCGACCGCGGTCGGGGTGACCGTGACCGTGACGAGGCCGGTCGTCGTGGCGCCGCGGTCGTCGGTCGCCGTGTAGGTCCAGGTGTCGGTGCCCGACCAGCCGTCGGCGGGCTCGTAGGTCCACGAGCCGTCGGCCGCGAGCTCGACCGTGCCGTGCTGCGGGCCGCGGTCGACCACGGCGCCGAGGCCGGTGCCGGAGTCGTTCGCGAGCACGCCCTCGGCCGCGGCGACCTCGAGTCGTCCGCCCGCCGCGACCGTGGCCGCGTCGGGGGTGGCCGTCGGGCCGACGAGCACCGTGACGACGGAGTCGACGGCCTGGCCGGAGGCGTCGGTCGCCGTGTAGTCGAACACCGCGGCGCCCGACGTGCCCGGGGCCGGCACGAAGCGCACCGAGCCGTCGGCGGCGAGCGTGGCGGTGCCCGAGGAGGCCGTGCCGACGCGGGTCACGGCGAGGCGCGAGCCGCGGTCGTTGCCGGTCAGCTGAGCGGCGCGCAGCACGAGCGGCACGTCGGCCGGGGTCGAGAACGAGTCGACGGCGGCGACCGGGGTGACCGTGACGGCGACCGTCGACTCCTGCTCCTGCCCGGCGGCGTCGGCCACCCGGTAGGCGAAGCCGTCGACGCCCGAGAACCCGGCGTCGGGCACGTAGGTCACCCAGCCGTCCTCGGTCGAGGCCGCCGTGCCGTGCGCCGGGGCGGAGACCGAGAGCAGGCGCATGCCGCGCCCCCGCACGTCGCTCATCAGGCTGAACACGGTCTGCTGCCCCGTGACGGTCGTGCGGGCGTCGGGCGACGCGGTGGGCGCGACGGTCACGTCGACGGTGGTCGTGCTCGCCTGGTCGGCCGAGTCGAGCACCGTGTACGTGAAGCGCTCGACGCCCGAGAAGCCCTCGGCCGGCGCGTAGACGACGTCGCCGTCGTCGCCGCGGCGGGCGGTGCCGCCCTGGTCGCCCGCGGTGACGGCGTCGACGCGCAGGCGGCGGCCGTGGTCGTTCGCGCGCAGGTCGCTCATCGTGACGGGCGTGCCCGCGCGGGTGCTGCGGACGTCGGGCACGGCGGTCGGCACGACGGTGACGGTCACGACGGCGGAGGCCGTGCGGCCGGCCGCGTCGGTCGCGACGTACCCGAAGGAGTCGGTGCCCGAGAAGCCGGGGGCGGGCACGTACGTGACGTGGCCGGCTCCGTCGACCGACGCCGCGCCTCCCTCGGTGCAGGTGCCGACGGCGGTCACGACGAGGCCGCGGCCGTGGTCGTTCGCCACGAGGTCGGCGATCGTCAGCGGCGTCTCGGCCGGCGTCGTGCGGGCGTCGTCGACGGCGGTCGGCGTGATCGTGACCGTGACGGTCGACGACGAGCGCGCGCCGGCGGCGTCGGCCACGGTGTAGCCGAACGTCTCGGTGCCCGAGAAGCCGGCGGCGCCGACGTGCACCACGCGGCCGCGGTCGTCGAGCGAGGTGCGGCCGCCCTGGTCGCCGGGCGTCGCCGCGACGACGGTCAGGCCGGTGCCGAGGTCGTCGGCCGCGAGGTCGTCGAAGGTCGTCGTGGCCTCGGCGACGGCCGTGCGGGCGTCGGGCCGTGCGGTCGGCGTCACCGTCAGCGTGACGGTCGCGCGGCTGGTCTGCCCCGCGGCGTCGGAGACCGTGTAGCCGAAGGTCTCGGTGCCCGAGAAGCCGGAGGCGGGGGTCACGGTGACGGCACCGGTGCGGTCGACGCTCACCGCGCCTCCCTCGCTGCCCTGGGTGACGGCGGTGACGACGAGGTCGCTGCCGCGGTCGTTGCCGGTGAGGTCGGCCAGCGCCGTGGTCGCGCCGGCGGCGACCGTGCGGGCGTCGTCGACGGCGCGCGGGGCGACGGCCACGGTGACGGTCGCCGTGCTCTGCTGGCCGGCGGCGTCGGTCACCGTGTAGGTGAAGGAGTCGGTGCCGCTGGCGCCGCGGGCGGGCGCGTACGAGACGGTGCCGTCGCGCTCGAGGCGCACCGCGCCTCCGGCCGTGCCCTGCGTCACGCCGGTGATCGTGAGGCCCCGACCGAGGTCGTTGCCGCGGAGGCCGTCGAGCACCAGGGTCTCGCCGGGCTGCGCCGTGGCGCTGTCGTCCTGCGCGCGGGGCGTGACGGTGACCGTGACGGTCGTGGTGGAGGTGCGGCCCGCGGCGTCCTTCTCCGTGTAGGTGAAGGTCTCGGTGCCCGAGAAGCCGTCGGCGCTCGTGTAGCTCACGGTGCCGTCGGCCCGCAGCGCGACGGTGCCGCCCGCGGAGCCCTGGCCGACCGCGGTGATCGTCAGCGAGCTGCCCCGGTCGTTGCCGGCGAGGTCGGTGAAGGTGGTCGCCGTGCCCGCGGGCACGGTCTTCGCGTCGGGCATCGCCGTCGGCTCGACCGTGACGGTCAGGGTCGCGTCGCGCTCGGTGCCGCTGGAGTCGCGCACCGTGTAGCGGACCACGACGGTGCCCGAGGAGGCGCCGGTCGGCGTGACGACGACGTGGCCGTCACCGTCGACGGCGGCCTGGGCGTCGCCGGAGACGACGGTCGCGCCGACGATCGTGAGGCCGCTGCCGAGGTCGTTGCCGAGGAGGCCGGTGAAGGTGGTCGACTGGCCGGCGGGCACGGAGGCCGCGTCGTCGACGGGGGTCGGGGCGACGACGACCGTGACGGTCGCGGTCGACGACGAGCCGCTCGGGTCGGTCACGACGTACGTGATCGTGGCGGGGCCGGAGGTGCCGGGCTCGGGCGTGTAGACGAGGTCGCCGTCGGCGCCGACGCGGACGCTGCCGCCGCCGGAGACGACGGTCGCGCCGGTGATGCCGAGACCCGCGCCGGAGTCGTTGGCGAGGAGGTCGCGCGCCGGGATCGTCGTGGAGCCGCCGCTCGGCTGCGCCGACACGGTGACGTCGTCGTCGGCGGCGAGGGGAGCGACGACGACGGAGACGGTCGTGGTCGACGTGCCCCCGCTGCGGTCGGCGACCGTGTAGCGGAAGGTCTCGGTGCCCGAGAAGGCGCGGTCGGCGGTGTAGCGGACGGTGCCGTCGGCGGCGAGCACGACGCGGCCGCCGTGGTCGCCCTGCGTGACGCCGGTGATCGAGAGGCCGGTGCCGCCGTCGTTGGCGAGCAGGTCGGCGAACGTCGTCGCGACGCCCGACACGGCCGTCTCGGAGTCGGGCTGGGCGGAGGCGGCGAGCACGTTGGTGAACGCGCAGGTCACCTCGGACGAGGCCTCGGTCGACGAGGTCGGCTGGCGGTACGTCGCCGTGCTGCCGGTGCCCTTCGCGAGCGTCGTGCCGCCGTCCGTGCACTGCCAGGTGGTGGCGTAGTCGCCGGGCTCGGTGGTCGAGTTGCCGGGCTTCTGCTCGACCGTGTACTCGGTGCCGCCGACCGCGAGCACGGGGCCCGCGGTCGCCGTGGGCTGAGCCGTGGTGGTCGTCGCGGTGTTGCCCGTCGTCACGCCGCCCCCGGTGAGGACGATGCCGAACTGGTCGCTGGGCTTCTCGCGCTCGACGATGGTCGTGCTGGCCGAGGTCGTGTTGGGGTAGTTGCACGAGGCGAGGTCGACGGGCGTGAAGCCGCCCGACAGCGCCGTCGCCGAGCCCTGCGGTGCACCGGAGGCCGGGTCGACGCGCATGATCTGCGCGGCGCCCGTCGACAGGAAGAGGTAGCCGTCGCGCGAGAACGCGATGCCGTTGTTCGACGTGGCGGGGCTGAGGTCGGCCACCGTCGAGGTCGTGATCGTCGGGGTGCCGGCCGTCGTGGGCACGGTGCCCTCGGCGCGCTGCACGTACTGGCTCGCGACGACGAACATGGTGCCGGAGCGGCTGAAGGCGAGGTCGCCGTTGCCGCCGGCGGGCACGGAGACGGTGCCGACCTGGCCGACGACCTTCCCGGCGTCGGGGTCGTAGGCGCCGAGGCGGATCGACTGGGTGCCGCCGCCGTAGTAGTAGAGCCCGGTGGCGGGGTTCACGCCGCCCCGGGGCACGCCCGTCGTGGCGCCGGGGTCGGCTGCGGGCAGCGACGTCACCGTGCCCGCCGCTGCGTCGTAGGTCGAGAGGACGCCCGCGGTGCCGGAGCGGTTCTGCATCGCGTAGGCCTTGCGTCCGCCGGGGCTGATGCCGAGGGCGTTGTTCGCGGGCGACATCGTCGCGACCACCGTGGTGGCGCCGGTCGCGGTGTCGATCGAGCGCATCTCGCCGTCAGCGGCGATGCCGTAGAGCGTGGCCTGGTCGCACGAGAGGGCGGTGGCCGCCGAGGCGGTCTGGGCCGGGGCGACGGTGGTGAGCACGCCGGCGGCGAGCAGGGCGGTGAGCCCCACGGCGACGGTGCGGCGCCCGAGCGAGCGCGCGCGGGCAGGGAAGGCAGAGGGCATGGGCGGGGCCGTTCGGGTGTGCGGGGTCGAGTGTCGGGTGTCCCGGCGGAGGCTCGGGGGAGGCCTCGGGGACGAGCGGGGGCGTACGGGACCCTCGCGACGGCACTCAGGTTATTGACAGTCAGGGGTCCCCCACATGCCCCACAACGGGCATCCCCCGGAGGGGTCACGTGGGAGGCGCGGGTCGGCTGTCCGCCTCGCGCGGCCCGGGTGCGCGGCGGCGCGGCGAGCGCGGCTGACCTGCTGGGGGCAGCGCGGGTGCGCGGCGGCGCGGCAGCGCGGCGGCGCGGCGGCGCGGCAGCGCGACGGCGCGGCAGCGCGACGGCGCGGGCCGGACGTCAGGCGGGCCAGGCCTCGGGCTCGGGGGTGCTGCGGGCGATCAGCGCCTGGATCTCGGTGTCGTGCTGCACGGCCCAGGCGACCGCGGCGTCGAGGCTGCCGGCGGTGTGCAGCCACGGACGCCCGCCCCCGTCGTCGCGGCAGTGCGCGTGCACGTCGAACGCGAACCCTCCCACCACCGGCCTCATGCGGACGTAGCCGAGCGGCTCCGCCTCGCCCCGCCGCACCAGCCAGAGCCCCTGCCCGCCCGGGATCGGCGGGATCGCGTACGGGTGCTCGAGCGGACGACGCCGCAGCACGGCCTCGGCGACGACGCCTCGTGATCGGACTCCCATGCGGCGACCGTAGGGGCGACCTCCGACGCTCGGCCGGCCCGCGCCTCCCCCGGGCCCGGCCCGCCCCGCTGCCCCGCGCCTCCCGCGGGCCCGGCCCACCCTGACCCCAGGAACCCGCGCGCACCCCAGGGCGCGCACGAGGGTCGGCGCGGCTTCCTGGGGTCGGGGCGGCGCCAGCCGCGCCAGGAGCCGAGGAGGCGCGGGTCACGCCGCCGACGGCACCCGCGCCGGCCGGCCCTCGCGGAGCGCGGGGCAGTGCTCGGGGGTGGGGTGCAGCGAGACCTCGATGACCTGGTCGAGCTGGGCCCGGGCGGCGGTGAGCTCGGCGATGCTCTCGGTGATGCGGTCGCGCTCGCGCTGCAGCAGGGCGAGGGCGTCGTCGCTGGCCTGGCCGCGGTCGACGCAGGGCAGCAGCTCGACGATGGTGCGGCTGGAGAGGCCGGCCGCGAAGAGCTGCTGGATCAGCTGCACCCGCTCGACCGCCGCCTCCTCGTAGAGGCGCTGGCCGCGGGCGCTGCGCCCGGCGGGCAGCAGCCCCTGCTCCTCGTAGTAGCGCAGGGCGCGGGTGCTGACCCCGGCTCGCTCGGCGACGTCTCCGATGCGCACGGCACCCCTCTCGGGCGGCCCCACGACCGCGTCTCGACCCGGTCGACGACGGGACTTGCCCTTGACGTCGACGTGAGGTCCTAGCGTAGCGCGAGCAGGCCGCGGCGCCCCGCCCCGACCGCAGGAGAAGGAAGAACGCACCCCATGGACATCACCGACCAGGTCGCCCTCGTCACCGGCGCCAACCGCGGCATCGGCCGCCGATTCGTCGACGAGCTGCTCGCCCGCGGCGCCCGCAAGGTCTACGCGACCGCGCGCCGCACGGACTCCCCCGAGGCCCTCGAGCTGGCCGCCCTCGACCGCGTCGAGGTGCTCGCCGTCGACATCACCGACCACGACTCGGTCGTCGCCGCCTCCCGCCGCGCGACCGACGTCACGCTGCTCGTCAACAACGCGGGCATCTCGACCGGGACGCCCCTCGTCACGGGCGAGCTGGCCGAGCTCCGTCGCGAGATGGACACGCACTACTGGGGCACGCTCGACATGATCCGCGAGTTCGCACCCGTGCTGGCCGCGAACGGGGGCGGGGCCGTGGTCGACGTGCTCAGCGCCCTCTCGTGGTTCGCGTTCCCCGGCAACGGCGGGTACGGCGCGGCCAAGGCCGCCGAGTGGAACATGACCAACGGCGTCCGCCAGGAGCTCGCCGCGCAGGGCACCCTCGTGCAGGGCGTCCACCTCGGCGCCGCCGACACCGACATCATGGCCGGCTACGACGGGCCGATGATCGACCCGGCCGACGTGCCCCGCGCCTCCCTCGACGGCCTCGCCGCCGGCGCGATCGAGGTCGTCGTCGACGAGTGGAGCGCCATGGTCAAGGCCTCCCTCGCCCACGACCCCGCCCTGCTCTACGCGCAGATCAGCCCCGCGAGCTGAGCCTCACGGGCAGGCGACGTTCCCGGCGCCGACGAGCGACAGGATGCGCACGCCGACTCCCGCGGTCGACGTGCCGGTCCAGGTGCCGCCGTAGTCCGCCCGCACCTTGAGGGTCTGCGACCCGAGCTGCAGCAGGCCCGTCGGGCGGTACACGACCGAGGTGGCGGTCGCCGACGCGGTCGCGACGACCGTGCTGGCGCTGGCGCCGGCCACGATGCTGAAGCCGTTCGGCGGCGTCGCGCCCGAGTGGGTCCAGCTGATCGTCACGGAGCCGCTGGCGGACCCCTCGTTGTTGACGCAGGTGACGCCCGTCGGCAGCGTGATGGTGCCCGCGGTCAGCGACGCCGACGTGGACGTGCGCGCCGAGAACGGCGCCGCCGCCGCCTCCGTCGGCATCGTGGCGAGCGGCGCCGTGACGACCATGGCGAGCGTGAGCGCGGCCGACGCGGTGCGCAGGCGGCGGAGGCGGCGGGCGCGGTGCCGCACGAGGCGCCGGCTCGGCCAGGCGGGGAGGCCGGGGAGGGCGCCGACGGCGGACGCGGCGGCAGCGCCCGGCGACGGGACCCCCGGTCGGGCGCCGACCCGCGCCTCCTCGCCCTCGATCGCCACGCAGACGGCCTCGGCCCGCTCGAGCCGCAGCCGCCGGTCGGCCGTCGAGAGCGCGAGCAGCGCGACCACGGCCAGCGCGACGAGCGCGACGGGACCCCAGGCGCCCTCGCGCGCCCAGACGACCGGCAGGCCGACCGACGGCACGCGCAGGAACCCCACGCCGTGCACGGCGTCGGCCCCGATCGGCGTGGAGTCGGGGTCGGGGTTGGCGTCGCCCTTCGTCATCATGAGCCCGTCGGGCAGCGCCTCGGCGTAGCGGTGCAGCCGCAGGTGGCCCGGCTGGTCGGGGTCGTCGGCGAGCAGCACGTGCCCGGTCTCGACGCGGTCCATCGGCATCGGCCGCGAGACCACGACGTCGCCGACGCGGATGCGCGGCTCCATCGAGCCGGTCACGACCGTCGTCGGCTGCCAGCCCATGACCGCGGGCGCCGCCGCCCAGAACGCGAGCCCGAGCAGGGCGGCGAGCACGCCGCGGGCGACGGTCGCCACGACGATGCGCGACCAGTCCTCGACGCCGTTCCGCGACTCCGTCGGGGCCCCCGAGGAGGCGCGGGCCGACGCCCGCAGGGACGTCGCGGCGTGCTGTGCCGTCGCCGACATGGCGGCCTCCCCTCTCGGTGGTGGGGTCCGTGACGCGGGGGCGGGCGACGGCGCGCCCGGCGCGCCGTCGCCCGGGGACGGCTAGTTGTTCTGCGCTTCCCAGGTGAAGCCCTGCGCGGTGCTGAGGCCCTGCGACGCGTTCAGCAGGTCGGCGCCGACCGTGTACGTGAACTTGTAGACGCGGGTCTCGGGCGTGGAGTCGGCCCCGGTCGGGTTGCCGGTGGTCACCCAGGCGTCGGCGCCGTTCGCGTAGCTGGAGCGCGTCGTCTGGAACGCGGCGAGCGTGCCGTCGTAGACCGTGCCGCCCGTGGCCGCGGCGGTGAACGCCGCGCAGGTGCCGCTGCCCTGCTCGATCTTGAGGGTCGTCTTCGTGCCGAGGTCGTTGACGGGCGTGGTCGCGCCGGTGCCGTAGAGCTTCACGGTCGAGGGCAGGCTGCCGGTCGAGGTGACCGTGATGCAGTTGTTGCCGGTCGAGCCGGGCTTCAGGTTGACGGCCGTGAACAGCGCGGTGCCGCCGTCGTTGTCGGAGATCTTGACCGAGCCGGTGGTCCAGTTGCTCGTGGGGTTGCTCGTCTGCGAGCTGAAGGCGGAGTACGACGCCTGGGAGACGACGAGGCCCGAGGCCACGAGGGCGAGGGGGACGCCGATGACGGCGGCGAGGCGGGCGGCGCGGGGCGTGGCGGTGCGCATGGCGGGTGTCCTGATCCGTGGGTGCAGCATGGCCGGGCGACGGGATGTCCCGGAGCGGCGCGGGAGGCGGCTGGTGAGACCGCGGGGCGCCGACCGCCCGGGCCTGGTGAGGACCCGACGTCGACCGGTTGTTACGGTCACCAAGATAAACCGGCGGGAACGGCCCTGCAAGGGGTACAGGCACCCCCCGTGGGAGGGGCGAGCCAGGTCGGCCTGGACGGCCCGCGGAGGCGCGTCGGTACGGTGGCGGGCATGCAGCCGAGCGAGCAGTCCTGGACCGAGCACGTCGTGTGGTGGCACGTCTACCCCCTGGGGTTCGTGGGTGCCGACACGACGGGGGCCGACCGCTCGCCGGCACCGCGCCTCCTCGACCTCGTGCCGTGGCTCGACCACCTCGTCGCGCTCGGCGCCAACGGGCTCGCCCTCGGGCCGGTGTTCGCGTCGTCGACGCACGGCTACGACACGATCGACTGGTTGCACGTCGATCCGCGCCTCGGCACCGACGACGACCTCGCGACGCTGATCGACGCCGCCCACGAGAAGGGCGTGCGGGTGATGCTCGACGGCGTCTTCAACCACGTGGGCCCGGAGTTCCCGGCGCTGCTCGAGGCGCAGGCCGACCCGTCGTCGCCCGCCGCGGGGCTGTTCCGCCGCGACGACCGGGGCGAGCTCGCGACCTTCGAGGGGCACGGCGGCCTGATCGCCCTCGACCACGCGTCGCCCGAGGTCGCCCGGCTCGTCTCGGAGGTGCTCGTGCACTGGGCCGACCGCGGCGCCGACGCCTGGCGGCTCGACGCGGCCTACTCGGTGCCGACCGACTTCTGGGCCCGGGTGCTGCCCGCCCTGCGCGAGCGCCACCCCGACGTGTGGGTGGTGGGCGAGGTGCTGCACGGCGACTACGCGGCGATCGTGCGCGAGGCCGGGCTCGACAGCGTGACCCAGTACGAGCTCTGGCAGGGCGTCTGGCACAGCCTGCAGGACGTCAACCTGCACGAGCTCGCCTGGGCCCTCACCCGGCACGACGAGTTCCTCGACGCGTTCGTGCCGCTGACCTTCGTCGGCAACCACGACGTCACCCGCATCGCCAGCCAGGTCGACGACGAGCGCCACCACGCGCACGCGACCGTGCTGCTGCTCACGCTCGGCGGGGTGCCCTCGATCTACTCCGGCGACGAGCTCGGCCTGCAGGGCGTGAAGGAGGAGCGGGTCGGCGGCGACGACGCGGTGCGCCCGGCCTTCCCCCGCTGGTCGGGCGACGACGTGGCGCAGCTCGTGCCCGGCACCGACGCCTCCGTGCTGGCGCTGCACCAGCAGCTCGTCGGGCTGCGGCGGCGGCACCCGTGGCTGCACGCGGCACGGTCGCGCGCGGTCGCGGTGGCGAACGAGTCGCTCGTGCTGGAGCTGCGGCCGGGGACGGCGGGCGGCGGGGCAGGCGGCGGCGAGGCGCTCGTCGTGGCGCTCAACCTCGGCGACGAGCCGCTGCGCGTGGCCGACCCGGCGCCCGGCGAGTACCTCGCGGGCCGCGACGCGGGGCTCGACGGCGACGAGCTCGTCGTCGGCGCCCACGGCTGGGCGGTCGTCGTCCGCCGCTGACCGCTCAGCGCGAGAGCGCCGCCAGCGAGCGCCACGACGCGTCGGGCTCGGACGTCGTCCCGCACCGCGAGCACCCGGTCACGGGCACGACCTCCGACTCCACGAGCCGCAGGTGGCTCAGCCCCGACCTCACCAGCCGGGCGCCCGGAGTCCTGCCCGCGGCACGACCCGACGGGTCGTCCGCGGCGGCCAGCACGTGATCGACGAGCGCGACGGCCGTCTCGACGTGCAGGGGCAGGTGCCCGGAGGGCCCGAGCGTCGGGTCGTCGTCGAAGAGGCCGTGGAGCTCGGAGTCGACCGGCGTGAGCAGCCCGTGCTGGTGCTGGCGCGACAGGAAGCACTGGTAGCAGGCCGCCGTCGCGGGCGAGACGAGCGGCCCGACCCGCACGTGGCGCGGCTCGAGGACGACCGGCAGCCAGGCGCGGCCCGTCCGCCGGCAGACGTCGTCGACGAAGGCGAACTCGCGCGGCTGCTCGCGCCAGCTCGCGACGACCGTGAGCGCAGCGGGGTCCCACTCGCTCGGCGACCACAGCTGGGGCGTCGTCAGCACGACGGCCCCGTGCCGCTCGGCTAGCTGGTCGGCCACCTCCTGTCCGAAGTCGCCGGAGGGGAACACCTGGATGGTCTGCACGGGGCTCCTCACGCGAAGGGCTGGGGGTCGTCGGTGACGGTCTCGAGCGACCGCCCGGGGTGGCCCATCGCCGCGGGGGCGGAGACGACCCGGGGCGAGCCGAGGAACCGCGCGGAGTGGACGAAGGAGAGCGGCACGAGCTGCGGCACGACGACCTTGACGACGTGCACGCCCGCCATCTCGGACTCCCGCGTCGAGATGTCGACGGCGACGACGTCGCAGCCCCTCGACGCGAGGCGCTCGACGAGGAAGTCGAGCTTGTCGTGGGGGGTGCGCAGCCCCGTCACGCCCATGTCGACCAGGCGCACCGGAGGCGTCGCCGAGTCGACGAGGAAGTCGAACGACGAGCTGCGCTCGGGGGCGCCCATGTAGATGGCGCCGTCGTAGACCGTGATGAACGAGCTGACGTCGTCGGGGATCTCCCCGAACGTCTCGAGGCCGAGCCTCGAGGCCGCGACCTCGCGCAGGATCTTCATCACCGACAGGGCCGGGTCGAGGTTGCAGTCGCACATGACGATCTGCCGCAGGGTGTCGTGGCGCTCGTCGATCTCGAGGCAGTAGACCGTCGGGATGCCGAGGTCGGTGGTCGCGTCGAAGAACCGGTAGCGCCGCCCGTCGCGCTCGGCCGCCTCCAGCCGCTCCAGCACCTCGGGCGGCGCACCGGTGAAGTCGATGGGCGGCAGGGCCAGCTTCTGCAGCCAGACGAGCGAGATGGCGTCGCGCTCGACGACCTCGCAGAGGCCCCCCACCACGGCCGCCGCGAGGTCGGTGTGGGCGGCGCAGCCCGTCGAGATGGGCAGGGTGAACCGCTCGCTGCGCGTCAGCGGAGGCATGTGGAGCCACGTCATGACCGCTGGCACCCAGGTCGGCTCGGAGGCGGTCAGGGACCAGCCCTGGACCCACCGCACCGTCTCGGCCGGGTCGAAGGTCGTGACGGGGCACCGGGGGTCGGCGAGCTCCTCCGGGCTGCAGACCGGCACCTGGGACATGTCGAGGGCCGGTCCGTCGAGGTCGTCGAGCGACGACCAGCGCACCTGCCTCGAGGGCACGCAGTTCGCGTGCCTCTCGATCGCCTCGACGATCGAGATGGCCCGTGCGAGGTCGGGCTCGACGTCGCCTCCCGTGCCGCTGATCTCGACCGCGGAGGCACGCGACGCCGACCGATCGATGTTGGCGTGCACCTTGCCGATGCCGCCGAGGACGGCGCCGAAAACGGCGAAGGCGGAGCCCTCGGCGGACACCCGCCCCACCGACTCGACGAGCCCGGCCTCGGCCGAGACCACGGCGTCGAGAGCGGCCAGCTCGGGCGAGAGGACGTAGCCGGTGCCCGCGGGCACCCTGTCGGTCGTCGTGCTCATCGCTCGCGGTCGTCCCAGAGGAAGAGCTTGGCGGCGAGCGCCGACACGACCACGGTCGCGCCGAGCATCATGGCCCAGAGGACGTAGACGCTCGCGAAGCCGTCGGTGCCGGTGAGGTCGCGGCCGGCCGCCTGCATGAACCACGTCGTCGGCAGCACGTCGAGGGCGACGAGCACGCCGTCGGGCAGGAAGTCCTTCGGGAAGACGTCACCGGAGGCGAACAGCGCGAGCACCGGCACGAGCACGCTGACCTGGTTGATGATCTCGGCGTTCCGCGACCGCGAGGCGAGGAGGTACGCGAAGGCGAAGAACATCAGGAGGCCCAGCACGAACGTGACGACCAGGCGCAGGGTGCTGGCGAGGTCGAGGTAGCCCAGCGAGGCCGCGACCGCGACCACGACGGCGCCGACGGCGGCCCCGAGGCCGAAGCGCACCGGCGTCTGCGCCGCGATGAACGTGAGCTTGCGGACGGGCGTGGTGCCGAGCAGGCGGAGGGTGCCGCGCTGCCGGAGCGTCACGACGGGCACCGCGGTGCCCATGAAGGTGATGGCCATGAAGCCGATCGCCGCCACCCCGGCGAGGTTCGACCTGAGGAGGTCGAGCTGCGGGGAGCCCGTGTCGTCGACGACGACCACGTCGCCCGGCGCGTAGCCGGTGTCGGCGACGGCCGACGACAGGGCGATCCACCGCGGCGGGTCGTCCGAGCTGAGCGTGATGAGCGCACGGTCGTCGTCGACCACGACGACGGCGTCGGTGTCGGGTGAGGCGTCCGAGGCGGCCGACGCCGGGATCCCGGCCCGCTCGAGCGACGACATGACGTCGTCGACGGCGGACTGCTCCCCGCTCACGGCGATCACCGGGTCCGGGCGGTTGCCGTAGTTGACGACGAAGTTGAGCCCGATGATCAGGAGGAAGAAGAAGAAGAACATGAAGAGGATCGCGAACGAGCCCTTCCGGTCGCGGTAGAGCTCCTTCGCGTTCCACGTGCTGAGCTCGGTGAACGCCGAGCGGACGGCGATCGGCTCGGCCGCGCCGCTCCGTCGCGTGTCGGTCGCGGTCATGCGCGTCCCCCCTCGGTGCGGCCCGGAGAAGCGGGCTCCTGGCTCGACGTCGACACGACGTCGAGGAAGTAGTTCTCGAGCGTGCTGCGCTCGACCGAGAAGCTCCGGGCGCGGAGCCGCGAGCGGAAGGTCACCGCACGCATGACCGAGTCCGGGTCCTCGGTGGCGATCTCGATCTTCTTCCCGTCGGCGACCAGCGACTCCTCGAACGAGGTGACCGTGACGGCGGCGCGCAGGTCGGACAGGTCGGCGTCGGCGTCGACGACGAACGAGACCGTGCTCATCAGCCCGCTCAGCCGGACGAGCTCCGCCGGCGAGTCGAGGGCCCGGACGGCGCCGTCGACGAGGATCGCGACGCGGTCGCAGACCTGCGTGGCCTCCTGCATGTCGTGGGTGGAGAAGAGCACGGTGACCCCGGAGTCCCTCAGCTGCCGCACGACGGCGAGCAGGCCCTGCTTGGCCTTGGGGTCGAGGCCCGCCGAGGGCTCGTCGAGGACGACCACCTCGGGGTCGCCGATGAGGGCGACGCCCAGCAGGAGGCGTCGCAGCTGCCCGCCCGACAGGTCGCGCGACCAGGTGCTCGCCTTCTCGACGAGGCCGATCTCCTCCATCACCTCGGCCACCGGGCGCGGCGACTCGTGGAACGACGCGTAGAGGCGCAGCGTCTCGACGACCGAGAGGGTCTCGAAGAGGCTCGCCGACTGGGGCTGGACGGAGACGCGGGACGTGATGAACGCCCTCGACGACGTCGGCTCGTGCCCGAGCACGGAGATGGAGCCGGAGTCGATGCGCCGCAGGCCCACGATGCTCTCGAGGAGCGTCGACTTGCCCGCGCCGTTCGGGCCGAGGAGGCCGAATATCTCGCCCGGGGCGACGCTGAGCGAGACGCCGCGCAGGACCTCCTTGTCGCCGTACGCCTTGACGACGTCGGTGACCTCGACCACGCCGGCGCCGGCACCTCCCCCCGAGGCCGCGACACGGCTTCCTGATGCCTCGATCATGGCTACCCCCAATTTGTAGTCATCATCTGTGTTGACAGCATCATCGCTGTTAACACATGTGGATGCCCGTCGCGAGGACGGACAGTGAGTTCTCGTCACCCTAACCCACCCGTCCGGGGGGACCGCAAGGCCTCGGGAGAAGTCTCCGTCGCTCGGGGGAGACAACTCGGTCTCCCGGCTCGGATCCACGGAAATCCGGGGCACTCGATACCCATGAGGTTTTTTCGTCAATGCTCGCGAACCTCCTTGACAGACCCTCACGACCGTGCCTACCGTCACCTTGAGCGTCGCGGTGGGGGGCACCCGCTCTCGCAGCATTTCTATATGCGGCGCCGTCATTACAAAGGGGAAATGATGAAGAAGATCAACGCAGTCGACCTGGTCTCCGTCGAGGAACTCTCGATCGAGGACCTGCCCGACTCGGTCTCGCCCGGCACGAGCAGCGCCGGCACCGGATCGACCTTCTCGAGCGCCACCGGCTCCATCGGCACGGGCAGCAGCCTGAGCACGTACAAGTCGTAAGCACCGAGAGATGCACCACACCTGCGGCCGGGCGGCCTCACTGTGACGGTTCGCCCGGCCGCAGGTCGCTCCCAGGCTCCGGACGACCTCGCGTGGCGAGACGTCCCGTTCATCCAGATCACCGCCCCGCTCGAGGTCCGCGAGGGCGCCGAGGGCCGCCCGCTGCTCGTCACCGGGTCGGGCCACCACTACTCCGTCTCCCGAGCGTCGTTGACCGTCGTCGACCTCCTCCGCGAGGGCTGCTCCGGCCAGGAGCTCTACCGCAGGGTCCCCGGGGCTGCGGCCGCCTCGGCCGCCCCCGAGCGCGACCCGCTCGGCCAGTTCCTCGTCGTCCTCCAGGACGGCGGCCTCCTCAACGTCCCTCCGCGCGAGGACCGCGCCCGCCGGAGCGCACGACTCCAGCGCTGGGCGGGGCTCGACCTCTTCCGGCGGTTCCCGCTCTCCGGCTCCGCGACGCGTCGCGTCGAGGCGTGGGGGGCGGCGGTCGCGAGGCTCCCCCGTGGGCTCGTCGTGGCGCTCCTCCTCGGCCTGCCGCTGGCCGCCGCTGCCTGGGGCGTCCCGTCGATCAGCGCGCCGACGGGGCTCCCGCCGGCCGGCGGGGTCGCCGTGATCATCGTGGTGCTGATCCTCCAGCTGGCCGTCCACGAGCTCCTGCACGCACTGACGATGGGCTTCCTCCGCCTGCCCGTCCGGGACATGGGCGTCGGGCTCGTCTTCTCCGTGGTCCCCGCGGGCTACGTGGACCGCTCGTCCACCTACGGGCTCCGCTCCCGGGGCGGCCGCGCGATGGTCTCGCTCTCGGGCCCGCTGTGGGACCTCCTCTGCCTCGGGCTCGTGGCGGGCACCGCCACGCTCGTGGAGCAGCCCGAGATCCGGACGGTGATGACGTGGCTCAGCTACTTCCAGGTCTACAGCCTCGTCATCAACCTCAACCCGCTCTTCCGCACCGACGGCTACTACGTCGTCGAGTCGCTCCTCGGGTCGGTGAACATGCGCACCCGGGCGTTCCTCCACGTCGTCCTCACGCTCGGCCGCCGCGAGCTCCCGGCTCACCTCCGCGCGACGAGCGCACGCACGCGGGCCGGGTACTGGGCCTACGCCGTGGTCTGCGCCTGCTACGCCGCCTTCATCGTGCTGACGCTCGTCGTCTCGGCCGTGGCCGTCGTCCGGGTGGTGACGTCGTGAGGGTCGTGGCCGGACCGCGTCTCGCCCGCATCGCCGCCCTGCCCACGTCGTCGCTCGACCTGAGCCGGGCCGTCACGGCCGACCTCCTCGACGCCGCGCACGAGACCGCCCTCGCCGCCGAGCTCGAGGCGACCCGCACGGCCGACGCGCTGCACGACGCGGTGCCCCGGGCCGACGGGCCGACGCGGCGGCAGCTCCTGGCCGCTCGACGACGCCTGCACCGGGGCACGCCGCTCGACGGGCCCGACCTCGATCTCGTGGGCGAGTGGACGACGCCGGGCCATCGGCGAGCCCTCGAGGCAGCCCAGCGCGCCCACGCCGCGGCAGGGGACGACCTCCGCGACGCGGTCGCCGCCGACGCCCGACGTGCCGCCGATCTCCTCCGGCGAGCGCTGGCCGCCCCCGCCGTGGACGACGCGCTGTCGCTGGTGTCGCCCGAGCTGCGCCGGTCCGTCGGCGGGGCGGATCTCGCGGCCGGCTCCCGGCTGGCGCGGAAGGCGCTGTTCGCCGTCGCCCGGGCCGCGCTCAAGCCGACCCCGCTCTCGACGCTGGCGGGCATCCGGCACGAGCACGACGCCGGGCCGGGTCGGCGCGTGGTGCAGATCTCGCCCGCGGTCGTGCCGACGCTCCTCGCGGCCGCGGCGACCGACCCCGCCGTCCAGCGCACCCTCGCGTGGCACCGCGCAGGAGCCGTCGACGCTCGGCTGGTCGTCC
>Ga0265798_10002955_pt1 | contig 24575 bp, 24 predicted proteins | sample P3T30metagenome_FD_192430 | JGI IMG/M metagenome (GOLD analysis project Ga0265798, IMG submission 192430) | Plant litter microbial communities from East Loma Ridge, Irvine, California - P3 T30 | ecosystem: Environmental > Terrestrial > Plant litter > Unclassified | place: USA: California...
GTGCCGACGATGAACCCGAACCAGCCGAAGAGCTCCACCACCGGCGAGATGACGGAGAAGGCGTCGCTCATGCCACGATCGTACTGTGCCGACGTGCACCCCGTGACGAACCCGGAGCCCCGTGAACCCCAGCCCCCTCGGCCGTGTGCCGTCGCCCTTGCTCGCCGTCGCGGCGATCGTCTCGGTGCAGTTCGGGGCGGCCCTCGCCAAGACGCATTTCGAGGCCCTGGGGCCCCTGGGCGCCGCTGCGCTCCGCCTCGCGTTCGGCGCCGCCCTGCTCGTGCTGGTCTTCCGCCCGCGCCCGTGGCGGTGGCCCCGCCGCACGTGGCTCGGAGTGCTCGTGCTGGGTCTCGCCCTGGCCGGGATGAACTCGCTCATCTACCTCGCGATCGACGTCGTGCCGCTCGGGGTCGCGGTCACCCTCGAGTTCCTCGGTCCGCTCGTCGTCGCACTCGTGCAGACCAGGCGGTGGTGGGACGCGGCCTGGGCCCTCCTCGCCCTCGCCGGGGTCGTGCTGCTCGGCTCCGACTCGACCGGCTCGATCCCGATCGCCGGTGTGCTGCTCGCCCTCGGCGCCGGGGCGTTCTGGGCCTGTTACATCCTGGCGAACGCCGCCCTCGGTCGCGGTCGCGACCCGATGGGTGCCCTCGCGACCGCCATGCTCGTCGCCGCGGCCGTCGTGGTTCCGTTCGGAGCACACGACGCGACGGTGGCCGTCCGGGCCGACCCGCGCCTCCTGCTGGTCTTCCTGGTGGTGGCGGCGCTGACCTCCGCGATCCCGTACGCCCTCGAGTCGGTGGCGTTGCGGCGACTGCCGACCCGGGTGTTCGGCGTCCTGTCGAGCCTGGGGCCGGCGGTGGCCGCCCTGGCAGGGCTCGTCGTGCTCGGCGAGGCGCTCGGGGTGCGCGAGGTCGTCGCCCTCGCCTGCGTCACGGCGGCGAGCGTCGGGGTCACGATCGCGGCCGGTCGACGCCGGCGTCGTGGGCCCCTGCCCGAGGCCCCGCCGGCCTGATCGGACCCCGAGGCCTCGCGTCCGTCCGAGGAGCGAGTCAGAAGACCAGTCTGACAACTCCACGGGCACTTGTACCCCACATGCGGGGTACGCTGCGATGACGGCCCGGTACGAGGGCCGGAGAACGAAGAAGGAGACATCATGGGTGCTGTCTTGGAGCGCACGTCCCGAGCGGAGGTCGTCCCCCTGGGTGACGGATTCCACCGCGTGTCGACGCCGACCGCCGGGGTGATCGGGTTCGTGCACGAGTCCGACGGGTTGTTCGAGGTGCTGCGGGGCCGCGTCCGCACCGCCGTCCGGCGTGAGGGTTCGTACCGCACGCTCGACGTCGCGGTGATCGCGCTCACCTACAGTTGAGTCCGACCCACCACTGACGCACGCCTCCGGGCGGACGTCCTCGAGGCCTCGCCGTCGGCGGGGCCTCACCTCTCTGTCCACCCTCGCCTCGCCGGAAGGCCCCCCGTGACCGTCGTCGGGTACGCCCGCATCTCGCGAGACGACCCGTCGTCCGATCGGCAGACCGAGCGCCTCCGGACGGTCGGGTGCGACCGCGTCTTCGTCGACCACGCCACCGGCACCAGGCAGTCGCGCCCCGAGTTCGCCAAGGCCATCGGCAGCCTGCGCGAGGGCGACGTCTTCGTCGTGACGAACGTCGACCGCATCGGCCGCTCGGTCGCCGAGCTGGTCGGCGTGATGGCGACCCTCGACGCGCTCGGCGTCGCCTTCCGCTCGATCGACGAGCAGATCGACGAGCTCAACGCCTACGGCCGCTTCTTCTTCCGCGTCACCGCCGCCCTGGCCCGCTTCGACGAGCAGGTCGGCGGCGAACTCCACCGCGCCGAGACCCGCAAGCGGCAGGAGGCGCGGGTCGCGCAGACCCCGAAGCCCCCCGTCTCGAGGCGCCGCCTCGACGCCGCCCGCCAGTTGCGCGCCGGGGGAGCGAGCATGCGCGAGGCCGCCGAGCACGTCGCCGTCTCCGAGCGCGTCCTCCGCCGCGAACTCGAGCGCGACGACGCCGACCGCGCCCGCCGCCAGCAGTCCGACTGATCCGACAGGGCCGCTGTTCGACCGGGGACGAAGGACCGTCGCATCGAGTGGGCCGCGAGAGGAGAAGTGGTGCCCCCAGGCAGATTCGAACTGCCGCCCCTGCCTCCGGAGGGCAGTGCTCTATCCCCTGAGCTATGGGGGCCCGGGAACGTCGTCCAGGTTAGCAGCGAATCGGTCCGGTCTGGGACGACCTGACGGTGTGGGGTGCATCGTGGGGGAGTGACCGACGACACCCGCACCGACCGAGCCGACACCGGCACCCGCTCAGACCGCACCGACCCCGACGGCCCGACGCTGCGCGAACGCCTCCGCTCCGCCAAGGTCTTCCACCCCGAGCTGCCCACCTTCGACGTCGACGACGTGGCCGACGACGCCGTCGACCAGTTCGTCGCGTGGCTCGTCGAGGCCGTCGACCAGGACGTCGCCCAGCCGCACGCCATGGTCATCTCGACCTCGTCGTCCGACGGCGACGTGACGGCTCGCACCCTGTTGCTCAAGGACGTCGACGACGGCGCCCTCTGGTTCGCCACCTCGTCGATCAGCCCGAAGGGTCGGCAGATCGCCGAGAACCCCCGGGTGGCCCTCACCCTCTACTGGCGTGAGCAGGGCCGTCAGGTCCGCGTGCTCGGTCGGGCGACGCCCGGCCCGCGCGACGTCAGCGAGAAGGACTTCACCGCTCGCCACCCCGACTCCCGTGCCGTCGCGATGACGCAGCCGCAGAGCAGCCCGATCACCGACGAGGCCGAGACGCGTCGTCGCCTCGCCGAGGCCAAGGCGGCGATCGAGTCCGACGACACCCTCGTGCCCGACGACTGGACCGCGTGGCGGGTGGACCCCACCTCGATCGAGTTCTGGCAGGCCACCACGGGCCGCGACCAGGTGCGCCTGCGGTACGACCGGGACGGCGACGGCTGGACCCGCGCCTCCTTGTGGCCCTGACCGCCACGGCGGGCGCCGACGGCGCGACCGCGACCGAGGCCGTGGCGCGGACGTAACGCGGCGACACGCACCTGGCGGGCCGTCGGCCGCGACGGCAGCATGGTCGCATGACCTCGTACCGCGCCCCGTCGATCCGCCCGAGCGACCTCACCGTCGCCTCGATGCGTCTCGCCGTGGTCGAGGTGACGCGGCACCGGCCGCACGCTCCCGAGTACCACGCCTACGTCGACGACATGAACTCCCGGGTGAGGGCGACCGCCGAGGCCGCGGGCTGGTGGGCGACGCGCCTCGCCGCGGGCGACCTCGGCACCGACGAGCTGCTGCGGGTGACCGCCGACGCCGACGCGATCGTCGTCCTCGGTGGCGAGGACCTCTCGCCCCGTCATTACGGAGGCGCGACCGGCTACCCGGGCGAGGGCCGCCACGACCCCGTGGCCGACGAGGCCCAGCTCGCGCTCGTGCGCCGCGCGGTCGCCCGCCGCACCCCGCTGCTCGGGGTCTGCCGCGGCCACCAGGTGATCAACGTCGCCCTCGGCGGAGACCTCGTGCAACACCTGGACGACCACGACGGGGTGCACCGCACTCCCGACGCGCCGGTCGACCAACTCATGCACCCGCACGCCGTCGGGCTCGAGCCCGGCAGTCGCCTCGCCGGGGCCCTCGGCACCGAGCCCGTCGTGCAGAGCGCGCACCACCAGGCCGTCGGCCGCCTGGGCCGGGGCCTCCGCGTCGTCGGCCGCGCCTCCGACGGCACCGTCGAGGCCGTCGAGCACGACTCGGCCCCGGTGGTGGGCGTGCAGTGGCACCCCGAAGACAAAGGAGCCCCGGTCGGTCAGCTCGAGGCGCTGTTGGCGTCCTTGGCCGCCTCCGTCGAGGCGGGGCGCCTCGCCGCGTCCGCCGGCTCGCGAACGGACCAGGAGGCGCTGGTCGCCTAGGCCGCGCGCGTCACCCGAGCGCGCCTCCCGCCCCCGCGCCTCCCGCGCTCAGTCGACCTGCTTCAGCGCGGAGAGCACGGCCGACACGACCGGCTCGGCGTCTCCGGGTTCGAGGAACGTCGTCGAGCGGGCCACGACGAAAGCAGGGGACGAGAACGCCTCGGCCGTGCCGATCTCGCCCGGGGTGTCGAAGTAGCCCTCGACGCCGAAGGTCGGCACCGAGTTGCTGGTGGCGACGAGTTCGTTGGCCAGTTCGTCGAGGCTGTCCGGGTCGAAGTGCGCCACGCCGACCGTGACGGTGGCGCCGCTGGAGTCCTGCCACGTGCACGTCGTGCCGTCCGCGTCGGCCACGTGCTGCAGGGCCTCGCCGTCGCGACTCTCGTCGCCGCTCGCGCTCTCGTCCGGCACGGCCGTCAAACCCGGGTACCAGGACGCGAGCGAGCCCGTGTCGAGCAGGTCGTCGCAGTCGATCGTGAACGGGGTGCTCACGAGGTCGGGCGTCGGCGTCGCGGTCGGCGTCGCGCCGGGGGTCGCGGAGGCCTGCGCACCCGACGTCGGCGTGGCGCTCGGTGCGGCCTGCGACGGAGCCGTGCAGGCGGTGAGGGACAGGGCGAGGGCACCCGTCACGACGAGGGTGCGCAGGACGACGGGGGAGCGGGTCGGGGCAGGGCTCATCCCCCCATCATCACCGACGGCGGGCTCGTCGTCGGCCCCGTGGCTGCCGGTAAGATCGACCCTCGTGACTCCCGCCGAACTCTCCACGTCCCTGCTCGCCGTCGTCCAGGGCGTCCTCGAGCGCCGAGGCACCGTCGACGTGGCGGTGACCGAGGGCGACGTGGCGCTCGAACGGCCGAAGAACCGCGACCACGGTGACTGGGCATCGAACGTGGCGATGAAGTTCGCCAAGCGCGTGGGCACGAACCCGCGCGAGCTCGCCACCGAGGTCGCCGCCGAGCTGGCCGAGGTCGACGGGGTCGCCGACGTCGACGTCGCGGGCCCCGGATTCATCAACATCCGTCTCGATGCGGCCGCCGCGGGTCTGCTCGCGCGGTCCATCGTCGAGCAGGGCGAGGCGTACGGTCGCGGCGACTACTACCGCGGCGTCACGATCGACCTCGAGTTCGTCTCGGCCAACCCCACCGGCCCGATCCACCTCGGCGGCGTGCGCTGGGCCGCGGTGGGCGACAGTCTGGCCCGCGTCTTCCAGGCCCAAGGCGCGCTCGTCACCCGCGAGTACTACTTCAACGACCACGGCGGGCAGATCGACCGCTTCGCGCGCAGCCTCCTGGCCAGCTCGCTCGGCGAGCCCACCCCGGACGACGGCTACGGCGGGCAGTACATCGCCGAGATCGCCGCGCGTGTCGAGGCGACCTTCGACGGCGACGTGCGCGACCTGCCCCGTGACGAGGCGCAAGAGCTGTTCCGGTCGGTCGGCGTCGACTTCATGTTCGCCGACATCAAGGCGTCGTTGCACGACTTCGGCGTCGACTTCGACGTCTACTTCCACGAGAACTCGTTGCACGAGTCGAAGGCCGTCGAGCGCGCCGTCGCCCGCCTGCGCGAACTCGGCCACGTCTACGAGTCCGAGGGTGCGACCTGGCTGCGCACCACCGAGTTCGGCGACGACCGCGATCGCGTCATCGTCAAGAGCGACGGCGAGGCCGCCTACATCGCCGGTGACCTGGCCTACTACCTCGACAAGCGCGAGCGCGGCTTCGAGCGCAACCTGATCATGCTCGGCGCCGACCACCACGGCTACGTCGGCCGCATGATGGCGATGTGCGCGGCGTTCGGCGACGAGCCCGGCGTCAACCTCGAGATCCTCATCGGCCAGATGGTCAACCTGCTGCGCGACGGCGAACCGATGCGCATGTCCAAGCGTGCGGGCACCGTCGTCACGATGGAGGACCTCGTCGACGCCGTCGGCGTCGACGCCGGCCGGTACTCGCTGGTCCGCAGCCCGGTGAACAGCTCGATCGACATCGACCTCGACCTGCTCACCAAGCGCAGCAACGACAACCCGGTCTTCTACGTCCAGTACGCCCACGCCCGCACCCGCGCGGTGGCCCGCAACGCCGAGGCCGCCGGGGTGACGCGTGACGCGTTCGACGCGTCGCTCCTCACGCACGAGACCGAGAGCGCCCTGCTCGGAGCCCTGTCCGAGCTGCCCCGCGTCGTCGTCCAGGCCGCCGAGCTGCGCGAGCCGCACCGCGTGGCCCGCTACGTCGAAGAGCTCGCCGGCACCTACCACCGCTGGTACGACAACTGCCGCGTCACGCCGCTCGGCGACGACGAGGTCACCGACCTGCACCGCACCCGCCTCTGGCTCAACGACGCGGCGGGCCAGGTCATCCGCAACGGGCTCGGCCTGCTGGGCGTCTCGGCACCCGATCGCATGTGACCTCCCACGCCGCGCCTCCTCGGTCTCGACCGCAGGAGGCGCGGCGTGAGCGATCCTCGCCGCCCGGCTGACAAGATGGCCCGATGAGCGACATCGAGTCCGACTTCTTCGAGGCCAAGCCCGTCGCCCGCCGCCGGGGCCGAGGCGTCGGCATCTTCCTCTTCGTGCTGGTGGGTCTCGTCGTGGTCCTCGGCATCCTCGCCGTGGTCGCCGACCTCGTCGTCCGGACCGTCGCCGAGGACCAGGCCGAGAAGCAGATCTCGCAGCAGCTCGGCGACGCCGCCGGCCCCGTCGACGTCCAGATCGGCGGTTTCTCGATGCTCTGGCAGCTCGTGCAGGGCAGCATCGACCAGGCCACCATCTCGTCCGCCGGATCGTCGGGCGGGCTCTCGTTCGACTTCGACGTCCGGGACGTCCCGACCGACCTGAGCGGTTCGACCGGCGCGATCACCGGCACGGTCACCGCCGACGCGGCGACCGTCAACGGTCTGGCGGCCGTGCAAGAGAGCGGAGGAGCGATCTCGTTCGGCGACGGACAGGTCACCTACGCCCGCGACTTCACGATCCCGCTGGTGAACACGGTGGTCCCCGTGGACGTCGTCGCCACGCCCTCGATCACGAGCGAAGGTCGAGTCATCTCGCTCACGCCGACGACGGCGTCGCTCCGGGACACGTCGGTGTCGCTCGACCTCGCACCCTTCATCGGCGGCTACGCCTTCGACGTGTGTGCGGCGCAGTACCTGCCCCAGGGCACCACCCTCACCGGCGTCGACGTCACGTCGACGGCGGCGACCCTCGACGTGACCTCACCGGGCCTGCCGATCTCGTCGAGCGGCATCGGCACCAAGGGCTCCTGCTCCTGACCTCGCCTGCGCCGTCGAGGACGTCCCGACCGTGGCCGTCACGGTCGCCGGCGGTCGGTAGGCTCTGATGTCGTTCCCCGTCCTTCGAACCCCCGAGGTCCGCGTGTCCCCGAACCCCCTGGCCCCTGCCTGGCTCGTCGAGCCGACCGACGCCGACGCCCTCGATCCGGCGGTCTGGTCGGCGACGGCCCAGCGGTCGTCCGACGGTGAACTCGTGCTCGGCGGCGTCACCGCCTCCGACCTCGTGGCGTCGTTCGGCACGCCGCTGTACGTCCTCGACGAGGACGACGCCCGCACCCGGGCCGTCGAGGCCGTCCGCTCGTTCGAGCGCGAGGCGGCTCGCATCGGCACGACGGCGACGGTCTACTACGCCGCCAAGGCGTTCCTCTCGGCCGAGGTGGCCCGCTGGGTGGCCGAGGCGGGCATGGCCGTCGACATCTGCACCGGCGGCGAGTTCGCCGTCGCCCGGGCCGCGGGCGTCGACCCGGCCCGCATGGGGTTCCACGGCAACAACAAGTCGCTCGCCGAGATCGACCGCACCGTCGAGGCCGGCATCGGCACCGTGGTGCTCGACAACGCCGCCGAGGTCGGCCGGGTCGCCGCGGCGGCCGAACGGCACGGGCGCGTCCAGCGCGTGCGCCTCCGGGTCAACTCGGGCGTCCACGCCTCCACCCACGAGTACCTCGCCACCGCCCGCGAAGACCAGAAGTTCGGCGTCCCGCTCTCCGAGACCGCCGACATCGTCGGCTCGATCCGCCGGCAGCCCTCGCTCGAGTTCGTCGGGCTGCACTCGCACATCGGCTCGCAGATCTTCGGTTCGGACGGCTTCGCCGAGGCCGCCCGTCGCCTGCTCGCCGTGCACGCCGACCTGCTCGCGACCGGCCCGGTCCCCGAGCTCAACCTCGGCGGCGGTTTCGGCATCGCCTACACGAGCGCCGACGACGCCCGCCCGCTCGACGACCTCGCCGTCGCCCTGGTCGACATCGTGCAGGCCGAGTGCCTCCGCCTCGGCGTCGACGTGCCGCTCCTCGCGGTCGAGCCCGGGCGCGTCATCGTCGGGCCCGCCGGCACCACGCTGTACGAGGTCGGCACCATCAAGGACGTCACGGTCTCCTCCGACGAGGGCACCGCGGTGCGACGGTACGTCAGCGTCGACGGGGGCATGAGCGACAACGCGCGGACGGCCCTCTACGCGGCCGACTACTCCGTGCGCATCGCGAACCGCACCTCCTCGGCTCCGCCCGCGCTCGTGCGCGTGGCCGGGAAGCACTGCGAGAGCGGCGACCTCGTCGTGCTCGCGGACTACCTGCCCGGCGACGTCGCCCCGGGCGACCTGCTCGCCGTGCCCGCCACCGGCGCCTACTGCCACAGCCTCGCGAGCAACTACAACCACGTCGGGCGTCCCCCCGTCGTGGCCGTCCGTGACGGTCGGGCCCGCGTGATCGTGCGGGGCGAGAGCGAAGCCGACCTGCTGGCCCGCGACGCCGGCCTCGACTGACCGACCCGCGCCTCCTGACCTCGTGCGAGCACCGCACCCCGACGACGAAGCACCCGAGAACGGACTGACATGATCGAATACCGCAACGTGAGGGTCGCCCTGCTGGGCGCCGGCTCGGTGGGGTCGCAGGTGGCGCGGCTGCTGCTCGAGCAGGGCGACGACTTCGCCGGACGCGCGGGGGCCGGGCTCGAGCTCGTCGGCATCGGCGTGCGCGACGTCGACGCGCCGCGCGACGTCGACCTGCCGCGCGAGCTGTTCACGACCGACGTCGAGTCGCTCATCGTCGGTGCCGACATCGTCGTCGAGCTGATCGGCGGACTCGAGCCGGCCCGCAGCTACGTGCTGCAGGCGCTCAACTCGGGGGCCGACGTCATCACGGGCAACAAGGCCCTGCTCGCGAGCCACGGCACCGAACTCTTCGACGCCGCCGAGCAGGTCGGCGCGCAGGTCTACTACGAGGCCGCCGTGGCCGGGGCCATCCCGATCATCCGCCCGTTGCGCGACAGCCTCGCCGGCGACCGCGTCCAGCGCATCATGGGCATCGTCAACGGCACGACCAACTTCATCCTCGACCGCATGGACACCGACGGCTCGAGCCTCGAGGACGCCCTGGCGACGGCCACGGCCCTGGGGTACGCCGAGGCCGACCCCACGGCCGACATCGAGGGCTACGACGCGGCGCAGAAGGCCGCCATCCTGGCCAGCCTCGCCTTCCACACGGCCGTTCCCCTCGCCGCCGTGCACCGCGAGGGCATCACCTCGGTCACGCACGACCAGGTGGTCGCCGCGCGCAAGGCCGGGTACGTCGTGAAGATCCTCGCCATCTGCGAACGCCTGGTCGACGACGAGGGAGTCGAGGGCGTCAGCGCCCGCGTGTACCCGGCGCTCGTGCCGCTGAGCCACCCGCTCGCGGCCGTGCACGGAGCCAAGAACGCCGTCTTCGTCGAGGCGGAATCGGCCGGCGACCTCATGTTCTACGGCGCCGGCGCCGGGGGGGTCGAGACGGCGTCCGCCGTGCTGGGCGACCTCGTCTCGGCCGCTCGACGGCACGTCATCGGAGGCCCCGGCGTCGCCGAGTCCACCCACGCGAACCTGCCCGTCCTGCCGATCGGCCGCGTGTCGACCCGGTACCAGATCACGCTCGACGTGGCGGACCAGCCGGGCGTGCTCGCCGAGGTCGCCGGGGTGCTCAGCGACCACGGCGTGAGCGTCCACAGCGTCGAGCAGACGTCGGGTGCGACGCCGGGCGTCACGGTCGAGGGTGACGCGGTGGCCACCGCTACGCTGATCATCGGCACCCACCGGGCGCGCGAGTCCGACCTCGCCGCGACGGTGACCGCCCTGAAGAACGCCACGGTCGTGAACTCCGTCACGAGCGTGCTGAGAGTCGAAGGAGCCTGATGGCCCACCAGTGGCAGGGTGTCCTGCGCGAATACGCCGACCGTCTCGACGTCACCGACGCCACCCCGATCGTCACGCTGGGCGAGGGCGGCACGCCGCTCATCCCGGCTCCGGCGCTGTCGAACCGCACGGGCGCCAAGGTCTACGTCAAGTACGAGGGCATGAACCCGACCGGTTCCTTCAAGGACCGTGGCATGACGATGGCGATCTCGAAGGCCGTCGAGCACGGTGCCAAGGCCGTCATCTGTGCGTCGACCGGCAACACGTCGGCCTCGGCTGCGGCCTACGCCGCCCACGCCGGCATCACCGCCGCCGTGCTCGTGCCCGAGGGCAAGATCGCCATGGGCAAGCTGAGCCAGGCCGTCGCACACGACGGTCAGCTGCTGCAGATCCAGGGCAACTTCGACGACTGCCTCGACATCGCGCGCGACCTCGCCGCCAACTACCCGGTGCACCTCGTCAACTCGGTCAACAACGACCGCATCGAGGGCCAGAAGACCGGTGCCTTCGAGGTCGTCGACGTGCTCGGCGACGCCCCCGACTTCCACTTCATCCCGGTCGGCAACGCCGGCAACTACACCGCCTACACGCGTGGCTACCGCGAGGACCTCGAGATCGGTCGCGCCACCAAGCTGCCTCGCATGTTCGGCTTCCAGGCCGCCGGCTCGGCGCCGATCGTCGCGGGCGAGGTCGTCAAGGCCCCCGAGACCATCGCCAGCGCGATCCGCATCGGCAACCCCGCCTCGTGGCAGCTCGCCCTCGAGGCGCGCGACCTGACCGACGGCTGGTTCGGCGCCATCACCGACGAGGCCATCCTCGCCGCGCAGAAGATCCTCTCGGCCGAGGTCGGCGTGTTCGTCGAGCCCGCGTCGGCCATCAGCGTGGCGGGTCTGCTCGAGCGCGCGGACGCCGGGGTCATCCCCGCCGGTGCCACCGTGGTGCTCACCGTCACCGGCCACGGCCTGAAGGACCCCCAGTGGGCCCTGCGTCGCCCCGACGGCAGCGACGTGCAGCCGACCGTGGTCGCGAGCGACACGGCCCGGGTGGCCGAAGTGCTCGGTCTCGCACCGGCCTCTGCATGACCTCCGGGGTCGTCGGGCGTTCGGTGCTGGTCAAGGTCCCCGCGACCTCGGCCAACCTCGGCCCCGGCTTCGACACGCTGGGCCTCGCGCTCTCGCTCTACGACGAGCTCGAGGTCACGGCGACCGACGAGCCCGGCGTCTCGGTCGAGGTCACGGGCGTCGGGGCCGGTCAGGTGCCCACCGACGGGTCGAACCTCGTCGTGCAGGCCGTCGCGGCGGCCTTCGCGTCGGTCGACGTCCCCTTGCCCGGCCTGCGCCTCCGGGCTCGCAACGCCATCCCGCACGGCCGGGGACTCGGGTCCTCCGCGGCCGCGATCGTCTCGGGCATCATGGCCGCGAAGGGGCTCCTCGAGGGCACGGTCGAGCTCGACTCGGCGGCGTTGCTCGCCCTGGCGACCGACATGGAGGGGCACCCCGACAACGTGGCGCCGGCGCTGTTCGGCGGCCTCACGATCGCCTGGATGAACTCGCACGGCCCGTCGCACAAGCGCCTGCTCGTGCACCGCGGGGTCTCGCCCGTGGTGTTCGTCCCCGAGTCGACCCTCTCGACCAAACTCGCCCGCAGCCTGCAGCCCGCCTCCGTGCCGCACGAGGACGCCACGTTCAACGTGTCGCGGTCGGCGCTGCTGGTGGCGGCGCTCGTGCAGAGTCCCGAGTTGCTGCTCGCTGCCACCGAGGACCGCCTGCACCAGAGCTACCGCGCCAGCGCCATGCCCGAGACCGACGCCCTCATCCGCATGCTCCGCGACGCCGGGCTCGCGGCCGTCGTCTCCGGGGCCGGTCCCTCGCTCCTGGTGCTCGGCAGCGACCCGGCCCAGCGCCTGTTCGCCGCCGAGCTGGTGCGCGAACACGCCGTCTCGGCGTGGCGTCCGTTGATGCTGGCCGTCGATCTCAAAGGTGCTACAGTGGTGCCGCACCCGGTAGAAAACTCAGATTTCCTGGGCATCTAGCTTCGTCCCCGCCGTTCTTCGTGGGGGCTACCGCGTGGGGTCACAAGTCTTCGAGTCCCCGGGTCGCACATCCCGTAGTGCACATCTAGCAGTGTTCGTCTGCCGATCTGGTCGGCGCGCACCGCACCTCCCAGGCCTCCTGCTCATCCCGGGCAGCTGCTCGTTCAGGGCAGAGCCGGCACAGGGTCAGCCCCTCGGGGCGAACCCGATCAGTGCAGGTCCGAGGCCACGAGGTGTGACCAGCTCTGCCCCGCCGATCAACGCGGGGGAGCGAAAGGAACCCATCACTCGTGACTGACGTCCAGAACGGCGCCGCTGCGCCGTCCACGCCCGAACTCACCGCCATGCGCCTGCCCCAGCTGCAGGCCCTCGCCTCGTCGCTGGGCATCAGCGGCATCTCGAAGCTGCGCAAGGGCGACCTCGTGGCCGCCATCGCGGCGAAGCAGGGCGAGGGGGCCGCGGTCGAGGTCGCCCCCCAGCCGACGCTCGACGGTGTCGTCGACGCCGGCGTCCAGGCCTCGGTCGAGACCGCCGTGGCCGAAGGCACCGAGGCCGCCGTGGTCGAGGCGGCCACCGAACCTGCCGAGGTACCGACCCGCGCCCGCCGCGGCTCGCGTCGTGCCACGTCCGCCGCCGGGGCTCCCGAGTCCCGTGCCGCCGGCGAGCACGTGAACGCCGGCGACACCGGTGTCGCCCCTCTGGTCGAGGTGCCCGCCACTGAAGCCGCCACCGTCGGCGCCCCCGCCGCCGAGCAGGGTTCGACCGAACAGGGTTCGGCCGAGCAGGCCCCGGCCGAGCCGGTCGCCGCCTCCGAGCGTCCGTCGCGCCGTCGTGGCTCGCGCCGCGCCTCCGACGCGTCCGTCGCCGCCGACGCCGCGCAGCCCGGCGCCTCGGTCGAGACCCCGGCCGCCGACGAGTCGAGCTCCACCGAGACGGCCCCGTCCGCCTCCGCCGACGAGGTCGGCTCCGACCCCCAGGTCCAGACCGACCAGGCCCAGACGGACCAGCAGGGCGGAGACCAGCAGAACGGTGGCCAGCAGGGTGGTGGCCGTCGGAGCCGCAACCGCAACCGTGGCAAGGGCGGTCAGCAGCAGGCCCAGGCCGACCAGAACGGTGGCCAGCAGAACGGTGCCCAGAAGGCCGACGCTCCGCAGAACGGCCAGCAGCGCGGCGGCCAGCAGCAGAACGGCCAGCAGCAGAACGGCCAACAGCGCGGCGACGAGCAGCGCGCCGAGCAGCAGGCCCAGCGTGAGGCCGGCGAGAAGAACGACGCCGCCCGCGGTGAGCAGTCCGGCAACGGCCCCCAGTCCGGCGGTCAGAACGACGAGGGCGGCCGACAGGGCCGTGGCCGTCAGCGTGACCGCAAGCGTGGCCGTGGTGGCCAGAACGACGACGTCGAACCCGAGATCGGCGAGGACGACGTCCTCATTCCCGTCGCGGGCATCCTCGACGTCCTCGAGAACTACGCCTTCGTGCGCACCACGGGCTACCTGCCCGGTGCGAGCGACGTCTACGTCTCGCTCGGCCAGGTCAAGAAGTACCACCTGCGCAAGGGCGACGCGGTCGTCGGTGCCATCCGTCAGCCCCGCGAGGGCGACCAGGGCCAGGGGCGCCAGAAGTACAACGCGATCGTGCGGATCGACTCGATCAACGGCCAGCCCGTCGACGAGGCGGCCAAGCGCGTCGAGTTCAGCAAGCTGACCCCGCTCTACCCGCAGGAGCGCCTCCGACTCGAGACCGAGCCCCAGAAGCTCTCGACCCGCATCATCGACCTCGTGTCGCCGATCGGCAAGGGGCAGCGCGGCCTCATCGTGTCGCCGCCCAAGGCGGGCAAGACCCTCGTGCTGCAGTCGATCGCCAACGCCATCGCGATCAACAACCCCGAGGTGCACCTCATGGTCGTGCTCGTCGACGAGCGCCCCGAAGAGGTCACCGACATGCAGCGCACGGTCAAGGGCGAGGTCATCGCCTCGACCTTCGACCGCCCCGCCGAAGACCACACGACGGTCGCCGAGCTGGCCATCGAGCGCGCCAAGCGCCTCGTCGAGCTGGGCCACGACGTCGTCGTGCTGCTCGACTCGATCACGCGTCTCGGCCGTGCGTACAACCTGGCCGCACCCGCGTCGGGCCGCATCCTCTCGGGTGGCGTCGACTCGTCGGCCCTCTACCCGCCGAAGCGCTTCTTCGGTGCGGCGCGCAACATCGAGAACGGTGGCTCGCTGACCATCCTCGCGACCGCTCTCGTCGAGACCGGTTCGAAGATGGACGAGGTCATCTTCGAGGAGTTCAAGGGCACCGGCAACATGGAGCTCCGCCTGTCGCGCCACCTGGCCGACAAGCGCATCTTCCCCGCCGTGGACGTCAACGCCTCGGGCACGCGTCGTGAAGAGATGCTGCTCAGCCCCGACGAGGTCAAGATCACCTGGCGCCTGCGCCGGGCCCTGGCCGGACTCGACCAGCAGCAGGCCCTCGAGATCGTCCTGCGCAACCTGCGCGAGACGCAGTCGAACGTCGAGTTCCTCGTCCAGGTCCAGAAGTCGGTCCCCGCCTCGAACGGACACGACTCCGGCCACAAGGAGCACTGAGCGTGTTCGAGTCGGTGGCCGTGCTGCTGGCCGAGCACGACGACCTGCAGACGCAGCTCAGCGACCCTGCCGTCCACGCCGACGCCGCACGCGCCAAGAAGATCAACCGCCGCTACGCCGAGCTCAGCCGCATCGTGGCTGCCCACTCGGCGTGGCAGCAGGCGGGTGAGGACCTCGAGGCCGCCCGTGAACTCGCGAAAGAGGACGAGGCGTTCGCCGACGAGGTCCCCGGCCTCGAGCAGGCGCTCGACGAGTCCCAGGAACGCCTGCGGCGCCTCCTGATCCCGCGCGACCCGGACGACGGGCGCGACGTGATCATGGAGATCAAGGGCGGCGAGGGCGGGGCCGAGAGCGCCCTGTTCGCGGCCGACCTGCTGCGCATGTACCTGCACTACGCCGAGTCGAAGGGCTGGAAGTCCGAGATGATCGCGAGCGACGACTCCGACCTCGGCGGCTACAAGAACGTGCAGGTGGCGCTCAAGTCGAACGCGTCCGACCCCTCGCAGGGCGTCTGGGCCCACCTCAAGTACGAGGGCGGTGTGCACCGCGTCCAGCGGGTGCCGGCGACCGAGTCGCAGGGGCGCATCCACACCTCGACCACGGGCGTGCTCGTGTTCCCCGAGGTCGACGAGCCCGAAGAGGTCGACATCAACCAGAACGACCTCAAGATCGACGTCTACCGGTCGAGCGGCCCCGGCGGCCAGTCCGTCAACACGACCGACTCCGCCGTCCGCATCACCCACCTGCCCACGGGCATCGTGGTCGCGATGCAGAACGAGAAGAGCCAGCTGCAGAACCGCGAGGCCGGCATGCGCGTCCTGCGGGCCCGCATCCTGGCCCGTCAGCAAGAAGAGCAGGCGGCCATCGCGTCGGACGCCCGCAAGAGCCAGATCCGGGGCATGGACCGGTCGGAGCGCATCCGCACCTACAACTTCCCCGAGAACCGCATCGCCGACCACCGCACCGGCTACAAGGCGTACAACCTCGACGCGGTCATGGACGGTGCGCTCGGCCCGGTGGTCGACTCGTGCATCCAGGCCGACGAAGAGGCGCGTCTCGCCGAGATCGGCGACACCGCGTCGTGAGCGACGCGATCGCCACGGCCTTCGAGGGCGTGACGACGGTCGACGCCGGCCTCCGGGTCGCGTCGGCCGTCCTCGCCGACGCCGGGGTGCCGTCGCCCGACGTCGACGCCGAACTCCTGCTCGCCCACGTCACGGGCCTGGCCAGGGGAGTCGTCCGGGCGAGGGCCGTCACCGCGTCGCCCTTGACGACGGACGAGCAGGAGGCGCTGGTCGCCGCGATCACGCGCCGTGCCTCCCGCGAGCCCCTGCAGCACATCACGGGGTGGGCGTCCTTCCGGCACCTCGAGCTGCACGTGGGGCCCGGCGTCTTCGTCCCCCGGCCCGAGACCGAAGGCGTCGCCCAGCTCGCGATCGACGCTCTCCGTGCCGTTCCGGACGCGTCGCCCGTCGCCGTCGATCTCGGAACCGGCAGCGGAGCCCTCGCGTTGGCGATGGCTTCCGAGGTGCCGACGGCCACCGTCGTCGCCGTCGAGCTCTCTCCCGAGGCGGCGGTGTGGACGCGTCGCAACATCGCCGCGGTGGGCGTCGACAACGTGCGACTCGTCGAGGGCGACCTCGCCGACGCCGTGCCCGAACTCGATGCCACGGTCTCGGTCGTGGTGTCGAACCCGCCGTACGTGCCCGTCGGCATGGTCCCGCGCGACCCCGAGGTGCGCCTCCACGATCCTGCCCTCGCCCTGTACGGCGGCGAGGACGGTCTCGACCTCGTCCGGGCTCTGTCCCTCACCGCCCGACGGCTGCTACGCCCCGGGGGAGCGCTCGTCATCGAGCACGGCGAGCTCCAAGGAGGCGCGATCCGCGACCTCCTGACGGCCGACGGATGGCGCTCCCCGGCCACGCACCCCGACCTCACCGGTCGCGACCGGGCCACGACGGCGGTGCGCTGACCGGGTTCTCCCGGTCCGTCGCACTATCATCGTCAGGTCATGGCCACTTTTCACGACTGCTCCGTCGACTCCGAACTGCTCGCCGGCATGCGCATGGCGCGCGGTGCCGTCGGGCGAGGCGAGCTCGTCGTCCTGCCGACCGACACCGTGTACGGCGTCGCGGCCGACGCCTTCGATCCGACCGCCGTGCAGCGCCTGCTCGACGCCAAGGGCCGAGGCCGTCAGTCACCGCCTCCGGTGTTGATCAAGGGGCAAGAGACCCTCGCCGCGCTCACCGACCGCGTGCCCGAGGTCGTCCGTCCGCTGCTCGACGAGTTCTGGCCCGGCCCGCTCACGGTCATCTTCCGTGCGCAGGCGTCGCTCAGCTGGGATCTCGGCGAGACGCGCGGCACCGTCGCCCTGCGCGTGCCGAGCCACCGCATCGCCCTCGAGTTGCTCGAAGAGACCGGCCCCCTCGCGGTGTCGAGTGCGAACCTCACCGGCCGCCCCGCGGCCGAGTCGGCGGGCGACGCGCGCCGCATGCTCGGCGACTCGGTGTCGGTCTACCTCGACGACGGCGCCGCGGGCACGACGTACGAACACCGGCCCGGCGCCAACACGGGGTCGACGATCGTCGACGCCACGGGCGGTGCCGACGGGGTGCTGCGCATCGTGCGCCACGGCGTCCTGTCCGACGCCGACATCATCCGCGTCGTCGGGGTCGACGCCCTCGCGTGAGGTACTACCTCCTCGCGCTGGCGATCTCGGCGGCGGTCAGCTTCGTGCTGTCCGTCGTGGTGTGGCGGGTGGGCCTCAAGTACCGCCTCTATCCCAAGATCCGCGAGCGTGACGTCCACCAGACGCCGACGCCACGACTCGGGGGCATCGCGATGTGGGCCGGCATCGTCGTCGCGCTCCTCGCGGCGTGGTTCGTCTTCCCGCTGATCTCGGGAGTCGACTACTTCCGTCTCGTCTTCGCCGACGCAGGGCCCCCGTTGGCCATCATCGGCGCCGCCACCATCATCGTCGTCATCGGAGTCGTCGACGACCTGTACGACCTCGACTGGATGACCAAGCTGGCGGGTCAGATCATCGCCGCCGGCGTGCTCGCCTGGCAGGGCGTGCAACTCGTCTCGCTGCCCATCGGGGGCAGCCTGGCCATCGGCTCGCCGTACATGTCCCTCGTGCTCACGGTCCTGACGATCGTCCTCGTGATGAACGCCGTGAACTTCATCGACGGTCTCGACGGCCTCGTCGCCGGGGTCGCCATCATCGCCAACGGCGTCTTCTTCGTCTACAGCTTCGTCATCTCGATCACCATCGGCCAGACGGAGTACTTCAACCTCGCGGCCCTGCTCTCGGCCGTGCTGATCGGGGCCTGTCTCGGCTTCCTGCCGCTGAACTGGCACCCGGCCAAGCTCTTCATGGGCGACGCGGGTGCGCTGCTCACCGGCCTCGTCATGGCGACGAGCGCGATCTCGGTCACCGGGCAGATCGACCCGGCCGGGATCTCCCGGACGGCCCTGCTGCCGGCCTTCATCCCGATCATCCTGCCCTTCGCGATCCTCGTCGTGCCGTTGCTCGACTTCGGCCTGGCCGTCCTCCGGCGACTGAGCGCCGGCAAGTCCCCGTTCACGGCCGATCGCAAGCACCTGCACCACCGCCTGCTCGACATGGGTCACTCCCACTTCCAAGCCGTCCTGATCTTCTACGCCTGGACCATCGTGGCGGCCGTCGGGGGATTGATGTTCCTCTTCGTGAAACCGACCTACCTGGTCGCCGTGTTCCTCGGTGTCGGCCTGGTCGCCTGCACGGCTGCCACGTTGTCTCCGCTCAGCCGGCGCAAGAAGGTCGAGATCGCGGTCCAGACGACCCGCACGGGTGACCTGTCGACGACGGAGTCGGACCGGTTCGACCCGCTCGACGCCGCCGCGGACGTCCTCGACCCGCACGACACCGACACCGCGGCCAAGGCCGTCGTGCCCGAACTGACGAACCCGAAGGACCCCGCATGAACGCCAGCTCGATCTTCACCCAGATCCTGAAGTACACGGGCGTGCTCGCCCTCGTCATCGCCGTCGTCGGAGGGGGGCTCGGTTACTTCTTCGCCGGCACCGACGGCCTGTGGAGCGCCCTCGTCGGGGTGGGGCTCGCGATCCTCTTCGCCGCGATCACGGCCGCGAGCATGCTGGTGGCGATCCGTTTCACGCTCGGGGCGTTCTTCGGAATCGTGATGGGTGCCTGGTTGCTCAAGCTGGTCATCTTCATCGTGTTGCTGGTCGCGTTGCGCGACCAGCCGTTCGTGAACGACGTGGTGCTCTTCCTGGCCCTCGTCGTCTCGATCATCGGCACGCTGGCCGTCGACGCCCTCGTGGTCGTCCGGGGGCGCCTGTCGTACGTGAGCGACGCCACGCTGCCCCCCGCTCCGCAGGACTGACGACCATGCGTGCACACGGTGAAAATACCTCGTCCGATTCGTGGAAGCTCCCATTACCTTGATAGGGTTGACGACGTTCCCCGGCCGCGTCTCCAGCGTGCACGGATGACAAACCCCACCAATCGTCGCGACACTTCAGGGTGCTCGCCCCGACACAGGAGATAGCGCTGATAGCGAACGCTGTGAACCTGCTCTCCGCTGCCGAAGCCGGCCACGGGGACGGGGGATTCCACGCCCCGACTCTTGACGAGTTCTTCCCTCCCGCCATCTTCTTCGAGGGCACCCCCTTCGAGCTGAACCGCATCATGCTGGTCCGCCTCTTCGCGATCGCCGTCATGTTGCTGCTGTTCTGGCTGGCCCTGCGCAAGGGGCGGCTCATCCCGTCCCGCGGGCAGAGCATCGCAGAGCTGGGCCTCGACTTCGTCCGCATCCAGATCGTCGAGGAGATCCTCGGCGAGAAGCTCGGACGCAAATACCTGCCGTTGCTGGCCGCCATGTTCTTCGGCATCTTCGCCATGAACATCACGGGCATCATCCCCGGCCTCAACATCGCGGGCACGTCGGTCATCGCCATGCCCCTGCTGTTGGCGGTCGTGGCGTACATCATGTTCATCTACGCGGGTTTCCGTGAGGCCGGCGGCGCGACGTTCCTGCGCAACGCCCTCTTCCCGCCCGGTGTGCCGTGGGTCATGTACATCCTCTTGACGCCCATCGAGTTCATCAACATCTTCATCGTGCGGCCGATCTCCCTGGCCCTCCGACTCCTGTTGAACATGATGGTCGGCCACCTCTTGCTGGTGCTGTGCTTCGCGGCTACGCACTTCTTCTTCTTCAGCATGAGCGGGGGCTTCATGGCCTTCGGTGCTCTCACCCTCATCGGTGGCTTCGTGATGACCATCGTCGAGATGGCCGTCGCCGTGCTGCAGGCCTACGTCTTCACGCTCCTCGCCTCGGTCTACATCCAACAGGCCGCGGCGAAAGAACACTAAATACAGACGAAGCACGTCATCCGACGTGCATCGCCCAACCGGAAGGAAACACAAGTGGACACCACCACGATCCTCGCTGAGATCAACGGCAACATCGCGACCGTCGGCTACGGCCTCGCTGCGATCGGCCCCGGCATCGGCATCGGCATCGTCGCGGGCAAGACCGTCGAGGCCATGGCCCGCCAGCCCGAGCTGGCCGGCCGCCTGCAGGTCACGATGTTCCTCGGCATCGCGTTCACCGAGCTGCTGGGCTTCATCGGCCTCGCCGCCGGCTTCATCTTCTCCTGATCAGTTAGGACGACACACCGATGATCGAGACGATCCTCGCGGCCGAGGGTGGTGCGCCCGAAGGCGCCGCCATCTTCTTCCCCGCTGGTTACGACATCCTCTGGTCCTTGGTCGTCTTCGTGGTCATCGCCGCGTTCTTCGGGCTCTTCGCGATCCCCAAGTTCCGCAGGATCCTCGACGAGCGTGCCGAGCGCATCGAAGGCGGCATCAAGCACGCCGAGGCCGCACAGGCCGAGGCTGCCAAGGCCCTCGACGAATACAAGAAGCAGCTGGCCGACGCTCGTGCCGAGGCCGCTCGCATCCGTGAGGCTGCGCGCGCCGAGGGCAACGAGATCATCGCCGAGCTCAAGCAGCAGGCGCAGGCCGATGCCGACCGCATCACCGCCTCCGCCCACGCGCAGATCGAGGCCGAGCGGCAGGCCGCCGTGGCGTCGCTCCGGTCCGAAGTCGGATCGCTGGCCATCGACCTCGCCTCCGGCGTCATCGGTGAGTCGCTGAGCGACGATGCCAAGGCCTCGGCCGTGGTCGACCGCTTCCTGGCCGAGCTCGAGGCGGACGAGAACGCTAAGGCGGGCCACTGACGATGGGTTCCATGTCCCGAGAAGCACTCGGTTCGGCGCGGTCGGTCTTGTCCGACCTCGGCGGGTCGGTCGACCTGACGACCGGCGAGCAATTGCTCGACGCCGGTCGGGTCATCGGCGGCTCCGTTCAGCTGCAGTCGTATCTCGCCGACCCCGCTGTCGACGTGGCGACGAAGAAGCAGTTGCTCGACCGGCTCTTCGGGTCGTTCTCCGAGTCGACGCGAGCCGTGCTCGTGTCGGTCGTCGGCAGCCGCTGGTCCTCGTCCGACGACCTGCTCGCCGGCATCGAAGAGGTCGCCTTCCGGGCGATCGCGACGACCACCCCGGCCGACAGCAGCATCGAGAACGAGCTGTTCGCGTTTGACGCGGCCGTCCGCACCGATGCGCAGCTCGAATTGGCCATCGGCTCCAAGCTGGGTGATCCCGCCTCCAAGGCGGACCTCGTCGAGCGTCTGCTGGGAGGCAAGGCCAGTCGTCAGACGGTCATTATCGTCATGCACCTGGTGCAGCAGCCTCGTGGGCGCCGGATCGGTGAGCTCCTGCGTCACGCGGCCGACATCGTCGCCGACCAGTCCGACCAGCTCGTCGCCACCGTCACGAGCGCCGTCCGCCTCGACGACGCCCACGTCACTCGACTGCAGCACGGCTTGGCCAAGCAGTTCGGGCGTAGCCTGCGCATCAACCAGGTCATCGATCCCGCCGTCGTCGGCGGTCTCCGGGTCCAGGTGGGCGACGAGGTCATCGACGGCACCGTCGCGACCAAGCTCAGCCTGCTCCGCCTGCAGCTCGCCGGCTAGTCACGCTCTCACACACAGACTCGAGGCCTCCCGAAGCCTCGCTACGAATAGGAATCACAATGGCAGACATCAAGATCAGCCCGGATGAGATTCGCGACGCGCTGAAGGACTTCGTCTCGTCGTACGACCCGTCGAAGGCCTCGACCACCGAGGTCGGCCACGTCACGGACGCAGCCGACGGCATCGCGCACGTCGAGGGTCTCCCCGGCGTCATGGCCAACGAGCTCATCCGCTTCGCGGACGGCACGCAGGGTCTGGCCCAGAACCTCGACGAGGACGAGATCGGCGCGATCGTGCTCGGTGAGTTCTCCGGCATCGAAGAGGGCATGGAGGTCACCCGCACGGGTGAGGTCCTGTCCGTCCCCGTCGGTGACGGCTACCTGGGTCGCGTCGTCGACCCGTTGGGTGCTCCCATCGACGGTCTCGGCGACATCGCCACCGAAGGTCGCCGCGCCCTCGAGCTGCAGGCTCCTGGTGTCATGCAGCGCAAGTCGGTCCACGAGCCCATGCAGACCGGCATCAAGGCGATCGACGCCATGATCCCCGTCGGCCGTGGCCAGCGTCAGCTCATCATCGGTGACCGCCAGACCGGCAAGACGGCCATCGCGATCGACACCATCATCAACCAGAAGGCCAACTGGGAGTCCGGCGACGAGAACAAGCAGGTTCGCTGCATCTACGTCGCCATCGGCCAGAAGGGCTCGACGATCGCCTCGGTCAAGGGTGCCCTCGAAGAGGCCGGAGCGATGGAGTACACGACGATCGTGGCGGCTCCCGCCTCGGACCCCGCCGGCTTCAAGTACCTCGCCCCGTACACCGGTTCGGCCATCGGTCAGCACTGGATGTACAGCGGCAAGCACGTCCTCATCATCTTCGACGACCTGTCGAAGCAGGCCGAGGCCTACCGTGCCGTCTCGCTCCTCCTGCGTCGCCCGCCGGGACGTGAGGCGTACCCCGGAGACGTCTTCTACCTGCACTCGCGTCTCCTCGAGCGTTGCGCCAAACTGTCCGACGAGTTGGGTGCCGGCTCCATGACGGGCCTCCCCATCATCGAGACCAAGGCCAACGACGTGTCGGCGTACATCCCGACCAACGTCATCTCGATCACCGACGGCCAGATCTTCCTGCAGTCCGACCTCTTCAACGCCAACCAGCGTCCCGCGGTCGATGTCGGCATCTCGGTGTCCCGCGTCGGCGGTGACGCTCAGGTCAAGTCGATCAAGAAGGTCTCGGGCACGCTGAAGCTCGAACTCGCCCAGTACCGCTCGCTCGAGGCCTTCGCGATGTTCGCGTCCGACCTCGACGCGGCGAGCCGTCGACAGCTTGCACGTGGTGCTCGTCTGACCGAGCTCCTCAAGCAGCCGCAGTACTCGCCGTACCCGGTCGAGGACCAGGTCGTCTCGATCTGGGCCGGCACCAACGGCAAGCTCGACGAGGTCCCCGTGCCCGACATCCTGCGCTTCGAGCGGGAGCTGCTCGACTACATGGGCCGCAACACGTCCGTGCTGTCCGACCTCCGGGAGAAGAACGTCCTGTCCGACGAGATCGTCGCAGCTCTCGAGAGCGGCATCGACTCGTTCAAGCAGGAGTTCCAGACCGGTGAGGGCAAGCCCCTCGCCTCCGTGGGACGCGAAGAGTTCGAGGCCACCGACGCCGACGACGTCAACCAGGAGAAGATCGTCAAGACGAAGCGCTGACGCGCCCGTTCGACGTTCACGACTGACGAGACAACAGGAGAGTAATGGGAGCCCAACTCCGGGTCTACCGGCAGAGGATCCGCTCTGCGCAGACGACCAAGAAGGTCACTCGCGCGATGGAGCTCATCTCGGCCTCGCGCATCCAGAAGGCGCAGGCCCGGATGAAAGCCTCCGGGCCGTACTCGCGAGCCATCACACGCGCGGTGTCGGCCGTGGCGACGTTCTCGGACGTCGACCACGTGCTGACCACCGAGCCCGAGACGGTCGAGCGTGCCGCGATCGTCGTGTTCACGTCCGACCGCGGTCTCAACGGCGCGTTCAGCTCGAACACGTTGAAGGAGAGCGAACAGCTCGCACAGCTGTTGCGGAGCCAGGGCAAAGAAGTCGTCTACTACCTCGTGGGTCGCAAGGCCCAGGGATACTTCGCCTTCCGACGTCGTGACGCCGAGCAGGTGTGGACCGGCAACACCGATCAGCCCGAGTTCGCCACGGCGAAAGAGATCGGCGACGCGGTCGTGTCCAAGTTCCTCACCGAAGCGGCCGAAGGTGGCGTGGACGAGATCCACATCGTCTACAACCGTTTCGTGAACATGGTCAGCCAGGTCCCCGAGGTCGTCCGTCTGCTTCCCCTCGAGGTCGTCGAGGGCATCGAAGAGCCTGGTGAGGACGAGGTCCTGCCGCTGTACGACTTCGAACCCGATCCGACCGAGGTGCTCGACGCTCTGTTGCCGGTGTACATCGAGAGCCGCATCTTCAACGCCATGCTGCAGTCGGCCGCCTCCGAGCACGCCGCCCGTCAGAAGGCCATGAAGGCTGCCAGCGACAACGCCGACACCCTCATCCGCGACTTCACCCGTCTGGCCAACAACGCGCGTCAGGCCGAGATCACGCAGCAGATCTCCGAGATCGTGGGCGGCGCAGACGCCCTCGGGTCGGCCAAGTAGAGCTCTGCACCACAGCATCATCATCCGAAGAGAGAGAAGCCATGACTGACACCGCAACCGCACCGGTCGCGACCGAGTCGGCTCCCGGCGTCGGGCGCATCGCCCGGGTCACGGGCCCCGTCGTCGACATCGAGTTCCCGCACGATGCCATCCCCGGCGTCTACAACGCGCTGACCAC
>Ga0265798_10002957_pt1 | contig 24562 bp, 14 predicted proteins | sample P3T30metagenome_FD_192430 | JGI IMG/M metagenome (GOLD analysis project Ga0265798, IMG submission 192430) | Plant litter microbial communities from East Loma Ridge, Irvine, California - P3 T30 | ecosystem: Environmental > Terrestrial > Plant litter > Unclassified | place: USA: California...
ATGTACTCGACCCTGGTCTCATAGAGAAAGCTCTGAACAACTCGGTTGAGCTGGACATGGACACTTTCTCCAGCCAAGAGGCTCTCGACACCCAGCGCGCATACTACAAGGTAAAGTGCCTCCTTCACCTCTTTTCTCACGCCCTTACTAATTTCTTCTAGGATGAAATGAAGTACTGGGTCAACGCCATCGCCAAGACTGTCATCGAGCGCCACCTTGTTGAACCCCTGCCCGACATTATCTTGTCCCCGCTCGTGGTCACGGAGATGACCGACCAGGAGATCAAGTTCGTGGCCGCCGAGCCCCAGGAAATCACTCAGCAACGCATGTTCCTGGAGTCGAGGAAGGCTATGCTCGAGAAGGGTTTGGACACGTTCCGTGAGGCGATGGGCGGGCTGAAGCGACAGGGTTAGGGACGGTGAAGTCGCTGTTCTTTTGTCGTGGAACAGGGCATGAAAGACTTCTAGCTGACTCTGCACGTTGGTGAAGTCTTTGGTACGTATGTCTCGAGGGTTGTGTGGAATGGGATTGGTGCTAGTTGACCTGGTGTGGAGACGCTCTGATGCAGATTGTTACTACCGCCGTCTTGACTTCTAGTTGGTGCGTTTACGTTCAGCTCTAGGGTCAGATAGACAACTTTCCACTATGTCATAGTGTTCACATACTGACATGTTTTTGGACAATGTGCTGAGCCATTAACCCCTCCAAACCTTCGCCTCTCACAACGATACCCGACGTGCGTTCTCAAGCTTCTCGGCAATTCGACTCGTTCCTTGTTCTTTCCGCATCGCTGCTTGTGACATTCTACAGGCAACGTCAGTGGCGGGTAAGGCACCCAAGGCATTTCGGCTGCCGCCTCACGTGGCCCGTTGTTGCACCTGCATCCAGTCTGCGCCCTTCAATAAGCGGTATATGCATCAGTAGAGTTGGAAGGTTTCATAGACATGTGGTGCAGCGTGTCTATGTGCTATAACGACCTTGATGTTGACACTTGTCGGTCACACCTCTTTTAGTCACGCCGTGTTCAAGAGTTTTGTCTATAATTCTCAACCTCATGCAAACACATACGAAGACAGCACTTGTTGCGATGAGGCGATTGTTCACCGTTTCATTGTTGAGGGTTGACATGCACTCTGCCGTGGCCGTCTCCCCACTGTCATGTCTCGGCCCGCTGCATGGCTTCATGAACCGGCAGAACAGCGCAACAAAAGACACACTTGAATGGCTGGAATTATTACTCGTGGGTTTGCTTGACAGGAGCGAATCGCAGTTTCTTTTTCATCGGAAGTTCATAGCTGCTGCGACGACGATGAAGGAGCCCTGTCTCAGCGTTTGTTCATCCCCCACTTCACATTCAACGACACAACCACAAGACGTCGCAAACATGCCGCCAAGCGATAGCGACAACGAAATACCTTGTCCGCTCACGCTAACTGATCCCGATGGTGTTACCACAGGCAGCTTCGAAGCGCTGCAGTCGGATGAGCAGCGAAAAATCTTGGACTTCGTTGACCATCTGCGCGGTCAAGGTCTGAGTTCAGTTATAGAGCTGCCTCAGATATTCTTGTTTGACTTCCTATTCATTACTTGACTACTTCCAGCTGAAATGCTGAAGGTGCAGTGACCAGAGTTCCGGAAAAAGCAAGCATATTTGAACTTAGACAGCAACTTGCTCGGCACTAATCTAAGGCTCTAAATCACTGAGACCCCTTCCCACGCAACGAAAAACTGTGTAGCCGCTTCGCAACTGGGGTGAGTGATTTTTTTCTGCCTCTCAACTATGATGCCTTGCTGATTCGATACAGATCATCCTACGTCGCCATGCATCCTCTTCCATCTCGACGCGCATCACACCGGACAAAGCTCGTCCTGAAGCTGAACAGTAAGAACTCCGAGAGGTTTCGGGGACCAACATTGAGTTCACCAAATTGCCTTCGATTATAGCTGAAGCTACTAAGGCTATAGGTCTGGAAGAAGGTGGGCAGACGAACAAGGCCTTCTCGAGGGACGTCTTGACAGTGGAGATCAGTGGCTCAACAAGGCTTAAACCCACACTTTTTGATCTATCAGGCGTCTCGCAATGGTAAAAATATCGAGCATGACACCAAGGTCCAAGGACGACCAAGGTGACAAAGGTGGTACTCTCGGTGGCCCCATCAGGATGACGAGAGACGAAGTTATCAACTGGGTTCATCGTACGCTCAAGTGTTCTCGTGACTTGGCGCTACCTGGCAGCTTCAACCAATCGATCATCTCGCAGCTCTTCTGGGAGCAGTCCACGCCTTGGAACGAGCCTGCTCTTTCTCACATCGAGATCGTGGGATCGTGGCTGCTAAGTGCAGGGCTTGCGTTGAGGTTGTGTTGACTGAGGTTGCACCAACAGACATCAAAACTCGCCTTGCAGACTATTGCGTGAAGAAAGCCCTCGACAATGCCCTCACCTCCGACAAGGAGGAGCTTATGAAGAGACAAGGAGCGCTGCCTCATGACAAACAATCACTACTTGACGTCCAAAATCCAACACCAGCGCAAGTTCAAGTTTGCTCAGATATGTTCCGGCGTCGCAAAGGCCGCCCAGGTGTCCTGGGCCAAGGACGATGACGAGAGCAGGTTGGAGACGTTCGTCGACGCAACCAAACTTGACACCGATTTTCATAATGGGTCTGAGCTGAACATGGACAAATTCATACCCAAATCGAGTACTAGTAAGTGCACACGCGCAAAACATGCACGAGACAACTACTAATATGTCATTAACACCGCGGTAGGTTTCACGAGCTCAAGTATCTTGTTGGGACCATGAGCAAGCAGGTAATTGAGCGATACCTAGTGGATAGTCTTAGGAGCTGAGACCGTCTGGAGGGCAGGAAGCATGTCCTTGAGAAGGGCCTGAAGATCTTCAAGGAGGCGTTGGGTGAGTTTACTTGAGGCGATGGAGTGTTGGTGTCAATTTGGATGGGATAGGCAGAAGCTTTGTCAAATTGTTCGTGATGTGACATAGCTTTGGGTGTTGGTCGTTGGCAGTTGTCAGGGTGGTCCGCAGGCTCTAAGATATCGACTGTTGAGCCATTGAGAAGCTTCCTACTCATGATTCGCACGAAGTATTTGCAGATTGTGACTTGCTGCATCCATGCGTCTCTTTCAACTATTGCACCTTTCCCCTCGCGTCAACATTCCATCTTTCTTCGATCACTCTCTTCCGAATGCGCAGAGCAGATATCGTGCAAGTTAGTTGTTGGATCAATATACGAAGGCAGCGTCTCCACTCTACATCCAACCTCCAGCGGCTTTCACTCTCCCTTTTCTTCCCACTTCAAACTTCCGTGCTCGTTAGCGAGGACGCCATATTTGTATCCTGGCGCTCTGCATTCAGCGAGCCCGCTGTCGGTTTTTGGACTATTTAGGCCAGCGTCGATGGTCACTATGCGTGGGCCTTGGTTGGATAAGACTGTCGAGAATATAGCAAGGCTGTTGACATAGCTGGGACCTGCAGGATTGTAGGTTTGAAGCCAGTTTGAGTTTCACGCTCAGTTCACACATATAACTCTTACCAATCGCATTGCTGTAGTTTGTATCTATGATTAATAAAGAGCCCGGCTGCATATTAAGAGCGTGAAGCGTGGAAATTGACTGTGTGGTGTTGGTAAGCATGGGAAAGTGGGGGGACAACTGAAGTGCGGGCAGTCTGAAGCGGCAAGTCAACGCTCGACGTTTTTTCGACAGACACAAAGAACCTCTAGGTACATGTCCTTTTACGAGCAATTCATTTTGTAGATCTTACTGATCCTCGAGGCGTCATGGGAATGAATTCAACATTGTGGTATCATTAAGAGCCATATTGCTGGCTATACACGGTCTAAATGCAAAATGCGCTCGTCTATAATTCCTTCCATCTAGAAAGTGAAGGTCATGAGCGCCGGGTTCAAAACGATGGGTAGTAACAAATGGCTGACCCAGACGATCGCCATTGGGAAAATCGCCACAAAGTCCGTGATCCTCCACATGACCGGCACAAAGGGCGCCAAAGCCAGCACCAAAATAGCCGCAATACCAAGCAAACTGATGGCAAAACTGATCTTGAACCTCTTGAGCACTCTCGGGACTTCGATGAAGAAATTAGAGAATTCGGCTTCTTTGGCTGTCGCACCCCACTGCATGTTGTACTCGAACATGTGAGCAAGTAGCGCGCCAGAAACGTGCAGCGAGAGACCACCGAGGAATATGGCGAGCATGAGCACCCATTTGAAGTTCTCAAGCAGCGAGCCGAAAAAGGTGTGGGTGCCCAGACGGTAGCGGAGGACTGCGAGGGAGATGTTGCCAAGCCCAGTAAAGACGATCACAAGCGCAAACCTGTCGGCATCTGTTAGCACCTGCATTTGGTGGCTGAATGTGGCGGGCTAAGACTTACCAGACTTTCCAGCTGTCAAGGTAGTACTTGTCCAGGTACCCGTTGTACCAACCAATCGCAAAGAAGTTGGCTGTCGTCATGATCCAAGCAGCGCCGATCGCGTAGTACGTGCCAATATACGAGATGATGGTGACCTTGCTTGTGAAACGGATATTGGAGAAGAGGAACTTGCGGAACAATGGCGTGAAAGGACCGCGCACGAACCAGAAGCGGATAGGGTGGAAGAGCAGCTCGTTGCAACCATAGGCATATTTCTCCCAACGGGCGAGTTCGTCGTATACAGTAAGCGATACACCTTCCTTGAAGCCGTCGCCAGCCCATGTAGCCATGCGGATGATGTAGCCGTTGACTTGGAGACGGAGCGACATGTCGAAATCTTCAGAGACGTGGGACTCGGACCAGAACTTCTCATAGCCGTCCTCATCAAAGTACGAGATTTGTTGGATGGCAGACCAGCGGAGAATGGCGTTGTGGCCGACGAAGGGGGCAACATCGCCGTTGGAAACGGTGTAGCTGATCGCGGTGTAGATGAGGTTAGTGAAGAATGTGATGCCGTTCTCGAAGTAAGTGTGGACGACCTGCATAACACCGGAAGAGAATTGCATGATGCCGACTTCGGGACTCTGCTCCATCTCGCTCGCAGCGTCAAGAAGGCAGTCAGCGGGTACACGCGTATCGGAATCGACGAGCAGGATATAATCGCCAACTCGGATGTTGCCGTCAGCCCATGCCCTGCCGTTCTCCTCAAGCACCTCCTTTAGGCATCGGTCGTACTCCCGAGCCTCGTCGTTGGAGGACCAGTCGTCGCCTCTCTCAAACATGTCGAGCTTTTCCTCAACCCTGTTGCTGAGCATGAGGCCGTAGTTCATGTTGCTGGCTTTCTTGAACTTTCCCTTTCGGATGAAACCGTCTTCGTTGTGCTTGGGACGAGCAGTCCAGCCGATGCCGTGGTCGTGGTAGAACTCAATACGTGCCTGTCGCTCCTCTTCGTCGATGATCTGCATACCGTCATCGTTGATGAAGATGTTGGCGGAGCCGCCCTGCATCTCGTAGGTAGTGATGGCAGCCTTGAGCGATTTGACCGTAGGTGAAATGACCGAAGTCAAACCTTCCTTGTAGACAGGGCACTGTACGGTGATGTGAGGAAGCGCGCCAGTGATGCGTTGCGGAAGGATGGCTGAGTAGAACTTCGAGTTCGACTGCATTTGGCGGATGGGACCAACGCACTGGGCGATATTCGTGACGATCACTTGCGAGAAGAACTGAGGCCTCATTAGACAAATTCTGTAGAATAGCGCGATTGATGACTTACCAGAGAGAAGAAGATGAGGACAGGAGTCAGGACAAGGAACGCCAGCCTCCACCAGCCCTTGTCGACCAAGAGCTGGAAAGCGAGTTCCTTGTAACCAAATGACAACATCGTGACAATCAACATGATCGTCAATGCGACTTGAAAGGCGTTCAGAATGTTGGTCGGTCGTTCCTGCGTGGGGGCTGTGTGGTTGGCTTCAACATCGACCTCGTTCTCGTTGATGACCATGGACTTCTCTGGATCAGAGCCCTTGACTGCGTCCGCAGCTTCGCCTGCTTTCCAAACAAGCTCCATCAACTCATTCTCGATTGCAGTAGCGCGCTCAACCACCTTGGTCGGATCGTCGTCCCACACCACAAGCAGCAGCTCCGTAGCCAAAAAGGCAGCACACTGGTTCTTGCGAGCCTTTGGGAGGTCGTCAACGCTGGGTAGCACTTGTATGTGGAGGCCGTTGCCCAGAGGAACGTCGGTCGCGCCGGGAGACCATTCGATGAATGTCTGGATAACTCGAGAGTTGACTGTAATGCAGACCTGGAAACGTTAGCATCAGCGCCGTGCAACTCCACGATCGAAATTTTCATACCTGAAGATTTAGGCGCGAACAGCAATCAGCAAGCACCGAATCAGCCAGTGCTGGCGGACATGTCGTGTAGATGCCTCGAGATTTTCGTAGCAGCACACCTTCAATGTCACCGCTGGAGTCGTTCAGCCACAATCGCCCTATTGTCGAATATTAGTGTTTGTTGATGTTGAGCGTTTCGAATTCGAACTTACTGCATTGCTGCTGGAATAGATGGTTCACCATCGCTTCATATTTGAGTTCCATCAAGACGGACGAGCGTACAGATGTGAGCGAGTTTCGCCTGGAGGTGAGTGCCGATGTGGCAGCACTTCCTCGAGGCCCAGTGCCCTCTGGAGCCCATGGTGATGCTGGAGTAACCAATGGTTCAGCAGGAGCAGCGGGAGTTTTGCTTCGTCCAAATCCAAAGCGTTTTCCACCTTCTTGAGCAGGAGCCTTCTCAGTAGCGGAAGGTGTGGACTCAGGTGCACTGTCCTTTTTCTTACCGAAGAGACCCATGATGAGCCTTTACGGAATGGGTACTTCTGGAAAGGATGAAGACTGAGGACGACTCGCAGAAGATGTACCAGTACAAGTGAATCTTGTGAATCTTGTGAATGGGAGGAATGGATGCAATTGAAGTGAAGAAAACTTCAGCTCAAAGATAGGCCAAGAGAATTTTCTATTTGCGGAATGGCACCTATCCGACCAGACGGGATGTATGCAGATATCCACACGGGAGTGTGTCAATCGAAAGCATAGGGTGTGCTTGGTCAAGATATCAACAAACGTGAGGCGCCGGCACGCATCAGCTCAAGCCACGGACTACGCTCGACTCAGCGGCTCGCGTATAGAGCGCCATCTAGAACTCGGCTCCTAGCTTACCTTGATTGATATGGAAGAGGTCAATGCTTGTGGTGCTTGACATACACCCCTGAGCCGCGGCTGGGCTCCCAAGTGTCAATTGTGGGGACGTACGGGTACATGGTGATCATGTACGCTCTCGATCCAAGCAGGTCTAGATACGATGCCAAATTGAGAATGACAAGGTTCCTCGCCGTGGTGAAGTCTCGATCTGGGCGGAGATCGTAGCGTACCGAGCTGATTCTGGCATGTCAAGGCGGCGAACTGCAGCGAGAAGACTGACCAAACCTCGGCCAGGTGTATTTCCTAGCATGCCTCTTCGCTTCAGTAACGAGGCAATTGCTCGCAGTACGCCATGTATTGCCAATGCATCGGGTCAGTGGATTGGGTTTGGTTTGACAACCTCGTGCAGGAAGCTGGGCCAAACGAATCTACTGTAGGCTGTAAGCGAATGAGCAGACTTGGAAGCGAATTGACACGACATTAGGCGCCATTGTGATACCGGCAATGATGCTTAAGCACTTCGGAAGCGTGGGAAAACTTTCCTCCTTGGTTTGTGTTGTTGGCCAACGTCCTGGGAGCCAGTGACATAGCGCGAACATATGCTTTGCATAAAAATAGATGCCAAGCCCAATCGTCATTAGTGGACGGCTACACGTCCGACACGATGCTATACGGAGGCAAAACCTTTGGCTCTGGTGATGCAGAGCGTCTGTACTCGAATGCTACATCCACTTATTACCATTTTACCCTTGTATCATGTTAGCACCCACTTCCTACGCCCACTTCCGACGTGGCATTTCGATGGTAGAATTGAAGCCGACACCACAACTATGATCCGTGACAGGGTGGGCATTGAGCCTGAGCTTCTCCCGAGTCCGTCGTCCAAGCGATCAATGGCCTAAGGATCAGATGCATGGGTTGTGCCGGTCGAAAGTTACTCTGTAGCCTTGCTGCGACGTCTGTGCACCCGAGGTGCGATCCCAGAGGAGATGCCGCATGCCGCTGTGCGAGCCTCTAGGCTTCTCGCAAGTACTGATCTAAGATCGTGTAGCTGAACGTCGGAACACTATGCGTTGTCGCCTGTCAGCGTGGGAGCTGGTGCGCTACACAAGGCCCGTGGAAAGTACCAAAGCAAGGTTAGGTACTATTGATTCTGCAAGCTACCGTACAGAAACGGGTTTAAACTGCCGTAGACGTTCCAATATCTCGAGTATGCACGAGTACAGGGGGGACCTGACCCGCTACCATCTAATTTGTCGAATGGCGTGTACCTTGCTCGCGTGGCGTTGCCGACGTTGTGTAAAGCAGCGAGGTCTGCGATCGCCATATTTTCCACAGGGGTACGATTAGCGCAAGGCCGCATCGTTGAGGCTGAAGCCTGCAAACTGAAGTGCGAGTCGTCCGGATCGTCTACCCGTCGATTACAGCTCTACCGGCAAGTGCAGCCAGATTGACGTGTAATTGTCATAATCCTGCCGTGGTTTTGCGAAGATCTTGCCCACGGCTGGGGCTTGTTGAGATCTGCAGGATGGTATGGTCGGTCGCCGCGCAGATGGGACAGGACGAGGCTGCAGCCAGGACGAGGCTATGATCCGCCGATAAGGATGGAGAGCAAAAAGGATCTCTGAAGCCGACCGGCAGCGCAGCTTCCTGGGACTGCAATCTTTCTGCAGCCGCTTCGCGTGATAGCACCATGATGATTATCCCGGGTTGTGCAGATCTGACGTGCCGGTGGGTGATGTGTTGATGAACGCAGTGTGCAGGAGGGACTTTTCGGTGGTGTTTTAAGCACGAGCCGGCCGTGGCCTATGTCTGAGCACTACGAATCACTTTCACAATCACTTTGGCCAAGTAGAACATTGAGACACAATCGCATAGTATAATCATTACAAGTTCATGGTGGTATCGAAACTACTCTCAGAATGTCTAAATAGATGAGTGCGCCATGATCACCGCGGAACTATAACGCCAGGAACCCGGAGCCCAAACACCAGCACTTGCTTGCCACTACAAATATGGTACATTAGGCATTGCATCCGTTGTGTCCACTCTGTTGCCACATTTTAACGCTCTTGACCTGCATTTGTCCACCCTCCTGCCATGTGGGGAACCACTGGTCCTTTGCGGCATTGAAGTCCTTCTTCGCGCTGGTGCTGCCGTCCAACCAAGGCTTACCGCTGACACCATCTCGGAACCAGCCATTCCGAGAACCGACTGCCACATTGATAACAAGGTAGAAGTCCTGGTCGAATGGAGCCGTGTTGCTGTTGGCCTGTTCCCAAGGGTTCTGGAGACGGGTGCCATTGGAGTCGGCAAGAGGGAATTTGCCATAGCTCCAGAAGGGCTCGTCAAAATGCGTGTACATGACCTGCAACAGACGCGAGTTGATGTAGGTGAAGATATACTTCTCGCTCCACTACGGAAAATTAGTCTATAGAAGACAACAAGAAGAAGGGTGCTCACCTCAACACCGAACGTGTTGTAACCAGCGGCGTAAGTGGTATGTAGAGCCTTGCGCTTGACGTTGTTGCGCCACCAGCCGTCGTTTTCAGAATCGGGACCGAAGTGCAGGGTGCTGGAAGCGATGTTGTTGCCGCCGTTGGCGTATGAGTAGTTGTTACCACGCGACTCCATGATGTCAATTTCTCCAGAGCGAGGCCACGTTCCGTAGTGGTTATCCTTGGGCAGCATCCAAATTGCTGGCCAAAGCCAGTCCCCGTGAGGAAGCTTTGCGGTTACCTCGACGCGGCCGAACCTGATGGATGCACCGAGCTTTGTGTTGATGCGGCCTGACTTGACCGGGTTGATGATAGTGCCATTGGTTGTGTTCGTGACAGCCACGCAGTCGCTCCACTTCGAGCCTGTGCAGCCCTTATCGCGAATGTCGTAGACTTGGTCGGAGTCCAGTAGCTTGGGGTCTTGCAGAGTGGGCTTGATGGTAAGAATACCATCTTTGACGAATACGTTTTCATCGGTGTTGGTGGTCTCTTCGAACTGTCCGTTGCTATTTCATGTCAGAAGCATGCAACGGGCCAAGGGTGGGATGATCTTACCCGTAGCCGCCCAGCTCGACTTCCTTCGTCCAGACTTTGTCGTTGAATGACGAGAAGTCGTCTGAAAGGACCTCGCAGTACTTGTGGACCGCAACGCTGCGTACACCGTCCCAAACCAGAACGCCAGTGATGCAGAAACCGAGGAAGAGGCCAATGAGGGGAATGATAGTCACCCACTTCTCCCTTGGATCCTTCTTGCCGAGCCAGGGTCGCTCGACCTCGCCCTTCTTCACGCGACGGGATCGAAAGTATTCGCCGCGCGGGAAGTAGCTATAGCTGCTTGTAGAGCCGGTGCCCTCGGCGTCGCTTGGTGCTCGCGAAGTCGAGACAGAGTATCCAATTGCTTCATTGTTTGGCGTTTGTGAACCTGGGGTGCGCGCTGGAGTTGCGAATGGGTCCTGGGCAGCATTGATACCATCATCGTTGTTGTCAGTGCTTTTAGCACTTGATCTTGACGATCTTGCTTCATGAGAGCGCTTCTCAGGGTCGATGTGGCTCATGTTGGGCGAGATACGGACACGCCGTGTTGAAAGAAGGTGGAGTGGTAGAAAGTCGTGCGGGAAAAATGGACTTTTGTTCAGTTGAGAAATGTTGTTTGGTAGAGGATCGGGACACCCCTCGCTAAAGATAAAATGATGGAACGGAACCAAACGAAACGTTCGAATCCAGATGCCGACAACTTGCACTTGTGCAAATTCTGCTTTCCAGACCGTCGGTCGACTGACAAGTGTATCGGGAGCGCCAGGTATGCACTGTTTCCCGCGAGTTCTTGTGTAATCGCAGCTGCTACCATGGCGTAGGGACGCGCCCAAAGGAGCCAGTCGCCAGGGTCTACTTCAGCCACAAGCCTCGATCCTTGACTTGCCTCGCTGCTTTACTCGCTTCCCCACTTTGGTAACGTTCGAAACGGCGCCGCCCGTGTTACACAATATCGCCAGCGTGCTAAAATCCAGGAAGCCGACCAATTCGGGCCAGTTCCACGCTAAGAGGGCTTATCGCCAATATTGACAATCAGGCGGGAGTCTGTGCTTCACGGCGGCGCGGTTCCCTCACAGGATGCAGCGATCGGTGGACTCCACACGCCTCTCGAACATGTGGTCGTGCATATGCATATTAGTGTTGGGACTGTGAACAGCAAGCTCGTATTGTTATCGTTATGGTTTAGGGCAGCTGTATAGAAGCAGCCGCGTGGGGTGCAAGGCTTTTAGCACAGGTCATGGGCGGTCCATACGTGCCGTCCATGCATCTCCCGCCCCAAAATAGTTTGTGTGTTGCGTGAAGCTTAGCAAGATTCGGTGTCGCCGGCTTCTACGCATATTGGCGACTTGTTTCAGCTCCTGTGCCGATCGTGAGGGTAAGGCGAGACTACGGAGAGTTCCTTCGTCGCCTCCAGACCGGTGAGTCGTATCATGCTTTGAGTGTGAACTGGCCAAACATGCAGCTGCTTCAAGCATCCACGGCCAGGCTCAGATAGATGCCCCAGATCACACCCACCGAGCAGCCGAACACGACTCTCTTGTCGACCGGTACCCACACGAAGCTGATCAAGCTGATGAGCGGCCAGAACTTGTATCCATCTTTCATCATGGGCCACGTCTTGTCGCTACAATCCTTGGCCACTGCGCTCCATGGGTATTGCCTACCCTGTTGGGACGCATTGACATACGCCATGTAAGCTAAGAACATGAGCGTGTTGACCACGGCGCCGATCGTCTGGTCGAGCAGGAACTTGATGAGAATGTTGACCTTGCTTATCTGGGTCCTGTTGGGAGAAGCCGGTTTCTCATCGGCACCTTTTGCAGTCGTTGAGGGAACATTGGTTGGGAAGTGATGCTCAAGGAACGACTGCCATACAATGTTGGGCGGGCTGCTGATGATGCTGAATATGGCGAACTTGACGACTGGCGCAACGTGAAGAGAAAACGTGGTCTACATGCCCGTGAGGTAAGCGTTGGCCTATGTGCAGTGCTCACTACGACTTACACCATCTTGGTAGGCGGATATGGCTTGCGCAAGCACGTTGGAAGTCATGCTAAGCACGGCGCCTTGCAGCGTCTGCGATACCATTGCAGACGACATGATGTGGGATTAGAAAGCACGGCCGCTTCTTAGATTTGAATTGATCGAAGTAAGAGCGGTGGACTGGTCTGCACGAGTTTTATAGGGTCGTGGACAGCCTGCTCTTTGCGAAACGTGTCGAGTCGTGTTGTGACCTTTTGCGTGTTTGAAGTGTTTTCGCTAGCTGATGACGTAGGTACAAAGCGCCAAGGAATCCTTACAGTCTCTCACAGTCTTCCAACTTCAGAACCGTCAGCAAACATCGTCAGCATGCACCTTATTTCAACCTCGATGATATTCACCTGGCAGGGATACTGCAAATCATTCGGTGCGTTCTTATCATCTATTCACTATCATGTCATTTCGCGTCGCATAGCGTCTCAGTCTCGTCATTGTCAAACTTTGCTAACAATATAAAGTCTCTTTGGGCTGTTCGAGCTTTCAGATGCGAAGTTGAACTGATACACAATCACCAGATAGCTTTGCAATCGCTGTCAACAAAGGTGTTGCTGGCTCTTGTCTGCTCTTACCTGATCACTCCTGTCTGATGGTCACCGCCTTCTACATCCGAAAGGAGTTACCTTCTAACCACCCTCACCGAACGGATCTGGAGACTCTGAATCACGGTACACAAAGCATACATTTCCTTCCTGAGATTCTATATACGGGCACAACATACCTGCATTGAATTTGCTTCAGTGTCAAGGTCGATAGTGAAGAAAGCTCTCACCGCTAGCAGCCCCTTGCATACACGGATGTTCTGACATGGACCAAGAACCACCTTCGCTTATCTTCATAGAAGAGATCGTCCCCCGGTGCCTTTCGAAACTGTTGAACTATCAGACAGCGTGGCTCACCGGGTCGTGGTTGAGCGATCCACCACAGCGATTGAGTCATCCAAGCGGGAGCGCTTCGGCCCTGTCTTCTTGAGGTTGTGATGACCACGACAACAAACATTCCGATTTGCATCCCACGCACGGGGAAAAGACCAACAGCTCAGCTCTTTGCAATGCACTCACTGCCGAGCAGGGCCACATGTCAAGACCTTGTCCATTCAAGATCGCCGATACCATCAGCACGTTCAGACCTGCCTGCACCGCGAAGAGATGTCTCGCCGAGACCGCCGTGCTCTCAGGTCCATGCCACGATAACGCAAGACTTACTTGGGCTCGCCTGTCTTCAAAGTCCCCAAACATTTTAGATCGCGCCTCGGTAAATGGCTCTAAAGAAAGGTAAGGCTGGACTGCCTTCACAGCCCTTCGTTCCTGCCGACTGCGATACCCAGAAAGGCAATTTTCGCTTGACAAGAGACTATGAGCGGCCTATTCTAGCTAGGCCAGCCTTCTTTTCAGCTCTCCTCCTAGCCCGTATTCGTTCTGTGCGCTAGTACGTGCAGTCCCAAGGAAAACTCGTCACAACCTAGCGTACCTGAATCAGCAAAGATCTAGAAGAATGAGTTCCCAATTCAGTCGCTGCAAGGCAAGGCGAAGGTACGGTGTAACTTCATTCTGGTAGCGAGCTGAAAGAGCTCGAGGCTGCGGCTGGCAGTGCAAGTGCTACGTAGCTGATGCCAAGCGCATTAGCGACACTGCCAAAGTTTCCGAGTGCGAGCGCCACCGAATAATACCTCATCTCCACTGCTCAACCTCAACATGGTCATGGTGTCGATGCCTCGCTTCATGCTACATACGCCCGACAATAGTCGAAAACAATTTGAAAGATAGCACCGCGCGCCACGTAAGCGCTGGTCGGTATGGGACCCGAGGATCAAGGCCAAAGTGCGCGCTGTTGGGGTCGCGCCCGCAAGGGAACGCCGCAAGGTGTGACCGCGGAGCGCTGACTGCAGATAACGCCAAAAAGAAAAACTTCACGTATATGCTCTGTACATTGTCGCATTAATCGCAGACTACTCATGGTAGCTTAGATGCTGATGCAGACGATCCCAATTATACTCTCGTAGACTATGCTGCGGGGACACCTAGCAGCAGCTATGAGCAAGGCGTCCGCCCCAATCATGACTGCACATGGATAGTGAAAATCATCTCAATTCTGCTAACAATTCGAGACAAGCTCGATGATCCATCAACAACCAACATGCTCAAGTATGCCCTGCCTTGCAGTTGACGTTCTGCATGCGCAGCATTTCAAATCATGACTGCATGATACCGAGGAGCCCATGTAGGAAGGAGACTTGCCAAAGTTACATTGTGTTGAGTCGAGGCTAAACAATGCTTTAGGGAAGAGGATCTTCACAGCGAAACCGAGGGTATTTTCTCTTTGCGACTTTTTTCCTGTGGTACACTTGCGGGTGTAATCGATCAACGGGTCTTCGATGATTCTGCCATTATTCTGGCCGACCACAGTCGCGGAAACCCTTACAGAACCTTCTCCAGAATTTTTCCAACTCTACGTAACGATCGTCAAGCAAGACAAATATTTTAGCCAACTTCGAGGGCACCGTTCGGATCGAGCTCCTGGACTGCCGTGGTCGTTCGTAGGCGAAGGCTAATGTGTGGTCCCCAACGGATCATCCTGGACAACGATGATCGTTCCCAACGAGCGACGATGCGTGCCTCTGCACGAACTTTGCTTGCCGTGTCTCTTGTTCATCTTTCCCGTCAAGCACACTTGGGTAGGTGTCCAGGCGGTAAATGCATACCTGCGGCGGTTCCACGAGGCAATCCATCCTCATGACGGACAGGAAAAAGTTGACAGCCTTTTCTTGTGCGAGCCCGAAGCAGACAATGCTGACGTAATATGCTCATCTCAGCGAATTCTCTCATGTTAGTTCGTACTGCAGTCGATAGTCTCCGAGTGGCCACTTTACGTTTGTGCGCTTTTGCTACAACGTGAAACTCTTGAATTATTATTCTAATCACACAGCGTACTTATGCTCTCTTAGACTATTCAATTGGATCATTACAGATACACCAATTTCTAAGCCTCCTGCCGAATGGCCACTCGCGGACTATTGGCTGCAGTAGAGGTGAGGGATGTCGTGAAAAGGACAAAGGCAACGTAACTCCAAAAGCACAAAGTCGCAGATATCCCTGAGAAGGAGTCCGTATCTTTACCTTGAAGCGTTCAGGTTGATGCAATTCTCATTCGGCTCTCTCTACTTCAAGCGCCCATTGTGGTCAACGGTTGGTCTAGCAATATCGTGACGAGAACAAAGGAGGAGACTCGTATCGTATCGAATGCAGCTGGGTAAGTACTGGTGACTAGATGTTTCGGAAGAAGACACCATATGGCAAAGTACAACGGAGAAGCCACAACAGCACAATACATCCATATCTCCAAAATCTGCCGCCTAAAATCTCCACAACCCACCTCCTTCCCACCCATCATCCCCCTCGCCTACTCTCCCCATCCTCCCCCACCCATACACCCCCATCACCTACATCCAACAACCCAGCCTCCCCCAGCATCTTCCGCAAACTCGCATCCCACCTAAAATACGCAGTAAGCTTCGACTCCACCCCACCCTGCTCAAACACACCCCTCCCCCTCATGAACCCCCGAATCCTCTCATCCATCGCACCCCCCACTTCCTTCTCCTTGCCCGCCTCCACGTCCTCGCACAACTCCACTTCCCCAACATGATGGAACTTGAAGAAACGGCTCTGCATGCCATCTACACATTCGTAGACAAAGTCGAGATGCGACCGATCGAGTACGATGCGGAAAGCGCCGACTGCGTATGTTTTTCGGTCTGTGGTGATGCGTGCGACGTGTTTGAGATCCGCGATGCGCAGGTTATAGCGCTGGAGGAGGGTCGTGACGTTTTCGTAGCCTGTCAATTCGAGGCAGGAAGTGTTGATGTAGTCGCCGCTTTGCCTGATCTTGATTTCCCACGTCGTCTCGCCTGGAGGGGTGGGTAGCTGGCCTGAAGTGGCAGGTATTTTGCGAGAGTAGTCCGAGGCGGTAGGTATCTTGTCCGTGGTACTGCGCTCGCGAATGTACACGCCCTTGTCCATGAGCCGTCCGCGGTCATCCTTGGTGTCCCAGTACAAATCGGTAATAATTCTGCGCTCGGGGAGCTTACTGCCTATTGACTTGGAGAACAGGTCGATGTCATTCTCTGAGAGGGCCCATAGGTGCGCGGATGGAAATTTGCGCTCGACTTCGAGTTTGGATGTTGGTGCTGGGGTCGTGAAAGTGCACTGCTGTCTTCGAAATTGGACTGGTCGCGCTGATGTGAGACGGGGTAGTGTGCGGGTCAACGTGTTGGGTAGCATTGCTGCGGCGGTGTCGAGCGAGAGGTAGGAGTTCTGTGAGATGATGCGTGGGTGGAACGGTCACTGGGGAATGAGTCGCAAAATTCATGGGCGCAGCTGGGAACGAATGAAAGTTCAAAAGGCTCCTAGTCCACAGTACTAATCTTGGAACAAAGGACGAGGTACTATTTTAATCGAAGTGTTGATTGCACGTTAGCGCACCTTTCATACGAAAGAGTTCGAGAGTCACTGAGCACAAAATCTCCACTGTGTGGAGAGCAGGTCAGTTCGCTACCAGACTTTTCTTTGCCCAAGCAAAGCGTGAATAACAGTCTTAGCCACAACTCCCTCTTCCTCACATCAAGCCCTATTCGTCCGACAAACGACTTTTGCAACCTAGTATTTGACCAGGATTTTGGGCGGTTCTTGAGAACATCGTTGATGAACATAAAACCCCCATGCTCGTAAATCTCGAGCTCTGGGCGCAAGCAGTGCCATCGAGAGCGACACTTTGGTCAAGACTTTATTATTGAGGTAACAGTCCAAGCAGCAGCTGTATCGAAATCTGAAAGTCTGGTTGTCGAAGAGAGAAGTGCTAGCTAGCTGCGTTCGCTGGCAAATGTCAGAGTGAAAGGCAAAAGGCCTCAAGAAACTCAACCTCTAATCGATATAAGAACGCAAAGAATAGTGTAAGTCACGCCTGGTTCTTCTCGCCACAGATAGCAGATACTGCTCATGTCATTAATACAGACTTAGCATTTACATGACCCTTGTCGAAACAAGCCATGACTGCCATATACCTTTCTATCGTATAGGTACCATCATTTCCTTTCCATCCCACAACGCCCTAAATCAACCCCATATATTTTGTCTTCCTCCGAAATCTCTTCCGCAACATCGCTTCCCATATGTCGAATAGATAGCGCATACCATATGACGCATCCACCTCCCTAGATAACTCAATCACCATACAGCGAATCACGCTCCTCCTCCTCCTCCTCCTCCTCCTCCTCCTCCTCCGGTGCAGTATGTCCAGCCGCGAACTGCTCCTCAAAGTATCCCTCATTCTCGTCTTCGTCTTCAGTTTCAGCCTGGCCAGGCTCCTGCTTAACCCGTAGTTGTTCCTCATCACTCATTTCCTCCTCTTCGATCTGCTGCTCCTTAACAAACTGCACATCATCGTCGTCAGAAGGATCCTCGTCGTCACCATCTTCGCCATCGCTGATCTCAACGACCTGGCTAGCCTGCGCCTGAGCAGACCACTTGACACGAATGGATCCGAAGTGCTCGTCCTGCTGAACATCGAGCAGTCCCTTCGTGCCGAGCGTAAGCACCATCAGGAGTCCCTGACACGCGATCATAGTGTTGTTGCTCTGAGGCGGCAGAAGCTCTTCAAGCGTGACCTCCTTGATCTGGAACGTAGCTTCAGCCTCCTCGGCGTCCATGACGGGGTCCAGCTGAGCCTGAGCTCGATCGCGCTTCTCGATGATGGCCTGCATGACGAAGTCCAGGAAATTTCCATCCTCGGTAGGTAGTGCATCGCGCATCTGTGTAGATACGTGCGAGGGGGCGCCGATGACCGTGGGAGGCGAGCTAGGTCCTGACGGAGGGTATTCATCATCACCCATGTCGATACCACCGGCCTCGCTGTCGAAGTTCAGAGGTACGGGAGGCTGAGGGAGCGGAGTGGGCGTTACCATCCGGCTACCGGGCCTGCTGCTACGACCAGCATCGACGAAGCCGGGGCGCTTGCCGCCTGGTACGACAGAGGATCCGTGTCGAGAGACGCTATTCCACGGCATCGCAGAGAAGATCTGCTCGTCGTTGAGCGCAGTCGCACCTTCGCGAGGTAGCTCGATGTCATCGTCGCCTGGTAGGAAGACGGCATCATCGTCCATGCCACGACCGAACTCTCCATCGGGATCATTGGTCTTCTGGCGCACGTTCCGAGACTCGCCTTGGGTTACGTCGTCGATACCGCTGTCGCGGTCGTGCTTGACTGCTTTCGCCTTGGTGCGGCTCTCGCCCGTGACAAACTCGAAGAAGTTGTCGCCCATGAACATGTCGAATGGAGTGGGTCCAGGAAGGCCAGCGAATTGCTGTACGATGCCGCCCATACCACCACCCCAGAGGAACTGCTCGGCATCCTTCTTTGCTTGGTAGGTTACGCGATTCTTGTTCTTCTCTTTGCTGGCTGCGGCCATGTTCTCGAGATAGTTCGCATTCCAGTCTGCGAGGACTTGGTGGCCGAGCGTTGTGTTGGCATCAGTTGGTAGCACGCGTACGGTCCTGGCTTTCCTGCGCATCGGTGCGGATGCTGTGGATGTGGAATGTAGAATCTCGGTTGGGTCACTGCTCTGCTGGCTGGCGACTGGGAATGCTTCGCCCTCTGGAAGGTCATCGCCGAAGTAGGGAAGGTCGAGATCCATGTGGTCGCCTGGTAGCTGATAGATGTCAGTGGCCATTGTGGATGGATTTGTCGATTTGGTTTGTGGCCCGTGGGTGTGGGTACAGTATGAAGCAAGGTAGACAGCAAAAACAAGACAAGATATAGAGAGCAACAAGTGTGGGCACGAGCGATAGGGCAAGCAAGAGCCACAGAACAGAGTACTGAGTTACCCTGGACCTCAAGGTAAGACGGCGTGTGAGGCCATGCCCCCAAACCAGGTGAGTCCAAAAAGCCCCGAAGTCCAACGCGCGCAACAGACACACAAGTGAAATAAGACAGTAAAACTCACCTGCAAACCACCAGCCCGTCCTTCCTCATGTTCCCTCCTCACCCGCGCACTAGCCCCAGCATCGCTGTGCATCCCCATCGCACTCCTCGCAGCCGGCGTGCCAGCAACAGGCCCCTCAATAAGCTCGCCATCGTCGCCGAACGTGAAATCCGGCTGGGCGAGGTGGAAGCTCTCGTCCGCAGCACTGGGTCCGGCAATGTCGTTGTCGCCGCCGAAGTTGAAGCTGCCGGGGGGCTGACCTAGTGACGAGGAAGGAAGGACCAGGCCGCCGAGTGGACCGGCCTGGGAAGACTGGGAGCCAAAGGGCGTGAGGGATTGGGACTCGCCGTTACGGTTGATGCTGAAGCCGAGGTCTGCGAGGAGCTCGGGGGGTGGGAGAGCAAACTCGGGCAGGAAAGATGGGTCGTCTTGGAGGATGAGCTGTTCGGGACTATTGGTGGGATGGTGAGTAGGATGTATGTGTGTGAGAGGGTGAAGGTGGTTACCGAGCTTTGCCTGCCTCAGGGTCGAGTGCGAGATTCTTCACTGTGCGCAGCATCATGCGCATAGCGTGGTCTGCACTCTGCGCGTCGGACAGGACATATCCACACTGTTGAAGATACACTCGCGATACACCGTACCTGGATGCATGTTAGCGTGCACGTCTCTGACTGGCGATGCCACTTACAACAAATTGCCCTGCAGACGCAGTGCCATCGGCGCCACAGGGTCGATGATGGTCTTACATGCCTTCGCGACATCGACTTCGAGGATCTGCTTGCGGTTGATGCGCTTCAAGCTGGACTTTGAGCCGAGCGTTGCGACGAGCCTGCGTTTCTGTCAGAGATGGGAAGGGGTAATTGAGTCTATGCTCTGCTCACCACACAGTCGCGACGCCATATTTGCGGGATGTGAGAACTGCAAAGGTTAATATTTTCGCTGGCTGTGTGTAGGCGTGGGAAGCTTGCCTTCGTGACTGTAAAACATGGTGATACATAGGATGCGAGACGAGGTACAGGATAGACGTGATCGTACAACAGAAACACAGCAGCGCGAAAAAGCGGAAGAGAACGAAGAGGGATGTGATGGTGTTGGAACAGAGGTGTGTGGTGAGGGCGAGGTCAGTCACGTTCCTAGCGGCGAGGTTCGACGCGCTTCTGCACGTGTCGTGAAGTGAAGATGAGAAAGAGGAGAAAGCGCAGATCTCACCACAATGCACATGTGGCAGAAGCATCATTCTCCTAACTCGTCAAATCATCATGTGCTTTCGCTCATACCATTCCATGCTATGTTCTGGCCTCCTATGCAACGCTTATGCTATGCACCACAATGCTACTATCGTTTCACCAGGGAAGAATCTACTGACATCCACACGTGTACTATGAGTCGCCCATCTTCACATCCTCGTCGACCGTGGGCAGCGGTACCGCGCGGTACAACAAGATCAGAGCAGAATGGCTTTGACCTACAGGGGATTAGCAAATGCAGGGCGAAGAAATATTAAAAGGGTACTCACCTCCACCAGACAGAGTCTGGATACGCTCAGCATCCACCTCAGTCACCTTCTCGTCGTTGAACCACCACCACTTGCCATCCTCCTCTTTCCGCTTGCCAGTGTTGGGGTCCTTGGCACCCTGCTTTTTGACGAACGACGTGTAGTGACCGCTGTCGGCGCTTGCACCCTGATGTGTAATGACGCCCCGAAGCTCGTACAGACCAGTCTGGTTCGAGCCCTCGTCGGCCGCGATCTTGGGGTCTACGAGAGCTAGGACCTCCTTCTTTGCAGCGAGAATGGAAGCTGCGCGCTCTTCCTCGAGCTGAGCATCCGTCTTGTACTCGACTTCCGCCATCTCGGTGTCCTCGGCTGGCTTCTTTGCGTCCTCCTTGGCCTGTGCGATGTCCTTCTTCTTTTGGAGTGGCTCCTTGCTCACATTCGGGCCCTGATCATTCTCCTCGCCGGCCTTCATGCGCTTCTGGCGTTTGCGGGCACGCTCGACATCCTCCTCTTCCTTGCGGACCTCACGAATCTTGTCGCGAACCGGAATGAGCTGCTTCTTCAGCTCGTCTGTGCACCACTCTAACGCATCGAGCTCGTCCGGGAATGTGACCTTGCGCATGATCTTCGCCTTCTTGTTGGTGTCCTTCCGCCAGTCAAAGCGGACAAAGTGTACGGGAAGGTGCTTGGGTAGCCGTGCGATGCGCGAGGTCTTGGTGTATACAGCGTTTCGTCCGAGTACCTCTGACCGCTTCTCGATCTGCTCCTTCAGACCAGCAGTCAGGCCGTCGCGCAGGTGGTTCGTTTCGACGTTGATGTGGCAATTGAGCTTGAGGAAAAGGTCCTCGCTGGAGACGGGCTCCTCGCCACCCTCCTTCGCCGCGGGCTCGTCGCACTCCATGGTCGACTCGAACCTGCCGGACATGTACTTGTCAATCCAGGACTGCTCTGCCTTGGACGACTCAGAACCTTCGCCGTTCTTCATCGTCAACTTGTTTCGCAACTGCGCAACGATCTGTGACCAGGCCTCTTCTGCATCCTGCTGTGCGTATCCATTTCCGTCCTTGGACTTCTGCGCAAATTGTGGGAAGGCGGTTCGGAGGGCGTTCAGAAACATGAGCGGTGGGAAGCCGTTCTGGGTCTCGGACATTTGCTTGAAAAGGTCGCGCAGAGAGCCTGTGAGATCGGTCGATGCGCCGAGGCCACCGAGGCCGAGTGAACTGAGTGCTGATGCGGAGCTGGACGAACTGCCACTGCCACTGCTGCTGCTGGAATTTATCAGTGACGGTCTCTAGCGCACATTGAGGCAAACTTACCTCGCAGAGTACCGCAGAAGCTCCTCCTGCAACTCTGGAATCGACCGGAGGGTCTGGAGTGTAGAGTTCATGTAGCACGTATTGCCCAAGTTCTGCAGACCAGCCGGCGTGGCGCCTTCTAACTGCGCAGCTTCCTTCTCATCCATGTCCTCCAGGAACTTGATGGGCTCCTTTGGCTTCTCAATGACCTGCGCGTCACCCGAGGGCGTGCCCATCATCATGATCTGCTGGTTGGGCTTGAGCCCCAACTTCGACATGTCGGCGTCATCCTTGAGCTGGCCGCCCTTGACGAGGATCTTCTGGCGCTCGGGCTCGACCTGGGTGATGGAGTAGAGCTGGTACTTGAACGTCTCGCCGGTGGAGGAGAGGTCGACTTCGACTTCGTGCTTCTTGCCCTGGTGCTTTACGATCACTGCAAACATTTGGTGTTAGTGGCGTGTTTACATGCGCTGGAAGTTGCTCCTACCTGGTATGGACGCCATGGTGAGTGCTCTGGGGCTTCGCCTGGGGTGTGAGAGGGTGTAGAGAGAAAGTTACAAGGCAGTGGCGCGCTGGTGTTTGTAAGAGACCAGCGGGGCAAAAGAATAGCACGTCGGCGAAGCATGCGGAATCATGGCTCCAACACCACCAATGGCCCTCGCGCACAGACGCTCCTTCCCCCAGCTCCCCCACCACCACCAGGCACCTCCAATGCCGCGTACTGGCATGTCATAGCCCGCAGAACCACCAAAGACCAGCGCCCGCAATACAGTCCTGAGCTGACTCTGAGCTCTCCCACACAATGGTACCCATTCCCTCCCCATCCGGCCCTCCAATGCCGCCGCCGCCGCAGCAATACTAAGACACCACCACGTAGTCACAATCCCTCCGGCCATACCTGCAATGCGTGCGCTCGTCTCTCACCGCCGCGCTCTCCCTCTCCAACTTCGCCTCGCAAGCCTCGGAGCGGCACAACGTCCCCGAGATCGAAGCCGCGTCCTCCCCCGAAGTCATCCTCAACCCGCTGACCGTCTCGCGCAACGAGAACGAGCGCGTCTACATTGAGCCGTCGATCAACAGCGTGCGCATAAGCATCAAGATCAAGCAGGCCGATGAGATTGAGCACATCTTGGTACACAAGTTCACGCGCTTCCTGACGCAGCGCGCAGAGAGCTTCTATATTCTGCGGAGGAAACCGGTCAAGGGATATGATATCAGCTTTCTGATTACCAACTTTCACACCGAGGAGATGCTGAAGCATAAGTTGGTGGACTTTATCATTCAGTTTATGGAGGAGGTGGACAAGGAAATTTCGGAGATGAAGCTGTTCTTGAATGCGAGGGCGCGTTTCGTGGCTGAGTCCTTCTTGACGCCGGTATGTTGTGCTGTCATTTTCTCGACGACATGGATATGTACTAATTGGCATAGTTCGATTGAGCGGAAGTACGTGACTGGGAGTGTATATAATGGCGAGAGAGGCACGATCGACCTCCCATCTCGACGTAGAGGATTACTGGCTTATAACCCAAGTAGCGAACGTAAAGCACGGGGCCATGGACTGCAGTGTGCGGCACCATCGCCTTGTACTCATAGCCAAAATCACATCACAAATACTTTCACGCAACGGTCAAGCTATGCGCCAGTGTGTTGTCTTGAGAAGATGCTTAAGCACCAACTTTCTTGATTGTCGTATCCTCAGGTCACTCAGCAAAGCCTCGAGCTATTCAGCCTAACATGTAGAAGCTACCGACAGTTTTCCGACGCATACCAAGCCCTCCGCGATCCCTGGGTAGCAGACAGTCCTCTACAACTTCGCCAGCACGCTCTCCGCACCCGACACCGAGACCTGTCCCGGATTCGGTTCGTTCTCAGCATACGTAACCTTGCCGTGATCAAACACCATAGCCCAGCGCCCACTACCCAAAAGTTAGCCCTCCCCTCATCCCAAACCACGCAACACATTTCACTTACTTGCGCTCTCCCATCCCCGCCGCCCACCCAAACTCCTTACTAAAGAACGTCTTCGTATCACTCAAGAACAAAATATCCTCGCCCTTGACGCCATTCACCTTGCCCCACGCATTCATAACCCAGCTGTCGTTGCTAGCAATAACAGCAACGATATCGACGCCCTTCTCGGCGAACTTGGAGCGCTGGGAAATATAAGGAGGGAGGTGGTGCGCTTGGCAGCCGGGCGTGAAGGCGCCGGGCACGGAGAAGAGGACGACTTTCTTGTTGGCCCAGGCGCTGGAGGCGTCGTATTCTTGGGGGCGGCCGCAGGCTGTGGGGTCGGCGTCGGTGATGGGGGCCCATCTGTGGTTTGGGGGGTTAGAGGAGTGTTTGGATGCTTGGAGGGGTGGGTGAGGGGGGATGTTTACTCGAATTTTACGCCTTCGGGCAGCTTGTCGCCGACTTTGAGGGGTGCCATTTTGGTGATGAGTTGGATTGGGATGGGTGTGTAGGAATTGAAGTGAGGTAAAAGGTTTGTCGGAAAGAGATGTGTGAGGAAAGCGAGGTGTTTCTATTCGTGGCTTGTCTGGTTCGGTCTGCTTTCGTAACCTGGAGCTTCGAGCCCACCCGG
>Ga0265798_10002958_pt1 | contig 24555 bp, 32 predicted proteins | sample P3T30metagenome_FD_192430 | JGI IMG/M metagenome (GOLD analysis project Ga0265798, IMG submission 192430) | Plant litter microbial communities from East Loma Ridge, Irvine, California - P3 T30 | ecosystem: Environmental > Terrestrial > Plant litter > Unclassified | place: USA: California...
GTTTGAGCACATCCGGCCTTTCCAAACTGAATATGTCTCTCAATGAAGACGCAGTCGCTGCAGTGCTCAAACTGTGACCAAGAATGCTAACTACGTGTTGCAGCCATACCTCTAAAATGTCCATGGCCAAAGAGCCGCGCCCAAGATTTACCGTCCCATCGACAAAATGCTAGCCATCACTTCGCACGACTCAGACTGGACATTGGAGTAGCTTCGTGCACTCCCGCTTGCACCTCGAGTCTAGGTATATAATCAGTAATAGGGGCCATCAAATCAACAGCGAAGATTCATTCTAGCATACAAACATTCTCCTGCCTGTTTGTAACCCTCTTGAACACATATAAGCCATAGACATACGACGAGATCCGCGCTGCATCAAGCAGAAAAGATCAAAATCAGCATGTTCTTCGCGCGCTCTTGGATTTCACTGCTAAACTAGCAACGCTACATTAACACCATCTCAAAACACCGCGCATATCGAAAGAACGAGCTCAGCTACAACGAGCGTGGAAAAATTACTACTACACATCGATGCGAAACCTTCATATGGGGTATACTCACTACTAACGTACTAGAAATTAAAATCCCTGGCACCGCCGAGTAGTGCCAGTGTGACAAAACGTAGAAGTGGTATAGAACGTGAAGTCGACCGGCGGTGCAAAGCGGCATCCTGTCGTCGAAACAAAAAAGAAAGGGAGCATCGCATCGTAAGTGGTATGCGCGCTCGTCGTCCCAAGCCTTTGCCGCCAAACAGCCCAACGAACGAAGAAGCATCTCCGCCCACGCGCGTGGAAAAGGAAAAAGAAAAGAGAAATGGAGCGCTGGTCAATCTGGGGAAGCACGCCTCACGAGTGTGTAGCGCAATCTCATCAGCCCGAGCCGATCTCCACTTCCACAGATCAGCCCGCTCATCTGAACGCCACATAGCACCCAATTCCAACGTCCCCTTCATCTCACCCACACGCATCTCCCACCCACCCTTTCCCACTCACCTCCCCACACCAGGCAACTTCATCCTCCTCCCCAACGCCGGACTCCCCACCGGACTCTCCACCTCCACAATCGTACTCTGTCTCCCCACCACCCGCTGCGCACTCAATATCTGCACGGGCCCCACACTCGAATCACTCCAGTACGCATCGTAGAAGTCGCTGAGTCGGGATTCCCTCGGTGGCGGGGCGGCACTTTGAATCGGCAGCGCGAGGATCGAAGAGCCGCGCGAGGAGTCGGTGAGGGATGAGAGACGGGATTGGGGGTCGCGCAGGCGCAGTTGTGCTTGGTATGCGCGGTATGCGTCGAAGGTGCTGGTGCGGTGGTGCGAGTAGGTGGATGATGTGTCGGAGTCGACGCGTTTGTGTGCTGTTGTTTGGGGGGCTAGTTCAAGATTTTGGGTCTCTTTGGGGATTATGTCAGGCTACGTATCCATAATGACTTAACATTTGCTAAAAGTACAAACAACGCAACGCAACGCACCAGACGAAGAGTGTGTGAGAATCTACCTACTCGGGCGGTACGATCGTGGGGGCGACGGCGAACGCGAATCGAAGGTGTTTTCGGGGAGGGTGGGCATGTGTGTGCTGGGTGGTGGGAGCGTGGGCGAGTCTTGGGGCGAGCTGTTGAAGGATGCGGTTTGCGAGGTTGCGCTCGTGTCTGCGCCGTTGTGGTATGTTACTTGCAAGCCGCTGTTTTGCGGTACTGGCGCGTAGTGCTCGTGTGTGCTGAAGCTTGCTGATCGGGGAGACATGCCGTAAGGCGTGCTGGCGGCGGTCGTAGAGCTGGACGAGGTCGGTGATTGTCGTTGTGAGGTGACAGGCGAAGGTGAGACGTATCGCGACATGTCTACTGCGCCATGGCTACCGGTCAGTTCGGCTTCTGATGGGCGAAGCTTGAGCGCTGGTGATGTGGTTCGTTCTGAGGTGGGAGATTTGTTGAAGCTAATACTGCTGCTTCCTGAGTGGTCCTTGAGGAACGGCGAGTTAGCGCCTCCGACTAATGTGCTCGAGCTCATGTTTGGGTGGTGGACAGATCCGGCCCTTGATTCGGCTCTTGACCCTGGGCGCGATTGAGCAACGCCAGCATAGAAACCAGCCTCGATGGCGCGGATGCCGAACAGATCACCCTCATCCTTCTCGCGTTGTGTTTGGGTGAGCTCTACTGTTTCTTCCTTGGGGCCGGCCTCCAGCTCTTCTATCTGCACGTTCTTCTTCAATCTACGTAGTATGTAAGCACGTTTCCTAAAGTCAGAGGCTAGGATGACTTACTTCCTGCGATCGAAGAGCACTTTGATAAGACCAGCAACGAACGCCAGGACAAGCAGACTACAGAATACGACACTGGAAACGTTAGTGGCAGGTCAATCCAGGTGGTGTACAGTCCTTACATGTATTTGTATGCCAGTTGTAAGTTTCCAAACCATGATGTTGCCGACATTATGATTATGGAGTACGAAAGTACAAGCCCTCAGTAAGAGACTCGATGTAATGGCGCCGGGAGGAGTAAGGAGCCGAATAGGTAGATCAGTGTTGAGGTACAGGAACTGATTGCCGATGCTCTACTCGAGACAATAGAAAGATCGTTCAATTCTCCGAGGAAACGGTAACCGCTGATAGGTGCAGTGGGCGAACAAGGGAAGGTCGTGAATAGGCAAAATGAATCACACTTCTGGATGCACAATAGATCCACAAGGGTCCAAGAACGTGGGTTCAATGAGAGGACGTGGGAGAAAATCCGCACTGTAAAAAGAGGACTCGAAACGCAGACACCTGTGGTTCTAGGAAGCAGGATGAGTTGCGAAGTGCAAAAAGGCAAAAGAGAAGCTCTAGCAGGCGCGCTGCTTGTATCAGTAGTCTTCGTCGGCAAGTTCTCTCGCCATCTAAATGCGGAAGAGAGCCCAGATCACCCAAACTAGCTGGCGATGCGGTCATGGCAGCCAATGGGAGAATACTGGGCTTTGCACGGTGCCCAAAATGGAAGACCAGAATGGGTACCGTAGCGTATTCGGGCGTGGCTAACGTTTGGGAGCGTGGATCCCGGCGCCCCCATGAGAACCAGCCCTAGTGCTGGTTACATCGAAGAGCTCGCCAGGGAAGCTTTGACGGGGAGACAAAGACATCTGGCCGCGGTAGTCTTTGTCCTCTCGGCGACTACTGATCCGTCTCTTTGATCAGCGGCGACCTCGAGACGATCTCACCGGGTGTAAATGCCCAATACCATTGTACATGTGCAGCCTTGCCGTGTATGCGATTACTCTGGCGACGTCGAGTTGTTTGGATGACAAAGGCATGATTCGCACCTCGTCCCGCTGCACCCCTGAAGCGGAGCGGGGTCTCAGGAACAGGAACAGGAAAGGCGCCAATCGAGACACTACCAAAACCCACACTTGGCAGGGGAAAATCAGAGGCGCGTAGCCGGAGGAAGGATAGCCTGCTGATGTTCTGCCAGGCTACGAAAATCTGCGGATTAAGGTTCTCGCGTGTGCAAGCCACAGCTCCCGCCTACGGCCCTTCTTTGCACACCTAACGTTTTCTCAGGAACTGCATCGTTAAATGACATATCCAGTCGCCTGAAGAGCGGTATGAGTGCATGAGGAACTTCGTGATCGAGCCCGACTAGCAGAAAATGCCAACGACACGAGTCGCGAGAAGTATCGATTTGTTTCGCGTGCGCTGTCGCACAGCAGGGTCCGCTTGGAAGTGTCGCACCACGATATAACCGGCAGATATCGGTAGAAACGAAACAGCCAACGCTCGCTTGACGCATGTCACAATCGCAAGGCATTCCTGAAAGTTCCAACGTGCAGCAGTCAACTGTCACGGCCGCTCGTAAAGTGGTTCTTCGCTAATTCTAGCGGTGCTGTGACAACGAGACTCTGAAGTTAAGGCAATAATTTGTTCGCTGTCTCAACGAGCCATGAACTCCCATGGCCTACATATGACGACTGCTCAATTTTTTTCCACATCGTGCATCGTCCCGTGGCACGTATCTCGTACAGTAAGATGTCTCTCGATAGTCTCGCTCTGCTGTGGCGCCCGTTGACAAGTCTATTGAACGTTTGTTTGGCTCTGGACTTCTCTCCGGTGGATCATCGTCTCCTGTCTCTCGCGCCATCGAGCGCCGAGTCAGAGCGCCGCGAACTCAAGCTGGTGTGTGGGATTGCTTTGCCCATACAAAATAATGTATGGTGCCTGACTAAGGCGAGGGTTTGCGAGCCTGAGTAGCTGCAAATGGCCAGACTATCGATTGTAATGCGCGCGCGGTGGAGATGACGGGAGTCGATCATGACATCGCGGAATCGGCCAGGCTCGAAGCGTCCAAGTTTTGCAGGAAAAGACTTTTCAATTGGGGCGATCATGCCCGTTGGATCTTACATATGCTGGTTTGGTGCTTCGGAAGCCGGCAGCCAGCCAGCAAGGTGATCAAAACTCCGGCAGCTTTCTGGCGACGACATGAATCGAAGACCTGAAGAAGGAATTTAATCGCAAATTTTCGCAATACTGAACGGTCTCCGGGTTCAAAGCTCACCGGCAATAATGGCAAATGTGGTTGTGGCTGTAGAAGATGCTGGACAAATTTGCTGCGTGTTGGGTCGTACAGTGGAAAGTCTTGCCGGGCTATTTCATCTGCAATGACCAATCTGCTTCAGTATCGAGCGAATTGTGAGTGCGTGTTGGGAAGTAGGAGTGAGGGGCCGCAGAGCACGCAGTCGCAACGGCGAGCTCTTGCCGAGAAGTCGCGATCTTTGTCGTCATCGCTCAGTCGCACGCTTCACCTGCAGCTTCGCCAGAACACCAACAAGCATCCCACCATCGAAGATTCTAATACTGCCCCTCAATTCTCGAAACGGCGGGCTTCGTGGCATCACCATCAACAACACTCTACATCGTCACCACCAGTCTCAACCTTTAACTCTTTTATCCTTTGACAAGCAGACATGGCGACTAACACCGAGACGTCGGACAAGTCGCAGATTCTAAAGAAAGAGCCCTTGGTAGGTCTACTCTGTTACTTGCGCTTAGGTCTACTTCTTACTCTCGCCAGGCGAACAGTGACGCCAAATGGGCCACACTTCTCAAGTAGGTCGATCAGTTTCTCTCACCTATACACGACTATCATCGCAACTCGGACAATTGTTGAGCTTAACAGAACCACCTATACCGATCCGAACGGCGTCGAGCGCACATGGGAGTCCGCAGAGAGGCTGACCCGTCCCGAAGGCTGCGCTATCGATGGTGTCGGTGTCGCCGCCATTCTTCACGATCCAGCGAAGCCCAATGGCGAGCCTCGCATCCTTCTACAGAAGCAGTGGCGTCCGCCTATCAACCAGACGGTAATCGAGGTCCCAGCTGGTCTCATGGATCCGAATGAAACCCCGGAGCAATGCGCAGTTCGCGAGCTGAAAGAAGAAACCGGCTACGTCGGCGAAGTGATCCAGGACAAATCCTTCGACGTTAGTCCGGTGATGTTCAACGGTAAGTGACTATGCTGATCGTTTCATACAGCTCTCGTTATTCCTCGCCCTGGTAATGGCGCTTTTCCATTTCTCGGCGCTTGTTTGGTACTCAGCATCGTACACCCATATTCAGCAAGCTCTATCAGCACTACTCGCCTGGAGGGTCTCTGCATCCGCATCCCTGACTCGTACCGAGCAGACAACGTTGATTCAACGCCTCATTGTCGCCTTCAACTACCGCCAAGATCTCCTTTTGTTGTGCGCGCTCCACTTACTGGGCTTTTTGATCAACATGTTCACTGTGTTGCTCCGCCTCTTGAGGCTATGGATCAAGAGGTCGATGTTTTTATTGCTCGCCGTCTGTTCGAGTACTGACTTATAACAGATCCAGGGTTCTGCAATACCAATCTTCGCATGATCCATGTGACCGTCGACCTGTCTCTATCGGAGAATCGAAATCCCCAGCCTGAATTGGAGGAAAATGAATTCATCGAGAACTTCTCCGTCCCTCTGAAAGACCTGTGGGCATTGTGTAAGAAGTACGAAGAGGAGGGCTTTGCCATTGACGCGCGAGTTGGCACACTGGCGGAGGGCATCGAAATGGCCAGGCGATGGAAGTTAGTCTGAAAGCAGCTATAAGGCCTCGAGTGTTGTATGACGTTTGGCTTTCCTAAGAGCGGTGGATAGGGTCCTTCCTCGTCTGTCACATTCCTATTCCCGAACGATTGGCACGTCATAATCGATCGATATCGCAATTTGCACGTTTGCGCACTCTCCTCCTCTACATCGTCGGTCTCCTCCTCTACATCGTCGGTCTCCCATCGGCCTCCCAAACTTCTCTCGGTCCCGCGACCAAGCCAACTCAGTGTTTCACTGTCGTCATGCGCCCCACATAACGCTACTGACCTTGTCAGATAAGACATTTCTAGCCTGATGTGGCGTCGAGCAGATTAAAAGCACACTGAGCATAACAGCTCAGATATCGCAAATTCACTTTTCATTAAAGCGAGGACTAATTCTTGTAGAGAATGGATACACTTCAATGTCATTCAGCGTGGATGCCCATCGATCTGTTCGTACTTCCGCTCATCCATGCAGCATGCTGGCCTCCTCCGCTTGGCAGTCCGTGTGGCGCTGCGCTCTCACGTACGTGAGTTGACCGTAGCCCACAAAACATAACGGCTATACCTATCACCTGTCTCGTAGGTTGGAATTCGTCAGGTAATCTCGATCGCCACTGTACATCAAGCAGTTGCATGTTTTCATGTGTCGCAGTTGTGAAATGGTGTGGATTTTATGCTCCGGCGCAATCATGTGTAGAACTTGGGCCCTCGCCATAGCCTGTCGACACTCGACATTTGTACCTAAGCCAACCATTTTGGCACGGTGTTTTCTTGCTGCCACTGTGCATACAAGTCGATGGGTCCTCGACGCTCTCTGCATCTTCTGTACCACAATTCGTTGGTATGATCGCCCCAATCGAGGTCGAAAGAATGTCTGAAGCAAGCGAGACGGAGCCAAAGTACTTGTGTAGGCGTCGCAACCGCACTCACCATTCTATCAAGTATGTATACTGACAAGATTCTACAGCTCGTTGCTAATATCGTCCAGTCATAGTTGTCGGCCTTCGTCTATTCCCTCGTGAATTCGTTGTGCGCAACGTAGGCAAAGATGACTACGTTATGTTGCTTGCCCTCGTGAGCAATCTCAGTTAGATATCTGGCGGCCACTGACGCTATCAGCTTTTGACCATCGCATACCTGATTACCGTCTTCATCCTCAGGTACAACGGCATGGGGTTCAGCGGCACCGTGCTGACACCTGAGCAAATGGTCACCTAGATCAAGACCACCCTTGCGATCCAGATCCTATACTACCTCGCCATTAACGCGATCAAGATCTCAATCCTTTGCTTCTATCTTCGTATTGGTAAGCGTTCACCTACTACACTGTCCACTTTGCTGACCAGCGTGACAGCTGCCGGCAGGCGCCTCGAATTCCTCAGCAAAGGCACCATATACTTCCTCACAACCTTCTGCCTCGTCTGCGTGGTATGCCGTCTCACGCAATGCGTACCGCTTCCCAGGATGCGGGACCTTACCAGCACAGTGGAAGGCAGATACATCAATACTACGGCGCTGTTCTATAGCACGTCACTTCTTTTCCCCACAATGACCACTGCAATACTCACAGCACAACAGCAGCGTTCTCCATCAACATCCTCATTGACGTCTGGATCATTGTTCTACCCATAACAACACTCCTCAAAGTCCAACGCCCCAAACGCGAAAAAGCCGCTCCCGTTGGCATCTTCTGCCTCGGCGTCTCCAGCTGCATCGCATCTATCGTGCGCTTACACTCCATATGCATCTATACCGAGTCCAAAGACCCGTTCTACGACAGCGTCCCCATTAACCTCTGGTCAATGATCGAAGTCAACATCGGCATCTGCTGCGCCTCCATACCAGCGTGCAAAGCGCTGTTTTTGTCGGGACAGCGCCAGCGAAGCAAGACGACCGCATATCAATACAACAGTCACGGGCACAGCGGCAAGATGGCAAGCAGTGAGCCTCACTCTGGTATCATTGTCAGGCATGAGGCGCATGGCCTGGAAAATCCGCAACGGCCCCAGAATTTCCTCGCGTTGGATTCGGAACTGGTGACGGTGCCTGCGAGTCGTGTGTAATGGCTTTCAGAAAGAGATGGTTGGGAAGTGGACCAGGGTGCAGGTAAAGGCGCTATCAACGGCATGGCGTTACGAATAATGGAGGCATGATCATCACACGCTCGCTCGCTTGCGCGTAGCAAGTCACGTTTCAGACTGATGATGAGGTTTCGCGTTCCTGGAGGGCTGGGCGTGTGCTTTATGTATGAGGCTGCAGTGACCTTAGGACGCATGGGGTAAGCGTTGCGCGTGGCGTGTTGTAGGGAGCGGGTCATGTGTAAGCGAAGGGAAGGCTGGGGAAACCAGCTTTTGGTGAGTCTCTGATTTCGCAAGAAGAAGGTTTATGATTGATGATCATATGTGCTCTGAGTAGTGGGCAACAACTGCCTTCAATTCCACGTCGTTCTGGCATTAGCCGACGTCTTTGAATTACTTCCCTAGGCCGCGTGCGTACCATAATGAGCATTTCATCCTCTACCAGAGCATCTACCAATCTCTACCACTGATCCGGATCCACATCGGCAAAAGTAGTGCCAGCCGCAATCTCATCGAACCAAATCTGCCTAGTTCCCTGAGTCCCGACCAAACGACCCTCATCCCTCCACGCATTCGCATACAGACCCACACTAAACCCAAAGGCTCTACCATGATCGATGGTAGTCGCAATATTGAACTTCTCGAGGACCTTGACACCATCGAACCACAGCTTGAAATACCCTGTATTGTCGGACTGCCAATTGGATTGTATGACAATCTTGTGAAACTGGCCAGCACTGACGGTAGCGATCTTGGAAAACGTCGTGGTCTGCTGGGCACATATAGTACCGTACCTGACCCGAGTATACAGCTGGTTTCCTTGGAGCCAGACCATGGTACTGGGCATCCAGTCGTCGCAGCCGGAGTCGCTGAAGTCGGCGATGAACTGAGCGATGTTGTAGCTTTGGGTACCGCCAAAGTCCCAATTTTCTTGGAGGCGGAACTCGAAGCCATAGAAGTCCATGTCGCCTTTACGATAGACGTTGTCTTTGCGGACGTCGGAGTGATATCGGCCCGTGTAGTTGGGGTCATATACCTGACTGCACTTGATGGCGGAAGGGCTTTCGTAGAATACGTTGCTCACTTGCTGGACCGTGCCTTGATGTTCTTGGTTGATGTGGCTCCAGCCTTGGGTAGTGCCCTTGTTGCTGAAGATCTGAGAAGCATGGCTCAAAAATGGTAGAAGTAGAAGCGCAGCTTCAAGGTTTCTGAAGATGTGTAGCATATTGAATTATCCTGGGAGGCGTTGTGTGAATGTAAAAGCTCGATTTCACACAGAGATACCGGAAGTATATATACCGTACAGCCCTCGGTTCGTCAGCAAATTCTCGAGAATAGCTGCCCCAATGACACGGATTGATAAGTCTTCACGAAGTCATCGTTGAAACCACATTTCCTTTCGCTACATTGATAGCGCCAAGTTATCAGCCTCCGCTGTGCGAAATGTGTGTATGTCTAGGTCCCTTCAGATAATTGAGGAAGCATGAGTGGTGTAAGAATATTACATCGGCTGATGCGCTTAGCTCACATTGCTGACGATATTTTCGCCATTTGACAACCACAAATCTGGATCTCTAGCCTAGACGAGGCATTTGATGACGAACGTTCACGAGTAGTTGGCAATCTCTGCTTCGTATTGCAAGCGAAGTCTCATAAACCATCAGCATCTGCAGTAGAAGAGGTTGAAGGAGACTCACCTACACGTGTCGTGATTGGCTAATCACTAAACATTGCCTTACATCGTGGATGGAGTGCGACCGGGGACATGGAATCGTCAAGCAGGCTGAAAGTCCTTGCTGTTCGTTTCTCCGACTCTTTCTCGAACATTTGCTGAAGCGTTGTAGTAATTTCAACCACTTTTGACAAAGGTCATACTTACGCACTCTCGCAACTATTGAAACGCTCATGTCTGGTTCGGATTTAGGTCACATACGGTCCAAATGAGACGGGCAACAGTCGCCACAAAGTGAGTGTAGTATTCGGTACATGAGGACGTTGAGTGTTACTCCGGCCGCAGCCCAACTCATCCCCCCTTCCCACTTCAATTCAACGCATGCAACCTCGATCTCATACTTTCCACCGCACCCTGCAAACTACTCCAAGGACCCTTATCCGTCGGTGTAGGCGTCGGCATAGGTACTAGTGTCGACGTTTCCAGCAACGAACCGAGCATATCGGCCGCGGCCGCTGACACCTCTCCCGTGGCCACTCTCACCCTCGCCGAGGCTATTCTTACCGTTTCACCGTCACCCGATTGAACACTTGATTGCAAGTTCGTAGGCCCGACACCAGTCGCTGGCGCCAAGGTTGGCACAGCAGTGAACCCGGAAGGGGTGAAGGTATCATAGAGAAAGCTATGGCTCCAGCCCTCCAGCGCGGGGTCATACAAGCCCTTCCCCTCGCCGTTCTTACGCTTCGCTTTCTCAGCCGCAGGTGTGAAAAGCGGCCGCGGATTCAATAAGACCTCGTGGTAGACCCACGCGACTGTCTGCGTAGTAGCGTTCGGATTTGTCAGAGGCCATGATGTTGTTTTGCCGGCTTTACGCGCGATGCCGTATTCTGTATACGGCCAGTTAAATGGGAGTTGTGCGAGGTACTCTGTGGGTATGAGACCGCCTGGTGAGAGTGTGCTTGCCCACCACGGGGTGTTTGGGTCGGATGGAGTTTGCCTTGAAGTTGGAGGAGCTGTGATCGTGGAAGAGCTGCGCGTAGTTGTGGCCGAAACAACGGGTGGCGTCAATGGCGGCGGTGGCGGTGCGGGCACACCTGAATCCGTCGTTGAAGAAGAACTACTGCTCGATGGCGGCGCATGTGGCGGTGGAGGCGCTGAGGGCTGACCCAAATCTGTCGTCGAAGAACTCGACGATGATCTCCCAGCTTCAGGTGGGAGCTGCGGATTTCTCGGCACTTGACCACCCTCAGAAGATGTACTCGCAGTCGTCGTGAATTTCCTCGTGCTGGATGACCACCCAGACGGCGGTCCTGGTGGTGTCGGCGCTGGCGGCAGCGACGCGTCGCTACGCGTAGCATCGGGTGCTATCGCTGGTGCTGCCCCTGTACTGGTTGTAGAAAGCTGGTTGCGATTGCCTCCGGGACCGAGTACAGGGCCGTTGAATGATGAGGAATTGAGCTCACGCACGAGGATGGAATCTCTGACGGCTCTTGGAGGTGGTGGCGCGTCGACTGGGTCCGCCACGGACTCTGTCAGGGTATCGAGCTGTCTGTCTGCGGCTGTCATGACCGCAAAAGGTGCAAGAGTGGCTACGAGAAAGGAGCGGAGAAGCATCTCGTATCTTCGTATGTGTTGTTTCGGAGCGGACGTTGTCGATTACAGGTATCGCTCTGAGACTGTGTTAGCCACTTCTGTTGCCCGCTCTTACAGAGACTCACAGCCAGTGTCGACACTGTTCGTACTGTCAAGTCGCATGTCACAGCAACTTCATTTGTGAAGTGCATCTTCATTGTTCGATATCTCCGTTCGCTTGCTGCACAATCTGACGGCTGTGCGTTCGCAATGTGAAGCGCGACTTTCAAAGTCACAACCGCGTGAATGATGCGTTGTTCGTCAGTGTCCACGTCTCGCACCAAAGCAACGGATTCAAACACACCAATCCACATCAGTCTCTTCATGCTGTTGAGCCGTACGCGATCCTTCGCGTTAGGAGCCGCATGTCGCACCAGCGATCCCACGTCAGCCTCCGCACCACCCTGGACCCAACATCACATTCCCAGCACGAACGTATAGTCACTACCCAAATATGGTGATATTATATAGCGTGTAATCAAACTTTGAGCTTTTACGCCCCGTTGAGAAGAAAGCCCCTTCCTTCGGCGGAGCGGCACGAAAGTCCCGTCTCAGCATCAGTCATCTGAGACACTGGGTAAGCTGAAGGTAGGAGAGGGCGCGGATGATGGTGTGATCGGGCGGGAGGGTAGCAGTGACGCTGATGGTGCTGATGTGGATACCAAATACGTACAAGGAAGGGAATGCGAGACCGCCGTATGCTATGCGCCAGACGGAAAGATCAGATGTACGAAGTAGAAATGATGACGATGGATGTTCGGTAGGAAACAAAGACGGAGAAGAGAAGCTGCTCATGCGTGGTATCATGCAGAAGAACAGCCCGGGAAGTGCAGAAGCGCAATAGACACCAACCGACCGGCAAATAAACAGTTGTAAAAAAACAACACCAACCCGTTCTCTTTTCAGAAGATCTCCAACCCCTCAAAATCCACGCACAAATTCTGCCCTCCGGCATGTTGTCCTCCTCTATTCCTCTGATCGTATACACTCATGCCATAGCTCGAGGGTCGACTCGCGTAGACTCCAACGCGCACTGCCTTGTCTTCCACGCCCCAGAAGAACCATGTGACTTCGCGCAGTTTCTTCCAGCCGAGCATTTCATCTTCGTACCAGACCCAGAGTGCGTAGCCAACGCGCTCGATCTTCACGCGCAAGTCGAGCCTGCGCGCGTGGTGTGGTGGTAGCGCAGAGAGCGACCAGTCCGCGCCATCGGAGTTGGCGCATACGGAGGTTGCGTGAAATGCGTTATTGCAAAACTCCAGGCCCACCTTCACCCACTTTGCTGCCGGCACGGGTTGTGTGTATGGCGGTGGGGGACTACGTGGTCTCGGCGATTGCGATTCCGATTCGGTCAGGGGTGTGGGTGCGGGTGTAGTGTAGATGCTTGAGGGTTCGGATATCGAAGGGCTCGGTGATGCGCTGTCCTCGTCGAGGGTCAAACTCACGATGTTTGGGGTTTCCAGTACGGGATCAATGTCTGTGACTTGCCCGGGCGGCGCGCCTGCGAATATGACCAATCCTCCCTGATCCCATTGATACTCCCAATCTGCTGAGACGGTGACCTCGGCGGCTATGAACGGATTGCGCAGGGCGGTATAGAGGATGGGGGCTGTGGAAGTATCTCGACACGGGGGCTGTCTCCACAGGTCGGTACCTGGGGGCGCCGCGAGCGTGAATGAGCCCATCCATTCCGGCACCGCATCGTTCGGTATGTTGAGGGGCGTGATGGAGGTACTCGCTGGCGGCATGGCCTCTAGTAGCGATCGGTGACAGGTCGCGGTACCGTGTGTTCGAGGATCAGATCAGCACGGCCAGATCGACCTACAACGCTGCTCTTCTTGACGACTGGGGTCGCATATATGTAGCAAGTGTCCGTCGCTCCGGCAATGTACGCCCCCCGCAGAAGTTGCCGAGTCGCGCTGGGAATTGTCTAGTTCCGTGCGACCTGGAGCGGAAGGTCATTCGCTTCGTGGTGAGAGTCGCTGCAAGGATGGCCGTCCGCATGTAAGCTCTAAGCTGACACGGGCACTGGACGGGCAAATTAGGACACCACACCAGATCGGCAGAGGGATCGTGAGCGTGAGCGTGGATCTCGTTGGGCCTGATCCGTGGTCAGCACATGCGCTCGCGCTTAGAACCAACAATGCCAGGTGCAGGCGCTCAGTACGCCTATGAGCACAACCCAAATCCTGTTCCTAGTAGTTCGTCATTGCACACATTGTGAGCCTCTGCATGCGCGCGGCTACGTTGCTTACCGCGAGCCAGGGTTGGAGTGGCTGGCTTACCCGAAACTTGAAGATGGAGAACGTCCGTGAGCGAGCGAAGCAATGTCTCAACGCCGTACCTAACCCGAAGGGCAGAAAGCAACAACGAACGGCACAGCAGACCAGCAGGTGTCGAGAATTTCCATCCAGACACATGGCCGCGTGCTTGCACGGTATAAATAATCACCGGGGAGAAATGACAAGTGCGAACCTTGGCTCTGCACATGGTTGCGAACCCTGAGCTGAGGTGCTCCCGCCACGCTGAGGACAGCAGGTATGCGTTGCCATCGCGAAACGACGGGGGCGATCCTGTCGCTCCATCGTGCGGCCTTATCCTGGAGGGCCCCCAAGATGGCGAAAGGTATTTGTCGAAGGCGACGATGCCAGTCGCCGCGCCTACCAGGGCGGAGTGAGGTGCAGGCGATGGGGGCAGGAATCTGGCGCGTGCTGCCGCTCGGCCACTACGTGGACGCGCATTTCAGAGTCGAGAACACCTCGTCGATTAGCCTGCTATCCTCAAGAAGACGCAGGTAGCTCGTCGTTTCAGGCTCGGTGCAGATAGAGTCGCATTCGTGCTGGTCATTGGAGATGCTGTGCATCGAAGGGGGTGGTTCGTGGCAACGATGAGCTGTCGTCGTGGAACGGGGCGGACCAGACGATGACATGCAGACAGCAAGGGATTTTCTGCAGCACGCCTCTGCACTCTGCAAGAGTTATCGGCCGCGGTGCCAATTGGAGGACCACAGCATGCCCGTCGTCGTAAATCATTGATTACGTAGCTCTCGCTCACAGCCGAGAACGTCAAGCTCAAGACTCATTGCTGAAAGAGTTTACATTCTAGCCATCGCTCACTTCGGTGGCCTCAATGCCACTCACAATGATCTTCGTCGCTGCACGCGATAAAGCATTCCACCGACAGAGTTCAGATCATTGGATGAGGTCCAGGATGGACTCCTCGGGAGTTCAAACTCTGTTGCATCGTTGGCGGTTGTGGCTTGCGGGAGCATTTCCTACTAAGTGCTACTCTCGCTTCGATTCTCAGCCCTGTGTAACACGTCTCAATCGCATCTCGTGTCCCCTCTGAATGTGAGGAGATGAGCGCAGCAAGCACCATTGAGCATACTTCGCTGGTGTACACGTGCACTTGGGCAGCAGTGCTTGTACAGTTCATACTAATCCTGCTGTACGTTTCTGTGTGTGAATCTCGAAGCGGCTGCCCGCTTCAAAGTCCCACATGCTTGCAGTTTGCGAAAGCGGCATCAACGGATGTAATACTTCGCTGAGCGAACTGGTGGCCAGCGAAAGGCGCAAGTTACAAAATTGTTCTAGACGCAGTCGCTGAGGTTCGTGCAGTGCAGCAAATTATCCGTCAATCGTATGTAAGGCAAGACAAGTGAGCTCAAATCCACGATGGGGCATGCTCATCTCAATGTATTCGCTCACGCGGATAGCGAAACCTCCTGGCGAGTGCGTCTTCATAACAAACCTGCACTGAGGATCGGAGGGCCAGCATGTTTGCACTCGTGCAACCTGGATGAAGCGATCATGCGCCTTTCCGATGAAGCTGCGCACCTGTCTGTTGTGGTCAAAAAAGCTTTCCACTCAGCTCTCTTGGTGTAGAGCACAGCATTGCTTCTATTAAGTTCGCCTTTTCGGTTGCGATATATTTCACGACAGCGTATGTGCATGCGTATGCGCGTCCAAGGACACCACATCGATTGCACATCCACAGTGTGAAGCACAACTCTAGTACTCGTCCTGAGCGGTGTAAAGCATGGCTCGGAGAGAAAGCTGTAGATCCGATCGACCTTAGTACAAGGCTTGCGCATGGAGTTCGTCATGTCTGGACAGTAGTTTGGGGCTGCAAGATCTAGCAGCGCGCTGGAAGTCTTTGGGTCAGATGCAGGAGTTGACCCGTGGTAGAGGATGGCGGATGCATGCGTACGGGAACCAAGCGGCGGTGTTCATTTGTGGTGAGACCGCATGCTGTCGCACGTCGAATCCCATCCCTTCTCCTGCTTTCTATCGATTGATGTTCATGTGACGGATCTTTGCGCAGTCTATTGATGGTTAATTGTTCCTCTGTCCTCAACATCGAGCTTGTGCGAATGGATGAAAGGGGCAACTGCGCGCCGGCTGATCAGAAGAAGAAACCACGCAAAGTAGATCGCTCTGTCAAATGGAGCGAACCATGGTTTGAAGTGGTATGCTGCCCACATTTTGTCACGTTTTGTGGGGTGCGGGACCGTGATTAATGTATGGAGATTGAGAAGGGCCGAGAGCGGAGACACGAGTGCGGGGAACCAAATGTCGTCTTTGCAAGCGACAACCTGAGAAGTTTAGGAACCAAGATGCCGACTTTTTCCGCCTGCGATCGCCGTTATTGACTATACCATGTGCATTCCCGCAACGGGACAATCGATATCTGTATCGTACGACTGAAACTAGCCGGAAAGATAGCAGAGCAAGGAACTGCCCTGTAGATATCATGTACTGCAGCGGTTCGTCATGCAGTCCCAAAGACACATCCTAATAATGCTCGATCAACAAGAAGCGCTAGGCCGCAGAACAGAACAGGCATACCTTCCCCGAGTAATGCTTCTCTAGCAGAAGGACACTTTGCTTTTCATGAGTTCACTTCCTTCCGCCAGCGATACTTTGATATGAAGGTTCATTGCTGTCAGTTGGTAGAAGACCTGGCAAAAACGATGCAGCAAGGTTGCCAAGAATGGCGCATCTCTCCCTGACAAAATATATGTCCCTGATCCAGGACCTCCAAGCACAAATTGTAGTCGCAGGGATGTGCTGTGGCATGGAGCTCGGTTTTTGGTAGGTCGGTGTGATACTTTCCCCGCATGTTGCAGATAGATTACTTTGGCATGAGCAAAAGTGTTGTTGCTTGCTCGCGATAATATTCGATAAGATCTGGGCCAAAAGTTTCCAGCCCTGTGGGTGATGGGCGGTCAATATGTCGTTGTCATCCCAAGCTCTCACAGCATGTAGGTGCATCAAGCTGTAGTTTGGCCTGTGTGTGGACTGCCGACTTGGACTTGCTTGCGGTAGAGTTTGATCGGACGCGGCAAAGCGTTGGTCGAAGCACACAAGACCAGCCCTTCATCTGCCAGCAAGCCGTCGAAGGTGGTTTCAGGGCGGTGCTGTAATTTCTTGAAGTTTGTTGCGAAGTGTGGAGCCTTACCTGGGCGCACAGCTTTCTCGTACGATTCCCATGTCTGAAGTTCGATGATCAAATGGCCTCCCGGAGATAACGAAGATGAACACCTCTTGAAAAAAGTGATCAACCCTTGGTCGAGGTGTTCCAAATGGATCCACTTGATAACCTGGGCGAATTAGCTTTGGCACCCAAAGGAAAACTTGAATAATGCTTACACTTAATGCCAGGATTGTATCGTAGGGACCTAAGACATCTTGATCCGCTGTAGTAACCCAATCGGCAGGGCAGAAGCTCACGCGGGGCCATGCAGTCATTGAACCGGCACGCGAGCTTTCGCGTGGCTCAATGAATCCTTTTTCGAGCACCGCCGACATTGGGAAGTAGTCCACGACGCGATCTGCATGTTTTGTGGGCGGTCGGACACGCGAGGCACGTAGCGCTGTAAGTTTCTTGGCCTGAAAGATCAATGTCGGATCAATGTCCACACCAGTGACAGAAGCAGCAAGAAAATCGAAAGCTGTGAGGTCGATATCAGCAACAGAAAGTCATAATCGCTTACAGGATGTACAGGGATGATCCTTCCACCCACCTAGTTGCGAAGAGACGCCTCCCGCATTGCAGCCGATGTCAAGACAGTCCTTGGCGGCGAACAAACCAGGCACTAGGGTCGCGAGTAGATCCAGGCGAGGATCACGAACGTGATTTGCTGATGCAGCGACGTTTGCGGGTCCAGTATAGTCTGGGATGGACGGTCAGCACGAAAACCGAGGACGCAATTGCCGAACGCTGTCGGCTCCAAAGGCGAGATGAGATCACTTTGGCTGTGACCTACCACTATAATTGCCCCAATGAGTAGGCATGCTGGCAATAACAGAGGCGATCTGGGAGGGCGCAGATCGTTTCGGAGGTTTGACCCAGACTCCAGCCACCTGTCAGCGACTGTGGTGGAGGGGACGATGTGATTGATGCACAGCGGACAGCGCTGGTGTGAGTGTCTGGATGCCGAGCGAGACGGGCGGTGAGAGAGGTGAACGGTGAATGGCGGCTCATGTGGAGCTCTATTGAAGCGACGGCAGGTGCCTTCCAAGTTCCAGATGGTCGACCAGCCTAGCGTAGTGTAGTGCCAACCACACCCAATTTCAACGACCACAGCTTGTCGACGCGAGAGGCAGAGTCAATCATTTAGAAGAGGAAATGTAGCCGCTCGACGAAGCACAGCCCTGCGAACGGCTGCAGGGTAGCGTGACTGCGTGGGCGACAAAAGCAAAAACAACAGAGCTCAAGCGACAAGTAAATCGATAGAGAGTTGCGCTAGCGTTCACCCTAGAGCAGAGTGCCGGGATGTTAGTGTAACTCTATGTATTCGATGCGGGCCTTGCCATGTAACAGCCTAAGAGCGCGTAGTGGGCGACCGGACTTGAGTGCGTTTGATGTGAAATGGATATGGGCAACGTCACACCTGCGCACCAGAGCAGTCAGGTACCGTGAATTGAGAGTCACCGGTGACCCGGGAGGAGGATCTGCTGCAATATTGCTAAACGATGCGCAGAGGAAGGGTGACACACATGTCTTCGAATGACTAGAGAAGAGTGGTCCTTTCTAGAGGGCTCGTCCAAATGCGGAAAGCGCTGCTTGCGAAAAATTACCTCCTCACGGTCGCAACTGCCGCAATTTGGACAGCAGGTCACGCCTCGCGCCAAATGTCTCGACAGTCCCATGACTAGATCCTCAATATCCTGCTTCTATGCTGCCTCACTCCGTCAATTGCGGTGCAACCCAAGCGAGGTGAGATGGTGGAAGTTGTTGCGGCGGTATCTACCGATATACTGCAAACACCAACGTCCGCCATCCGCGGACAAGCCAAGCCACAGAGAGACCTCACCACCCTGGCGGCTGCGTCGTCACGACGAGTCCGGCATCCAGGTGAGGAAAGGGTGTCTCATGCCATTGATTGTGGTGCATGAGGCCGTCTGCACGTCGCGCAAAGCACATCCACAAGCCCGGTATCCGTCCAGCCTCCTGACTGGCCCACAGCGCCAACGGTGGGAGGCCATTTGGGCTTGTCGACTAGCTTTCTACCAGCAATTCGAGGGACCAGAACTGGCAATGCGGAGTTGAAAGCCCAGCATTTGCAGGCAAAAAGAGCTTGATGCTTGCTTTATCCGCTGCCGCACGTTTCCTGATTGGCATGCCAGCGCTTGACAGATCAAGCGACTAGACATTCCCAGGCGTTGGACTGCAGCCACCCTTCTACTTCGAGCCGGCGCCCAAGCGCAATCCCACGCCATATGGCACGCTGGTCGAGTTGATCTGCTGCAAATGGATGTGCTCACCGAGTGTTGTTGCCGCCCGCGCAGCTCCTGGGGCTCGGCGGACGCTTCGCAATGCTACCTCCGATCCATGGTGCCCGTCGACCGAGTTACGTAGTAATCTGGCATATTGCTTCATATTGGCTGCTGCCGGGTCACAGTGTGCGACACCCTGGCCCGCCTTGATTCGAAACAGACGTGCCTGCGAAACCGTTCTTGTTTGTCTCTTTTACCCGGACGTGAGCCTATTCGGCAAAGCCCCACGAAAATACAGCGAAGCCAGTATGCACCCGGCAGGAGCTAAGAGGCATCTCTGCTCACCAGCTGGGCCACGAGAGGATTTTCTCGGAGCAAACCAAGCTTACAGAGACACGCTGCTGCTGCATGCACGCCAGCGCGTTGAAGATACTGGATGCCGCTGCAACACATGCTTCGACTAGCCGGCATCACCCTGGAACGCTCGTGAACATCACCCAACTGCTCCTCCATATCATCAGTCACGCCAACCTGCATTTGAACCTGGGGACCACGCCTGTGCGCCAAGCATTCGGATCCACGCATCGCTCGGTGGCCAAAGCACTTAACACTCTTCCTGGCCTATTTTATGCTCCGAACCGGCTACGTCCTTGACCGTTGGCGTGAGGCTTGCCAGTTTTACAGGGTATTGCGGGCTAATCCCAGTCTGCGTCCCTCTTCAGTCCCCGGCTGCCGTTGTTTTATGTCGTCTGAGCGCCTCCGCCTAACGTCGACGTAGCTAAATCGAAGCATTCGCACGGCGATCTGGCTGCTGGCGATCCAGATAGGCCCAGGGTCGGCCTACCAGGGGACGTTGAACTATAAACCTCTCACGCCGCCACACTCGAGGCAGTGCTCACATTCCTGACGTGCTGTCCGACACTGCACGACGCCCTGACGCTCCTAATCTGTGAATGAGCCTCCGGACTGGACACCAGGTACACAGTGATTCTCCCAATGCGGCCGCGTGCATCGTGTCCTGCTTCGGACAAATAATAATACACGCATGTCCCAACCACCTCCACCTCCGCCGCCGTCGCTCCCTCCGTCGAATTCATCTCGTTCAGCTTCAGATATGACCGAAACTCAAAAGCTACCGCACTTCTCGCAGCCGGGATTTTTGGATTATCCTCACCGACGACTACCCCCACCAGTTCAGCTCCCGCCGTTAGACATACCGCCAGATGCTGTAGCACCACGGACGGATTACCAATTTCGCTCACCCATAAACCAACTTCCATCCATTCACTCTGGATTGGCACCACGGCACGACCATTTCCAGCCACCATTAGCACATCGATCAGCTGCACCTGTTGAAAAGCTACTGCTCACAAATCCTTACACCCCACCACGATCTGATCCACCATACTCTCCACAGCACTATGGGCCTTCCATATCTCCTCGCTCAGAATTTGACAGTCGAGGAACAAGGAGGCTGACCGAGCAACGGTATCCGTACGAGGAGCCTCGGCATATCCAGCACGCCCACCATGAGCTATCGTATTCGTCCCTTACGTCTCCGGTCGAGCCCTCACATAGGTCTTCTTACGGTCCAATCCCGTCACCTGGCTACACGCCAAGTTATGCGTCGAGCAGCACTCCATTCCGCGGATCCATAGGTTCCCACCCACAATCACAACGAGGCTCCGTGGCAGCTCCCTTGGGCTCGGTAGCGTATCCAGAGCCTCTTACGGCCGGTCCTCCACCTCGGAAACAGCGAACGGTCCCATTACCTGGGTCCATACCACAGCCCGTGTACAACCAGGATCTGTAAGCATGGTGACTGATGTGGGCATTGAATCCGGCTGAAACATGACAGAAACCTAAACTACGAGCTCCGTGTACGACAGCAACCAATCGCAGCTCGGGCATGCGGATTTGGCGAACGCGATCGAAGGGTTATTGATCCGCCTCCGATCATCCAATTGCTCGTGACGAATCCCAAGACTGGAATTCCAGAGCAAGAAGAATTGCGGTACTCGCTGAATGTGGTGCACTGCACACTGTGGAATGCGGAAGGCACGAACGAGGAAACGGCACTCATTCAACCTGACCGCCGAACAACACGGAGACTGATGGGCCAGCTGGTAGCATCTCCATCTGTCGCCAAGGACGAGCACGACGTTGAAGGCTGTTTCTTCTGCTTTCCAGACCTATCATGCCGCACACATGGCAAATACCGCCTCCGGTTCGTCCTGATGCGCATCGATCCCATGAATCTGCATGTCGGCGGCTTCTCGCCCATACTCACCGAGGTGCTGAGCGACGTCTTCACTGTGTACACAGCGAAGGACTTCCCCGGCATGCGGCCCAGTAGTGCCCTCACGAGAGCACTCAAGTTGCAAGGCTGCAACATTCAAGTCAAGAAGGGCAATGAGAAGGCTCTGGCGCGCAAACGGCTGACGGCGAGTCAAGAGCACGACGCCCTTGAGGACGACGAGATGAAGCGGAGACGGCGGGACTGAGATCATTCATACACACAACAACACACCAATTTTCTTTCATCTTCATACCAGCATCACCTATAACCGGGCGGCGCTCCAGGCCATCTGAACTCATTTACCACGAGATATGGCTTTGCATCTTGACGACCTTTACGAACGACACAATTCCATTCTTATCCTGTGGCCATGGGCAGACGGGGTGTATCCGTCTCAGTACAACAAGTGAGCGTTGGTGCTCCTGCAGGCGGCCTTGGTGTAATGCATTATTTTGGCACTTCTTTCAGCGCGGTTGTATGCACGATACCATTTGATAGCTTAGCTTGTATTCTGCAGCACATCAGATAATAGATCGATGGAGGCGGGACTGATGAGATGGAACTACTTCGTTTCGCCCCTGAAATCTAGACTTTTGAGTGAGAGAAATTCACGAGTGAAAAGACATTCGCCAAAGTTGCAGCCCTCTCACCGCGCTAAGGCCTCGCGTGCCCCGCTCCGTCGCGCTAGTGTCGCCGAAAGCCAAAAACTTTGTGACCGCGTCGAATCTTTCTCTTTCTCCCTCCCCTTCCCCAACCGCACCGCAGCGACACCCAGCAATCATGAAGTACGTGCTTGTATCTGGTGGTGTCATCAGCGGCGTGGGGAAGGTACGTTGTAGAATTGCTGTAGAGGTGCGCGTAGGCTAATACAGGTAGGGCATTATTGGTAAGGAGAATCGAAAGGAGGAGCCGTGTGATGTAGTCTAACCACGCGTCACAGCCTCTTCGACGGGCCTTCTTCTCAAGACCATAGGCCTCAAGATAAGTCATGCGCAGTGGCATGCGACCAGCTGGTACTGACATGGCTGCACGTCTCGTCCATCAAGGTGGACCCCTACCTCAATGTCGACGCTGGGACTATGAATCCCAAAGAGTACGCGACGCACTACTCGACATACACCCAATTGGCATACTAATCGGCGTCTAGGCACGGCGAGGTGTTCGTCCTCTCCGACGGCGGCGAAGTCGACCTCGACCTGGGCAACTATGAGCGCTACCTCAACATCACCCTCACGCGCGACAACAACATCACCACAGGCAAGATCTACCAGCACGTCATCGAGCGCGAGCGCAAGGGCGACTACCTCGGCAAGACGGTGCAGGTCGTGCCGCACATCACGGATGCGATCCAGGAGTGGATTCAGCGCGTGTCAAAGATACCGGTTGATGATTCGGGCGAGGAGCCAGACGTGTGCATCATCGAGCTGGGTGGCACGGTCGGAGACATCGAGAGCATGCCCTTCATCGAGGCCATGAGCGAGCTGCGGCGGCGGGCGGGCAGGAACAACTTCATGCAGATTCACGTCTCGTATGTGCCCGTTATTCACGGCGAGCAGAAGACGAAGCCGACGCAGCAGGCCATCAAGGCCGTACGGAGTAACGGTCTGATCCCCGATTTGGTATGCTCTCTTATATATATACGTACACATACTGGTACTGATATCTCCAGATCGCCTGCCGCTGCGAGCGCGAACTCGAGCCCTCGGCCGTCGAGAAGATTGCGCACTTCTGCCAGGTCGAGACCGAGCAAGTCATCGCCGTGCGCGACATGCCCTCCATCTACCAAGTGCCCATGCTCCTCGAGAAGCAGTCCATCATCCCCATGATTCGCAACTTCCTCGCCCTCGAGTCCATCCCCGTCTCACCCGCCATGCTCAAAAAGGGCCACCATACATGGGCGCAGTGGCAGTCCCTCACCGGCATCGACGTGCGCTACCAAGACCCCGTGACCATCGCCCTGGTCGGCAAGTACGTTGAGCTGCAAGACTCGTACCTCAGCGTCATCAAGTCGCTCGAGCACGCGAGCATGCGCTGCAAGCGGAAACTGGACATCCGCTGGGTCGACAGCGACCACCTCGAGCCCAAATGCCAGGCCGCCGACCCCGCGAAGTTCCACACCGCGTGGAAAGAAGTCGTCGGCGCATCCGGCATCCTCGTCCCAGGCGGCTTCGGACACCGCGCAACAGAAGGCATGATCGCAGCCTGCACCTACGCGCGCAAAAACAAGACGCCGTACCTAGGTATCTGTCTCGGTATGCAAATCGCCGTCATCGAGTACGCGCGCAACGTATGCGGCATCTCCGGCGCCACCTCCGAGGAATTCGACGCCCACGCCGAAGACAAGCTAATCATGTTCATGCCCGAAGTCGACAAGACAACCATGGGCGCATCGATGCGTCTCGGCCTGCGCCCCACGCTGTTCCAACCCGGCAGCGAGTGGTCGCGCCTCCGCGCCCTGTACGCTGGTAAAACCGAGATCCTTGAGCGCCATCGACACCGCTACGAAGTGAACCCAGAATACATCGAGCGCCTGGAAACCGGCGGCCTGTCCTTTGTCGGCAAGGACGATGCCGGCGTGCGCATGGAGATTGTGGAGATCAAGGACCATCCGTGGTTTGTGGGCGTGCAGTTCCATCCTGAGTATCTGAGTCGCGTGCTGGATCCGAGTAGGCCGTATTTGGGCTTTGTGGCGGCGAGTGCGGGCATGTTGGAGGAGGTTACGAGGATGTATGAGGGGGGTGCGGCGAATGGGTTGGGGAAGGAGGGGGTTGCGAATGGGGTTGCGGGGTTGAGTAGTAATGGGGAAAGTGCGAGCTTTTAGGGAGAGGTGGTGGTGGTTGGGAATGGATGGCGTTGTTTGTATGGACTTTGGTCCGAATGTCTGGTTTTACGCGAAAATTCATGGGTAGAGAAAATATGTCTCTGGCAGGCTGAAGACGAAGTGGTGCGAAGATGAAAAGAATGAAGGAATGATATCTACACTGTACTTCTATGCAAATGCACGATTCTATTCACGTGCGTTACAAGACTCAAAGCCCTCGCAAGAAGTATTCTACAAACAGTTTTCATTTTCTGCATATC
>Ga0265798_10002961_pt1 | contig 24550 bp, 17 predicted proteins | sample P3T30metagenome_FD_192430 | JGI IMG/M metagenome (GOLD analysis project Ga0265798, IMG submission 192430) | Plant litter microbial communities from East Loma Ridge, Irvine, California - P3 T30 | ecosystem: Environmental > Terrestrial > Plant litter > Unclassified | place: USA: California...
ACAGGGCCGCCAGGAGATACGTGGTCTTCATGCTTGGTCTGGTTTTATTTTTGGGAAGCGGACTTTACCAAACCGATTTTGTTGCCGGAACGATTAATTTCGAAAAAGCTTATGCAATATGCCATGCTGACCAGCACGTACATACCAAAAAATCTCATCTAGAAACCGAGATTCACTTTCGCCTTGAGACTATTGTTATTGCTGTTGTCGCCCCACCTGGCGCTGTTGCCGTAGCGTTCGAAGCTGCCCGTCACCGAAGCCTTGTCGCTGACCTTGTAGCGCGCGCCCGCCCCCACATAGGCCCCGTTATCGGTTTGCGTGGGCGCCGTGGACGGCAGGTCGGGGTCGCGCAATTCGCTGTGGGCCAGGCCCAGCTTGCCGTAGGCTTCGAAGCGCTGGCCCACCGGCAGCGTGAGCCTGGCGGCGGCGTGGGTGTGGAAACCTTCTTCGCTCAGCGTATTGTCGACCGCGCTCGCATAGGCGAAATCGACGAAGTGGGTGCCGCGGTCGTAGAGGTTGACGTAGCCGGCCTCGATGGCGAGGAAGGGCGTCAGCTGCACGCCGGCGAGCAGGCGCGGATCGGTGACGTAGCGGCCGAACGCGGCCGGGTTGCGCGGCATCGTGGGCGGGTCGGCCAGGTTCTCCAGGTAGGTACGCCGCACCGGTTCGATGCCGGCAAGGGCTTGCGGCTTGACCGAGAAGGCGGGTTCGCGCTGCGGCAGCAGCACCGCCGGCGCGGCCGGCTGCGGCACTTGCGGCCGCGCCTGCAGCACCGCCTCCACGCTTGCCGGGGCCGCGGCGTCCAGGCCTTGCGCCCGGGAGCCTGCCGCGACCAGCATTGCCGCCGCGGCCACGGCCAGTGTTTTTGTCCTCATGTCACGTTCCCCCTGTCGTCCAGCGTCGACGATAACAGGCGTTGTTCGTCATCCGCGCTCAGGCCGCGAGCGCGTGTCCGGCGCGCGCGGCGACGCGGTCGCGGCCGCGGGTCTTGGCTTCGTAGAGCAGCGCGTCGGCGGCTTCGACCCAGGCCATCGGATCGGCGCCGTCGCGCCCCGGCCAGCCGCTGTAGACGCCCAGGCTGACGGTGACGTGGCCCGGCGGATTGTCGGCATGCGCCAGGCGCAGCCCGGCCACCGCGGCGCGGATCTTTTCGGCGACCGCGCGCGAGCCGTCCAGGTCGGTGTCCGGCAGCACCAGCACGAATTCCTCGCCGCCGTAGCGCGCCGCCAGGTCGACCGGCCGGCGCGCGCCCCCGGCGATGACGCCGGCGACGCGGCGCAGGCAGTCGTCGCCGTTCACGTGGCCATAACGGTCGTTGTACTTCTTGAAGTGGTCGACGTCGCACAGGATCACGCCGAAGGGCGTGCCGTTGCGGCGCGCGCGGTCGTACTCGCGTTCCAGGGTTTCCTCGAACATGCGGCGGTTGGCCAGGCCGGTCAGGCCGTCGCTCTCGGCCAGCGCCTTGAGCGAACGGTTGTGGCGCTTGAGCGCCGTGCCGGAACGGCGCAGTTCGGCCTCGAGCTGTTCGCGGATGCGGATCTGGCGCACCATCACCACTCCGCCCCAGGCCAGCAGCAGCAGCGAGGCGCCGATCACGACGCTCATCTTGATCGCCAGGGCGCGCCACTCGGCCAGCACTTCGTCGAGCGAACGCGCGCTGGCCACCAGCAGCGGATAGCCGTCCAGGTGGCGGTAGCTGTACAGGCGCTCGATGCCGTCGATATTCGACTTCAGGATCGCCGTCCCGGCCGCGCCGTTCTTCTTGTACAACTGCCAGACCGGGCCGCCGCGCACGTCGCTGCCGACCTGGTCACCCCTGAAAGGACGGCGGTAGACCAGGATACCGTTGTCCAGGGTCATGAGGATGGTGCCGCTGGCGCCGACGTCGAAGCCGTTGTAGAAGGTGTCGAACCAGGCCAGGTCGAGGGTGGCCAGCGCCACCCCGCCGAAGCTGCCGTCCGGATTGTCGATGCGGCGCGACAGCGGCAGCACCCACACGCCGGTCGCGCGGCTGCGCACCGGCGCGCCGACGTGCAGGGCGCGGCCCGGATGGGCCAGGTGGTACTGCATGTCGTCGCGGTCGATGCTGTTGCGCGCACCCGCTTGCGGCACCGACGACGCGGCCTCCTTGCCGTCCGCGGCGAACACGAACAGGCCATGCAGTTCGCCCACGCTGCGATCCGCCTCGCGCATGCGCAGGCGCAGGCGTTCGAGTGCTTGCGGACCCAGGCCCTCGCGCTCGACGCGGCCGGCGAGTTCGGCCAGCACGGCATCGCCCAGCTTGATCGCGGTCTCCGCATGCGAGGCCAGCGCGCGCGCCATGTTGGCGGTGGCGACGGCGCTGCCGCGCAGGGCGACTTCACGCGCATGCATGACGCTCCAGACCTGCACGCCGATCACCACCGTGCAAAAACAGCACAGGAGGACGATCGCAAGGGCAAGGACCGGACGGCGTTGCTGTTTGAGTTCGGCAAGACGGGGCTGGAAATCTGGATCGGCCATGGGGTGTCGAAGGTGGTATCCCGAGAGCTTAGCGAGCGCCCACCTCTTCGTCCATCGCTGTTTCCGATGAGCAGCGGATTCGGTAAAAGCCATGCGATTTCCAGAAACAATCGTTGTTTTAAGGCAACCACATGACGGCCACCGTCCATCCGGCGTTTACACGGCGTTTACGGTGCCACGGCCACTGTTTACACCGCGTTTCGCCTTCCCTCCCTAAGCTGTCACGGTCGTCAACCACCATCATCGAAGGGAAAGATGGACATCCTGAATGATCTCGTATTCATCGCCGCCACGCTCGGCCTGACCGGGCTGATCTGCGCCCTGGCCCATGCCTGCGACAAGCTCGGAGGCGCCTCGTGAACCTCACCTACTGGGCAGTCGGCCTTGCCGCCGTCGCCGTCCTGGCCTATCTGGTCGTCGCCCTGCTGAATGCGGAGAACCTGTAATGCATACCGATGCACTCCTCCTGCTCGCGGCCTTCATGGCCGTGGTCACCGTCCTGGCCTGGCCGCTCGGCCGCGTGCTGGCCGCCGTCGGCGACGGCAAGCCCGTGCCCGGCCTGGGCTGGCTGGCGCCGCTGGAACGCCTGTGCTACCGCGTGGCCGGCATCGATCCGGCCCAGGGCATGGGCTGGAAAAGCTATACCCTGGCGCTGATGCTGTTCAGCGGCCTGGGCGCCCTGCTGGTGTATGCCGTCCAGCGCCTGCAAGGCTTCCTGCCCTTCAATCCGCAGCAGCTCGGGGCGGTCGCGCCCGATTCGGCCTTCAACACGGCGCTCAGCTTCGTCACCAACACCAACTGGCAGGGCTACAGCGGCGAACAGACCATGAGCTACTTCAGCCAGATGGTGGCGCTGGCCGGCCAGAACTTCCTGTCGGCTGCCACCGGCATCGCCGTGGTGTTCGCGCTGGTGCGCGCCCTGGCGGCGCGCTCGTCCCGCTCGGTCGGCAATTTCTGGGCCGACCTGGTGCGTTCGACCGTCTACGTGCTGCTGCCGCTGTCGGTGGTTCTGGCCGTGTTCCTGGCCGGCCAGGGCGTGATCCAGAACTTCGCGCCCTACCAGCAGGCCGCGCTGCTCGACCCGGTGACGTATTCGCAGCCGAAGCTCGGCCCGGACGGCCAGCCGCTCAAGGACGCCGCCGGCAATCCCGTCACCGAGGCACTGACCGCCACGACCCAGACCATCGCCATGGGCCCGGTCGCCTCGCAGGAAGCGATCAAGATGCTCGGCACGAACGGCGGCGGCTTCTTCAACGCCAACTCCGCGCACCCCTACGAGAATCCGACGGCGCTCGCCAACTTCGTGCAGATGGTGGCGATCTTCCTGATCCCGGCCGCGCTGTGCTTCGCCTTCGGGCGCATGGTCGGCGATGCGCGCCAGGGCTGGGCGGTGTTCGCCGCGATGGCGATCCTGTTCGTCGCCATGACCGTGGTGGCGCTGTGGGCCGAGGGCCAGGCGCATCCGGGCCTGCAGGCGCTGGGCGTGGACCAGGCCGCGAGCAGCCTGCAGGCCGGCGGCAATATGGAAGGCAAGGAAACCCGCTTCGGCATCGCCGCATCGGGCCTGTTCGCGGCGGTGACCACCGCGGCGTCCTGCGGCGCCGTCAACGCCATGCACGACTCCCTGATGCCGCTCGGCGGCCTGGTGCCGCTGGCCCTGATGCAGTTCGGCGAAGTGGTGTTCGGCGGCGTCGGCTCGGGCCTGTACGGCATGCTGGTGTTCGCCCTGCTGGGCGTGTTCATCGCCGGCCTGATGATCGGCCGCACCCCGGAATACCTGGGCAAGAAGATCCAGGCCTTCGACATGAAAATGGTCTCGCTGGCGATCCTGGTGACGCCGACCCTGGTGTTGGCCGGCACCGCGCTGGCCGTGAGCAGCGAGGCCGGCATCGCCGGCATCGCCAACCCGGGCGCGCACGGCTTCTCGGAAATCCTGTACGCCCTGACGTCCGCCGCCAACAACAACGGCAGCGCCTTCGCCGGCCTGTCGGCCAACACACCCTTCTATAACGTCCTGCTGGGCATGGCGATCTGGCTCGGGCGCTTCGCGATGATCGTGCCGGTGCTGGCCCTGGCCGGTTCGCTCGCCGCCAAGCCGCGCCTGGCCACCACCTCCGGCACCATGCCGACCCATGGCCCCCTGTTCGTGACGCTGCTGATCGGCGCGGTGCTGCTGGTCGGCGTGCTGAACTACGTTCCGGCGCTGGCGCTCGGCCCGGTCGCCGAACACCTGCAACTCTTCTCGGTGAAATAATATGTCGCATCCAAAAACCAGCCTGTTCGATCCCGCGCTGATCGGCCCGGCCACGCTCGACGCCCTGCGCAAGCTCGACCCGCGCCAGCAGTGGCGCAGCCCGGTCATGTTCGTCGTCTACGTGGGCGCGATCGTCACCACCCTGCTGTGGTTCGACGCCCTTGGCGGCCAGGGCGAGGCGCCGGCAGGATTCATCTTCGCCATCACCCTGTGGCTGTGGTTCACGGTGCTGTTCGCGAACTTCGCGGAGAGCCTGGCCGAAGGCCGCAGCAAGGCCCAGGCGGCCTCGCTGCGCGCCCTCAAGCAGACCGTGATGGCCAAGAAGCTGGCCTCGCCCATCCACGGCACCCAGTGGCTGCCCTGCCCCGCCTCCGACCTGCGCCGTGGCATGTTCGTGCTGGTCGAAGCCGGCGACATCATCCCGGCCGACGCCGAGGTCGTGCAGGGCGTGGCCTCGGTCGACGAATCGGCCATCACCGGCGAATCGGCGCCCGTGATCCGCGAATCGGGCGGCGACTTTTCCGCCGTCACCGGCGGCACCCGGATCCTGTCGGACTGGCTGGTGCTGAAGATTGCCGTGAATCCGGGCGAAGCCTTCATCGACCGCATGATCGCGATGGTCGAAGGCGCGCGCCGCCAGAAGACCCCGAACGAGATCGCGCTGACCATCCTGCTGGTGGCCCTCTCCATCGTGTTCCTGGTCGTCACCGCGACGCTGCTGCCGTTCTCGCTGTATTCGGTGGCTGCCGCCAAGGCCGCCGGCCTGGCCAGCGCGCCGGTGACCATCACGGTGCTGGTGGCGCTGCTGGTATGCCTGATCCCGACCACCATCGGCGGCCTGCTGTCGGCCATCGGCGTGGCCGGCATGAGCCGCATGATGCAGGCGAACGTGATCGCCACTTCGGGCCGCGCGGTCGAGGCGGCCGGCGACGTCGACGTGCTCCTGCTCGACAAGACCGGCACCATCACCCTCGGCAACCGCCAGGCCGCCGCCTTCATTCCGGCGCCTGGCGTCACCGAACGCGAACTGGCCGAGGCGGCGCAACTGGCCTCGCTCGCCGACGAGACCCCGGAAGGCCGCAGCATCGTGGTGCTGGCCAAGCAGAAGTTCGACCTGCGCGCGCGTCCGATGGCCGAATTGAAGGCGCAGTTCGTGCCCTTCACGGCCCAGACCCGCATGAGCGGCGTCGACCTCGACGAACGCCCGGTGCGCAAGGGCGCGGCCGAGACCATGCGCAAGTACGTGCTGGGCCTGGGCTACGACTATCCGCAGGCGGTGTCCGGCGCGGTCGACGACGCGGCGCGCCGCGGCAGCACGCCGCTGGTGGTGGTCGACGGCGGCCGCGTGATGGGCGTGGTGGAACTCAAGGACATCGTCAAGGGCGGCATCAAGGAGCGTTTCGCCGAGCTGCGCCGCATGGGCATCAAGACCGTGATGATCACCGGCGACAACCGCCTGACCGCGGCGGCCATCGCGGCCGAAGCCGGGGTCGACGACTTCCTGGCCGAGGCCACGCCGGAAGACAAGCTGGCCCTGATCCGCAAGTACCAGGCCGAAGGACGGCTGGTGGCGATGACCGGCGACGGCACCAACGACGCGCCGGCGCTGGCCCAGGCCGACGTCGCGGTGGCGATGAACACCGGCACCCAGGCCGCCAAGGAAGCCGGCAACATGGTCGACCTGGATTCGAATCCGACCAAGCTGCTGGAGATCGTCGAGATCGGCAAGCAGATGCTGATGACGCGCGGTTCGCTGACCACCTTCTCGATCGCCAACGACATCGCCAAGTACTTCGCGATCATCCCGGCCGCCTTCGTCGCCACCTATCCGCAACTGAAGGCGCTGGATATCATGCGGCTGGCCAGCCCGAACTCGGCGATCCTGTCGGCGGTGATCTTCAATGCGCTGATCATCGTGGTGCTGATCCCGCTGGCGCTCAAGGGCGTGAAGTACCGCGCGATCGGCGCCGCCGCCCTGCTGCGCCGTAACCTGCTGGTGTATGGACTGGGCGGTATCGTCCTGCCCTTCATCGGGATTAAACTGATCGACATGGCGCTGGCCGCGCTCCACTTGGCCTGAACCGAGGAAAACAATGAACATGACTTCCCACTTCCGCCCCGCCGCGACGCTGCTGCTGCTGCTCACCGTGCTGACCGGGGCCGCGTATCCGGCCCTGGTCACCGGCGTGGCGCGCATCGCCCTGCGCGAGCAGGCGTCCGGCAGCCTGCTAATCCAGGACGGCAAGCTGCGCGGCTCGCGCCTGATCGGCCAGGCCTTCACGTCGCCGCAATACTTCTGGGGCCGCCCCTCGGCCACCGGACCGATGCCCAACAACGCCGCCGGCTCCTCCGGTTCAAACCAGGGCCCCTCCAATCCGGCCCTGCTCGATACCGTGAAGGGTCGCATCGCGGCGCTGCGCGCGGCCGATCCGGGCAACCCGGCGCCGGTGCCGGTGGACCTGGTGACGGCCTCGGCCAGCGGCCTGGATCCGCACATCAGCCCGGCCGCGGCGCTGTACCAGGCAGGCCGCGTGGCGCACGCACGCAATCTGGACCGCGCCGCCGTCGAGGCGCTGGTGCGCAAGCACACCGAACAGCCGCTGCTGGGCTTCCTCGGTGAAGCGCGCGTCAACGTGCTGGAACTGAACCTCGACCTCGACCAGGCCGCCCAGCGATGAACCGGGACGAACGCCGGCCCGACCCGGACGCCTTGCTGGAACAGGTGCGCGAGCAGGAGCGGCGCGCCAGCCGCGGCCGGCTGCGCATCTACTTCGGCGCCTCGGCCGGCGCCGGCAAGACCTACGCCATGCTGGCCGCCGCGCGCGCCCTGCATGCCGGCGGCGGCAGCGTGCTGGCCGGCGTGGTGGAGACCCATGGCCGCGCCGAGACGGCGCGCCTGCTGGAGGGCTTGCCGCTCCTGCCGCCCAGGGACGTCGCCTACCGCGGCAAGACCCTGCCCGAGTTCGACATCGACGCGGCCTTGCAAGCCGGCGCCGGACTGGTGCTGGTGGACGAGCTGGCGCACTCGAACGTGCCCGGTTCGCGCCACCGCAAGCGCTGGCAGGACGTCGAGGAACTGCTGGACGCCGGCGTCGACGTCTACACCACCGTCAACGTCCAGCACCTCGACAGCCTGAACGACGTGGTCGGCGGCATCACCGGCATCCGGGTCGCCGAGACCGTGCCGGACACCGTGTTCGACCGCGCCGACGAAGTCGTGATGGTCGACGTGCCGGCCGACGAACTGCTGGAACGCCTGCGCACGGGACGCGTCTACCAGGGCGCCCAGGCCGAGCGCGCGGCCGGCAACTTCTTCCGCAAGGGGAACCTGATCGCGCTGCGCGAGCTGGCGCTGCGCCGCACCGCCGACCGCATCGAGGGCGACGTTCGCGCCTACCGCGTGGAGAAATCGATCGACGCGATCTGGAAGACCGGCGCGGTGCTGCTGGCCTGCATCGGGCCGGCCGGCGGCGAGCAGGTGGTGCGTGCCTGCGCGCGCCTGGCGGGCCAGCTCGGGGCGCGCTGGCACGCGGTGCTGGTCGAGACGCCGGCCTTGCAGCAGCTGCCCGAAGGCCAGCACGAGAACCTGCTGGACCAGGTGCGCCTGGCCGAGAAGCTGGGGGCCGTCACCGCCGTGCTGCCCGGCAGCGACGTGGCCGCCACGCTGGCCGACTACGCCGAGCAGCACAACTTGTCCAAGCTGGTGCTGGGCCGTCCGCAGGGCCGCGCACTGCCCTGGCAGCCGCCGCTGGCGCGCCGCCTGGCGCGGCTGGCGCCCGAGGTCGACCTGGTCGAAGTGGCGGCGCCGCCGCCCGGTGGCGGCACGACGCCGAAGCGCTCGCACGCCGAGCCGGCCGCCACCGCAGGCTGGGCGCCCGGCCGCTACCTGCTGGGCGCCTGCGCCAGCCTGGCCGCCGGCGCGCTGGCATGGGGCCTGAATCCCTGGCTCGACCTGCCCAACATCGCCATGCTGCTGCTGCTGGTGGTGGTGCTGGTGGCCTACCGCTTCGGTCGCGGCCCCTCGGTGCTGGCGACCTGCATCAGCGTGGCCCTGCTCGACTTCTTCTTCGTGCCGCCGCGCCTGTCGTTCGCGGTGTCGGACCTGCAGTACCTGGTCACCTTCGGCACCATGCTGGCGGTCGGCCTCATCACCGGCCAGCTGACCGCCCTGCTGCGCTTCCAGGTGCGCGTGGCGCAGCAGCGCGAGAACCGCTGGCGCGCGCTGTACGAGTTTTCCTCGACGCTGTCGGGCGCGCTGCAGGCCGACCAGATCCTCGACGCCGCGCGCGAATTCGTGGCGCGCGCCTTCCGCGCCGACGCCGTGCTGCTGCTGCCCGACCTGGAGGGCAAGCTGGCGCACCCCGAGGGAACGATGGCGATCGAGCCGGGCACCGCCCAATGGGCCTTCGACCATGCCCAGCCGGCCGGCATGGGCACCGATACCCTGCCCGCCAGCCCGCTGTTCTACCTGCCGCTGGTGGCGCCGATGCGCACGCGCGGCGTGCTGGCGCTGGCGCCGGCCCAGCCCGACCGCATCCTGGCGCCGGAACAGCGGCGCCAGCTCGACACCTTCGCCACCGTGACCGCGATCGCGCTGGAACGGGTGCACTACATCGAAGTGGCCCAGGGTGCGCTGGTCGACATGGAATCCGAGCGCCTGCGCAACTCGCTGCTGGCGGCACTGGGCCATGACCTGCGCACGCCGCTGACGCTGCTGGTCGGCGTGTCGGAGTCGCTGGCGGCATCGGCGCCGCCGCTCTCGGCCCTGCAACTGAGCCTGGCCGCCACGCTCAAGAGCGAGGCCCTGCGCATGAGCACCCTGGTCGCCAACCTGCTGGACATGGCGCGCATCCAGAGCGGCGGCGTGCACCTGCACCTGGACTGGCAGTCGGTCGAGGAAGCGGTCGGCGGCGCGCTGCGCGCCAGCCGCGAGGTGCTGGCCGCGCACGTGGTCGAGACCCGCCTGCCGCCCGAGCTGCCGCTGGTGCGCTTCGATGCGCCGCTGATGGAGCGGGTGCTGTGCAACGTCTTCGAGAACGCCGCCAAGTACACGCCGCACGGCTCGACGGTCAGGATCGATGCGCGCGAGCGCGGCGACTGGATCGAGCTGCGCGTGAGCGACAACGGTCCCGGCCTGCCGCCGGGCCGCGAGGAAGCCATCTTCGAGAAGTTTACGCGCGGACAGAAGGAATCGAACACGCCCGGCGTCGGCCTCGGCCTGGCGATCTGCCGCGCCATCGTCGACGCCCACGGCGGCAGCATCAGCGCCGAGCAGGCGCCCGGCGGCGGCGCGCGCATCGTCATCGCCTTGAAGCGCGGCCAGCCGCCGGCCCTGCCCGAGCTGGAAGAACCGCTGGAGGATCAGCATGACTGACAAACCCGTCGCCCTGCTGGTCGAGGACGAGCCGCAGATCCGCCGCTTCGTGCGCGCCGCGCTGGAACAAGACGGCTGGCAGGTGTTCGAGGCCGGCGACTGCCGCCACGGTCTGATGGCGGCCGGCACGCGCGTGCCCGACCTGGTGCTGCTCGACCTCGGCCTGCCCGACGGCGACGGCGTGGCCCTGCTGGCCGACCTGCGCCAGTGGTCGCGTGCGAGCGTCATCGTGCTGTCGGCGCGCACGCTGGAATCGGAAAAGGTGCGCGCCCTCGACGCCGGCGCCGACGATTATCTGACCAAACCCTTCGGCACCGCCGAACTGCTGGCGCGCGCCCGCTCGGCGCTGCGGCGCCGCCGCCAAAGCCAGGACCTGGACGGCGCGCAGGCACGCCCGGCCCAGGCGCCGACCGTGCGCTTCGGCACGGTGGCGGTCGACCTGCAGGCGCATGGCGTCACCCGCGACGGCCGCGGCGTGCGCCTGGCGCCCACCGAATACCGCCTGCTGGCGACGCTGGCGGCGAATGCCGGCCGCGTGGTCAGCAATTCGCAGCTGATGCGCGAAGTCTGGGGCCAGCACTCGCTCGACAATGCGCACTACCTGCGCATCTACATGGGGCACCTGCGGCGCAAGCTGGAGGACGACCCCGCCCAACCGCGCTACCTGATCACCGAAACGGGCGTGGGCTACCGGCTCGCCGTTCCGATCTAGCGCTTCCCCTTTAAAAAACCAGCGAAGACCCGCTGCGCCGCGAGGCGAGGGCACGACTCATCCCGAAGAAAGAGAAACCACCATGAAAACACGCATCGCCACCATCCTGTCCTTCCTGTCCCTGGCCGCCGCCGGCGCCGCCCATGCGCAGGAAGCCGCTTCTTCGCTCAGCTGGAACCTGGGCGCCGTCAGCGACTACCGCTACCGCGGCATCTCGCAGACCCGCCTGCATCCGGCCATCCAGGGCGGCGCCGACTATACCGACGCCGGCAGCGGCCTGTATGCCGGCACCTGGCTGTCGAGCATCAGCTGGGCCCGCGACGCCGGCGGCGGCGGCCACGCCGAGGTCGACCTGTACGCCGGCAAGCGCGGAGAACTCGGCGCCGGTGTCACTTACGACGTCGGCGTGCTGGGCTACGTCTATCCGGCCAACGGCCTGAAGGACCTGCCCGGCTTCGTCGATGCGAACACCGGCGAAGTCTACGCCCAGCTGGCGCGCGGCCCGTATTACATCAAGGTTTCGAATGCGCTGACCAACCTGTTCGGCTTCGTCGACAGCCGCTACAGCAGCTACCTGGACCTCGGCGCCAACCTCGATATGGGGAATGGGATCACGCTGGTCCTGCATGGCGGACGCCAGCACGTGCAGCATTCCGCGAACGCCAGCTACACGGACTGGAAGCTGGGCGCGAGCAAGGCCTGGGGCGCGACCACGGCGACGCTGGCGCTGGTGGCGACGAATGCGCAGGAGGCGGCGTACACCTCGGCGCGCAACGGCAAGTTCCTCGGCAAGAACGGCGTGACCCTGCAAGTCGTGCGCAGCTTCTGATGATGCAGGCGGGCGTCTCTGGCTTGCCTTGAAACCGGCAGCATGGGGCAACGATCACGCCATGATCCTGTTCAACCATCGATCGAGGAAACCCTGTGCACCCTCCAGCTTCGCCCGGGACCGGGGCGATGCTGGATGACGATGCGCCGGCCGGGGGCGGCGCCTGGCCGGGCGCACGCGACGGCAGGCAGCGCCTAGGCCGGGCAGGCCGCGACCACCACCACCGAGGACTGGTTGCGGCCCGCGCGCTTGGACTGGTACAGGGCGTCGTCCGCCGTGTGCGCCAGCAGCGCCAGGTCGGGCCGCGCGCACCAGGCGAAGCCCAGGCTGCTGGTGACGTCCAGCTTGCGGCCGTCGATCTCGAAGGGGACGCGGATCGCGTCGAGCAGCTTGTCGCCGATGCGGCGGCATTCGAGCGGCGAGCCGACCTGTTCGAGCACGATCACGAACTCGTCGCCGGCCAGGCGCGCCACCGTGTCGGTGCTGCGCACGGTGCTTGAGAGGCGCCTGGCGAATTCGCGCAGCACGGCGTCGCCGACCGCGTGGCCGAGGGTGTCGTTGATCTGCTTGAAGTGGTCGACGTCGAGGTAGGCCAGCGCCAGCGGGGTGGCACCGCGGCGCGAGCGGGCGACCGCCTGGGCCAGGCGCTCCTCGTAGCTGCGCCGGTTCGGCAGGCCGGTCAGGTGGTCGGAATGGGCCAGCGCATGCAGCTGGCGCTCGTATTCGCGCGCCGAGGTGGCGTCGGTCGAGAGCACGTAGATGCCCTGCACGGCGCCGTCGCGGATGTGCGGCAGGTAGGTCGAGCTGATCACGCGGGTGCGGCCGCGGCGCTGCTCCTCGATCTCGAGGTGCGAGCCGTGGCCGGACAGGCAGCGCGCCAGCGCCGCGCGGCGCGGTTCGTAGAAGGCTTCGCCCATGGCTTCCAGCACGGTCTTGCCGACCATCTGCTCGCTGCGCACGCCGAACCATTCCTGGTAGCGCTGGTTGGCGAAGCGGTAGCGCAGGCCGGTGTCGATGTAGGCGATCAGCGCCGGCACGTTGTCGGCGATGGTGCGCAGCCACTCCTCGCTCTCGATCAGGCGGGTGCGCGAGGCGGACAGTTCGGAGATGTCCTGCATCGCCACCACCGCGCCCATCGGTTCGCCGCTGCCGTCGTGCAGCGCGCGGCCGCTGGCCAGCAGGTGGCGCACCTCGCCGTCCGGGGGGCGGATGCTCATGGCGGCGGCACTGATGCGTTCTCCTTTCAGGGCGCGCACCAGCGGGATCTGGTCCTCGTCCAGCGGCGTGACGCCGTCCTCGCCGAACAGGCCGTAGTGGCGCGCCCATTCGGTGCTGGTCATGTCGCTGGTTTCAAGGCCGTGGAACTCGCGCGCCGCGCGGTTGAACAAGGTCAGCTTGCCTTCGCCGTCGCAGGCGACCACGGCGACGTCGACCGATTCCAGCACCGCGTCGAGCAGCTCCTGCTTCTGGCGCAGCGCCTGTTCGGCGGCGGCGCGCTGGCGCATCTCGTGCTCCAGCGCCTGGTTCTTGGCGTGCAGCTCGGCGGTACGCTCCATCACGCGCTTCTCGAGCTGGGCGTTGAGTTCGCGCAGCGCCTGCTGGGCGGCGTCGCGCGCGGCCACCACCACGCGGCGGTTCAGCTCATCCTGCACCATCTGGGCCAGGTCGCGCAGCATGCGCCGCTCCGCCACGCCGAAATCGCGCGGACGGGTGTCGAGCACGCAGAGGGCGCCGACCGGCTGGCCGTCCAGGCTGTGCAGCGGGTGGCCGGCATAGAAACGGATGCCAGGTTCGCCGCAGACATAGGGAAAATTCTTGAAGCGTTCGTCCGATAAAGTGTCGCTTACAACCAACAGATCATCGAGGGCGACCGTATGGCTGCAGATGGCGACGCCGCGCGGCGTCTCCAGGTAGTCGATGCCGACGCCCGATTTGAACCACTGGCGCTTGTCGTCGATCAGCGACACCAGCGCCACGGGCACGCCGAACGCGGCCGACGCCAGGCGGGTAAAGCGGTCGAAACGGTCTTCTTGCGGCGTATCGAGGAGCCCGAGGGAATGCAGGGCCTTGATACGCTGGTCTTCTGCGAGTTCTTGTTGACTGAGCATGACTATCCTTGCCGCGAGCGGCGAAGAAAGAACCGGCAGGGGTTCGGCCGGGAGGTGGGATGCGATATTTTGGCGGCAAGCGCAAGCGGGGACGGTGATTGTATCCGAACTCGAAACAGTTGTGCTGCGTTGCAATAACTATGGCTTTTCGGAAAATATTTGTACCTAACCAAAAGTTTTAAAACATTTTACAACGAAAGAATTGGAGACAATTCATTCTTTTTACATCGAGCATCATTTATACCGACGATAGATGCCTAGAGATGACTTGTGTTTTATTTATGTGTGTAACTTAACCGAGGCTGTACGGCTGCACTCGTATGGTGGAGGCTTCGCCAACGAGAGGATAGCCCCACATGGACGCTTACCAGCAGCACCCCATCCGGCTGCGCATCAACGGACAGGACCGGGAATTCGCCGTCGAATCCTGGGTCACCCTGCTCGACCTGCTGCGCGAGCGCGCCGGCATGACCGGCACCAAGAAAGGTTGCGATCACGGCCAATGCGGCGCCTGCACCGTGTTGCTGGACGGCCGCCGCGTGAATTCCTGCCTGACCCTGGCGGTCATGCAGGACGGCCACGAAGTCACCACGATCGAGGGCCTGGCCCAGGGCACAGAAGCAGACGGTGCGCTGCATCCGCTGCAGCAGGCCTTCATCGACCACGACGCCTTCCAGTGCGGCTACTGTACGCCCGGGCAGATCTGTTCGGCCGCCGGCCTGATCGCCGAAGGCCAGGCCAGGACCTTCGACGATGTGCGTGAGCTCATGAGCGGCAATATCTGCCGCTGCGGCGCCTATCCGCAGATCTCGCGCGCGGTCGGCGAAGTCCTCGGCATCGCGCCCGCGGAACCGGGCAATGCCTCCGGCCAGCAAGGCTTCACGACCGGATCGGTGCTCACATCATGAACCCCTTCTCCTTTACCCAACCGAAGGACATCGATGGCGTGCTGGCAGCGATGGCCGCCGGCGCGCGTCCGGTCGCCGGCGGCACCAACCTGCTCGACCTCATGAAGGAAGGTACGATGCAGCCGGCCAGCGTGGTCGACATCAACGCCATCGCCACCCAGGGCCTGGACCGCATCGAGGAACACGAAGGCGGCCTGCGCCTGGGCGCGCTGGCGCGCAATGCCGATACCGCCTACCACCCGCTGGTGCGCGAGCGCTATCCGCTCCTGTCCTCGGCGATCCTGGCCGGGGCCTCGCCGCAGCTGCGCAATATGGCGACCAATGGCGGCAACCTGCTGCAGCGCACCCGCTGCGTGTATTTCTACGACGTCGGCACGCCCTGCAACAAGCGCGAGCCAGGCACCGGCTGCCCGGCCAAGGCCGGCATCAACCGCCAGCTCGGCATCCTGGGCACCAGCGAGCAATGCATCGCGACCCACCCGTCCGACATGTGCGTGGCCCTGCGCGCGCTCGACGCCACGGTGCACGTGCGCTCGGCGAACGGCGGCGAACGCGCGATTCCCTTCGCCGAATTCCACCGCCTGCCGGGCGACCGTCCCGACATCGACAGCAACCTGCAGCCGGGAGAGCTGATCACCCACATCGCCCTGCCCGACGCGGCCCGGTTCACGGGCCACAGCGCCTACATCAAGGTGCGCGACCGCCTCTCGTATGCCTTCGCGCTGGTGTCGGTGGCGGCGGCGCTGGAGCTGGACGGCGACACCGTCCGCGACGTGCGCATCGCGCTGGGCGGCGTGGCCCACAAGCCATGGCGCGTCGAGGAGGCCGAGCGTGGCCTGGTCGGCCAGCCGGCCAGCGAAGCGGCGTTCGCGCAGGCGGCCGAGCGCATCCTGCAGGGTGCGCGCGGCTACGGCCAGAACGACTTCAAGCTGGTGCTGGCGAAGAACGCCATCGTCCAGGCCCTGACCACCGCCAAGCGCGGCACCGAAGCAGCCAAGGGAGTACAGCAATGACCGATTTGATCCCCGACCTGAAGACGCCGAGCGCGCCCGCCGGCACCGGCCGCGTGCGCGCCGGCATGGCCGTGTCGCGCGTCGACGGCCGCGCCAAGGTCACCGGCAGCGCCGAATACGCGGCCGAGATCCACGCGCCCGACCTGGCCTACGGCGTGGTGGTCAGCGGCACCGTGGCCAAGGGCCGCATCAAGGAGATCGACACCGTGGATGCGAAGGCGGTGCCCGGCGTGATCGAGGTGATCACCCACGAGAACCGCCCCAGGATGCGCTCCAACGACCTGGCCTACAAGGACATGACGGCGCCGGCCGGCTCGCCGTTCCGCCCGCTGTTCTCGAACGAGATCTTCTGGAGCGGCCAGCCGGTGGCGCTGGTGGTCGGCGAGACCTTCGAGGCCGCGCGCCACGCCGCCGCGCTGGTGCGCGTGACCTACGAGGTCGACGAGCACGATACGAACCTGCTGGCCAATCTCGACCAGGCCTACAAGCCGCGCCCCCTGAAGGCCGGCTTCACGCCGCCCAGCTCCAAGGGCGACGCCGAGTCCAAGTGGGACGGCGCGCCGGTGAAGATCGAAGCCGAGTACTACAACGCGGTCGAGCATCATAATCCGATGGAGATGTTCGCTTCCACCGTGGTGCGCGGCGCGGACGGCCACCTGACCGTCTACGACAAGACCCAGAGCTCGCAGAACAGCCGCTGGTATGTGTCGCACGTGTTCGGCCTGTCGAAGGACAAGGTCACGGTGCGCAATCCCTACGTGGGCGGCGCCTTCGGTTCCGGCCTGCGCCCGCAGTACCAGTTGCCGCTGGCGGTGATGGCGGCGCTCAAGCTGGAGCGCTCGGTGCGCGTGGTGCTGACGCGCCAGCAGATGTTCAGCTTCGGCCACCGTCCGGAAACCTGGCACAAGGTGAAGCTGGCGGCCGACCACGACGGCAAGCTGCTCGCGGTCTGGCACGAGGCGCTGCAGGAGACCTCGCGCCTGGAAGACTACGTGGAAGTGGTCGTGAACTGGTCCGGCCAGATGTACGCCTGCGACGACGTCCACCTCGGCTACAAGCTGGTGGCGCAGGACCGCGCGACTCCGATCGACATGCGCGCGCCGGGCGCGGTGCACGGCGTGCACGCGATGGAAGTGGCGATGGACGAGCTGGCGTACGCGCTCAAGATGGACCCGCTGGCGCTGCGCCTGAAGAACTACGCCGAGCACAATCACCTCGAGGACAAGCCTTTCTCCAGCAAGGAACTGCGCCAGTGCTATCTCAAGGGCTCGGAGCGCTTCGGCTGGAAGGACCGGCCGATCGAACCGCGCTCGATGCGCGACGGCGATGAGCTGGTCGGCTGGGGCATGGCGACCGGGATCTGGGATTCGCTGGTGATGGTGGCGCGCGTCTCGGCCGTGCTGCACGCCGACGGCCGCCTGGTGGTCTCCAGCGCCGCCACCGACATCGGCACCGGCACCTACACCGTGATGTCGATGATCGCGGCCGAGCAGCTCGGCCTGCCGATGGAACAGGTGACCTTCCAGCTGGGCGACTCGACCCTGCCGATGGCGCCGATCGAGGGCGGCTCCTCGCACGTGACCACGGTCGGCGGCGGCGTGCACGGCGCCTGCGAGAAGCTCAAGGCGACGCTGCTCAAGATGGCGCAATCCGACGCCGGCGAGATCTTCAAGGGCAAGAAGATCAACCAGGTCGAGTTCAACGATGGCCGCATCCACCTGCGCGGCCAGCCGGAGCTGGGGGTCGAGCTGCCGGGACTGCTGGCGCGCGCCGGCAAGGAGCGCGTCGAGGAGAAATTCCTGATGACGCCGCAGATGCTCAAGCAGCGCAAGTACGCGCGTTCGGTACACCAGGCGGTGTTCGTCGAGGTGCGCGTCAACGAGCTGCTGGGCATGGTGCGCGTGACGCGCGTGGTCAGCGCGGTGGCGGCCGGGCGCATCATCAGCGCCAAGACCGCGGCGAGCCAGGTCAGCGGCGCGGTGGTCTGGGGTATCAGCGAGGCGCTGCACGAGGAAACCTTCACCGATCACCGCCTCGGGCGCTTCATGAACCACAACCTGGCCGAATACCACGTCGCGGCGAACGCCGACATCCACGACATCCAGGTCATCTTCGCCGAGGAGGAAGACCGCATCGTCAGCAAGCAGCTCGGCGCCAAGGGCGTGGGCGAGATCGGCATCGTGGGCGTGTCGGCGGCGATCGCCAACGCGATCTTCCACGCCACCGGCAAGCGCCTGCGCAGCACGCCGATCACGCCGGACAAGATCCTGCTGGGCGATCACGAAGTGCCGGTCGGCGGCCCGCTCTGACACAAGGGCGCGAAAGGCGCAAGCTTTTCGCGCGGCCGGCGGCTGAGATGCGTCAGCAAGCGCCGGCCATGCCTATCCGATGATGGGAATCCATCCCCCATCTCCAAGGATATGTCATGTCCGCGCGCAAATATTGCTCAAGATTATTACTCGCCTCCCTGCTGGCCGGCGCCATCCCGGCGCTGGCCGATCCCTTGTATTCGCTCACCTTCCTGCCATCCGACTTCGCCGCCGCCGGCATCAACAATAGCGGCCAAATCGTCGGCACCTCGGGCGGCGGCGCGGCGCTCTGGTCATCGCCCAGCTCGGTCACCTCCTTCGGCTGGCTGCTGCCCGGCAGCGAGGGCCTGGGCATCAACAACCGCGGCGACATCGTCGGCACCTACCAGAACCGAGGCTTCGTGTTCGCCGGCGACGTGTTCAGCGCCATCGACAACCGCGGCGATCGCGCCTGGGCCACCTCGATCAACGACGGCGGCTTCGCCACCGGCACCTCGGCCGTCGACACGCTGGGCGGCTCCACCAGCGGCTTCTACTACACCGGCAGCCCGGGCGCCACGAACTACATCGACAGCGGCTACCCCTTCGAGACCGGCAACAGCGTCGCCAGCGCGATCAACAACAGCAACACCATCACCGGCACCGTCCACACCGGCGAAGCCACCGACGACGACTGGTCCGACCGCGCGCGCCAGGCCTATACCTGGCAGCTCGGCAGCATGCGCCTGTGGGGCACGCTGGGCGGCGCCATCAGCGAAGGGCTGGACATCAACGAGGCCGGCACGCTGGCCGGCTGGTCCACGAATGCCGCCGGCAACGAGCTGGCCTTCCTGGCCTCCGACCTCTACGGCATGATCGACCTCGGCTCGCTGGGCGGCAGCTCCACGCGCGCGCTCGGCCTGAACAACCACGGCTGGGCGGTCGGCCTGTCGGACGTGAGCGCCGCCGACGGCGCCGACTACCACGCCTTCCTGTACGGCGAGCATGGCATGGTCGACCTGAACGCCCTGATCGACCCGCTCGGCGACTGGCGCCTGGTATCGGCCCTGGACGTCAACGATGCCGGCCAGATCCTGGCCCAGGCCTGCAACGCCATGACCGACGAATGCCGGTCGGTGCGCCTGGACCTGGTCTCTCCGGTGCCCGAACCCGCCACCTGGCTGATGCTGCTGGGCGGCCTGGGCCTGTTCGCACCGGCGCTGCTGCGGCGCGCGCGGCGTCCGGCCTGGGGCGCCCTGCCGCTGCTGGCCGCGCCGCTGGCGGCGCAGGCAGGCTACCCGGCCGAGCCGCCGCCCGCCCCCGCCTTCACCATGACCGCGGTGCCATCCGGCTTCGCCGCCGAGGCCATCAACAATGCCGGCCATATCGTCGGCCACTACGGCAACGCCGCCGCGGTCTGGGATGGCAGCAGCATCACCACCATCGTCGCCCAGGCGCCGGGCAGCACCGGCGCCGGCATGAACGACGCCGGCGTCATCGTCGGCACCTACAATGGCAGCGCCTTCACCAGGGGCGCGGCCGGGATGCGCGACCTAGGCCGCTACGGCACCTGGGCCAGCAGCAACGGCATCGCCGTCAACATGCGCGGCGACGTCGCCGGCAATGGCAACTGGGGTCCGGGCGAGCGCGGCCGCGGCTGGGTCAACAGCAACGGCGTGCTGCGTATCATCAACGCCTTCGGCGGCGGCGACTGGAGCCAGGTGCGCGCCATCAACCGCCATGGCCAGGCGGTCGGCATCGCCAACCTGCGCAGTCCGCGCAGCCCGCGCGACCACCGCGGCTTCATCTTCCAGGACCGCCTGCTGCAGGACATCGGCGCGCTGGGCGACGGCATCAACAGCGAGGCCTGGGACATCAACGACGCCGGCCAGGTGGTTGGCGGCGCCGAGTCCGGCTACGATCCCGAAATCGACGGCGGCCCCACCCATCCCTTTCTCTACCAGGACCGCCTGATGCGCGACCTCGGCACGCTCGGCGGTCCTTACGGCATGGCCCTGGGCATCAGCAATGCCGGCGCCATCGTCGGCGAATCGGCGCTGACGGACGATTTCGTCGTGCACGCCTTCCTGTACGAAGGCGGCGCGATGCGCGACCTCGATGCGCTGACCATCAAGCCGCCCGGCTGGGTGGTGGTCTCGGCGCGCGACATCACCAACGGCCGCCAGATCCTGGCGCGCGCCTGCCTGGCCGAGGCCTGCACCATGGTGCGGCTCGATCCGGTGGCGCCGGCGGGCAAGCGCTAGGCGCTCCGGCCGGCGTACCGGTACGGTCCCGCCCCGGCCTGCACCGCCCTGCCAAGGGAACGCCCGAAGCCGGCGACAGGACTAGAACGCCAGCGCCAGCGCCGCCCGCAGCGGCCCCGGCGTCAGGCCGGTCCAGCGCTTGAACGAGCGGCGGAAGTTGGCGGCGTCGTGGAAGCCCAGGTAGTGCGCGGCCGCCTCGTTGTCCAGGCGGCGGGCCTGGAACAGCCATAGCGCCACGTGGGTGCGCACCTGGTCCAGCTCGGCCTGGAAGTGGGTGTGGTGGCGCGCCAGCTGGCGCTTCAGGGTGGCCGGGCTGACACCGAAGTCGAGCGCGGTCTGCTCCAGCGCCGGCGCCGCACGCACGCGCTCGACCAGGTAGTCGTACAGCGCGGCCGGCAGGCCCGGCAAGCGTGCCGGCTCGGCCGCCGCCGCCTCCTGCGCCAGCGCGTGCGCCATGGCGCTGCCGCGCGGCCAGGGGCGGTCGAGCCAGGCCGCGTCGACCAGCATGGCGTCGAGCTGGCAGCCGAAGCGCAGCTGGCTGCCCAGGTGCACCTGGTGCTGTTCGACGTGGCGCGGCGCCGCGCGGTTGAAGCAGAAGCGCCACGGCAGGCGCTCGCCGCCCAGCCAGCGGCACAGCGCCGCCACCGCGGTCATGTGCATTTCCACCAGCGGCGCGCGCAGGCCGGGCGCGCCCTGGCTGTCGATCCAGTACAGGATCGCGACGCCGTCCCAGGTCTCGAAGCGCGGACGCAACAGGGGCGTCAGGCGCGCATGCCAGCGGCACAGGGTGTCCAGCAGCGCGCGCAGGGTCGGCGCCTGCACCAGCGCGTGGCTGGCGGCGCCGTCATGGCCGGGCAGCAGCAGCTGGCCGAGCATGAAGCTGGTGTCCGGACTGTCGAGCGCGCGCAGGGTATTGGCCAGCAGTTGCAGGTACTGGGCCGGCGCGACGAGGCGATCCGCCGCCGGTCCCGGGCCGTCGAGCAGGCCGGTATCGCGCAGCAGCGCGGCGTCGCCGGCGTCGCGCGCGCGGCCATAGTCGAGCACCAGCGCCGGCTGCTGGCGCGCCGGGATCGACGGTTCGCCGGCCGCCTGCCAGGCGATCACGCCGCCGCGTCCATGCGGCCGCACAGCTCGGCCAGCAGCGCTTCCGGGGCGCCGCGCGCCGGCGCGCAGTCGTGGCGCAGGCCGAGCGGCACGCGGCGCTGGCCGGCATGGTGGCGCATGCCGGCCACCATCGCGCACAAGTGGCGCGCGGCGCAGTCGGCCTGGTCCGGTTCCAGGCCCGGCATCAGCACGGCGAAGCGGTCGCCGGCATAGCGGCACAGCAGGTCCTCGTTGCGCAGGTTCAGCAGCAGCATGTGCGCCACCGCCTGCAGCGCGCGGTCGCCTTCCGCCTGGCCGTATTCGCGGTTGATGCGGTGGAAGCCGTCGATGTCGAGCAGCACCAGCGCGCACGGCCCCTCGCCCTGGGCTTCGCGGCGCAGCTGCGCGCGCAGGTAGCCGGCGTCGGCGAGCTGGGTCACGCGGTCGAACGGGCGGTGGCTGCGGAACAGGCGCTCGCGCTTGCGCAGGTGGTCGTTCAGGCGCGCCTGCTCCTGGCGCCAGTAGTACAGGCCCGCGGTCAGCACCAGCATCCCGAGCGGCACCAGGCCTTCCAGCGCGTTGTCCCACAAGGCGTCCTTGTCGATGCGCCAGAACTCGTCCATGCAGTCGGCCCAGGAACCGAGCATGATGCAGGCCATGCCGCCCGCCAGCAGGCGTGTGACGCGGCCGTCCGGCCGGCTCGCCAGCACGATCAGGCACCATACCGCGGCCATCAGCGCGGTGCCGCCCTCGTCGATGATGTCCATCCAGTGCCAGGCGGCGAAGGGCTTGGCGGCGCCGGCGCCCGCATACGGCAGGACCAGGGCGGCGAGCGCGCAGGCGATCAGGATGAGGGGGCGGACGATGGCGTGCATGGCGGCGGCGTGGCGACGAGGACCGCCGACATTAGCGCGCCGATGTGACAGCCGGATGACAGGATGGCAGGCGCGTGGCTTCAGGGCACGGGGTCATTCGGGATCACCGGGCGTGGTCGCGCCGGGTCTTTACGGCTCAGGGCGGCGCCGGCGCCCTGCCCCGCGCAGGCGGGTCATTTCGGCTCATCCAGCCCCTGCGCAGGCGGCGCCGGGCCGCGGCGGCAAGGGCCCGTCACCGGCGCGTCACATTCGCCCCAGAGAATGCGCCGCATTCCAACCACCCATCGCCCACCACCCCATGCGACACTTCGCCCTGACACCCCTCGCCCTCGGCGCCAGCCTGCTGGCCGCGGCCGGCGCCCACGCCGATCCGACCGTGGTCGTCACCGGCCAGCGCGCCAGCCTGGCCTCCGCCATCGCCGCCCAGGAAAAGGCCGACAACATCGTCAGCGTCGTCAGCAGCGACGACATCGGCGGCCTGCCCGACAAGAACGCCGCCGAAGCGCTGGCGCGCCTGCCGGGCGTGGCGGTGCAGCGCGACCAGGGCGAAGGCCGCTATGTCGTGGTGCGCGGCCTGGACGCCGACTACAACAGCGTGACCATCAACGGCGCGCTGGTGCCGTCTCCCGAAGCGGGCCGCCGCGCGGTGGCGCTGGACGTGCTGCCGGCGGGCCTGATCCGCTCGCTGACCGTCACCAAGACCCTGACGCCCGACCAGGACGCCAACGCGCTGGGCGGCAGCGTCGACGTGAAGACCCTGTCGGCCTTCGACCTGCCGGGCAGCCTGCTGACGGTGGGCGCCGCCGCCAGCCACGACGAATTGACGTCGCAGACCAGCCCGAGCGGCAACCTGCTGTGGGCGCAGCGTTTCATGGACGGCAAGCTGGGCGTGGCCGCCGGCCTGTCGGGCGAGAAGCGCAAGTTCGGATCGGACAACGTGGAGACCGGCGGCGCCTGGAACGGCGCGCGCCTGGCCGGCTTCGAGCTGCGCGACTACCTGCCGGTGCGCGAACGCTACGCCGCGGCGTTGAACCTCGACTACCGTCCCGACGCCGCCACCAGCTATGCGCTGCGCGGCTTCGCCAGCCGCTTCTCCGACGACGAGGTGCGCGACCGCCTCACCGTCGGCAACGTCAAGGGCGGCGACCTGGCCGAGGGCAAGACCGACAGCGCGCGCGTCGAGCGCCGCATCCGCCAGCGCAAATTCACCCAGGAGATCGACTCGCTGACGGCAATGGCCGACCAGCGCATCGCGCCGCTGTGGACCCTGCATCTGGAAGCCGCCGCCAGCCGCGCCACCGAGGACACGCCGGAAGCGCTGAACGACGGGCGCTTCCGCGGCACCGCCAATTTCAGCGGCATCGGCTTCAAGGACGGCATGGCGCCGCAGCTGATCGCGCCGGCCGGCGTGTTCGATCCGGCCAGCTACGCCCTGAATGCGATCACCCTGCAGCAGCGCATGTCGAAGGACCGCGCCAACCAGCTGCGCGTGGACCTGCAGCGCGAGATCGAGCTGGCCGACTGGCGCGGCGCGCTCAAGTTCGGCGCCAAGGGCATCCGCCGCGACAAGGACAACGACACCAACCAGTGGAGCTACAACAGCGGCAAGGCAGGCAGCGGAAACTACTGGGGCGCCGGTTCGACTTCCATGAGCGCCTTCGTCGCCGGCCGCCAGCTCGACTACGCGCTCGGCGCCATCGGCAGCGCGCTCGACCCGGCCCTGATCCGCGCCCGCGTGGCCGGCCTGGACCGCGCGAAGGCGCGGCTGGCGGCGGAATCGGCGCTGGACGACTACGCCATGCGCGAAGACATCGACGCCGGCTACCTGCAGGCGACGCTGGCGCGCGGCCCCTGGTGGCTGCTGGCCGGCGTGCGCGCCGAGCACACCCGCTTCTCGGCCGACGGCTTCCAGGTCGAGCAGGACGCGATCGGCGCGCGCCGTGCCGGCCGTTCTTACACCAACTGGCTGCCCAGCGTGCAGGCGCGCTTCGACCTCGACGCCGCCACCAGCGTGCGCGCGGCCTGGACCGGCGCCGTGGTGCGCGCCAACTTCAGCCAGCTGGCGCCGGGCATCAGCCTGGACAGCGCCACCGAAGCCACCATCGGCAATCCGGACCTGGCCCCGCTGAAGGCGCACAACCTCGACCTCGGCATCGAGCGCACCCTTGGCCGCGACGGCGTGATGTCGGCCTACCTCTTCCACAAGGACATCAAGAACTTCAGCTACGCGACCAACCTGGCCGGCAGCGGCCAGTGGGCCGGCTATACCAGCGCGGTCTCGTATGCGAACGGCGACGACGCCAAGGTGCGCGGCCTCGAGCTCTAGTGGCAGCAGCCGCT
>Ga0265798_10002963_pt1 | contig 24539 bp, 23 predicted proteins | sample P3T30metagenome_FD_192430 | JGI IMG/M metagenome (GOLD analysis project Ga0265798, IMG submission 192430) | Plant litter microbial communities from East Loma Ridge, Irvine, California - P3 T30 | ecosystem: Environmental > Terrestrial > Plant litter > Unclassified | place: USA: California...
CGCGCTGGCGGACGATGATCTCGCCGGCGAGGACGACCTGGCCGCCGAAGCGCTTCACGCCGAGGCGCTGTGCGTTCGAGTCACGACCGTTGCGGGTGGACGATGCGCCCTTTTTGTGTGCCATGTGGTGTCAGCCCCTTAGTTGGTGGTGATCGAGGTGATCTTGACGCGGGTCAGGTCGGCACGGAAGCCCATGCGACGCTTGTAACCGGTCTTGTTCTTGTAGTTCTGGATGACGATCTTCGGGCCGCGCAGGTCGTTCAGGACCTCGCCCTCGACCGTGACCTTGGCCAGGTCGTCGCCCGACAGGATGGTGTCGCCGTCGACGTGCAGGACGGGGACGAACGAGACGGTGTCGGCGGTCGCGGCCTTGAGGCGGTCGACGGTCAGGATCGTGCCGACCTCGACCTTCTCCTGACGGCCACCGGCGCGCACGATTGCGAAAGCCATGGGAACTCCAAAAAAGTGGGGGATGTGACGCCCGGACTGCCGGACGACGTCGTGGTGCCACGAAGGCAACTTGGATAGTCTTTCACAAATGTCACGACCGATCAAACTTCGCCGCCCGCCGCAGTTCACGGCCGAGATCGTCGACGACGCCCGCGAACGCCTGCTCGACCTGCTCGACGACCTGAAGACGCTCACCACCGACCACGCCGACGACATCGAGGTCTGGGGCTCGGCCGTCACGGCCGCCGGCTGGGAGATCGCGAGCCTCGGCCAGTGGCTCGGCCTCGAGGGCGAGGCGGTGTTGCTGCTCGGCGGCGCGTCGTACCCCGAGATCGCCGAGCACCAGGGCACCAGCGCGTCGGCCGTGTACGCCCGCGTCGGCCGGTCGCTCACCCTCGCGCCCTACGCGCACGCCTCCGGCGCCGACGGGGCGACCACCCGCGTCTCGGCCGAGGGCCTCGACCAGGCCCGAGCCGAATACGACCAGGAGGCGCGGGCCGGCGACCCGACGGACGTCGCCCCGGCGGCCGCGCCCGTCGGCGACTCCTTGGCCGAGCGCGTGCCCGAGGTGCTGCGGGACGGCGCCCGGCGCACCACCGAGATCGTCGCCGCCCTGCCCGACTACCGGCGCAGCAGCGTGCTGTCCACGCTGAGCGTCCTCGCTCGACAGGGAGTGGTCGAACGGGTGGGGCACGGCGTCTACGCCCTGCCCCACCCGCCGACCGACTGACCCCGCGGGCGGTCGCCCGATCAAGCCGGTGCGACGGCCCCGGCCCCGGTCACGGCCTCGTCGAGTCCGAACGCCCGCAGCTCGTCGTCGGTGAGCATCCGCGACCGGATCAGGAAGCGCTTCCCTTCCGGGCTCTCGACCGAGAACCCGGCCCCGCGGCCCGGCACGACGTCGATGGTGAGGTGCGTGTACTTCCAGTACTCGAACTGGCTGCGCGACATGTAGACCTCGATCGGGTCGATCCCGTCGACGTGCAGGTCGCCGAGGTGGACGTCGACGGCCCCCACTCGGAAGAACCCCACGGGGTAGCACATCGGCGACGAGCCGTCGCAGCAACCACCCGACTGGTGGAACATCAGCGGGCCGTGCTGCGCCGTCAGGGACACGAGGAATGCCGCCGCCTCGGGGGAGACGTCGACCCGGGAGGGGGCGGAGGCGACCGGCCCGGAGGCGGGGGCCGGCGTGACCACGCCGACCCGCGCCTCCTCGGCTGACGCTGCTGACGCTGCCGGCGGCGCAGCGGCCGTCTGCTCGGGCGTCATCAGAAGAAGCCCATCGGACCGTCCGCGTAGCTGACCAGCAGGTTCTTGGTCTGCTGGTAGTGGTCGAGCATCATCTTGTGGTTCTCGCGACCGATGCCGGACTGCTTGTAGCCGCCGAACGCCGCCCCGGCGGGGTACTGGTGGTACGTGTTCGACCAGACGCGACCGGCCTGGATGTCGCGGCCGGCCCGGTACAGCTGGGCGCCGTTGCGGCTCCAGACTCCGGCGCCGAGGCCGTAGAGGGTGTCGTTGGCGATCTTGATGGCGTCGTCGTAGTCGCTGAAGCTCGTCAGCGACAGGACGGGGCCGAAGATCTCCTCCTGGAAGATCCGCATCGAGTTGCGGCCCTCGAAGATCGTCGGGTTGACGTAGTAGCCCTCGGTCAGGTCGCCGCCCAGGTCGGCACGGTCGCCGCCGAGCAGCAGCGTCGCGCCTTCCTGTTTGCCGATGTCCATGTAGCTGAGGATCTTCTCGAGCTGGTCGTTCGACGCCTGGGCGCCGATCATCGTGTCCATCGAGAGTGGGTTGCCCTGCTTCACCTTCTTCACTCGCTCGACGCCGTCGGCGGTGAACTGGTCGTAGATCGACTGCTGCACGAGCGCCCGGCTCGGGCAGGTGCACACCTCGCCCGAGTTGAGGTTGAAGAACGAGAAGCCCTCGAGCGCCTTGTCGTAGAAGTCGTCGCGTTCGTCGGCGACGTCGGCGAAGAAGACGTTCGGGCTCTTGCCGCCGAGCTCGAGCGTGACCGGGATGAGGTTCTCGCTCGCCATCTGCATGATGAGGCGCCCGGTGGTGGTCTCGCCGGTGAACGCGATCTTGCGGATGTTCGGGTGGCTCGCCAGGGGCGCGCCGGCCTCGACGCCGAAGCCGTTGACGATGTTGAGGACGCCGGCGGGCAGGAGGTCCTTGATCAGGTCCATGAACACGTGGATCGACGCGGGCGTCTGTTCGGCCGGCTTGAGGACGACGCAGTTGCCGGCCGCGAGGGCGGGAGCGAGCTTCCACACGGCCATCAGCAGCGGGAAGTTCCACGGGATGATCTGCCCGACCACGCCGAGCGGCTCGTGGAAGTGGTAGGCGACGGTGTCGGCGTCGATCTCGCCGGTGGAACCCTCTTGTGCCCGGATGGCTCCGGCGAAGTAGCGGAAGTGGTCGATCGCGAGCGGAACGTCGGCGGCGAGGGCCTCTCGGATGGGCTTGCCGTTGTCCCAGGTCTCGGCGACGGCGAGCATCTCGAGGTTCGCCTCCATGACGTCGGCGATCCTGTTGAGGATCAGCGCGCGCTGGGCGATCGTCGTCTTCTTCCACGAGTCGAACGCGCGCCAGGCGGCCTCGACCGCCTTGTCGACGTCGGCGGCGTTGCCCCGGGCGACCTCGGTGAAGACCTTGCCGTTCACCGGGCTCGGGTTCTCGAAGTACTGCCCGCTCGCCGGGGCGACGTACTCGCCGCCGATGAAGTGGTCGTAGCGGGGCTTGAAGGCCACCTTCGCGTCGGGCCGTCCCGGCGCGGCGTAGGTGTTCGGGGGAGTGGTGACGGTCATGACGGTCCCTTTCGACGACGGTGTCGGGTCGGCGGCGGGGGTCGCCCGCCGGTGGCGGCAGGCTACGTCGGGGGAGGTTGCATCGGGTTGCGCGTCACGGCCCGCGAGCGGGCGGGCGCGGTCGCCGGGTTCCGGGGTCGCGGGACTCCGGAGGCGCGGGGTCGCGTGGTTCCGGAGGCGCGGGGCGCGAGGGCGCGTCAGTCCCCGTTCTCGAGCGCCTCGAGGTGCGCGACGAGGTGCGTCCGTCGGGGCGATCCTGGAGGCAAACGACGCAGCAGCTCGAGCAGGACGCGGACGTCGTCGCGGCCCGCGGTCGACTCGGAGTACGACAGCAGGGTGTCGATCGAGCCCCCCGTGAGGAGCGCGTCCCGGACGGTCGCGGCGACCTCGGCCCGCAGCGCGGCGACGCCGGGGGCCGTGGACGAGGGAAGGGCCGGCCCGGTGTCGGCCCGCACGGCCGCGCGGTGGGCCCCACGATCGACGAGACCGACGAGCGTGTCGAGGTCGAGCGTCACCGGGCGAGGCAACCGGTACGGGCGCGACAGCGGGACCAACGTCGGGTCGAGGGCCTCGACGACGTGGCGGAGGCGGACCATCTCGGGCCGGAGGGTGGAGACCGCGTCGACGTCGCCGTAGACCGCGTCGGCCAACTCGTGGGCCGTGTAGCCGGCAGGACGGTGGGCGAGCAGGGCCATGATCTCGGAGTGCCGGGCACCCAGCGCGATCCGGCCCTCCCCGACCGTGAGCACCGCCTCGTCCCGACCGAGGGTCGTCAGGCCGGCGGGGGAGTCGGGCCCCGGGTGGACCGGGTGGGCCGGGTGCCGCGGGGTGCGGGTCGGGGCACGACCGGCCGCGGCGAACCCCAGGAGCGCGAGATGCGCCTCCACGGCCGCGACCGTCGCCGTGACCAGGGGCAGCGTCAGCGAGCCGGCCGCCCGCTCGTCACCCGTGATGTCGACGACGCCGATCAGGTGCCCGTCGACGGGGTCGTGGACCGGCACAGCCGTGCAGCTCCAGGCCCGCACGCGGTGGTTCCAGTGTTCGTCGCCGCGGATCTGCACGCCCCGGTCGAGCACGAGGGCCGTGCCCGGGGCCGAGGTGCCGACCCGCGCCTCCGACCATCCGGCGCCGGCGACGAACAGCATGTCCTCGGCCCGGCGGCGGGCCGCGGGGTCGCCCTCGACCCAGAGCAGGCGGCCGTGCTCGTCGCCGACGGCCACGAGCAGGCCCGAGCCCGCGACGTCGTCGACCAGGAGGCGGCGGACGACGGGGAGCGCGAGGGCGAGCGGGTGGTCGCGGCGCCAGTCGTCGAGGTCGTCCTCGGGCAGCTCGAGCCGGGGCAGGCCGTCGGGATCGAGCCGGTGCCGTGTGGCGCGGTCCCACGAGTCGCGCACCACCCGGCGCTGCGGCCCGACGTCGCGGGGCGGACGGCTCGCGGTCAGCGTCATGGAGCACCAATCGTCGTCGATCGGGGCGAGTCGGCCGTCGTGCGGCGTCGTCGCCGGGGTGCTGTCAGCGTACGGCGGCGTGCGGCCGCGGGGAAGGTCGTCGCGTGGGGGTCTGCTGTGACCTCAGGGTCGACGCGCCGCGTCGCGGGTGGCCGTGATCGTCGCGTCCAACGCCTCGGGCCACGAGGTCGGTCCGATGCCGAGCAGGCGTTCGCTCTCGGACGAGTCCACGACGAAGGGCGAATCGAACTGGTACTGCATCGCCCGCACCTCGCGGAGGAACGGCACCGTGCGGGTCAGGCCGGCCCACAGCAGCGGATTCCACGGTCGGACGCGACCGGTCAGGCCGTACCGGCGCCGCGCCTCCTCGGCGATCTCGACCCGGGAGGCGTGGGTGGCGTGCGGTGTGAGCCAGGCCCGACCCCACTCGTCGCGATCGATCGCCGCCACGAGGGTCGAGACGACGTCGGGCAGGTACGCCCAGGCGTGCGGCTGGGTCACGTCGCCGACCGCGTGGGCGGTGCGGCCCGCGACGAGCGGCCCGAAGAAGTCGCTGCCGAGGTGGGCGTTCCGCCCGGCGCCCGGCCCGAAGTAGTCGCTCGCGCGCACCTCGACGGCCCGGACGCCCCGGTCGGCCGCGGCGAGGAGGCGCGTCCAGCTGTCGGCGCGCACCCTGCCCTTCCCCTCGGCGGAGACGAGGGGCGTGTGCTCGGTCATCGGCTCGGACACCGGCCCGTGGCCGTAGAGGTTGCCCATCAGCACGATGCCCGCCCCTGTGGTGGCGGCCGTCTCGATCAGGGCCGTGGTGATGGCCGGCCACTCGACGCCCCAGGCGGGGTAGGGCGGGTTCGAGCAGACGACGATCGTGTCGGCACCGTGGGCCGCGCTCGTCAGGGCGGCGGCGTCCTTGGCGTCGAGCGTGAACGGGGCGGCCCCGGAGATCACCGTGCCGCGGCGGGTGGCGACGCGCACGATGTCGCCCCGCTCGGCGAGGCGGCGGACGAGGGGGGTGCCGATGGCTCCGGCTCCGACGACGAGATGGGTGGGCATGGGATCCTCCTGGGGTGATGAGCGAGAGCGGTGCTCTCGGATCTGACCCTAGGGTCGGGCGGCTCGACATGCAAGAGCGGTGCTCTCGTTTGTGTCCCGTGCTCTCGGAGGACAGGATCGGGGCATGACCACGAACGCAGGGGACGACGACGGCGCCCGGACCACCGGAGGCGTCCGCGAGCGGGCACGGATCGAGATCGTCGAACGCGCCCTCGCCTCCGCCCACCGGCAGCTGGCCGAGGTGGGCGCGGCCGCCCTCTCGGTGCGAGCCGTGGCACGCGACCTGGGCATGGCCTCGTCGGCGATCTACCGGTACTTCCCGAGCCGCGACGCCCTGCTGACCCGCCTCATCACCGACGCCTACGTCGACCTCGCCGACGTCGCCCGGAAGGCCGAACAGGCGGTGGACCGCGCCGACCACCAGGAGCGGTTCCGTGCCACGGCCCGCGCGACCCGCCGCTGGGCGATCGCCGACCCGCACCGCTACGCCCTGCTCTACGGATCGCCCGTCCCCGGGTACGTGGCCCCGGTCGACACCGTGGAACCGGCGATCGCGGTGGGTCTGCTGTTGCTCGGGGCGGTCGACGACGCGGCGGCGAGCGGAGCCTCGCTGCGGGCGATGCCGGTACGGGCCGGCCTGTCCGACGAGTTCGCGCAGCTCGCCCAGGGCCTGGGAGCATCGGTCGCCCCCGGCGTGCTGGCCGCGGGCATCACCGCCTGGACCTCCCTCTACGGTCACCTCAGCTTCGAGCTCTTCGGTCACCTCACCAATGTCGTCGTCGATCGCGACGCCTGGTTCGAGACCTTCCTCGACGAGCAGATCGCGCGGATCTGGGGCTGACGTGCTGCGCACGGCAAGACGCGCCCCGACGGCAGGAGGCGCCGGTCCGGGCAGGAGGCGCGGGTCCCGGCAGGAGGCGCGGGTCAGCTCGCGCAGTCGATGCAGAGCCGGGCGGTGGGTCGCGCCTCGAGCCGGGCCTCGCCGATCCGGGCCGAACAGCGCTCGCAGCGGCCGAAGGTGCCGTCGGCGAGCCGGGCCAGGGCGGCCTCGGCGTCGCCGGCACGGTCGAGGGCGGAGCGTCGGACGGCGTCGAGCTGTGACCGCTCGTAGGCGATCGTGGACCCCTCGGGGTCGTGCTCGTCGTCGACGTTGGCTCCCTCGCGGGCCGCGGCCACCGCCTCCATGTCCCCGAGCAGTCGCGCGGCCAGCGCCTGCGCCTCGTCGCGCGTGACGCGCAACCGGTCGGAGGGGTCGATCACGAGGCGGTGCCTCAGGCCTCGACGAGCGACGGCACCTCTTCGCCCGGGCGAGGCGGTGCCGGGGGAGTCCCGTCGCCGAACGGACGGCCGCCGAGCTGCTCGCGACCGTGCTCGGTGAGCCACCCCGAGGCGTCCGGCCCGACCGGGACGATGCCCGTCGGATTGATGTCGGAGTGCACGACGTAGTAGTGCGCCTTGATCTGGTCGAAGTCGATCGTGTCGCCGAACCCGGGGGTCTGGAACAGGTCGCGGGCGTAGGCCCAGAGCACCGGCATCTCGGTCAGTTTGTTCCGGTTGCACTTGAAGTGGCCGTGGTAGACCGCGTCGAACCGGGCGAGGGTCGTGAACAGGCGGATGTCGGCCTCGGTGATGGTGTCGCCCACCAGGTAGCGCTGACCGGCGAGCCGCTCGGACAACCAGTCGAGGCGCTCGAACAGGGTGCGGTAGGCCCGCTCGTAGCTCTTCTGCGACCCGGCGAAACCGGCGCGGTAGACCCCGTTGTTGACGTCGCGGAAGACCACGGCGTTCACCTCGTCGATCTCACCGCGCAGGGCCTCGGGGTAGAGGTCGGGGGCGCCCTCGCGGTGGAAGGCGGCCCACTCGGTCGCGAAGTCGAGCGTGATCTGCGGGAAGTCGTTCGTGACGACCTTGCCGCTCGGCACGTCGACGATCGCCGGCACGGTGATGCCGCGCGGGTAGTCGGGAGTGCGGGCGAAGAACGCCTCCTGCAGGCGCTCGATGCCGAGCACGGGGTCGCGACCGTCGGGGTCGAGGTCGAAGGTCCAGCTGCGGGCGTCGTGCGTGGGGCCGGGCAGACCGAGCGAGATCGCGTCCTCGAGCCCGAGCAGGCGGCGCGAGATGACGCTGCGGTTCGCCCACGGGCACGCCCGGGCGGCCACGAGGCGGTAGCGGCCGGCCTCGACCGGCCAGCCGTCGACGGCGTCGCGCGTGATGCGGTCCTCGATGTAGTTGGTGTCGCGGGTGTACTCCTGGCCCGGCTCGACGTAGCTTCCCTTGGCCTGCTGATCGCTCATGGCGCCACCCTACGCACGGGGCGTCGGCAATTCCTGGCCGCTGCGACGCGCGTGGGTGATCGGCGGCCCCGGCGGGCGGGGTGGCGACAGGGGTCAGGAATTGCCGACGGCCAGGGACGAGGAGGCGCGGGTCGCGTTCCAGTCCCGCCACATCGCCTTGAGGTCCCACGCGTTCTCGGCCTCGAGCGAGATGCCGCGCTCGCCGGTGCGACGCGTGCGCCCCTGGATCACCATCAGCTGCGTGCCGAACAGCAGGGAGCCGGCGCGGGCCTGCGCCTCTTCGAAGAAGGTGGAGTCGGAGCAGCCGCTCCCGTCGTCGAGGCTGATGAAGACCACGCGCTTGCCGCTGCGCATCGGCGGGGTCTGGGTCGCGATGCGGATGCCCGCCACGAGCACGGTCGTGCCGTTCCAGTGGTCGCGCAGGTCGGCGGCGCGCACCACGCCCAGGTCGTCGAGCATGGGCCGGTAGCTCTCGATCACGTGTTCGCTGACCTCCATCGACAGGATGTCGAGCTCGTCGGCGACCCGCTGCCGGGCGTCGACGTCGGGTGTGCCGGTCGGCACCGTGTCGGAGTCGTCGATCGAGAAGTCGAGCTGGTTCTCGACGTCGGTCGCCTTGGGGCGCGACGACCGACCGGTGAGCGCCCGCACCCGGGCCAGGACGTCGCCGCGGGTGCGGCCGGGCCCGGCGACCGAGTCGAGCGCACCGACCTGCGCCAGGCGCTCGAACAGCGACCGGGACGGCGTCGCCCGTTGCCAGAAGTCGGTGATCGAGTCGTAGGGACGGTTCACGACCACCCGGGCCAGCTCGGCGTCGCTGATGCCGTGCACGTCGGCCAGCGACAGCCGCAGCCCGAGGTCGCCCACCCGGGTCGGCGCGATCGGGGTCGCCGGCGGTCGGAGGCGCTCGACCCGGTAGACGTCGGTCGACGCGTTGACGTCGAGCGGCAGCACGGGGACGCCCATGCGTCGCGCCTCGGTCAGCAGCAGCCGTTTCGGGTACATGCCGGGGTCGTGGGTGAGGACGCCGGCCAGGAACTCGGCCGGGTAGTGGGTCTTCAGCCAGGCGCTCTGGTAGGTCGGCAGGGCGAACGCGGCCCCGTGCGCCTTGCAGAAGCCGAACGACCCGAAGCCCTTGAGTGCGGCCCAGATCCGGTCGACCGCGGCGTCGTCGAAGCGTCGTCGCCCGGTCGCGGGGTCGAGGTTGCCCCGGGTGCGCTCGCGGAAGGTGGCCTCGAGCGCGTCGTCGTCGCCCTTGCCCATGTGCCGCCGGATCTCGTCGGCCTCGGCGAGCGACACCTGCATCGTCGCCTCGAGGATGCGCAGCACGTGCTCGTGGTAGATGACCACCCCGTAGCTGTCGTCGAGGAACGACGCGAAGCTCGGGTGCAGGTAGTCGGGCTGTTGGAACCCGTGCTTGGTGTCGAGGAACGGCGCGATCATGTTGCCCTTCATCGGGCCGGGACGGAACAGCGAGATGTCGGCGATCAGGTCTTCGTAGCGGTCGGGCTGCATCTTGCCGATCAGCTCGCGCTGCCCGGGGCTCTCGATCTGGAACATGCCGAGGGTGTGCGTGGTGCGGATCGCCTCGAAGGTGGGTTCGTCGTCGTGGGGGATCTCGTCGAGCTCGATGCGGCCCTGACGGTTCACGTAGGGCACGTCGACCGGCAGGGCGCCGGCCAGGGCGGCACGCGGGCCGTTGACGCGCTCGATCTCGTCGAGGGCGTAGGCGAGCGAGCTCTGCATGCGGACGCCGAGGACGTCGAGCTTGAGCAGGCCGGCGTCGTTCATGTCGTACTTGTCGAACTGGCTCATCGGCAGGCCGATGCCGCTCGGCTGGACGGGGGTCGTGCTGAGCAGGTCGGAGTCGCCGAGGATCACCCCGCACGGGTGCATCGAGATGTGCCGGGGCAGACGGTCGAGCCGTTCGCTGAGGTCGACGAGCAGGTCGATCTGGTCGTTGCTGCGGGCCAGTTCGGCGATCTCGCGCAGTTCGGGTTTCTCGGCCATCGCGGTGCGCAGGTCGCGGGCGTTCGACCGCCAGACGTTCTTGGCCACGAGGTCGATCTGCTCGTCGTCGAGCCCCAGTGCGAGACCGGCGTCGCGCACCGCACCGCGCCCTCGGTAGGTGGACTGCATCGACATGAGCGTGACCCGGTTGCTGCCGTACCGGTCGAAGATCGCCCGGTAGACCTCGTGCCGCCGGGCCGCCTCGACGTCGATGTCGATGTCGGGCAGGGTCTCGCGCTTGTTGCCGAGGAACCGTTCGAACAGCAGGTCGTGCTCGATCGGGTCGACGTTCGAGATGCGCAGCAGGTAGGTGACGAGGCTGCCGGCACCGGAACCCCGCGCCGCGTTGCGCACCCGCAGGTCGCGCATCAGCGCCGAGACGTCGGCCACGGTGAGGAAGTACCCGGCGAAGCCGAACCCGGTGATGATGCCGAGTTCGTAGCGCATGCGGTCCTCGACCTTGTCGCGCAGGGCCCGGTCGGCGTCGCCGAAACGTTCGGTGACACCGGCCTGGGCCTGCCGGAACAGCGCCTGGTCGGGGTCGCCGTCGACGCCGATCGCGCTGAGCTCGGGCACCTTCGGGCGGCCCCAGCCGAGGTCGGCGACGGGGTCGAGCCGGCACCGGTCGGCCAGGCGCTCGGTCGCGGCGAGCATCTCGTCGCCGGCGCTGCGGGGCAACGACGAGGCGTCGCTCACCAGACGGGCCAGCCGGCGCATGTCGGCCGGGTCCTTGAGGTACGCCTGGGCGTTCGGCTGCGGCCGGAACGAGCCGAGCGCGGCCAGGTGGCCGGCCGAGTCGAGCACGTCGGCCGTGACGGCCTCGTCGGGATCGAGGTACCGCACGGCGTTCGTGAGCACGGCCGGCACCCCGACGTGGTCCGCGAGCTCGAGCATGCGTGCCGCGTGCCGGATGCTGCGGCTCTCGCCCGGCTCGGTCAGATGGCAGACCACCTCGACCACCACGCCGCCCGGCAGCGTCGCCGCCCAGTCGGCGAGTGACGCAGCGGCCTCGCCGTGTCGCCCCGCCTGGACCAGCCGACCCACGTCGGAGTCGGGCCCCAGCAGCACGGTCGCCGCCGGCTCGGTCTCGCCCTGGACGAAGCCCCGCACCCGGGACCGGGCGATGGTCGCCACGCTGTTGGCGCTGCCGCTGGCGCGCCGGGTGGCCCGACCGTGCGACGCGCTGATCAGCCGGCACAGCGCCGCCCACCCCGCCTTCGCCGGCCCGCCGCCCCGTGCCCCGTGCGCCAGCACCACGATGCGGTCCACCCCGCCGGCCCCGCCACCGCCTCCGTCGAGATCCCCGTCGCCCGTGAACCCCTCACGGTCGTCCCGGCAGCCCAGCTCGACCCCGACGATCGGGTCGACGCCCGCCGTCCGGCAGGCCCCGACGTGACGGATCGCCCCGTACAGCCCGTCCCGGTCGGTGATCGCCGCCGCGTCGGCACCCGCCGCGACGGCGGCGTCGACGAGCGCCTTCGGGTGCGCCGTGCCGTGGTGGGCGCTGAACGCCGACGCGACGCGCAGGTGGGTGAAGCTCATGGTCGGTTCCTCGGGCTGCAGAACCCCCGGCCGGGTCGTTCGAACAGGTGTTCGACCAGTGTACGTCGCTCCGATCGAGCGTCGCACCCCTGGTCCGTCCCTCCCACGGCCTGTCATCATCGGGGCATGCCCGATCGACGCCCCACCCCGACCGATCGACGGGCCACCTCGCCCGATCGACGGGCCGCCCTGCGTCGCGACGCCCACACCGCGACCCACTGGACCCGCGTCCTGCTGGCCCAACCGCGCCTCCTCCTCGCCGTGAAGACCGCGCTCGCCGCGGCCCTCGCCTACTGGATCGCGCCGCAGGTGCCCGGCGTCGCGGCGGACTACCCGTACTACGCGCCGCTCGGGGCCGTGATCGCGATGTACCCGACCATCAAGAGCTCGCTGCGTCAGGGGTTCCAGGTGCTGGTCGGCGTGATCGTGGGCATCGCCCTCGCCACGGCGGTCTTCTCGTTGCAGGACGGTCAGCCCGGCGTGTTGGCGGTGGCGCTCGTCGTCGGGGTCGGCGTGCTCGTGGCGGGCATCCGCTGGCTCGGCGCCGGTCGCGACTGGGTGCTCACGGCCGGGCTCTTCGTCCTGCTGCTCGGCGGCGCGAACGCCGAGGCCTACTCGCTCGGCTACATCGTGCAGATCGGGGTCGGCGTCGTCGTCGGCGTCGTGGTCAACCTGGTGCTCGTGCCGCCGCTCTACGCCTCGCGCGCCGAGGAGCGCCTCCTCCGGGTGAAGGACTCGCTCGCCGACCGGGCCGACGAGGTGGCCGGCGTGTTCGAGACCCCCTGGCCCCTCGAGGACGACGAATGGGAGCGTCGCGTGGGCGTCCTGCCGAGCACCCTCCGCCGCGTCCGCGACACCGTCGCGTACGCGGACGAGTCCCGTCGCATGAACCCGCGGTGGTTGCTCCGCCGCCGCGACCTCGGCCAGGAGTACGCGGATCTCGCCACGTACGAGCGCGTCTCGTTCCACCTCCAGGACGTCGCCGAGGTCTCGGGCATCCTCGGTCGCCGGATCGGCCGCCAGATCGGCATGCCCGACGACCTCGCGCCCGACGTCGCCCACGCCGTGCACGGCGTCGCCACCGTCATCCGGCGCCACGGGGCCGAGGACGTCGACGCGTTCACCGACGCCCGGCGACGCGTCGCCGACCTCTGGGACGCCGTCGACCGCCACCGCGACCGCCCGACCACGGACACGAGCGGCGGCGTCTCGATCGCCGTCTCGCTCGGGCGCATCATCGCCGCGCTCGACCCCGACGACACCACCGCGCCCCGCCCCGAGGACGACGCCGCCGAGGAGGCGCGCACGGCCGACGACGACGGCACCGGCGGCCAGGTGGGCGGCACCGACAGCACGGGGCCGGTCGACGACGACAGCGCGCCCCGCGACACCGCCCCGCACGACACCGTGCAGGACGGGGACGCCGACCCTGCCCGCTGACCCCGATACGGCGCTCACCCCCGGGGAGCAGTACGGTTGACCGGGCACCGGCGCCGAGACGCGACCCGTGCCCTCCGCGGCCGGGGCGGTCGACGGGAATGCCCGTCCCCCCTGTGCGTTGACACCCGTGGCCCCGAGAACCCCCGCCGCCTGATCGACCAGCGACGACACGATCGTCGCCCTCCCATGAAAGCTGCACTGTGACAGACACCACCACCCTCATCATCCTCGGAGCCAGCGGAGACCTCACCGAGCGTCTGCTGCTCCCCGGCCTCGCGAGCCTGCTCAAGAGCGACCGCGGCGTCGACGTCCAGCTCATCGGCACCGGCCGCAGCGAGCGCAGCCCCGAAGAATGGGACGACGTCGTCAAGACCGCCTTCAACGGCGACGCCGGCAGCGACCTCGCCAAGAAGACGCTGGCGTCCAGCCGCTACATCCAGGGCGACCCGACCACGGTCGAGCACCTGAAGGCCCTGTTCGAGGCCAGCGAGGGCACCCCGGTGATGTACTTCGCCCTGCCGCCCGCCATCAGCACCAAGGTGATCCAGGCGCTCGCCGAGATCGACCTGCCCGACGGCCTGCGCCTCGCCCTCGAGAAGCCGTTCGGCTCCGACGAAGAGAGCGCTCGCGAGCTCAACGCCGAGTTGCTCAAGATCGTCCCCGAAGAGCGCATCCACCGCACCGACCACTTCCTCGGTCGCGCGACGGTCCTCAACATGATCGGCCTGCGCTTCGCCAACCGCCTCTTCGAGCCGGTCTGGAACAGCGAGAACATCGAGAAGGTCGAGATCTTCTACGACGAGGTCCTCGGCCTCGAGGGTCGCGCCCAGTACTACGACAAGGCCGGCGCGCTGATCGACATGATCCAGAGCCACCTGCTGCAGGTGCTCGCCGTCATCGCGATGGACGCTCCGTCGAGCATCGACTCGGTCGAGCTGCGCAGCGAGATCGCCCGCGTCCTGCGCGCCACCTGGGTCAAGGACGCCGACCCGGTCGCCTCGAGCCGTCGCGCCCAGTACGCGGCCGGCACGATCGACGGCAAGGACGTCCCCGCCTACGCCGACGAGGACGGCGTCGACGACGAGCGCCAGACCGAGACCCTCGCCGAGGTCGAGTTCGAGGTCAAGACCCGTCGCTGGGCCGGCGTGCCGTTCATCCTGCGTTCGGGCAAGGGCATGACCAAGATCCGCAAAGAGGTGCTCATCACCTTCAAGCCGGTCCCCGCGCTTCCCGAGGGCCTCAACGGCTCGTCGACGCCCGACACGCTGCGCATCGAGATCAGCCCCGAGACGATGGAGCTCGGCGTCACCACGAACGGCTCGGGCAACCCCTTCGACCTCGAGAAGTCGACGATGTCGGTCACCCTGGGCAAGCCCGAGCTCACGCCCTACGGCGAGGTGCTGAGCGGCATCTTCCACGACGACCCGACCCTGTCGATCCGCGGCGACGTGGCCGAGCGCTGCTGGGCGATCGTCGCCCCCGTGATCGAGGCCTGGAAGGCCGACCAGGTGCCGCTCGACACCTACGCCGCCGGGTCGACCGGCCCGTCGGACTGGCCCGCCTGATCCTGGTCGCCCACTCCTGACCGGCAGACCTCGACGGCCGCCCCGCTCTCGCGAGCAGGGCGGCCGTCGTCGCGTCCGGCAGCCGAGGAGGCGCGGGTCGGGTCACCCGCGGTCGTGCGCCTTCCCGATCGCGTCCGCCGCGCGCACCAGCGCCAGGTGCGACAGCGCCTGCGGGGTGTTGCCGACGTGGCGTCCCGTCGCGACCTCGATCTCCTCGGAGAGCATCCCGACGTCGTTGCAGTAGCCGACCAGCCGGTTCATCAGGGTGACGGCGTCGTCGACGCGCCCCGAGGCGGCGTACTGCTCGGCCAGCCAGAACGAACAGGTCAAGAACGGGTTCTCCGCCCCGTCCAGGCCGTCGATGCCGCTCTCGGTGCGGTAACGCCTGAGCAGGCCGTCCTGCAGCAGGTCGTGCTCGATGGCGGCGACGGTGCCGAGCATCCGGGGGTCGTCGGCGGCGACGAAGCCGACCTGCGGCAGCTGCAGCAGGGACGCGTCGACCTCGGTCGTGCCGTAGTGCTGGGTGAAGGAGGCGCGGTCGGCGTTCCAGCCTCGTGTCTCGATCTCGGTGCGCACCTCGTCACGCAGTCGGCGCCACCGGTCCACGGGGCCGTCGAGGCCGAACTGCTCGATGCCCTTGATGGCCCGGTCGAGAGCGGCCCAGATCATCACCCTCGAGTGGGTGAAGTGCTGCAACTCGCCGCGGATCTCCCAGATGCCGTTGTCGGGCCGGGCCCAGTTGTCCTCGACGTACTGCATGAGGGCACGCTGCAGGGGCCACGAGTACTCGCTCTCCTCGACGCCGAGCAGGCGGGCTTCGTGCAGGGCCACCATCACCTCGCCGAAGATGTCGCCCTGGTACTGCTGGTACGCGGCGTTCCCGATGCGCACCGGTGAGGCCCCGTCGTAACCGGGCAGATGCCCGAGCTCGCTCTCGTGCAGGTACCGCTCGCCGGCCAGGCCGTACATGATCTGCACGTCGGCGGGGTCGCCGGCGATGGCACGCAGCAGCCAGCCGCGCCACCGGTCGGCCTCCTCGGCGTAGCCGTGCAGGATGAGCGCCTGCAGCGTCATCGACGCGTCACGCAGCCACACGTAGCGGTAGTCCCAGTTGCGCGAGCCGCCGAACTGTTCGGGCAGGCTCGTGGTCGCCGCGGCGACGATGCCTCCGGTGTCCTCGTTGGTGAGGGCCCGGAGGATCAGGAGCGACCGGTGCACCTCGGGGGCGTAGGCCTCGGGGGCCGAGCAGCGTGAGGCCCACTCCTGCCACCAGGCGACGGTCTCGTCGATGCCGGCCGGCACGTCGAGGGGCGCCGGCGGTTCGCGATGGGACGGGTACCAGGTGAGGCTGAGGTCGACCGTCTCGCCGGGGGATACGTCGAACGTCGCCTCGTGCGTGTGGTCGGTGGCCGTCAGTCGGGGGCCGCGGACCACGACGGCGTCGGGCCCGGCCGTGGCGACGAGTGCCGTCTCGTCGCCCTCGGGGATCTGACGGACCCAGGGGAGGGCCGTTCCGTAGCCGAACCGGATCGCGAGGTCCACGTGCATCGAGACGGTGCCCGAGACCCCGGTCACCCGGCGGACGACGTCGGCCCGCCGGTCGCCGTAGGGCATGAGGTCGGTGACCTCGACCACGCCGGTGGGCGTCGTCCAGCGGGTGACGAGCACGAAGGTGTCGTCGACGTATCGCCGGGTCGAGGTGGCGGCGGCGTCGGAGGGGGCCACGAGCCACCGTCCGGCGTCGTGGTCGCCGAGCAGGGCACCGAAGGTCGACGCGGAGTCGAAGCGGGGGAGGCAGAGCCAGTCGATGCTGCCGTCGGAGCCGACGAGGCCTCCGGTGTGCAGGTCGCCGATCAGCGCGTAGTTCTCGATGGGCAGGGGCATGCGCTCATCAAACCAGTGCGGCCTCGGTCGGGGTGGGCGTTGCCGGCGTCAGCGTTGCAGCGTCGGATCGGGCCAGAGCGTCTCGACCTTGGGCTTCTGTCGCCGGGTGCGAGCCCAGACGACGAACCCCGCGAGGGTGAACGCGCCGTAGAAGACGTACATGAACGCCGAGGCGTAGTAGCCGGCACTGAACAGCAGGGGAGTGCCGACGAGGTCGACCGCGACCCAGATCAGCCAGAACTCGACCCAGCCCTTGGCCATGCCGTAGGTGGCGAGGAGCGACCCCGTGAAGATCCAGGCGTCGGCCCAGACGGGTTCGTACGACCCCAGCAGACGGAAGACGGGAGTCAGCAGGGCGGTGCCGCCGACCAGGCCGACGACGATCAGCACCCGGTTCTTCCACCCCGCCCAGCGGGGCTCGACGGCCACTCCGCCGGTGTCGCCGGCGTGCTTCCAGCGGTACCAGCCGTAGATCGACACGACGATGAACATCACCTGGCGTGCGGCCTGCCCGAGCAGGTTCACCGGGTTCGGGGTGTCGAACACCGCGCCGAGGAAGACGGTGAACAGCAGCGCGTTGCCCACGATGCCGATCGGCCAGGCCCAGACCTTGCGTCGCATGCCGCCGAGGGCGCTGAGCAGACCGAAGACGTTGCCCACCACCTCGCGCCAGAGGATCGTCTGGTCGCCGATGTGCAACTGGGCGTCGAACAACCACAGCAACGGATTCATCGAGAGGCTCTCTTCGGTCGGGGAGGCGGGTGGTGCGGGACCACGGCGTCCCCGAGGCGCGGGGCGCCTGGTGCTGCAACGAGTGTGGCACGGGGGGAATTCCCGGCGTCACACGGCTCACTGCCGTCGTCGTCCGACGGACGCCCAGGGGTCAGGCGAAGAGCTGTTGCTCGACCCGGTCGTCGAACACCCCGAGCAGCAGCCACGAGTCGCCCCGGCCGTCGAGCGCCAGGTCGAAGGTGCCGTCCACCCGGTGGGCGCCGTCGGTGAGCGGCACCGCGTCGACCCGCCAGACCGTCATCTCGAGCAGGTGGGCGCTCGCCCCGCGCGGCGCCCGGGTCGCCGACCGCCACCAGTCGGTGCGCGTGACCCAGAGCTCGGGCGAGCTGACGACGCCGTACACGACCCCCCGCCACTCGAAGCGCAGGGGCGCCCCGTCGGCGGTCGTCTCGACCGGGACCTTCTCGTCCACCCTCATCTGCCGACCTCTCGTTCGAATGTGTGTTCGAACGGAGTCTACGAACCCCCACCGACATCGGCCACCCCCTCTGTGGGCGGAAGCCGAGGTGCCGGGGTCGCACGCGGCCTCACCAGCCGGGCAGCGCCTCCTCGACGTGGGTGACGGCCTCACGGGGCAGTCCCGCCTCGTCCGCGAACGACCGCCACCTCCGCACCGCGTCACGCACCTCGTCGACGATGCCCGACGCGTCCCGCACCAGGAAGCGATCGGCCAGGCGCATCACGTCGGCCCGCGAGACGTCGCGGTAGACGCCGTCCACCCCCATGAGGTGCTGGTACGTCCACCGCCCGGTCGGGTTGTGCGCGAACGTCACGTCGTACGCGGGCGACAGTCCCCACGACGCCTCGGGCCCCGCCAACAGGAACGACGAGTTCTTCGTGTGGTCGTCGTTGTTGGCCGCCAGCACGTTGAAGACCATCCGGCGGAACGCCTGCGCCATCGCCTCGTCGCCCAGTCCCAGGCGACGCACCACGTCGAACAGCTGCCCGTAGTCGTGCGCCTGCCGCTGCCGGAAGTCGAGATGGGCCGCCCCGCACAGCGTCAGGACGTGCGCCTTGCCCTCGACCCGACGGTCGAACCGACGCGTCATGAAGTGCGAACGCCCGTTCTCGTCGAGCAGCCGGCACTCGGCCATGTCGATCCCCGCCGCCCCCGCCATCAGCGAGTACGCGTACTCGACCCGACCGGCGAGGCCGCCCGACCCCAACTCGGAGTCCGGGCCCAACCCGTCCAACTTGATCAACCAGTGCTCGAACCCGTCCGGCGCCGCGAGCTGACCCGACCGGATCTCACCCGTCCCACGGTTCCACGCGACCACCGCCTTCGCCCGCGCCCCACCCGCCGACGTCCCCACCTGGATCAAGGACCGGATGGCCGACTCGGTCCCGTGGTCGTCACTGAAGCTGGCGTCCAGCACGCTGCGTGCCCCCTCGACCAGCGCGCTCAACTCGAGCGCACTCGTCGTCCGTTGACGCGGTCCCCTCGACGGCCGGAACTCCAACGCCCCCATGGCCCGGTCCGCCATGTACGCCAATCGGTCCAGGGGGCTCACCTGCTGCCGCGACACCCCCTGCCGCACCAACCAGGCGTCGATCACCGCGTTGCCGAAGTCGTCCGGCATCGCGTCCGCCAGCACGGCAGGAAGCCGGTGGAACGTCGCCTCGGGCAGCTGCGGGAAGACGTGCCGCCGCGTGCGGACCGGCATCGTCAGCGGCGCCAGCTCGATGCCTCGAGCCACCCAGTCCGGGTAGTACTCGAAGACGTACGCCCCGAGCCCCGGGTCGAGCGCCACGGCCCCCACCCGCAGGCCCCATGCCGTCACCTCGACCGCCCGGACGGGGACCCAGCTCACGAGCCGCCGCCCGACGATCGTGCGCCTCGTGGGCGGTACACCCGACGTCGCGGCTCGTCGCCCGACGACCTCAGCACGTCGAGCGGGCTGACCGCGCTCGCCGGGGCGATGTTCCCGAGGGCGTCGTCGGCACCCAGTGCCCGCAGGACGCGGACGAGCGAGCGCAGGGTGCTGCCCCGCCCGGCCTCGAGTGATTGCACCGTGCTGGGTGACAGGTCGGCCCGTCGAGCGAGCTCGAGCTGGTCGAGCCCCTGGTCGAGCCTCAGGCGACGGACCTGTTCGCCGACCTGGCGTTCACGCTCGTCGGTCGAGACGAGCGGGGGCGCGCTCGCGGAGGGTGTCTGATCGTCGTCGAACACGATGCTCCAATCACGGGATGAACCACGATAACAGCGATCTCCACCCAGAAGACAGGACTATCCCACTATTCCGAGAACATCACGAATGGCCGGGGTCAGTCGATCACGCCGTTGTCGAGGAGTTGCTCCCACAGGCCGGCGCCGTCGGGTGCCGACACCCAGACCACGTCGCTGCCCTCGGCGTGCTCCGACCGCGACCGGCCTCCGGCCAGCACGGCCTCGCTGGGCGACAGCTGGCGGATGGCCACGGCGGCGACGTTCTCGGGGTGGTCGTGCAGGAACGTCCCGTACAGCTCTTCGTCGTGCTGCCCGTCGTCGCCGACGAGCAGCCACTTGAGCTCGGGGAACTCGTCGGCGAGACGGCGCAGGGACTCCTGTTTGTGCTGGCGTCCGCTGCGGAAGATCCGGTCGTGGGTGGGGCCCCAGTCGGTCAACAGCAGCGCGCCGCTCGGGTACAGGTTGCGGGACAGGAAGCGGGACAACGTCGGCGCCACGTTCCAGGCCCCCGTCGACAGGTAGATGACGGGGCACCCGGGGTTCGCCGCGTTCAGGCGTTCGTAGAGCACGGCCATGCCGGGCACGGGACGCCGGGCGTGCTCGTTGAGGACGAAGGTGTTCCAGGCGGCGAGCAGCGGCCGGGGCAACGAGGTGACCATCACGGTGTCGTCGATGTCCGAGACGATGCCGAACCGCGCCTCCGGATCGATGACGAAGATCGGCGCCTCGACCGGCACCGACCCCTCGGTGGTGAGGGTCGCGACGTGCCAGCCGGGTTCGAGGTCGACGGCGATGCGAGCGTCGAGCACGCCGCCGCGGTCGGCCTGGACGCGCTGGACGCGACCGCCGAGCGAGATCTCGACCAGGGCCTTCTCGACGGGCACGCTCGTGAAGCTGCGCCACCCCCGGACGTTGAGGCGGTCGACGCCCGACAGCGTGCCCGTGCGGGTGAGCAGGACGCGCGACAGCACCCGGGCCCATCCCGGAGCGCCGTAGCCGGTGTACGGCACGACCGTGGGGAGGAGTCCCCGACGCCGAGCCCGCTTCTCGCGGAAGCGGTGGACCGAGTTCTCGATGCGGGCCGCTCGGTGCAGGAAGGGCTCGACGGCGGCGGGCGGTGCCTTGCGGGTGTCGGGCATCCGCTCAGTCTCGCACGACGGGTCGTCGAACGGGCGGGTCAGTCGACGGGAGTGAGCAGACCGGGGTGGTCGACCGACGACGAACCGACCTCGGGGCCGACCTCGTGGTGCAGCAGGCGCTCGGCGATCTCGTCGCTGAGGCCCGCGATGCCCTGCACCAGGTCGTCGTCGCCCTCGGTCTCGGGGTCGAGCCAGTCGTCCATGACGTCGGTGCCGACGAGCACCGGCATGCGGTCGTGCACCTCGGACACCGGACCCGAGGAGGCGCGGGTCAGCACGGTCGTCGACAGCAGCCACCGAGACGGGGCGCCGACCTCGGCCGACGGGTCGCGCCACCACTCGTAGAGCGCACCGAAGAGGACCACCTCGTCGTCGGGCAGCCGCACGAGGACGGGGCGCTTCGAGCCGTCGGGCAGGGTCTGCCACTCGTACCAGCCCGTGGCCGGGACCAGGCCACGGCGCGAGACCACGGCGTCGCGGAACGAGGGTTTCTCGGCGGCCGACTCGGATCGTGCGTTGAACAGCGGGGGACCGGAGTCGGGGCCCGCCGAGCCACCGGGCACGAGACCCCAGCGGGCCGACGCGAGGCGTCGGACCGGCGGGCCACCGGCGTCGTCACCTCGAGGTGCCGCGTCGACGAGGAGACTCACCGGCCGAGTCGGAGCGATATTCCAGGAAGGCTCTGGGAGAGTGTCTCCTGATACATCGACGTCGAACAGGGCCACCAGGTCGCTCGAGGCGCGTGCCATCACGAATCGTCCGCACATGCGATCCATTCTGGTGGCAGCCGCCGACATCCGGTGACCGACACCTCGGTCCCCTTCCGACGTCATCGCACCGTGCCCGACCCCGTCGAGGCATCGCCACGAAACGGAGAAACGTTGCTCGTCACCGACGTCAATGACGCATTGCCCGGGGGTTCACCGCTGCTCAGGAACGAGCCCGTCCAGGCTCGCAGTTCCGCGCGGCTCACCGGGCTGCTCGACGCGGCCGCGGCCATCATCGACGAGATCGGCTACGAGCGTCTGACCACGGCCATGGTCGCCGAGCGGGCAGGTGCCTCGATCGGCACGGTCTACCGCTACTTCCCCGACCGCATCGCGGTCGTCGACGCCCTCGCCCTGCGTTCCGTCCAGCGTCTGACCGTCCGGGTCGGCGAGGCCGTGTCCGACGACGCCGTCACCGACTGGCGTCGTGCCGTCGACCTCTTCGTCGACGCCAAGGCCGAGATGTACCGCAGCGAGCCCGGTTTCCGGTCCATCCGCTTCGCCGACGCCCCCGACGTGCGCACGCCCGAGACGCGCCAGTACACGAGTCCGTTGGCCGAGCAGTTGCTCGCCGTCTTCGTCGACCACTGTGCGGTCACGCGCACCGACGAACTCGAACTGGGCCTCCAGGTGGCCGTCGAGATCGCGAACGCCCTGCTGGCGCGTGCCTTCATCGACGACGCCGAAGGCGACGACCGCTTCGTCGGCCAGTGCCGCACCGTGCTGGCGGGCTACCTCGAGCCCCTCGTCGACGCGCGCTGACCCCGCGGGCCGCGTGACGGCGGGTGTCGCGGGCCCCGGCGGGGTCGCTGACACATCGTCGAGATCTGTGGTTGGGTGAACGCCCTGGCAAGTGTCGATTCGTGCTGCCCACGAGGAATGAGCCACCCATGATCGAGTTCCGCTCCGTGACGAAGCAGTACCCTGACGGCACCCTGGCGGTCGACGACTTCAGCCTCGTGATCCCGTCCCGCAAGACCACGGTCTTCGTCGGGTCGAGCGGGTGCGGCAAGACGACGATCCTGCGGATGATCAACCGGATGGTCGACCCGACGTCCGGCGTCATCGAGATCGACGGCAAGTCGATCGGCGACCTCGAGCCCGTCGGCCTCCGCCGCAGCATCGGCTACGTCATGCAGAACTCCGGACTGCTGCCGCACCGCAAGGTCGTCGACAACATCGCCACCGTCCCCGTCCTCAAGGGCACGTCCAAGAAGGTCGCCCGCGATCGCGCTCTCGAGCTGATGGACACGGTCGGGCTCGACCGCGACCTGGCCCAGCGCTACCCGAGCCAGCTGTCCGGCGGGCAGCAACAGCGCGTCGGTGTCGCCCGCGGCCTCGCCGTCGACCCGAACATCCTGCTCATGGACGAGCCCTTCGGTGCCGTCGACCCGCTCGTCCGGTCCGACCTGCAGCAAGAGCTCATCCGGTTGCAGCGCGAACTCGACAAGACCGTCGTCTTCGTCACGCACGACATCGACGAGGCCTTCTATCTGGGCGACCAGGTCGTCATCCTCGAGAAGGGTGGCCAGATCGCCCAGCAGGGCAGTCCCGCCGAGATCCTCTCGGCACCCGCGACCGACTTCGTCGCCGAGTTCATCGGGGCCAACCGGGGCAAGCGAGCCCTGCACGTCGAACAGACCCCGACCGGTCAGGTGGTGGTCGACGGCGACGGACGCACCGCCGGGGTGCTGACCGAACCGGTCCGAGGTGGGCGGACGTCGTGAACTGGATCTGGTCCAACAGCGACTACATCCTCGACAAGACGATCGTGCACCTGGGTCTGAGCGTGCCGCCGGTCATCCTGGCGTTCGTCATCTCGCTGCCGATCGGCTGGTTCGCGAACCGGTACCGCGTATCGCGGGGCATCCTCACGGTCGCCGGTCTCTTCTACGCGATCCCGTCGCTGCCTCTCCTCATCGCCCTGCCGGTGGTCTTCGGCACCTCGTTGCGCAGTCCCGTCAACATCGTCATCGGCCTCACCCTCTACGGCATCGCCCTCATGGTGCGATCGGTGGCCGACGCCCTCGCCGCCGTGGAGGCCGACGTCACGCAGTCGGCGACCGCCGTGGGCTATTCGTCCTGGCAACGGTTCTGGCGGGTCGAGTTCCCCTTGGCGGGTCCGGTCATGCTCGCCGGCCTGCGGGTCGTGGTGGTGAGCACGGTGAGCCTGGCCACCGTCGGCGGCGTGCTCGGGGTGAACGGTCTCGGGCTCCTCTTCATCGACGGTTTCCAGCGCGACATCACCGCCGAGATCGTGACGGGGATCGTGCTCACCATCGTCATGGCTCTCGTGCTGGACTTCCTGCTCGTGCTCCTCGGGCGGGTCCTCATGCCCTGGAGCCGCAAGGACGCCGAGCTCAAGCCCGTGGCCCCCGTGCAGGCCCGACAGAAGGTCGTGCTGCCGTGAACTTCTTCGTCGAAGCGTTCGCCTGGCTCGCGGACCCGGTCCACTGGGTCGGTGCCGACGGCATCCCCACGAGACTGGGCCAGCACCTCTGGTACAGCGCCCTCTCGGTGGTGATCGCCTCGGTCATCGCGATCCCCGTCGGTTACCTCATCGGACACACCGGCCGTGGTCGGTCGATCGCCGTCTCGATCTCGGGTGGCGCGCGAGCCCTGCCCTCGTTCGGTGTCATCACCCTGATCGCACTGTCCGTGGGCATCGGCCTCACCGCGCCGATCGTCTCGTTCGTCATCCTGGCGATCCCGTCCGTTCTCGCCGGTGCCTACTCGGGATTCGAGGCCGTCGACCGCAAGACCGTCGATGCGGCGCGGGCCGTGGGCATGACCGAGTGGCAGATCATGGCGAAGGTCGAGATGCCCCTCGGGCTGCCGCTGCTGATAGGCGGCATCCGCTCGGCAGTCCTCCAGGTCGTCGCGACGGCGACCCTCGCGACCTTCGTCGGCGCGGGTGGTCTCGGCAGCTACATCATCACGGGCCTGCGGGCGAACGACTACCCCAAGATGCTGGCGGGCTCCATCCTCGTCATCGCCCTCGCGGTCGCCCTCGAGGTCGTCTTCTCGATCGTCCAGCGTCTCGTCGTCCCCGCCGGGGTCACGGCCGGACGCCCCTCCGACACCCGCTCCAAGGCCGCCCGGCCCGGGGCGGTCACGGCAACACCCCTCACGAAAGGCACACAGTGATCACAGCGAACAAGAAGGGCCGGCTCACCGT
>Ga0265798_10002964_pt1 | contig 24539 bp, 30 predicted proteins | sample P3T30metagenome_FD_192430 | JGI IMG/M metagenome (GOLD analysis project Ga0265798, IMG submission 192430) | Plant litter microbial communities from East Loma Ridge, Irvine, California - P3 T30 | ecosystem: Environmental > Terrestrial > Plant litter > Unclassified | place: USA: California...
TGTCGTCTTCACCGCTAATGCCACCGGTGCCATCAAATTGGTGACAGAAGGGTTCTCTGGATACGAGGAAGGATTCGATTACTGTTATCATCGTAACAGCCATACAAGTCTGGTTGGTGTCCGAGAGTTGGCCAATCGTAGCCACTGTTTCGCATCCAATGAGGAGACAGAAGACTGGCTCGCCGGAGCGAACGACTGTCCCTTCCAAGGTCCTCTTACGGAGAGACCATTGTTGTTTGCTTATCCAGCGCAGTCGTAGGTGGCCTTGCACTTGATGGAAGAAGAGTCGACACTGACGTTATTATGTACAGGAACATGAACGGCGAGCGACTTCCACTGGATTGGACAGGCAAGCTACGCTTATCGTTGCATCATCCGAACTCTTACTCTCTGCTTGACGTAGCAGCCTTGGTATCCACGACCCCAATCGACTTGAGCAACCATCTCTTCGCCCCCGACTTCATCTCCCTATCCTTCTACAAGATCTTTGGGTTCCCGGATCTCGGTGCTCTGATTGTCCGGAAGGCGGCTGGCCATGTGTTCAATCACCGGAAGTACTTCGGCGGTGGCACGACAGAGATGACAACTTGCCTTGGAGAATCATGGGTAGCCCGCAAGAACTCTAGCCTCCATGCACGGTTAGAGGACGGAACGATCGCTTTCCGGAATATTCTTGCTCTGAAGTGTGCTATAACGACTCATCGCGCGTTGTTCGGCGGGCTTGAACAAGTCTCGACACACGCTAGGTGGCTTGCTAGCATCCTTCACGATCGTTTAACGAGCATGACGCACTACAATGGTGCACTAGTATGCCAAGTATACAAGTCGAGAGAATCTCACTATCAAGATTCGCAAAGACAGGGGCCGACGATAGCTTTCAATATACAGAGAAGCAATGGAGCATACATCGGCCCGTGGCACGTTGGAGCATTTCTCAGGGCGAGCAAGATCCACGTTCGCACGGGCAACGTGTGTAATCCTGCAGGTATGGCATGTGCGCTGGGTGTAGAGGCTGGATGGATACGGGGAGCGTTCGACGCGGGTCTTCGATGCAATACGGAGACTGATGTTGTGGACGGAGTGCCTTTTGGGATAGTCAGAGTGACCCTCGGGGCCATGAGTACGTTGGAAGATGTTGAAACGCTCGTGAGCTGTCTTTCGCGGAACGTCGTAGAACGCCGGGGGCCCCTCCAAGAGACTGCGCAGGTTCGTGACAAGAGCAAGGAATGGGTAGAGGAGTCAAGAAGTCCCTCCGCTGTCTCGGAGATGACTACAACCCGGATAGACCCCCCTTTCCTAGGTCATAGGGAGCGAACGACCACATTGAAGACCCCGAGGAGCTTGATTTCGTGGCTGAGGAGGAGGAAAAGGTTGTATCCGCGCTTTCATGGGGGAAGGCACATTGGTTGAAAGGTAGTCGGTGAAGAGCATATGTTTTCGGTGGTGTTTCGCGCCTGATCCTAGCTCAGCTATTAAATAACGACGTCATGATATTTCCTTCGCACTGGTCTCCTACCTAGGTACTCGTCCCTTTGTTGATCTCCACATCATCCATATACTCCGGAGTACATTCGGGCAATTTGTCGTGATTGGTTCGGCGTGGGACTTTTGATGAAATTGGGATGAACAGCAACGATCGCGGAGAGCCGCAGCGTCCTGGCCGTATGGCACGTGACGGGGTTGGAGAAGCTAGTCCATAGATAGCTTAGCGTGATTTCTCTATCTAACCAGCCACCCAGCCTCCGCAGGCGAGCTGAATGCACCCGCATGCGCGAACGCGATTCACAACCGGCAGATGCATGAGGTTTGCAGTGCACATGTGGTAGGCAGAAACCATATGCCTCTCGAAGCGGGCGCAATCCCGGAGGAGCGCTTGTGGACAGTGGACATGCGTTGTGGCTGCTTTACTTCCAGAGCTAGGTAAAGCCCGCGCGAGCTGCGGATGTCTGGTGGTTTGACGCCACAATACTGAATAAAATGCAGGTATGTCTTGGCCTGACAGACATGCTAGTCAGGTGCGGCCCATTTCGCCGTCACCTTGAGACTTTCAGTCCCGAAAAGCCTGCCTTTCTAAAGTAGTGGACAGCTCAAATCACAAGCGCAAGCGCTGCGAGCTGCCTGAGCTTCACTGTCAATAAGCGCTCAGCTGTCAGATCTTCTACTGAGGTCACGATCAACAGGTGGGGAATCATAAATCGTCTAAGGTGAGTGTGGCGATTGGAACTTGTTTGGCCATGCAGCTGTGTAGCCATACAACCACTCGCTACAAATTGAGCGCTAGTCCCAAACCACAGCAACCACTACGGATGGTGCACTCAATAGATGGGCATCAGAAGCCCCGCACTTCGATCGAGATATCGGCTGTTTCCATGGGTGTTTACGAACATCCCTGGCTGACCTGCGAACTCCTTGCCTTGCACCAACACTTGGCCAGAACGGAAGCGGCTCTGCTATTGACAGGCGATTGGCTAATCCATCCAGCGGGCATAGTGTCGCATGTTTTCGACTGCTGTAGCGATTGCATCGGTGGCTATCAGCGGCAGTGTGGTCATGTACGCATGGGCGTTCTGTATCTCTGGTTCTTAGGCCTACTGAAAACCGTCAGGCCGAAGAAAGCGGCTTGTCAATACATCCACAAGGTTTGATATGCGATGGGGCAGCAATCCAAAGTTTGCTTCGAATGTAGAGCGAGGATTGCTGATGGCACTTCCCCAAGTAGCTATCGATGCTGTCGGCAGTGGCAAGCCGTGAGGCTCTGCGGTAGCCCACACTGCACGCTCAACTTCAATGGCAAGGCTGGCTTTCAGCAGGTTGACAAAGATAAGACACAAAATTTGTTTACCACTCCGCCATGCCGCATCTCGCTAGCCGTGTGTGTGTGTGGGTGTGTGGAATATTGACGGTTGTGTGTCCTTATGCAATTACCGAAAGGGTTGCGACCTGCAAGTCCGCATCCGCCATGCAGATGTTGAGAGCTGAAGGCGTCCATAGGAATCAAGCCATAGGCAAGACCGCTTACGCAGTCAATCTGGTATAAGCGCAGCTGCTCTTCCAAATCCTGTCGTACTCCCGAATGGAGTCTGTTCACCTCTGATCCTTTTCATCGTTAAGAGGCGTACTCGCCAGTGCCACGTCTTCCACTTGCGACCGCCGCTCGCTATTCACCGGAACAATCCTGTCGTCAGCCTATGTATGCAATCAAAGGCGGCTCGCGACTCAGTCGTCTGCCATGGGGCTCCTGGCACTCGCTTTACCCGCTTTACCTGCGCAAACAGCAACAGGCTCATGGGTGACGACGGGGTATGCCTCGCGCTCAGCCACGACCGTCGATTGCAGTACCTCAGACGGTTCGGGGTGTGGGCGATGTCGCTGAGGCATGCCAACATCCTAGGTCCAAAATTGCGTCCATTCGCGAGTTTGTCTGCTGCTAGTTGACGTGTGAGGGATTCAAAGCGCGTGTATCTGTGCTGACGCGTGACATCAGTGGCCAGGCAGGCACCAGGCCCTGTCGAAAGCTGGCCTCGTTACTGTGGTCGATTTTCCACCGCTGACGCGGACGTATCACGACTGAAGCCATACAGTCTGAAGTGTCTCCCGAGTTCCTCCACGCGCTTATCTTACGTTCTCCATCCATTGGAAGAGGGTCGAACCGCACGCAGTCTCCGCTCTCCGACATTGTTTGGCAACAACAGGACGCCTAGGGCCATCTCGTTGACCTTTTCCTTCGCACGTGTCTGCACAGCCCACGTCGATGCTGGTCCGCTTGCTAGCACCAAAGAAAAAGTGAGGCAACGACCAACATTGTCCTTGGTACCACAATCGACGTGATAACGATGCAAATGTCGTCAGATGCTACTGTCAAGCTGGAGGCATCCTCTTTACGCTAGTATCCCCCGTCGATTTCGCGGCGATAGCGATCAGTGCGTACCCCGTGCCTCCAAGACACACTGTAGTCGCTGCTCATCGTACATTAGAACCCCCCTCTTTTGAGACCAAATCACCGACGTTACTGATCTCGTTTCGAAGTCGCCAGCCTCGTCAACGACGCCTAGCGCAGTTCGCCCTCGCGTGTCGCCCTCCTGTTCATACCATCGGGTCCCTACCTCGTCACGTCGTTCAAGCCTTCCAAAGGATCTCTGGTCAACCACAAACTTGCCCGACAACGCTTTGAAGAACGGAGCTGTGGTCTAGCATACAAGATGACATCAGACTGGCCGAAGCGCTCGAGTATTTTCAAGACGGAGACGAAGGTGTTTGACACGAGAGGCGGATCAGGCGGGCCGCCGGCAGGATACCCGATGATGGTAAACCAAAGGCATAATCGATCAACACCAGGATACATAAGTACCATGGACGGTTCCGGAAGCTTTGGGCCAAGATCAATGGTGCCAAGCCCTGAGGCCTTTCAAAGCATGGGCGATCAAGGCATGGTACAAGGGTGGCAGTGTGACACCCATATGTACGATGTCAGTAGTCTGGGCTGGAACCACGCTGAAAACCCAAACTTCATGGTCTCTATGCGGGCCGACACGAAAGATCAGACTTCGCCAACACAGCCAGCGATGGGATACGATGATCAGTACCCTTATGTGGAAGATCGCTCTCCAAATGGACTGTGGAACGAGTCAATGCAGTCCGACTCTCGATTGTTCCCTCAGCATAGACGTAACGCGGTACCATTCATCAGCATCGACTCGCGGGCAGGCGAAAGTAGAGTGACCGATTCTACAAAAGCAGGCGCTTCGTCATTATACTCCCATACAACAGTGACCACACCAACCTCGTCATGGAATCGTATCACAAGACATGGACCAGATGTGGGATCGGGGTCGTATCTGTCTCCGGAGGGTCACAACCAGGCTTCCTCGTCTCGACGGAGCTCAGCGATTTCGATGGCGTCCGCGCCAGGACGGCTACACGGGGGAACATTTGGTCATGTAGCAACATCTGTGGAGGGTCGCGACTGGTCGCCTTACAGTGCATTCTCCAAGTAAGTAGATATGCACCGCAAGCCAAGAGATAAACGCTGAACTTGGTGCAGCACGTCGGACTCGCAGGAAGTTCAGCAATCCCGGTACGACTGCCCTATGAGCCCATTAGCAACAAACATGGGTCGTGAACCCTCAACACAAGATGAAAGTCGCCTAGACTGCTCTGAGCGTGGCTGCGGTGCCAAATTCCAAGGGACATACGCGAAGGGAAGTCTTGCACGCCACCGGCGTCTGAAGCATGGTAGCTACCAGCATCAGGAGGGTCGGGAATATGTTTGTGAAGAGCCTGGATGTTCGAAGGGCTACAAACGCCAAGACGCACGCTTGAAGCACTATCGTAAGGCCCATCGCCACCTCGCCCCTGGCCCAGCGTTATCGCGTACGAAGTATCGATCGATGTGATCGTGCTGTGGTATGTGCACCAAGCTCTTTACAGTTATCGTCAAGGTCGTTGAGCTGATGTCGGATCAGTCGTTGCGTCAAAATGCTCTCGATGATCGGACTCGACTTGGAGGATCTGTCCTCGGCTGCCCATGTCCGCACATTCTTCTCATTCTTTTCTTGTCTTGTTGTTGCAATGGTTTATGTTCGTGAAAGTTCTTGTATTGCTCGGAAAGATTGTCGTGCTATGAGTCCAGTCGGGCTGTTGGCACACCAAAAACACTCCAGGAGTTTGGCGTTAAAGGTTAATACGTTGAGGCGGGGACGAAGACGCGGGTATGTCGATAAGGTGTCAGCAGGGACGTGAATGCTTCGAAAGAGGTTCGGCGTGTCGTCGTTATGGGTACCTTGAGCACGAAGGTCCTGGCAAAAGGTGGTTAGAAGAAAGGGCCTCGAGAGGTTGGGGCGAGAAGGCTCGCCGCCAGGCAGCCGCTTGAATTTAGTGGACCAGCTTGCACACCACAGCATCTCCGGGGACTGGCACGTCGTATCAATTCTTCAGATTCTGGAAGAAAGCCTCGCTGCCGTATGAGCTCGCCAGTCGCCTACTTGAGGGTTTGCCTCATTCAGTACCAGAGCGCAGCGACACCTTGCATACGATGAGCGGTGCGGTGCTGGCTCGCTTCACGATCTTGAGAGATTGTCGCCATTTGCCGCTTGGACAGGGGACGTTGAACAGCCTCGGGAGCTCCGTATACGATGCGACCAGGCGGTATAAGCTGTCCTGATTGGACCATCCAAGGGCCCTCTCAGAGCGCAGATAGGAAGTTTGCCGGGATATGTGTTGGGTGGTTTGGGAGAAGAAAGAGCAGGTGTGATTCGGAGAAGAAGCACGAGGAAGCACGAGCTTCCGTAGAAAGCCGTGCTGCGCAAGTCATTACCCCAATCATCTCATACCTACACGTTTGGCTCGTTGCGACAGGGATATGACGTCTACTAGTAATAGTAATGTGCAGCTTTTCCCGTCTGTAGCGGTGTCAGCTCAGACTCGAACATCCTGATTAGCTTCGTTGCGAGCTTGCCCAGGTGCTACGTTGCTGATGAGCCACACCAGCTAGAGCGTCATTAACGCGATGACACATGGCTATGCGCGTTGGCAGCAGTGCATGATACTGTGACTCTGTCTTGGAAGCGCGAATACAAATTCGGCTTCATGCAGTCAAATCAAATCGGTGTAGCCCAGGTGTGCTCGCTCGTTTGTGGGCTTCATGGCACGCATGCGCGCTTTCCGGCATCAGCGCCCAGTCATTAGGTACCATTACTACCGAAGCAACGACAGGCACACAGCAGGGGACCACTGATGCTTCGTGACTTTCTCCTGTCTTGAAGATGTACTCGCCTGTCGTTGTGAGTCCAATTCCACAGCACAGCCGCCGTTGCTTGACGCGTTCTTTCGCCATTCAAAATGCCAAGGCCTCGGAACATCCGACAAGTGGCCACAGAGTTTGGGGCGAATTCTCGAATCGTCTCTGCAACACCAACAAAACTTACAACACCAGCTGTCGCATTGCAGGATACCAACAGGATTTATCAGCGAAAATGTATCTCAGGCTCCTACGAAAGTGCGAGCGAAATTGACTGCCACGCATGCGATCCGAAAAGTTGGCACACCCCCCGTGACTCCACCTGTTCCATCCATCAGATGTTCCATCATGGCTCTACAGTATGCCTCTTCCTAGGTGTCATGCGCCTTATCAGCTCATGCAGGAACGCTTTTGGGCTTCGGGATCGCGATACCAGTGATTTGGTTCGGTGCTGGCGAAAAGTACCCATAACCCGCCGCCCCGGCCGAAACACCTCGTTGTTGTCTCACCTGCATGACACCTATCTAGTGAACATCGCCTCGTGGAAACACGCTCCAATCAGCGCGCCAAGGATGTCCTCGAGTTCCTGAGGTGTATCGTCTCGAGCCAAGTATCAAGATCGTGATAACAAACCGTCTACCACCTCAACGCTTCATTGCCGCCATTAGGGAATGTTAACTTGATCTCATCTTCTGCCACTGGAAGCATAAACTGTTAAGTCGATTTCAGTACAATGGAACGCCTTGGCAGAGGAGACTAGGAGTACGTTCGATACTCATGGCAGTAAAGACTGGGATCGGGGGGATAACTGGGATCACGGTATCCAATGTTCTCAGGTCGATCGGAAGCACTGCATATTGCGTTGGCCGCAAACAGCGATCAGGCGCCAGATGTCGGGTGCTCACAGTAACACGACGTTTTTAATCTGCCTGAAGATCGAAAGGGGCGTTGATTGGGCTGTCACGTCAATGAAGCGAACTCTCAGCGTCCTGTATCGGTAAGCTAGATGCTGTGAACTTTCACGGGGCTGAGAGGTGTAGGACAACTGAACACCATAGGATGGAATTATGAGCCGTCGCTATACGAATCTTTGCTCCAAATAGGTGCGGTTCTGATGCAGTAACAGCATAACCTTGCAGTTGAAGCTACCAGTCGTTACCTGGACATACTATAGTCAGATAGTAAGGCTGCTGAAATGACTGGATTGATACCCAAGGATCGGGGAACTCTTGTAAGGCGACGATTTACAGATTGGGCACCAAGATAATTCGGGTCGCAATGGACATGAAGCACTGTCTTGAACGGGAGTGACATGCAATGTACATATGGTGCTCGAAAGATCACAATGTAAAATCGGCGGGTCTGTTACCGTGATCTCTTCAACTTTCGAAGAGATGCGACAAGTCATTGTATCTCTAAACTCAAAATTCGCACTCTAAACGTCTGAAAACTCAGTCTCAATATACTAATCATAGGCTCAGAAGCACTACTACGCCATGCATATGAGGGATGCAACCATTACGGATACTAACGTCACCTTGCATGCTAGCATCAAACCGCACACACATGGGTATCAAATTGTTGGAAGAGAATATCTGAAGACACCCACTACACAATTCTCTCTCTCTCGAACTCAGTGGCGTAAAATATTTCGGCGTGGCCGACTCACGTTGACGATGCCGAGTAAGATCCAGCTGCGCCTCACACCCCTGCAGGTTGGTGTGGCGTTCGTTCAGATCAACGTTACCATCACCGTCGTATCTAGGGGCTTGAACTTTTTGATTCCGCCTCTTTAGTATCGGAAAACGCGAGCTAATTCTACCTTGGCATGAAAAAGTTACAGTTTAGGAATGTGGCCACGCGCTTGGATCTTACGCCATCGCATCAGCACACAATATGTCAGCTCGGTGGAATGGTATGGAAAACCCGTAGTCACATGAACGGATTTCAGCTGAAATGGTTTCTAGTATTCAATCACATACATCCAAATGATATCTAGTACGTCGCTCCTGTACAAATGAAAGGTCTCAGCCCAACCAACCCAGCTCGATCAACCAAGACCTTGGACGCGATCGTAGCTACCCACAAGCACACCACAGCCTGCGCATACACTGTTCATGCCCAGACTGGAGGCGATCCTCTTGTCTAGCACCATCCTTTCTAGAGTGCCAGCCCCACAGCTCTGACTCACGCGAGTCCAGCCGGTGATTTCAAGGCAACGACCATATCGCCTCCATTGGATGCCAGTCGCTGTAGACGGGAGAGAAGACGAACCACCAGAGAGCGACAGAGCCAATGAGGATTGGAACGTCTCGAGGCGTCCCATAGCTGACGAGCCCATATTAGGCTGACCGGGCGAGATGCTACGCCATCGTAGGCACCGAACTCGAATGGGAGGAATCGTTCCTATATATGAAGCAGCCTGTCATTACAGGCATCGGACTCACATGGGTGAGTTCGCTAACCTCTACTTGAAACTTGCTACAGGCCTGGGGGCAAAAGCAACAGCAAGTCAGCCAACTTTCTTGAGGAAGCCGGGCGGCTTCCTGAACATGTCCCTCGCCTCACTCTGAGCGATCGACAACCCCGAGGTCTACTCTTATCTTGTCGAACATCGGACCACAAAGATCTAGAAGGCATGCGTGTAGCCAGACCTTGTGTTGCGAAACGCAGCTGCCCGTCCACGACTTCCCGGTGCACGGTGTCATCTCGGTAGCTGCCCGAAGGGTCGGGCGTTCTTGCGCGACGGGCTCCCAATCGCCCGAGACGTCGGTAGGTGGCCTTGTCTAGACGGCCAGCGCATCCGGTCATCAACATGGAGCTAGTCGCATGTCGTTGGCTAGGTCGGGGAGAGACGTGCTGGCTGTGGAAGATTCAAAGTTTGGTTGACGCCGGCTTCCTAGGACCTCCCGGGCTCCTTGAGTCACGTAGTGCGACGCGGGCCTTGACCCCTTCGACTCCACTCCGATATTCTCAACCATCTTTCATCGACACCGTCGCTCTTTCCAGACGCGCATAGTTCCCCGGGACTTCCTCTTTGTTCTCATGCACCATCGCGGCGAGGTAGTTGCCTGGAGGACGACACGTGGTCGGCCTAGTCAAGCGATGGAGGAGGATCACTCCACTCCGCCGCCGCCGGCATGACGTCCCCAACGACAACTCATCAAGACATACAACAACACCAAGACTTTTCATCGCAAACGTATCCCGAATAACAAGAAGAGGATAAAACAAAAGAGAGGGGCTCATACAAGAAACGAATGTGCGTACATTTGGTTTACAGATTGCGTCAACGTTATGGAAACATAAGAGATGGCACGAATGGAGCGTGCTGAGTATGGTGAGGGGGTGCGATAACTTGAAACATGTGATAAAAGCGTAGCGCTGCGTTTATTGAGGGCAACCGTTACCCTTCGCCGAACCGATTGCCAAAAGAGAGAAACCAGATCGTTACAATAGTGGAAAAGAGATAATCTTGGGGTCGCTGCTGCTCGCGAGGATATTTTGGGCCCGGGTCATAGGCTCTTCTTCTGAAGAGCTGTTCAGGTGGCCCAACTCGACATGTTACTAAGGTCGTCCTCCTGATTCCTGCGCGTGGGTCTCGAAGCGGAGGAACGACGAACAAGCGGACTATCGGCAGCAAGATCAGGATGATATTTCCTGTAATGCTTGAGCCGAGCATCCTGTCGCCTGAACTCCTTGGCACACGTGTCGTCCCCGCACACATACCGGCTGCCCGTTCCATGGACTAACCTCCGATGTCTTCCGAGGTTGCCTCTTGAATACAGACCGGTGAACGCCTGCCTGCAGTCCACGACTTCACAGTACATCGTCTCCGGAGTGTGGGTCGGAGGAGGACCCGCCGAGGACGCGTTGGACACAGAAGAGCGCGTGGAATGAGATCTTTGCATTGGAACGTCCAACCCAAATTCCCACTGAGAAGAGCCTTGCGTGGTTGAAGGGGTTTCTAAAGGAGTCGCAGACCTCTCAATATCAATGTGGATAGGGAGAGGGTATTGGGGCAGGTAACAAGGTGGGATCTGGTCGGCATTTGCATATCGTGGGTAATCCGCAACTGGACGCTCAGTGACGACGCTGTCATCCATGTTTTCACTGACATGGTCTGTTGTCGAATGCGTCGTGTCGGGTACTTCTTCCAAACCGGGTCCTGGCGCTCCTTGAAGAAAACCCGGCTCGTGGTTCACATCGAGTGGGTGGTAGATTGACCATGGCTCCTGTTGGAGGTTTGCGTTGAAGGGTGTCGTGTCGAACTGCCTAGGACCAAGCGGGTAAGGAAACGCGCCGCCCTGTTCGAGAGGGTATCTTTGATCGACATGCCAATCACCCGGGGCACCAAATGGGTTCATCTGGTAGTTCGACACATCTTGAACAGTTACTGAGTTTGGGTATCGTTCGTTCCATGACTGACCCTGCTGTGGACTCCTTTCCGGCTGCGGCCACATTTGTGGCTGGTACTGTCCTAAGATAGCAGGATCCATCGAAGATAAAGCCGGCTGGTAGGAGGGCTGCAGATTGTGGGACTGGAGAGGCAAGTCGGCGAGGTTGTCTTCGAGTGCAAAACCATTACTACCAGCGTGTAGATCCAAGCATTGCTCGTCATCATCGACGTCTGGATATCCATGATAAGGCCGCCTCGCATACGAAGAGCGCCGATACTGCTCGTGTGAACCCATCTTATCTCCGACTTTCGTCAAGATGGTGATTTCAAGAGGAAGTTGTCACAGCACGTTTCGAGATCTGCCCGAGGGGTCGTTTCGTGGTGTTCGATGTATGCCAACAAGAATTGACGGGTTGCGATACGGTTTGGGGGCCGGTGCAATTGCCAAGCCGCTTACTTGAGGTCGCAGGGTGCGAGGAGAAGACACCAGTCCGATGAACGATTGGCGATAGAAAGATAAGGGGGTGACGAAGTACCGAGCCCGTCCAATGATGTCGATGTCTTAACGCCAGGTCCAGAGCCTCGTCTGCTTCACTTCGCGTGGTCGTTAGGCCTGCACACGACACTGATGGGCACCGATTTGAGTTGTCCACTAAAGAAGAGGTATAGAAGAAGGTGTGTGGTTGTTATCTGTTGGCCTCGCCGCGTCGGAGCCGTCGTCGTTGAAGCTGATGAGCCCGAAGTTGACGAGCCAGTAGAGGTGCAGTGGGAAGGCCCTTCGTGATACGGTCGGTCTTTCGAAGAGCTTTGCTTGTTGAGGTTCTGTTCCTTAAGCCCAAGACTACGCTCGGCAACGGTGTGGTCGCTCGTTGCTTGCAGCAACCTTTGTTTTGGACTCGAGGACGATCGGCAGGTATGGGAAGCGAAGTGCGTGGACTTGAAGTTGACCGAAGGCTTGCAAGAGGAGGAGGTCAAGAGGTGGCGTGACGGTCGTATATGGAGGGGGCATACGGATGATATGTGCTCGGATCTTGTTCCTGCTGGAGGACTACCGTACGACGATCGGACACACTATGCAGTTAGCCCAAGACGTACATCAAGCCGAGTCACGAATAGGTACGTCGGCACTATGGACAACGCAAAACGTCTCTAGTGGAACGAAACAGTCCTTCTGAGGTTTGGTGTGGCTCTGCGACAACATGGACATGGCCAGAGTCTAAGATGTGGGCCCGACGTCCGCTGTCAGTTGTATGCCTGTTTGCCTGTTTCGACAAGGAAGGATGGCGGGTGGCGCTGGCTTCTGGCATGCTCGGTAGCTACCCCTGGTGCTTTCAGCGAGATTGTCCAATCCATTGCGACAAGTCGAGCAACCACAGTGACGTGGTGATGAGTGGTCGTGAGGCCCGGAGCCTTGCCCTTCGCATCGGATTTGACCGGCGCCTTCCGCACCAGGGCGCCTCCAACAGTCATGTGTGTAGGGCACATGTACCAGATGGAGGATGATAAAAGCAGCGACAGCAGGGCTGTTGACGTACGCAAAGGCCCGCAGCGAGGCCGACTGCTAGGTTGAACCGGACGGCGCGAGAGACTGAATTCACAACGCCGGGCCCCAGGCTTTTTGATCCGCGTAGATTTTCAGACGTCATCCAGTGCCGATATGGGGAAGGGTGCGAGGGTGCATGCATGGCTTGCAGCAGCCCACCATCGCGTCTATACGCACCCCTCGGCGCGGCACTTGAATCAGCGTATTGTACGGGCCTCTACATGCCAGAGTACCGATTGGCGCTCTCGATGGATCAATACAAAAGCCGAACTGCAATCACTACACAAGTCATTCTATGCTGGCGAGGTAATAAATTCGCTACTGCCCCGGGAGCTGGCTTTTGAGCGGGACGATTTGCATACGAGTCTCAAAATTGACTGTGGATACCAGCTGCAAGCGCTGTGGCGTTGGAGACCCTCAGCTCAGGGCTGGTCCGCCGCCAGGCCACCACACCCACCTCGCACGCGTTGCGCGCAACGTGCACAGCATGGTTTCTACACATAATTGGACAGGAAAAGCTTCTTCCGGTACCAGACAGAGAGGGTGCAGGCTCAGTTGAGCAGTGCTATCCCATCCAGCGTTCAATCTGTGAGATGTGAACGTTGCCAAAAACAAAGAAAGACCGTCTGCCGCCTGTGCTCAGCTGCAGACGCACCCAACACTCATCGCTGGACGAACGGGCCAACAACGACTGCAATTCATCAACATAGCATGCCGTGTCACCATGTGAGCTGAGCATGCTAATGCAAGCAGGACTTGGCGCTGGCAGATACCATGGAATAACGGCTAGTCAGCACTCATGGTAGTTGAGCTTTCCTGGACGAAAAGGGTGTCTATCCAATTCTTCCGCTCCCTGCGATGCGGCCGAGACGACCTCGAGAGCCATAGTTTCTCCGCTCAGGCTATGTCCATGGGAATTTGCCGCGTGACAGGTTACCGCTCCTGCGAACTGGGTGTTGAGTCCAACAAGCGAAAAGGCCATGCAGTTGCCTCGGCCCCGCATGCAGCTACAAGTGTGCACCCAGTGCGTTTTCATCGCGCCATCGTCCAAGTGGAGATTGGACGTCGATAGCGCCCGGGCCTATCTCTGTGCCACGTTTTCATCACGTGATGAGGCTCTGCGCGGACCAATAGGAAGACAGTATCACCACTACCCCCGCGAAGAGCTTCGGCACCTCGCTATGTCGTTAGATTTCTGTGGGCGGGCGGGCCGATGCGATAAGGCTTCGGCACGGTTGGAAATAGACCATCCGGTGTCTGTTATGTTGCGCCGCGCATTTGCAGCCCATCTGCGCAGCTAGTGCTCACCTGGGCATGGCGGCCCCGGGGGTATCATCACTCTAGCCATATCAATGGACGGCGCCTTGCCATCGCCATCAAGCCGCTGGCACACAGCATTCCCGCCGCTGTGCAGCTCGTAGGGATCGTCATTTCTGTCCCTCGACTTCTGACATGAGGGCTTCCCAAATCCCTGACCAGCAGACCAAAGCACTCTAAACCTGTCTGAGGGTTGGGTCTACCTCAAGTGGAGTAGCCAGGTCCCAAGTCTCTGGAAACGCAGTCTGCATAGCCTTCCACGGCTAGCTTACTACGCCTCTTCAGCTGAGAGGGTTGGCACAGGGCAGTTTCTGCTACTGCCCTGGTGCTTTAGAGAGACGGCCAGTCGCACTTGCTCCAAGATCACTTGCCGCAACGGTGGTAGCTGCTATTGCAAGATGAAGGAATATGCCCCGTACCAGGAATGTTCAGCTCTGCAGGGCAACCATTTTATCCGGTGCAGATCACCAGAATCCACACTCATGTGTACCGGGCCCACATTTGACAGATGACATTGACTAGGAGGGGTGGCGATGCTGGTTTATGCTTCGCCCTTCTTGCGCGCAAAGTCGCTCGGTATAGGAATAAGGAATCGAAACCTTCGCAGCCTCCCTATCGGACACATAAACTCTCTATCTGCAGGGTAGTCAGATCAGGGATCTGTCAGCCGCGAAGCTTGGTAACAAGCCCAAACAGTCATCTCGCATGCATATGCAATGATCGGCTTCTGTCCTTCCTTTACGACGATCCAGTACACATCACGCGTGCTCAAGGCATCGACTCTATGACTCCGCCTGCGCGGCGGTGAAAGCTTCACCTGTGGCATATACGCATCATCCGCTATGGGGATTGATGGCGATTTGGAAGCGGTGGATGCGTTGGCATAATCAGTACGAAGCACGACGTTTATTTTGGTAATCGCACTTCTGACAGCTCCCCGTCCCAAGGAGTCGGGAATATATCAGCCTCAAGAGCCGGCTCAGGCTTTGCGCACCAGTAGCCTATCGGACCAGCTGTGTATACCATTGATCAACGACGGGTACTGTACCGGACCGACTGAACTCAGAGGACGGGGAAGACGCAAAAACAAATCCAACAGAACCCTGCAACGCGGTATACACGGTACATGTGATCTGTCGTTTGCGCCCTCTTGGGCGTGCACAGCCACGGACACAACGGCACCGCAGCGCAAGTGGCAAATGGCAGTCATCTGATGCGCCCTAGTACCGAAATACGATCAACTGGTGAAGCTTTGTTGGTCTCACTGGCGAAGCTGGGCTCACGGGGCTCGAAGGGCGAGGGTCTGCAAGCGCCGCCACGTGGAACTGCTGCGAGACGTTACCTACCGTGTCGGATGACGAGCGCGCTGCTTTAACACCTGCATCTGGTACCCGACATGGTAGATGGGACGCCTAATCGAGCTCACGCCATTCTTCGTTGTGTTGGCTTTAACCGCACTGGTAGATAACTCCGCAGAGCCGCATGCCTCTGCGATCGTTATCTCCGTTGTCTGCGTTGTCTGCGTTGGCCTACCCCAGATCTTGGAATACTAGGTATTGGGGCCCTTACTAGGCTCCAGGCTTCTCACTGGCACGTCAGATTGGGATGTCACAGTGGCCAGATGATTGGTCGCGTACATCCTGATTTACGTTTTGATCATTACACTTCTAGCTACGAAGTTGAAGTTGCGCATATGCGCTGAATTACATTAAGAGCGCCTCAGCGCAGTAAGAGAACAACCAGTGCGCCCCGAAGAGGGAAAAGAGAAGATGCCGCAAGCAACTGCCCATACCACCAGGGTAAGAGAGACCCCAGCTCTCGATCTGCACTGCAAGGTATCCATCGTTGCAGTCGATCATCATCGTCGTGACTGGCGCAACTATTTCGTGCGCTTCTTCGGCATTGCGTCCAGGATACGATGCTTCTTCCACTCGTGTTTGCGAGTCGCATCGGTCCGCTTGTAAGCCTTTTTGCAAATACGGCACGCGGATCCGACTACGACAGCAAGTGGGTTATGAAAGGCAAGGTTATGCCGTCGCAGGTTGCCTTTTCGATACCTGCTGTCAAGTCAATACCTATGCAAGAGCGAAATGCGAGAGGGTGAAGCTTACCTGCCTCGAAACGGTTTGCCACACTTATTGCAATGCTCTAGCGGAGCATCATTCCCGTCCTGTTCCAGAACCTCGCAGAATTGAGGATGTTGATAATCCTCAAGCTCAACGAAGTTGGTAGGCGGTCCCTGGTTTCCTCCAAAGCGATGGGCGTACTGCAGTGATTCGGGTTGTTGAGCTGTGGATTCCTGACGTTTGATGTCTTCATCTTTAGCAGCATCTTGTTCATACCCGCCACGAAAATGCCATTCCTGGTGCTCGGAGAGTTCGTAGGTACCGAAGCGGATACCGGTGGCGTCATGCCGCTGCGAACGCAGCTCAGGCAAGCACTGGCCTAGTGCAGGTGGTGATTGGACACCGGGAACATGCGACTCATGGATTGCAAAACCAAACGGTACCGAAGATCCTAGCGGGCCATCTTGTCGCCCATCAAGACCTTTTGCTGGCTGCTGCGCGATTCCCCGGAAAGACTCCGCGTGACTAGCTTCCAACGAAGGATGACTCCAGTCTGTGTCCATTGGAAACGACCTAGGCAAATCGAAATCGTTGGGTGGGAAACTTTCAAGAGGCGATACAGTGCTGACGGGGCGATTGGCATTCGAATAGAACTGGGCAGAGCGAATGCCGTTGACGTCGGGTGTGACAGGCGATACGGGCGACGGCGACGACTTGTGAGATTGCCGCCCGCTGGTCATACTGGGCGCTGAGACCGAGTGGTACTGGGTGTTCAAAGCCCACAGTAACATTGGCGCGTCGGCATTTGCGGGTGAGCGTCGCACGGGAGTCGCATCGCACTCGTCGGTCTCATTCAGATCTAAGAACGACGCTTGACTCGTGTCAGACTCGAGAGAGTGATCCTGGGTTCGCTCCATAAGACCTTCCAGCTCAGCGAAGACATGGTCTCCCTCAAGCTCTGGAGCAAGCATAAGCCTATCTGAAAGCTCGTGGAGCGGCATTGCAGGAAGTTCACATCCGTACGGACATCCATAAGGTGGAGGAGCCTCGTCGTGAACAGCTTCCGCATACTGTTGGGGATCCATCCGGTAAGGTCGTACTGAGACCCGGCAAAGCTTTCGTAAAAACGTTCGGCACCTGGAGACTTTGGTGCTACTAGGATTCCTTGGATGACTTGGGACTGATGAGCTTTTGGTGTCGTCAACTGGCACAGCGATGGTAGAGCGGCTGCAAGCACATGAACCTGTGCTTGGCGTCGTTGTTTTGTCGGCCAAGCTATGCCGAGATGTCGAGATGCTGAACTCAATCAGTACAGTACACTTCAGCTGAAACACCAGCCACTGATGGGATCTTGGACTCACGTACGTAATGCTCCAGCGACGTTTTGCTTCGATGTGAATGAGCATATTCGGATTGCGGGGGTGATCTCGAAATTATGTGGCAAAGAGCATCCGCAATACTGAAGGACTTTATTGAGCCCAAGTACATGCAGACGTCATGGCCAGGAGGAATTGTGTAAGTTCCTTCAGGACTGCTGACTTCCACCAGGACCGCGCGTTATAAACCGGCGGCGCGATGCATGCCTCCAACCCGGAAGCTCGATGCCATTGGAAGGACAATCCAGGAGCCCGATACACCATGTCGCTGGCAGCGGCCTCGATCACGGAAGATCAAAAGAAGGCGAGAGGTCTGGAGGACTCTGCGTCGCACTAAGAAGCCCTGAACTGTAATGTATGTGTACGAGCGTGTGGACAACTCAAGCAACGGCCAAGACTGGAGAGCGCTCTAGCTTCGATACTGTCGGCATCGAGCTATTGGGTACAGATGAAACGCTCATCTATTCATGTTGCCTGAGGCCCTTGGATGTCTCGGCCAATCCAGCTGGTGGAGGCCCATTGGCCGTGTCGGCGAGCCTACACATGGCAAAAAGAAGGCGACGCCAAGTGTTGGTTCCGATGTGGAGGGATAGGATTGTCGGTCATAGTCGAAAAGGGCTTTACCCTCACCGCGATCCAGAACAAGAGACGGGCAACAAGGATGGCGCTAACTTTCGGAAAGTGAAGCGGGGCTATCCCTGGACACCGGCGGCGGGCGATAGAACACGCATCCCGGAAGAAGTGTGCCGGCTACTTTGACATGTTGTTCGCTGGCGAGTTCGAGAGTCCGGCAGGAACACGCAGTGTTGTGAGCCAGTTTCCGTGGCGGGCGTGGGGGTTGATTGGTCGTCGAAATCGAATTGGTAAAGATGCGGCTCTGTTCGCAAAAACAACGGGGAACAACATCGAGGTTCTGGAAGCGCAAACTTCGTCAAGAAAGTTAGAGGCATAGCTTCAGATATATCCACCTGATGCTCGGCCTTCGACACTGTTTTCTCTCGACAACACAGCCGCAACGATGGGGCCGACGGATTGCCAATTCAAGAGAGCACCACAGGGCAGAATCTTCAGAATCCGCCTGGCAGTCTGCCTCGAGAGGGAGTCTGAGCCACACTGTGGGTGCTCCAGCGACTGCCGACCGGTGAGTCTACCGGCTTTGATAATCGCCAGACGAGCCTGTAGTCTCAACAGATCTCAGACATCGGAAATACGTACTACACGCTCAGTCACCAATGACGCTGACGCATCAGGCCCCCAGCGAACCAGCATCTTTTCAATCCGCACACTTTGGGTATAGATCGAGGTGCCAATCAACGAAGCGGCGCTTCACAAAACTTCGGTGTGATCTCCAAGCGACACGTCGTGCTCAACACCAAGCATGGACGGCTGGGCGAAGAGGCGAGGGTGCGAGTCAGCTAGAAAGAGGCAGACGGCACGAGCGTCCCCCCCTCCAGTTGCAGTCCATGACAAGTTCTAGAGCGATCAGTGCGGTATGCATCTACCTGCACAGTAGCTTTTCCCCCATCCGCATGCAGGAGAGCCAACCTGAATCGAGGTTCAGCTCTAACGTCATCTAGGCAATGCCCAGGTGGCATCTTACGCGTGTTGTGGGCGGCCTCCAGAAGTCCTCCATTGCTGCCCGACTGCACACTGTTAGCGCGCGAAGTCCTCCGATCGATCGAAAGATGAAGCAAAGCTCGCAAAAGATGCCGAAATGAAGACGAAGTCGCGATAGCTCTTTGGCTTTGACGCTGGCCTTGACGTTGGCCTGCCCTGAGGTCAGTGCGGGGAAGACGTTTGACGCGCCCTAGCGCGATCTGTTCCTGAGGTCCGTGCCAGTCGCTTGGCAAGCACATCAGGATCACGTCACTACCCGCCATCTCATGTCGAGTCAGTCGAAGCTGCCGGCCACCGCAGCGAAACCCGCCCGGGCGTCAAACAATGTCTTTGTGCAGGCGCACTACTCGAAACTCATGCAGAGATGCTGGACCTGGCCGGCAGGCTTATCAGAGCTTGGAATCAACCATCACGACCAATCAATGCATCTGCACCTTCGACCCGGATATTGGGCCGGCCCACCGTATAGCGTACGACATCTGTCAAATGTCTGACAGGCAAGACCCTGTGGTCGCATATGCGACTCCAACCAGAGCCGCATCGATTGGGTTTTGACCTGCAGCTTACGCCTCGTTCTGGCGAACCGTCCTTCCACCGCGACATCTGTATCACAGCATCCACCGTGCCTTTCGCCGTGCCCTCCGCCGCCCCTCCGGAACGCCAATGATTAGCAGATTCTACCACGGCGCTGCTCCCGACCGCTGTTAAGCGCCCATGACATGTGTGCCCTTCATGTACTCAGGTCCGGCTGCCTTGTAGCCTCAAAGCCGCATCGAAGCTTGATTCGTCTCACGGCCTTGTCGCCCACTCTTCTGGCTGCGTGACATGCCTCCGTCCTCGGCGCTATGTCGGCACAATCGACTCGCCTTTGATCGGTAAGAAGAATGCATGCAGAAACTTAGATCACTTACCTGCCGACATACTAGACAAATCTTCCGCAGCTATAACAGAGCAGGGTTCTGCTGTATGATCGCCGCGATGCATGAGAACAACACGGACGTCTACGGACACACGTCCTTGGTCAATCGCGATGAACTCAAATCAAAGGTGAGCTGGGCTGAACGAGTCCTCAACTTCTGCACGCGCGTCCCATCGACGCCTTCACGGAGGACTGAATACTTCAATGCATAAGCGCTCGAGTCCTCCCAGGACCGACTGGCCATGAGCGCTCCAACACATGGCGGTCCTCATCTCCTGTTATTGCCTCCAAACCTAGATGAGCAGCATGTCTCACTATCCTCATGCATGCATTTCCGGTCACCGTGTCCTGCTCGGCGACTAGTTTCCGGTGAGTGTAAGCGACGCTGCGAGGAGCGAGATTGGCATTCCGGTGAGTAGTAGACGTGGCAACCTCGCGGACGAGCAACTTTGTGAGCAGCATGCGGCTCAACCGAAGCTCGGAAGTGGCTCGGGATCAACGTAGGAACAGCAAGATTTCGACACTTTCGTGATAGTAGGAGGAGACATGAGAAATGGCTACTAAGAAGCTTTCACATTGAGATTGCACACCAAACTCCAAAACTACCTGCCTGCTAACGCGCTACAAAAAATAGTGTACAAGTACAATGAGACAACGACTGTGCCAGACAGTCTAGATGGAAGGGTAGTCGCGAGCTGAAGGCAACAAAGCCCACCAGCCAACGAGGCTGGAGTGAAAATCCTCCAACATCATCATGCGTGAGAAACAATACACCAAGTGCTGAGATAGTAGGCTGAGGTGAACCCAAGATGACTGCCGAAAAATTGACGCCTGGGGCTGGAACCTCAGCCGGTCGGCCCCCACTCGCCCTCAACAACCATAGACATAAATATAAGGAAACCAGATCTTCTCTCATCCTGTATCGTAACCTCGTGTTGTCATTCAATCCGATGTTCAGTTACTTCCGTTATATCGTTGTTGTCCATGTTGATGAGCGTATGGGTCGTACGGCCTGTACTCCTCATACACTTCATCTCGGTCGAACACGGCTCCATCGCGTCTGATGTAGCCGACGGCATCGTAGGGCGCGGAGCGCTGGGGCGCAGTTTGAGCGGAATAATAACCACCAATGGGAAGCTGGTACGGCTCTGGCTGCGCACGGCGCTCCGCCGACGAGGACGCGTGAGGCGGCGCCGATGAGAGTAAGTCATGATCGGAAGGTTGGCGGGGGGAGATACGCAGGTGAGAGGATGAGTGACCCGTCTCGAACTGATATGGACCGTTGTGGGCGCGAGATTGTTGAACTTGAGGCGTTGTGTATGGAGCTTGGTTGCTTGCCGCGCCGTTGGAGTATGCGTGGTGGGACCAAGATGAGCGTTGCACTTGTGCGTATACGGAATCGTTTCGTGGATCGTAGCCGTTGCTTTGTGTTAATGGAGTAGATGCGCCTCCTCCCGAGGTAGACTGCGTCTCGTTAGCAGCGAGTCTCAACGCATACAACAAGACAACTTTACGTTCGTGTATGAGTGACCACGAGAACTGCTGCTACGGCCGCCACCGCCGTTGCGGCCTGGCCCGTTGGAGCTACCACCAGAGCGACGCTGTGATCCGCTCATCCTGTCTTGAGTGGACTAGTAGGTTGCGTGAAGGCGTTGTGTGTAGCGGGTGACTGCTGAAAGCGGAGTCAGGGAAGGGAAGGGATAGCCTAGATCGAGAGATTGCGGCTGAAGGATGCGATCAGGTACAGGGGCGTGTGAGACGTGGATGAGCTTTGGTCCAGTCACCTGATGCGTGGCGGATCAGTCTGGTGTTGGATAAAGATGGTTGATGAAGGAGTCTGATGGCAACTTGGAGTGTGAGCGTGAAAAGCGGAAGTGAATGAGTGAGAGGCGGGCACGAATGTGATTTAAGAAGAGGCGGACACGTCCACTGGAGTCCTTCTGTTCGCTATTCACTCCAACCCTCACGAATCCGGTTGCCTCAGGCACCCCGGCACCCTGTGCCCTGTGCCCCCGAAGAAGCATGCGGGCCGCGTCCAGAAGGGGCGTGTTACACGCAATTTCTGACTTTCGTTCTCGAGGACTTGGACAATCAAACCACTTGCTTCTGACTCACGATAGCCAGCGGGTCTCGTCCCGCGGGAACGCTAGGGTGGATGCATAGGTTCTCGAGGAAGGGAGTCGGCCCTTCTCACGTCGCGTAGCTACCGATATGTGGCAAATCGAATCGAGACAGCTCTTCGCGCACATGAGCAATCCGCGCATGCGAAGGGCGTAGGCGGATTTGAGGCTGGGCGGTCTATCTGATTGGTCGGGCACTCAGGAACTTACCGCTTCTTGTCACACACCTCGACGGTCCACTAGCTCAAAAATGTCTCCTACGCCTAGCAAAGCCCTCTTGAAACGCGGCAGTGTCTGTCGAAGGACGATGAGCCGAGCCGAAAGGGAGGCTCCGTGCAGTTCCGACAGTTTGGTAGCCAGCCTTCCTTCTGTGACTACTCGGTTGGCCCACCCAAGGCCTACAAGGTTCTGTGGGCCGACGATGAGACCGTTCCTCAGGCTGAGCAGATCCAATCATGAATGCAGGATGCATGTTAATCATATCTCGTGGCACCAGGGCTGAAGATGAGATGAGCCAATGGAGAGCCAGAGACCGGGAAGAGCACCTTTACCAATCCCGACCATCAACGTGGTGAAGAGGGTATATGCCTCCATCCCGCGAATGATGTAACTCGTGTCTGGATTGGCTGTTGCGTGGGATGGCATGGCCGTGTGGCTCTCCGCTGTACGAGCTGAGAGGGTTATAACAGGGTATATGGAGGATAAAGCGGCGGTCTTCTGCCCTGCCATCGAACTAGTTGCCAGTAGCCCATTCGGCTCCTGTACTCCAGACGTTGAGCCGCATTGACCAGACTGTAGGGCTTCGCTTCCAATACCGCGGGCTGGCTAGTAAGCTGGAGGCATGCCTTCCGCCTATCTTTGCCGACGTGCGTGCCTGAGACGGAGCTCCTTGCATGCAGCATTAGCAATACGACTGCGCAGAACCTTGATTGGATATTCTGTTCCTTCACGTAATCTCACTCATCTTGATACGAGCACTGATTCTTGCCTAGTTAGCCATAGCGCGTCGTCGTTCTTATATGAGGCAGCCCAAAGCCGCCTTGTCCCATAACAGCAGCCAGCGGGTAAGGCTATACGAGTACGGTTAGACTCGCTAAGAGTCTCGTCTCTTCGAGCACACTCTTGTTATGTGTCCAAGCTCCTGTGCGGCACTAAATCTCGTACGGGTGATCGTCGGGTGGGCTGAGAGGTATATGTGTGCGACATAAGTGAGCGTATCGAGCTGAAGTAATTGGTAACTGGCGTCAATCAGCACGTGAAGTTCATGAGGGTAAGTTCTAAGCAATTCAACAGAAGGACGAAATCGGTAGGAGGTGGAGCCGGCAACGGAACTTACTGGCTTCAATGATCTTCTCATCTATCCATCAACAACTTCTTCATCTTCACATGGTCTCAGTGGAATCCAATCACCAGTCTTCGCCGAGGTAGTGGTATGCGATATCTAGGAGGGTCCGACCGTACGTGTGAGAGGGTGGCTTTCGGACATGCTCCGGTGTGCCTCAGGCATGCCTACATGGCAGATCTGCGTGGATGGCCTACAAGAGGGCGAAAGTAATCATAAATACATGCTGAACTGCCTGCTTCCTCCGCAAATAGCTCTTGAATATCGACAGTCGTGGTGAGGTGATAGAAACGCGCTTCATGACGCGCATCATCGCGCGACACGACTAGCTTAACCCCGCCGCCTAAACGCCGGGAGTGATGTCGTTGCAACACCAGAAACTCCCCAAGTCATCGCGCAACAACACCACCCAAGATGCCAGACCTCACCAGTCTCCCACCCGAAATCCTTTTCACCATCCTCTCCTACACGGAGCCAAACCTCAACCCCACCCTCTCCACCTACCCGCTCAACACCCTCGCCGCAACAAACAAGCATCTCAACGCCATCGTCGAAGAATACGCGCGCAACCTCCTCAAACGCCACGCCGACATCGTCCTACCGAAGAATACGCGCATATACACGTGCCGTCGAAAATGGCTGGGCGACATGTGTTACTTCTGCAAGAAAAAGACACAGCGGAAAGCGTGTCTCTACAAGAGCGTGGCATGTTGCCTGGGGTGCGATAAGAAGGAGTATGAGAAGATGGTATGTACACCCCAGGGACTGGAAACGCCCCTTCACGTATGTGTGATAGTGCTGATATGCCGGCCAGACAATGACACAAGCCATACAATCCACACAGCTCTCTAAACTTGACCTGTTTACCCCGTCGCCATTATACCTCGATCTCCCTCCTTTGGTAACAGCACCATACCCGATCATGGGCGCCGCATGCATCATGCTATCCTCCCCCGATGTTCGCGCCCGCGCCGCACACATACGATCCCAGCTCGGCGACGCAGCGCGCGACGGAAGCTATATGCGCAATCGCCGCGCGAAACACGACCGCATTGTCAAACATTTGGGTATCACGTATGAGCCCACTTTGGGGTGGTACATGTG
>Ga0265798_10002965_pt1 | contig 24539 bp, 18 predicted proteins | sample P3T30metagenome_FD_192430 | JGI IMG/M metagenome (GOLD analysis project Ga0265798, IMG submission 192430) | Plant litter microbial communities from East Loma Ridge, Irvine, California - P3 T30 | ecosystem: Environmental > Terrestrial > Plant litter > Unclassified | place: USA: California...
TCATTTTGCGGTCTCGAAGCAGACGGGCAGGTCGATTTTCTCGCCCCGGCGCGTCTTGGCCTGAATCGTCAGCAACAGCATCTGCGCCACGACGTCTGCGGTGTTGCGCGGCGGCAGTAGTGCGAGCGACGTGACGATCCGCTCGATCGATCCGCAGTCGCGGACGTTGATCGTCTTGGTCACCTGCGCGACGAGCATCGTGGTGAGGATCGGACGGACGAGTTCGGAATCGAGCATCGCCACATCGTCCACGCCGCCGACCTTGCCGATGATTCGCTTCGCCTGCGGCCAGGCGCGGTCGGCCTCGCTGCGATAGCGGGACAGCATCGTGCTGCCGGTCTGGCGGATCGTGGCGCTTGACGGAAGGACCGACGCACAGGCGACCCCCGCGGCACCGATCGCCTCGGGCAGGATGACCTGTGCCAGATCGGATACCTCGGACGATGTCAGGCATGCTCCGGTCTGTGGCTGTGCCGCCATGCTGGCCGTGGCGGTGAGCGCCAGCCAGGTCGCCGCGATCGCGCGTTTCATCATGCCGACAATTCCTCCGGAACGCGTACCGTTGCCGCAGCCTGTGCGGCGATCCCCTCGCCGCGTCCGGTGAAGCCGAGGCGTTCGGTGGTGGTCGCCTTGATACTGACCTGTCCGGGCTTGAGCCGCAACAGGTCAGCGATCCGGTCGCGCATCGCCACGCGGTGCGGGCCGACCTTGGGTTCCTCGCAGATCAGCGTAAGGTCGATGAAATCGATGATGCCGCCGCGATCGGTGATGAGGCTGGCGGCATGTTGCAGGAACTGCGCCGAATCGGCCCCGCGCCACTGCGGGTCGCTCGGCGGGAAATGCGTGCCGATGTCGCCCGCCGCGATCGTGCCGAGCAACGCATCGGTGATCGCGTGGAGCGCAACGTCCGCGTCGCTGTGGCCGGACAGGCCCTTGTCATGCGGAATCAGCACGCCGCCGAGCCACAGTTCCTCGCCGACTTCGAGCCGGTGGACGTCGAAGCCGGTCGCCATGCGGGTGCGCAGCGTCGCTTCGAGGCGCGCATCGGCGGCGGCGAAATCGGCGGGGTGGGTAATCTTCTCGAGCATGGGATCTCCTGGGACCAGTGCCACGGCACCGCCGGCGGCGCGGACCATCTGGGCATCGTCGGTGGGTTCGTCGCCGCGCCAGTTGCGGTGTGCGGCGAGCACGACGGGGTAGCGGAAGGCTTGCGGGGTCTGGATCCGGTGCAACCCGTCGCGCGACACCGTGCCGCCGAGCAGTGTCCCGCTGAGCGCCGTGTCGCGCGCGAGCGTATCTGCAAGGGGTAGCGCCGGCACGGCACCGTCGCGGGTGTCGAGCGCGGTGAGCAGCGAGTCGATGACCGCGGCGCTCAGGAAAGGACGGGCAGCGTCGTGGATCAGGACGTGCTCGACGTCTGCGCCCAGCGCTTCAAGGCCCGCCAGCACCGACCGTCGTCGGGTCGCGCCGCCGGTGACGTGCTCGACGTCGCCGATCGCGTCCTTCAGCGCGGCTTCCTGCCCCGCGCCGATCACCACCACGACGCGGTCGATTGCGGGATGGCGGCGGAGCGCGTCGTAACTGTGCGCGAGCACCGCGCGTCCGCCGAGCGGGGCATATTGCTTGGGTACGGCGCTTCCCGAGCGCGCGCCGGTCCCGGCGGCGACGATGATGGCGGCGGTCTTGTTCGATGACATGCCGGGCGATTAGCCGATGCTGCGCCGTCCCGCCAGCCTTGCCGCGGGGGCGTGTTCCAGCTATGGACTGCCTGTTTTTGAGGCACTCGCCGCTCCCCAACAGATTAGGTTCCCGTGACCCCGCGTTCGCTTCCCCCCTTGCAGATCGGCCCCGTAACGATCGCATCCCCGGTCATCCTCGCGCCGATGACCGGCGTGACCGACATGCCGTTCCGTACGCTGGTGCGGCGCTACGGGTCGGGGCTGAACGTGACCGAGATGGTCGCGAGCCAGGCGGCGATCCGTGAGACGCGCCAATCGATCCAGAAGGCTGCGTGGCATCCGATCGAGGATCCGGTGTCGATGCAGCTGGTGGGGTGCACGCCCTATGAGATGGGCGAGGCCGCCAAGTTGAGCGAGGATCGCGGGGCGGCGATCGTCGACATCAACATGGGCTGCCCGGTGCGCAAGGTGACGAACGGCGATGCAGGTTCGGCGCTGATGCGCGATCTGGATAATGCCGCCGCGATCATCAAGGGCGTGGTCGATGCCGTCACCGTGCCCGTTACGCTCAAGATGCGGATGGGCTGGGATCATTCCAGCCTCAACGCACCCGAACTCGCCAAGATCGCGCAGGACCTGGGGTGCAAGATGGTCACGGTCCACGGGCGCACGCGCAACCAGATGTACAAGGGCAGCGCCGACTGGGGCTTCATCCGCTCGGTCAAGGACGCGGTGTCGATCCCGGTGATCGCCAATGGCGACATCTGCTCGATCGAGGACGCCGAGGCGGCGCTCGAACAGTCGGGCGCGGACGGCGTGATGATCGGGCGGGGGGCTTATGGTCGCCCGTGGCTGCTCGGCCAGGTGGTGGAATGGTTCGCGCACGGACGGCGGCGCGACGACCCCTCGATCGACGAACAATATACCGTCATTGCAGAGCATTACGACGCGATGCTGACGCACTACGGCAGCGAGACCGGGGTCAATATGGCGCGCAAGCACATCGGCTGGTACACGCGCGGGCTGCACGGATCTGCGGAATTTCGCAACAAGGTCAACCAGATCCCCGACCCCAAGGTGGTCCAGGCGATGCTCGCCGAATTCTACGCCCCCTGGCGCACCCGCGCAGCCGCGTGACCGAACCGGGGGCGGGATCGGGGCCGGACTTCGCCGACCTGTTTGCGGCACTGCCCGTGGCGGTGCTGGTGGTCGATCCTGAATCACGGATCGTTCATGCAAACGCCGAATGTGAGACCATGCTCAACCTGTCCGAGCGCGCGATGCTGGGGCAACCGCTGGCGACGGTGATGCAGGACCCCGGCGCGCTCAATCCGCGCGACAATCATGGGCTGTCGGCGTTCGATGCCGAGATCGCTCTGGTCCGCGGCGGCAGCGTCCGCGTCGATTATGTCGAGACGCTGGTCGTCGATCACCCCGGCTGGCGGACGATCACGCTGCATCATGCCGCCGCGTCGCGTCGGCTCGGGCATAGTGCGGACCGTGCCGCCGCCGCGCGCGCCGCGATCGGTGCGGCGGCGATGCTGGCGCATGAAATCAAGAACCCGCTGTCCGGCATCCGCGGCGCGGCCCAATTGCTCTCCAAGGGCAAGGGCGCAGCCGAACTGACCACCCTGATCACCACCGAAGTCGACCGCGTCGCCGCGCTGATCGACCGGATGCAGGACTTTACCGACACCCGCCCGCGCAATCTGGTGCCCGAGAACGTCTATCCGCTGCTCGACCATGCACGCCGCGTCGCGCTGGCGGGGTTCGCACAGCATGTGAAGATCGAGGAACGCTTTGACCCCTCGCTTCCGCCTGCCTTGCTCGACCGCGATTCGATCCTGCAGGTCGTGCTCAACCTGCTCAAGAATGCGAGCGAGGCAATGCGGGGGCAGGCAGACGCGCGGATCACGCTTGCCACCGCCTATCGCCACGGGATGGCGATCGCGCCCGCGGCAGGCCGCCCACGCCAGCCGCTTCCGATCGAAATCTGCGTGATCGACAATGGCCCGGGCGCGCCGCCAGATATTGCCGATCACCTGTTCGACCCGTTCATCTCGGGCAAGCCCGAGGGGCAGGGGCTCGGCCTCGCCCTCGTCGACAAGCTGGTCCGGGACATGGGCGGGATTGTTCAATATGCGCGTGAAGGAACGCCGCCAATGACTGTGTTTCGCATCATGCTCCCGCGCGCGCCGCAATGACTCAGGCGGGAAAGCGGACCGGCAAGATCCTGGTCGTCGATGACGACGCGGCGATCCGGACGGTCGTCGGGCAGGCACTGAAGCGGGACGGCCACCGTGTCGTCACCGCGGCGACCATAGCCGAAGCCGAGATGCAACTCGCGGCGAGCCTGCCGGACGTGCTCGTTACCGACGTGGTCCTGCCCGACGGCAACGGGCTGGATCTGGTCGAGCGGATCGTAGCCGCGCACCCGGGACTCCCCGCGATCGTCCTGTCGGCACAGAACACGCTGACCACCGCGGTCCGGTCGAACGAGGTTGGCGCCTTCGATTATCTGCCCAAGCCGTTCGACCTCGATGCGCTCTCGCAAAGCGTACAAAGCGCGTTGGCGCGCGGCTCGGGTGGCCTGCTCGAACCGACCGAGGGAGAGGACAAGACCCTGCCGCTGATCGGGCGGTCGCCCGCGATGCAGGATGTGTATCGCATCATCGCACGCGTCGTGTCGAACGATCTGACCGTGCTTGTGTCGGGTGAGTCGGGAACGGGCAAGGAACTCGTCGCGCGCGCGATCCATGATCTGGGACCGCGGCGTCTGGCACCGTTTCTGGCGCTCAACATGGCGGCGATCCCGCGCGAACTGATCGAGGCCGAATTGTTCGGGCATGAACGTGGTGCCTTTACGGGCGCGCAGGCGCGCTCGGCCGGACGGTTCGAACAGGCGGCGGGGGGAACGCTGTTCCTCGACGAGATCGGCGACATGCCGATGGAGGCGCAGACCCGGCTGTTGCGCGTGCTGCAATCTGGCGAGTTTACGACGGTCGGTGGCGCGCGGACGATCCGCGCGGATGTGCGGATCGTTGCCGCGACCAACCGTGATCTGGCACAACTGGTCGGGATCGGACAGTTTCGCGAGGATCTGTTCTACCGCCTCAACGTCGTGCCGGTAACCTTGCCGGCACTGCGCGCACGGCGGCAGGACATCGCCTTGTTGGCACGGCATTTCCTCGATCGTGCGGTGGAAGATGGATTGCCGCGCAAGCAGTTAGCGGCAGATGCTGTGGCCGTGCTCGAAGCGTATGAGTGGCCCGGGAATGTCCGCGAACTCGAAAACATGATGCGTCGTATGTCGGTGCTGGCGCGCGACGAGCGGATCGACGCGGCTGAGGTTCGGACGATGCTTGGCGATGCAGCCCCACAACGCACGATCGGCGATACCGGGATCGAAGCCGCGATCCATGCGCGACTCGCTCGCATGAGCGTAGAGGAGCCGACCGCACTCGATGACGGAACGCTGTACGACCGCATCATCGCCGAGGTCGAGCGTCCGCTGATCGAGGCGTTGCTGATGCGGCATGGCAACAACCAGTTACGCGCCGCCAAGGCTCTGGGCATAAACCGAAACACGTTGCGCAAGCGACTGGATGTGCTTGGGATACCCTCTTGATGACAGCAAGTCTTGCGGGGGGCGGGGCGGACAATCGGATGGGTTGAGGAAGATTGTGTGTTCTCTCCGCCACAATAGCGTTGTAGCAATGTCACGATGGAAGGCAGTACGCCCCCTTTGACGCGTTTTGGACACGACCAGACCGAGCCCCTCGGACGCTCGCCGCTACGCCTCGTCCCGGCGATTGAAGTCCTGGTCCTGAGCGCCGCCATCGCGATTGCGATCGCGACCTATTTTGTCATCACCGACGGTGCCTCGTCTCATGCGCTGCTGAGTCCGCCACTGATCGCGCTGCTGCTTGTCGCCAACCTGTTGCCGGCGGGCGCGTTGCTCGTGCTGCTGGGGCGGCGGAGTGCGGCGCGGCGTGCGGCGCGCTTGCCGATCGGCGGGCGCGCGCGTTTGCATGGTCAATTGGTAGCGTTGTTCTCGGTAATTGCGGCGGTGCCGACGCTGTTCGTGGTCGTGTTCGCGTCACTGCTTTTTCAATATGGCGTGCAATTCTGGTATTCGGATCAGGCGCGCAGCATGATCGAGAATGCGACCGGGGTCGCACGAACGTCCTATGACCAGATGCTGCGGCGCTGGCAGGATCAAGCGGTGATCGCTGCGGCGGACATTTCGGACGATCTCCAGATCAAGTTGCGGTCGCCGGAATTCCCCAAATACTTCTTCAATCAGATCTATTTGCGCGGCCTGTCCGACGGCTTCCTGTTCATTGCCGAACCCAAGGGGGAATCGCGCGAAATCGTACAGGTGAACCCGGACAATCTCGATTTCCGCAAGGAGGTCTCGCAGGCCGAACTCAACCGTCTGCGCGCGGGAACGCCCAGCATCACGACCGTCAAGGGTGACCGGATCGAGACGGTGACGCTGGTCCCGGGGACGACCAACGTCTTCCTGCTGACGGTGGCGATCTCCGATCTTCACGTGATGGAGGTGCAGTCCAAGCGCAGTATCGCGGTGCTGTCGAGTTATCGCGACCTGATCGCCAAATCCCGATCGTTGCAGCTTAAATTCAACGCGGCGTTGCTCGCGATGTCCTTATTCATCATCGCCATTGCGGTGTGGATCGCACTTGAGGTCGCGGACAGGCTGGTCCGACCCGTCGGCGAACTGGTCGCGGCGGCGCACAAGGTGGCGACAGGCGATCTGACGGCCCGCGTTCCCGAAACGAAGGTGCAGGACGAACTCGGTACGCTTGGCACGGCGTTCAATCAGATGACCGAACGGCTCCAGGCGCAGACCGGCGCGCTCGAAAGCCGTCGTGCACTGATCGAGGCGGTGATGTCCGGCGTAACCGCAGGCGTGATCTCGATCTCGCCCGACGGTGTCGTCCGCCTGATCAACCGATCCGCGATGTCGTTGCTCGACAGTGCCGATGACACACCGGTCGGAAAACCGCTGAGCCGGGTATCGCCCGAACTCGCTGCGCTGATCGAGCGCGACGAGCGCGATGCGATCGTCGAACTTGGGCAGGGCAACGAAACGCGCACGCTCGCGGTCAAGATCACGCGTGCCGCCGAAGGGCCGATCCTTACTTTCGACGATATTACCGGGCAGTTGCTCGACCAGCGCCGCGCCGCCTGGTCCGACGTCGCGCGCCGGATTGCGCATGAAATCAAGAACCCGCTCACCCCGATCCAGCTTGCGGCGGAGCGGCTCCAGCGACGGTATGGGAAGCAGATCGATCCGGAGGATACGACTTTCGCCCGGCTGACCGATACGATCGTCCGGCAAGTCGGCGATTTGCGGCGGATGGTCGACGAATTCTCGTCCTTTGCACGAATGCCCAAGCCGGTGTTTCGCGATGAGTCGCTTGTCGAGATAGCGCGGCAGACGTTGTTCCTGCACGAAGTCGCGCATCCCGGAATCAGTTTCAGTCTAGACACGCCTGAGCCGACCCCTACGCTCGTGTGCGACCGCCGCCAGATCGGTCAGGCGCTGACCAACATAGTCAAGAATGCGGTCGAGGCGGTAGAGGCCAATCCCGGCGCGGATGAAGCTAGCATCGTGATGGCGATCGAGCCCGGCGACGGCAAGATTATGCTGACCGTGGCAGATACGGGCGTCGGCTTGCCCGCGGCGCGTGACCGGATCGTCGAGCCCTATGTCACGACGCGCGCGCGCGGCACCGGGCTGGGGCTGGCGATCGTCAAGAAGATCGTCGAGGAACATTGCGGCACGATCAGCTTCGCCGACCGACCGGGCGGCGGAACGATCGTCTGCCTGTGTTTCGATACCGAACAGCTTGCCAAGCTTGATGGCGGTGAAGATTCCGCCGCCCCGTCCAACAGCGCGCCTGCCGCGCAAGTCCTCGCACAGAACCGGACCTGAACCATGCCTCTCGATATCTTAGTCGTCGATGACGAGCGCGACATTCGTGACCTGGTGGCCGGGGTCCTCGAGGACGAAGGCTATGACGCGCGCGTTGCGGGCGACAGCGATTCTGCGCTGGAGGCGATTTCCGTGCGACGGCCGTCGCTGGTGCTGCTCGACGTGTGGCTGCACGGGTCGCGGCTCGACGGGCTCGAATTGCTCGACGAGATCAAGCGGCGCGATCCTTCGATCCCGGTGCTGATGATCTCGGGGCACGGCAACCTGGACACCGCAGTGGCCGCGATCCGGCGGGGGGCGGCCGACTTTATCGAGAAGCCGTTTGAGGCTGAACGCCTGTTGCTCATGGTGGCGCGGGCGACCGAGACGGAACGGTTGCGCGCGGAGGTTGCAAGCTTGCGTGCAAGCGTGGGGCGCGACAATGATCTGACTGGTAGCTCGACTGCGATCAACGGCGTGCGCGCGACGTTGAAGCGTGTCGCTTCGACCGGCAGCCGCGTGCTGATCATGGGCGGCGCCGGGGTCGGCAAGGAAGTCGCCGCACGGTTGCTCCATGGCTGGAGCCAGCGCGCCACCGCACCGTTCGTCGTAGTCAGCGCCGCACGGATGACACCCGAGCGAGTCGAGGAAGAATTGTTCGGGGTCGAGGAGGGCGGCCAACTGGTGCGCTCGGGGCTGTTCGAACAGGCGCATGGCGGCACGCTGTTCCTCGACGAGATTGCGGACATGCCGATGGCGACGCAGGGACGGATCCTGCGCGTACTGACCGAGCAGGCGTTCAACCGCGTCGGCGGGCAGCGCGTGGTGAAGGTCGACGTTCGCGTCGTCTCGGCGACTGCGCGGGATTTGACGCATGAGATCGAACAGGGGCGGTTCCGCGAGGACCTGTATTACCGGCTCAATGTCGTCCCCGTGACCATCCCGGGGCTGTCCGAGCGTCGCGAGGATATTCCGGCGCTTGTCGACCATTTCATGGCGCATTACGCCTCCGAGCGCCGTGTGGGGACGCCACTGGTCGCGCCCGATGCGATGGTCGCGCTGCAATCCTACGAATGGCCGGGCAACGTCCGCCAGCTGCGCAACATCGTCGAACGCACGATCATCATGGCCCCGGGCGACCGGCTTGCGCGGATCGACGTTGACATGCTGCCGCCCGATATCCTGGGCGACCCGGGCGAAATGGGAAGCGGGGCGACCGCGATCATGGGGGCACCCTTACGTGAGGCGCGCGAAAGCTTTGAACGTGAGTATCTGCGGGTCCAGATCCGGCGCTTCTCGGGCAACATCTCGCGTACCGCAAATTTCATCGGGATGGAGCGGTCCGCTCTCCACCGGAAGCTCAAGCTGCTCGGCATCACCGAAGTTCGCGAGGACTAGTGGACGAACGCCGACCGCGTCCCTAAATTAGCAAGACGTGATTATCCGACGCCGGGCACCGGCGCGCCGCGGGAAAACCCGCCAATAACAAAGGATCGACCGATGGCCGACAAACAGACTTCGCTGCAAGACCTCTTCCTCAACGCGCTTCGCCGCACCAAGACGCCGATCACGATGTTCCTCGTCAAGGGCGTCAAGCTGCAAGGCATCGTGACGTGGTTCGACAACTTCTCGGTGCTGCTGCGCCGCGATGGTCAGTCGCAGCTGATCTACAAGCATGCGATCTCGACGATCATGCCCGCGAACACGATCGACGTCGACGCGATCGTCAATGCGATCGGCGAGGCGCAGCGCAAGCAGCCGCTGTTGCAGGAGATCTTCCTCAACGCGGTGCGCAAGTCCGAGGACAATGTGACCATGTTCCTGGTCAACGGCGTGATGCTCCAGGGGCAGATCGCGGCGTTCGACCTGTTCTGCATGATGCTCCAGCGCGATGGCATGGCGCAGCTTGTCTACAAGCATGCGGTGTCGACGATCCAGCCGGCGCATCCCTTGAACCTCGCTGACGAAACAGCGGGTTCCGACGAAGATTGAGGACCGTTTTTGACCACAGGATTTGAACGCGATCGCGACGACGTTGCCCGGGGTGCAAAGGCCGTCGTCGTATATCCCGATACTGGCGCATCCTCTCGCGATGCCGACGCGCGGTTGGCCGAGACCGCTGGACTGGCGATGGCGATCCACGTTGAGGTTGTCGACCGGGTCGCGGTCAAGGTCCGCGCGCTGCAGCCCTCTACGCTGATCGGCAAGGGACAGCTCGAGTCGCTTGCCGCGACCGTGCGGATGGCGGAGGCCGAACTCGTCGTGTTCGACGCGAGCTTGACCCCGGTGCAGCAGCGCAACCTCGAAAAGGCGCTGTCGGCCAAGGTGATCGACCGGACCGGGCTGATCCTCGAGATCTTCGGCGAGCGTGCCGCGACCGCCGAGGGGCGATTGCAGGTCGAGCTTGCGCATCTCGATTATCAGGCCGGGCGGCTCGTGCGGAGCTGGACTCACCTGGAACGTCAGCGTGGCGGCTTCGGCTTCCTTGGTGGTCCGGGCGAAACCCAGATCGAAGCGGATCGCCGCTTGATCCGTGACCGGATGGCGCGGCTCAAGAAGGAACTGGAGCAAGTCTCGCGTACGCGGGGGCTGCATCGTGACCGGCGCCAGCGCGCGCCGTGGCCGGTGATCGCGCTGGTCGGCTATACCAATGCGGGCAAGTCCACGCTGTTTAACCGGATGACGGGCGCGGACGTGATGGCGGAGGATCTGCTATTCGCGACGCTCGATCCGACGCTGCGCCAGATTGCGCTGCCCGGGATCGACAAGGCGATCCTGTCCGATACGGTTGGGTTCGTGTCCGAACTGCCGACGCAGCTCGTCGCGGCGTTCAAGGCGACGCTTGAGGAAGTGGTGTCGGCGGATCTGCTGATCCACGTCCGCGACATCGCGCATCCCGACAGTATCGCGCAGAAGGACGACGTCGAGGCGGTGTTGCGCGACATCGGCGTCGATGCTTCGGTCCCGCGGATCGAGGCGTGGAACAAGCTCGATCTGCTCGACGAAGACGAGCGGATCGAAATGCTGGGCGAAGCCGAGCGGCGCGAGGATGTCGTCGCTTTGTCCGCGCTTACCGGCGACGGGGTCGCGGGGCTGCTCGATACGGTTGCCGCGCTGCTGACTGTTACACATCGACGCTATGTCATCACGCTCGATGCGGCGGATGGCGCGGCGGCGGCATGGCTCCATGCGCACGGCGAGGTGTCGAGCCAGGAGATCGACGGCGATACCGCGGTGTACGAAGTGCGGATGGCCGAGCGCGATTACGAACGGTTCTGCCAGCGGGGGGAGTGATCTGCGGGCGCTTCCCGACAAGAGATAGCCTCCCCGGCGAAGGCCGGGGCCCAGTAGCGCAGGCGGGAGTGGAAGGCGCTGCGCTACGTTACCTTGACCTTCGCTACTGGGCCCCGGCCTTCGCCGGGGAAGCGCTTTGGCAGGGGAAGCGCTTGTGAGGGGTGGGCTAACTCTTTGAGGCCGTCTTCGCCTTTTGCCAGAGCCGTTCCATTCCCTCCAGATCCAGATCTTTGAACCCGGATCCAGCTTCGTCTTCCATCGCCTTGAACCGGCGTTCGAACTTCTCGTTCGCCCGGCGCAATGCAGCCTCCGGTTCGACCCCCAACTTGCGCGCCCAATTGACCACCGAGAACAGCAGATCGCCGATCTCCTCCTCGCGGTGATCGTCGGACGTTGCCTCGTCGACCTCGGCAACCTCCTCGAAAATCTTCGCCCGCGGCCCCTCTGCATCGGGCCAGTCGAAGCCGGTACGGGCGGCGCGCTTCTGGAGCTTGCCTGCGCGTAACAGCGCGGGAAGTCCGACAGCGACCCCGTCCAGCGCACCGCCAGCGCCCTTGTCCGCGCGTTCGGCGGCCTTGATCTGCTCCCACAGGTGATGACCACCCTCGGTCTGGTCGCCGAAGATATGCGGATGGCGGCGCTCCATCTTGTCGCTGATCGCGGCGACGACGTCGGGCAGCGCGAAATGTCCTGCTTCCTCGGCAATCCGCGCGTGGAAGACGACCTGGAGCAACAGATCGCCAAGTTCGTCCTTGAGATCGGCCATGTCCTGCCGCGCGATCGCGTCCGCGACCTCATAGGCTTCCTCGATCGTGTACGGGGCGATCGTCCCGAAATCCTGCGCGACGTCCCATGCGCAACCGGTTTCGGGGTCGCGCAGCCGCACCATGATCTCCACCAGCCGTTCGATCATCGGATATGTCCTTCTTCCGTCGCAGGTGGTCGTATCGCCACGCGTAATCCGCGTTCAATCCCCGTCGAGCGCGAGCAAGGCGAAGGTCGCGAGCCAGTGCGTTCCCATGTAGTCGTCCGCGATATGCGGCAAGCTGGCGGCGATGTGCGCCGCCGCTGCTTCCCGAGCGATCGCGTCGACCGGATGTTCCGGCCCCAGCGCCGTCGCGATGATCTTCCAGCACCACGCGCGACTTAGATTGAGCCCATCCAAATGCGCGATCTTGCCGTCGCTGCGGTCGGAGACATGTGCTGGCGTGAACAGTGTCGCGGGCGAGCGACTGGTGACATCGGGGAGGAACGCGTCGAACCACGCCGTGAAGTCCGCCGACGACAGGACCTGACTCATGAGCGCCGCTTCCATCAATGCGGAGGAGAGGAACTCGTCCCCGCCCGGTTCCCAGGCCTGGCATCCCTTGTCTTTCCCGAACCAGTCGCATGCCCGGTTGGCGATCACGTCGGCGAGCGCGGGGTCCTGCGTCATCGCCCAGTCCCGTGCGAGCGTCAGGGCGAACGCCGTATTAAAATGCGTGCCGGTGCGGATCGGGTAGGTCAGCTTGGGCAGGAATGCCGTGAACCGCGCGGCAAACGCCCGCGCGAGGGGTTCGAGCGCAGCCCCCCAAGGGGCATCGTGTCGGACCGCCTCGTCGTGCAATGCCAGTGTCCATGCCCATCCGTAAGGGCGTTCGAAACCGCCGCTGCCCGGTCGGTCGAGATAGGCGCATTCGACTGCGACGTTCGCGGGGGTGAGCATCGCATCGGCACGGTCGCGCACCTCGCTCGCCTCGACCATGTCGGGAAAAGTGCGCGCGAGCCGCAGCACCTGCCACCAGCCATGGACGCAACTGTGCCAGTCGAAGCTGCCGTGGAAGATCGGGTGGAGCGCGGACGGCGTCGCGGCGTCGTCCGGACCGTCCAGCACGTGATCGAGCTTGTGCGGATATTCCTGGCCCAGGTGGCTCAGCGTCAACCGCGCGAAGCGGCTGGCGAGGTCGGTATCGAGAATTGTCATCGGATCACCAGCCAGAGAAGCAGGATGTTGAACAGGAGCAGCGGCAACGCGGTCGGGATCTGCGCCTTGATCACACCGCTACGGTCCTTGAGGTCGAGCAAGGCGGCGGGGACGAGATTGAAGTTCGCTGCCATCGGCGTCATCAGCGTGCCGCAGAATCCTGCGAGCATTCCGATCGCGGCGACGGGGGCAGGGTCTGCTCCATAAACCTTGACCAGCAACGGCAGCCCGATCGCCGCCGCCATCACCGGGAAGGCAGCGAAGGCGTTGCCCATCACCATCGTGAACAGCGCCATGCCGAGGCCGTAGGCGATCACCGCGCCGATCACGCTGCCCTGCGGGATCGCCTGTCCGGCAAGGCTGCCGACGACGTCGCCGACGCCGGACACCGCGAACACCGCGCCGAGACTCGCCAGCATCTGCGGCAGCACCGCCGCCCAGCCGATATCGTCCATCAGCCGCAAGCCCTCACGGAATGGCGCCGTCGGGGCGGGACGGAGCCATGCGTAGCAGGCAAGCAGCGCCAGCAGGACGCCGAGCGTCAGCGCGACGAGCGTGCCCTGTTTGGGATCGACGATCGTCGGGACAAACTTGAACGCCAACGTCCCGGCCAAGGCGGTCGCCGGGATGATCAGCGCGGGCGCGAACAGCCAGGAGCCGCGTGGACGGGGCTCGACGATGTCGTCGGTACGCCGCGACCGCATCCGGCCGCTCGCCGCCACCGCGATCAGCGCGATCACCAACAGGCCGTTGCCGACGTCGCCGAGCCGGTCGCCGAGCAACAGGCTGACCGCGAGCAGCAGATGAAAGGCGGCATTGAACCATCGCCCGTCACGCGCACCCAGCACCGCGAAGGCAAGGAACATCGCACCTGCCACCGCATAGACGAAGCCGAGCCCGATCATGCGCGGTGCCGCTTCACGCGGGCATCCAGCAGCATCAGTCGGATGCCATGAACCACCAGCGCGGCGATCGCGGTAGGGATCGCCCAGACCGAGAGCTGGAACGGCTCGACCATGATGCCATAGCCTTGCAGCACGCCCTTCATCAGCAGGATCGACCCGATCGCGATGAAGATATCTTCCCCGAAGAACAGCCCGATATTGTCGGTCGCGGCGGACAGGGCGCGAAGCTTCTCCGGATCATGCGCGCCCGGTGCTTCGACCTCGGCCGCGGCCTCGACCATCGGTGCGACGAGCGGGCGGACGGTCTGGGGTTGACCGGCGATCGAATGGAGCCCGAGCGCGGCGGTGACCTGGCGGAACAGGAAGTAGCCGATCAGCAGGCGCCCCGGCGTCGCACCGCGCATCTTCTGCACCAGTGCCGCGGCGCGGCGTTGCAGGCCGTGGCGCTCGAGCAGCCCGATCACCGGAAGCACGATATAGACCACGCTGACGAAGCGGTTTTCGTTGAACGCCTTGCCGAACACCGCGAGGATCTTGAGCGGGTCGAGCCCCGCCGCCAGCCCGGTCACCAGCGCGGACGCGGCCACCACCAGCAACGGGTTGAACCGCAGCAGGAACCCCAGCGCGATGACGGCTATCCCGGCGAGTACCAGCATCTAGTTCGACGCCCCGCCGCCTGTGTTCATGTGCATGGCCATGAACCTAGAGTCGTTTGGGCCACAGGGGAAGCGGGGCGGACGCTTTGCAATACCGGCGAATGTTCGCCAAGGAACGCGCATGACACAGACCGGCTGGCACTTCTGGATCGATCGCGGCGGCACCTTTACCGACGTTGTGGCCCGCTTGCCGGACGGGGCGGTTCGGACGACGAAGCTGCTGTCGCACGATTTTCGCTATGCCGATGCGGTGGTCGAGGGGATCAGGCGGACGGTCGCCGCCGAGGGCGCGACGCTGGCCGATGTGGTCTCCGTGCGGATGGGCACGACGGTCGCCACCAACGCGCTGCTCGAACGCACCGGCGAACCGACGCTGCTCGCGATCACGCGGGGCTTCGGGGATGCGTTGCGGATCGGATATCAGGCGCGGCCCGACATCTTCGCCAAGCGGATCGTGCTCCCGGAACAGGCCTATTCTGCGGTCATCGAGATCGACGAGCGTGTCACCGCCGACGGTGCGGTGGAATGTCCGCTCGACGAACAGCAGGCACGCGATGCGCTGACTGGGGCGTTCGATGCGGGCCTTCGGTCGGTCGCGATCGTGTTGATGCACGGCTATGCCTATCCCGACCATGAAGATCGGCTCGCCGAGATCGCGCGGCAAGTCGGTTTCCCACACGTATCGATCAGCCATGACGTCACCCCGCTGATCAAGCTGGTCGGTCGCGGCGAGACGAGCGTGGTCGACGCGTATCTGTCGCCCGTGCTGGATCGCTATGTCCAGCGCGTATCGGCGGCGCTGGGCGATACCGAATTGCTGTTCATGCAATCGAACGGCGGGCTTGCCGATGCGAGCGTGTTCCGCGGCAAGGACGCGATCCTGTCGGGGCCTGCGGGCGGGATCGTCGGGATGGCGGAAACCGCACGGCTCGCGGGGATCGACCGCGTGATCGGGTTCGACATGGGCGGCACGTCGACGGATGTTTCGCACCATGCGGGCGCATTGGAGCGGACCGGTGAGGCAGTCGTCGGGGGGCTGCGCGTGCGCGCGCCGATGCTGCAGATCGAGACGGTCGCGGCGGGGGGCGGATCGATCTGCCGGTTCGACGGAATGCGGCTGCGCGTCGGGCCCGAGTCCGCAGGAGCCGATCCGGGGCCGGCCTGCTATCGTCGCGGGGGTCCGCTGACGATTACGGATTGCAACCTGTTGCTCGGGCGGTTGCAGCCTTCGCATTTTCCCGCGCTGTTCGGGCCGGACGGCAATCAGCCGATCGACCTCGACCGCGTGAAGGCGTTGTTTGCCGAACTGGCGGCGGAAGTCGGGTCCACCCCGGAGGCACTCGCGGCGGGGTTCATCGCGATCGCCAACGATGCGATGGCGAGTGCGATCCGCACGATCTCGGTCGCGCGCGGGCATGATCTGGCGCGCTATGCGCTGGCGAGCTTTGGCGGGGCGGGGGGGCAACATGCCTGCGCGATCGCGGATATCCTCGGGATCGACCGAGTGATGATCCATCCGCTCGCCGGCGTATTGTCCGCGTTCGGCATGGGGATGGCGGCGCATCGGGTGGTCCGCGAGGCCACCGTCGCGATGCCGGTCGACCGCGAAAGCGAGGTCGTTCCGATCCTCGACCGGCTGGACGATGACGCCCGTCTCGCGCTGAGCGAACAAGGCGTTGCGGTCGATCGGGTCGAGCGGCGGTTGCGCATCCGCTATGCCGGTGCGGACACCACGCTGACGCTTGATGCGGCGCCTTTCGCTACACTGGGTGAACGGTTCGGTCGCGCTCATGCGACGCGGTTCGGGTTCGTCGATCCGGCGACTCCGCTCATCATCGATGCCGCCGAAGTGGAGGCGATCGCTCCTTCGAGTGCGGCGGCGGTGCGGTTCGAGGCGGGACACGGCGTGCCGGTAGGCGAACACGTGCAGTTGCATATCGATGGCGAACACGTTGCCGCGAAGCTGTTCGACCGGGTGACGCTGCCGGTCGGCTGGTCGGTCGATGGTCCCGCAATCATCGTGGACGCGTCGGGCACGAGCTTTGTCGCCCCCGGCTGGCGCGCGACGATCGACGCGCAGGCGAACCTTATGCTCGACCGCATCGCCCCGCGCGAACGGCAGGTCGCCGCAGGCACCGCGGTCGATCCGGTGCGGCTCGAGCTATTTGCCAATCTGTTCATGAGCATCGCCGAGCAGATGGGGGTCGCATTGCAGCAGACCGCTTGGTCGGTGAACATCAAGGAACGGCTCGACTTCAGTTGTGCGCTGTTCGATGCGACGGGCAATCTGATCGCCAACGCGCCGCATATTCCGGTCCATCTGGGATCGATGGGCGAGAGCATCCGGACGATCATCGCCAACCGCGCAGGGACTATGCGGCTGGGCGACGTCTATGCGCTCAACGATCCGTATCACGGCGGAACGCATCTGCCCGACGTGACCGTTATCATGCCGGTGTTCGCGGACAGCGATACACCAGCGTTCTTCGTCGCCGCGCGTGGGCATCAGGCCGACATCGGGGGGACGACACCGGGATCGATGCCAGCTGACAGCCGCAGGATCGAGCAGGAGGGCGTCCTGATCGACGACTTCCTGCTGGTCGACGGTGGACAGTTGCGCGAAGCCGCGCTGCGTACGTTGCTGGCGTCGGGGGATTGGCCCGTCCGTAATGCGGACCAGAACATCGGCGATATCCGCGCCCAGATCGCGGCTTGCGCGCGGGGTGCCGATGCCTTGGCGGCGGCGGTCGCGGACCACGGGCTTGACGTGGTGCTGGCCTATATGGGCCATGTCCAGGCCAATGCCGAGGAAATGGTCCGCCGCCTTCTGGCCCGGATCGACGGCGGCAGCTTCCGCTACGCAATGGACAATGGGGCCGAGGTCGCGGTGTCGGTGACGATCGACAAGGCAATGCGGCGTGCAGTCGTCGATTTCACGGGTACCAGCCCGCAGCGTGACGACAATTTCAACGCACCCGCGTCGATCGCACGCGCTGCATTGTTGTACGTCGTTCGCGTTCTGGTGGACGAACCGATCCCGCTCAACGACGGATGCCTCGCGCCGTTCGAGATCGTCTTGCCCGAAGGATCGATGCTCAACCCGGCGTGGCCCGCCGCGGTGGTCGCGGGGAATGTCGAGACGAGCCAAGTCGTGACCGACGCGCTGTTCGGTGCCTTTGGCGCCATGGCGGGCGCACAGGGGACGATGAACAACTTCACCTTCGGCGACGGCAGTCGCCAATATTACGAGACGATCGCGGGCGGTTCGGGGGCGGGGAATGGCTTTGCCGGGACGAGCGCCGTGCAGACGCACATGACCAACAGCCGGATGACCGATCCCGAAGTGCTCGAACACCGCTTCCCGGTGCTGGTCGAACGGTTTGCGATCCGGGCGGGATCGGGCGGGGAAGGGGCTTTCTGCGGCGGAGATGGGACGATCCGGCGGCTTCGCTTCCGCGCACCGATGATCGCGACGATCCTGTCCAATCGCCGCGTCGTCGCGCCGTTCGGTCTGGCCGAGGGCGAAGACGGCACGCCGGGCCGCAACAGCGTCGAGCGGAACGACGGCAGCGTCGAGCAGCTACCCTCGGCTGCCACGGTGGAGCTCGCCGCGGGCGATGTCTTCGTCATCGAGACGCCGGGCGGTGGCGGTTACGGCCGAACCGACGGCTAGAACGGTTCGGCCGGGCAGGGCCGGGACCATGATAGTCCCGGCCCGCCGCATCAGAAGCGATACGCGATCGTGCCCTGGACTGTGCGGCGGTTGCCGTACCAGCACCAGGCGTAATCGAGATAGCAGGTCGTCACGTATTTCTTGTCCAAGATGTTCGCCGCATTCACCCCGAGCGAGACGCCCTTGAAGCGGGGCGAGATCGTGCCGAGATCGAAGCGCACCAGCGCATCGACCAGCGTGAACCCCGGCGTGCTCTGGCGCGTCGCAACCGGCGTGAACGATGAGTCAAACAGCGTGCCGGCATAAATGCTGTCGACACGGCGCACCGCGCCGCCGATCGCGAAGCCCTGCCACTTGCCGTCGCGCGGTGCCCATTCGAGATTGGCCGACACGCCGCCACGACCGACGCCGAGGATCCCCGCGCCGATATTGGCCGGGTTGGCGTCGGCGGTCGTGCGCAGCTTCTGGCGACTATAGGCGAGCTTGGCGTTGAAGCCGTACGGCAGCGGCGCGCTCGCCTCGACCTCGACCCCGCTCGTGCGGACGCGGCCGCTCTGCGTCGAAACGTTGGTCAGCGGGTTGGTGGTGATCAGGTTGGTCTGGTCGATCTGGAACCAGGCGCCGGCGACGAGGATCTGCGTGCCGGGTACGGTATATTTCGCACCCGCTTCGAGCTGCTTGCCCTCGGACGGCTTGGCGACGGTGATCACGCCGTTCGGTTGCGTCAGCGTACCGTTGGGCTCGAACGAGGTCGAATAGCTGACATAGGGCGCAAGGCCGAACGGCAGCGTGTAGAGCGCGCCGGCGCGATAGGTGAACTTCTGCGAATCCTGCGATGCAGTGCCGGGGCCGGTGCGGACCGAGGCCCAATCCTGCCGCCCGCTAAGCAACACGCGCAACGCGCCGAGCGAGAGCTGGTCCTGCGCATAGACGCCTGCCTGGTTCGAGCGCGGCTTGTTGTCGTTGAGGCTGAAATAGTCCGGTACCTGCGCGGGGCTCTGCGGCACGACCATCGTGCCATAGACTGGAGCATAGCCGTTGAGCGGGGTCGCCGATCCGAAGGCGTTGATCGAGCGCGCATTGCCGGTCTGGTAATCGACCCCGAACAGCACGTCGTGCTTTACCGCGCCGGTACCGAAGCGGCCATGGACTTGATTGTCGAACACCCATGAATCGCTGCGCTCGCGCGTCGCGTAAGAGGCGCGGTTGTAGAGCGTCGAATTGGGGTTGGCGGCGGGGGCGACCAATGATCCCGAGGCATAGACGATGCCAAGCCGCGAGGTGCCGTGCTGGTAGCGGCCCGAGGCGCGGATGTTCCAGTCGGGATTGATGGCGTGCGTCAGGATATAGGTCGCGGCGACCTGTTCGCGCTTGAAGTAATTGCCGGGCTCGCCGAAATCGGTCGAGGTCGACAGCTGGCCGTTGGGGTTGGGGAGGAGCGTGCCCGACGCCGGGAAGACGCCGTAGCTGCCGTTCTGCGGGTCGTTCGAATAGGCGCCGAGTAGCGTCAGCTTGGTGGCATGATCGAGATTGAACGTAAGCGCGCCCGAGACCGTCTGGCGCTCGCGTGCGCTGAAGGTCTGCTGCGTATGCGCGCCGTTGACGCTGCCGTTGACCCGCCACAGCACCGAATCGCCGACCTTGCCGCCGACATCGCCATCGACGCGGTACAGATCGTATGTGCCGTACGTCGCCGAGGCGGCACCGTAGAACGCCTGGTCGAGCGGCAGCTTGCTCGACAGCGCGACGAGCCCGCCCGGGCCCGACTGACCGTAGAGCACCGAGGCCGGTCCCTTGATCACTTCGATCCGGTCGAGCCGGGAGACGTCGATCTGCGGGGTGAGGTAGCTCGCGCCGCCGATCAGCTTCAATCCGTCGAGGAATTGCGGTGCGTCGAACCCGCGCAGTTTGAACTGGTCGTAGACTTCGGCGCTGGATCCGCGCTGCTCGGTCGTTACGCCCGCCACGAAACGCAGAGCCTGGTTGAGATTGGCAAGCCCGAGGTTGGCGATGTCCGACGAACTAATCACGCTGATCGACTGGGGCGTTTCGGCGATCGGTGTCGATCCCTTGGTTCCGGCCGATACTTCGCTACGCGGACGTTCGCCGGTCACGACGATCGACTGCGCCTCCTGGTCCTCCTCGGTCTCGGCGAACGCCGGCATTGCGTAGGCGATCGAACTCAACATCAGGGCGGAAACGAGCGAACGGTTCATCATGGGTCCTCAGCGACTATGCGGCGGCCTATGGCGCAGATGCGAACGATTATCAATCGCATTAGCACATCATGCGAGGTTTCATTGGGGAATGCGTTGTAGATCAAGCTCCTGCACCCATGTGGGGGGCATGGATGAAGATGATCTAATGCACCTTGGACTCGTCGATGATGACGAGATCATTCTCGATGAGGCTGCGCTGGTACTCGCGCTGCTCGATCACCCCGGCATGGACGGCGAACCCTATATCGACCTCTTCGAGGCAATCGCCGAGGCACTTGAAGAGGCCTCGGCTACCGCATCCGCCGCCGAGCCCGACGCGGAAGAACAGGCCGAACTGCTCGCGCAGGTGATCGGGGGCGCGTTCGAATTCGCTGGTGACCGCGAAACCTATGACGATCCCGCCAACGCGGATGTCGTCCGGGTGGTCGATCGGCGTCGAGGCCTGCCGGTCAGCCTGTCGATCCTGTATGTGGCGGCGGCGCGTCGACTGGGATGGATTGCCAATGCGCTCGATGTTCCCGGACATGTCCTCGTCCTGATCGGTGACGAGACGGTTCCGGTGATGATCGATCCGTTCCGTGGCGGGGAACGTGTGAGCCAGGAGCAACTGCTCGCTCTGTTGAAGACGGGGTTGCCGGAGGGGGAGGGCCAAGGTTCGCCCGTGCGCCACGTCGCCGCAATGCCCAACCGCGCGATCCTGGTCCGCTTGTTGCTCAATCAGGCAACGCGAGCAGAGCGTGGCGGCGACGGGCGTCGCGCGCTGACGTTGTTCGAACGCATGACGATCATTGCGCCCGCTTTCCCGCACGCTTGGTGGGAACTGGCGCGTCTGCAATTGGTGGACGGAGATATTTCGGGTGCTCGCAAGAGTTTGAGCGCGATGCTGGAGATTACGCGAGAACCGGATCTGCGTGCGCGGATCACGGAGGTCATGGGGTCTTTGCCTGCGTCGTGACTTGTCCGCGACGGAAGCGTTCCGCACAAAAAATGGCCGCCGATCGCGCGATCGGCGGCCATTCGTTTGCGGTAGGCTATCCGCTCAGGCGGCGTAGCTGACCTTCGTGGACCGGCGGCGCATCGTCGCACCGACGAAGGCGAAGCCGAGCAGCATCATGCCCCACGTCGTCGGTTCGGGAACCGAAGCAGCGAACTGGTTGTAGATCACCGCGGTCGACGTGGTCTTGTAGGTCAGCGCATCGGTGCTGAGGTTCCAACCCATCGCGTCATATGCCGCGAGGTCGAGGCCGGTGACATAGCCGGTCTGCTCGAAGCAGAAGGTCGGATCCATGATGCCGTTGCCGATCGCGCAACCCGGTGCATCCTTCCAGTGCGATGCCTGCTGGCCGTCGCCATTATAACGGCCGGTCGAGAAGGTGTTGTCGAACAGGGCAGTCTTGCCGCCGTCGATCGAGAAGTATTTCTGACCACCGACCGACAGGTCGAGCACGGTGTCCTGACCGAGGACGAGGTTGGTCGGATCCTTGCTGTAGCGGAACATGTCGAGTGCGCTGTAGATCGACGTGTCGTTGAGGCTGTACCCCAGCGCCCCGGCAGCCGGACCCTTGCCGACGCCATAGACGTCCAGGAAATCTACGCCCGAAACGAACCCGAGTGCGTGGCCGATTTCGTGGATTGCGACGCCGATGAAATCGAACGTGTCGTCGCTGATCCCATCGGTCGGATCGAAATCGAAGTTGAAATTGCTGCTGAACGTTACGTTGCCGTCACGCGCCGTTGGCGAGATCCCCGTATTGCCGCCGATCGCCTTGACGAGCGAGGAGTTGAGATAGAGGTTCTGGCTGCTCGTCGTGGCCCCTGGATTGTAGGCGAGCTTGCTGGTGTCGTCGTTCGTTACCGTGCCAACACCGCCGCTTGCGGGGGTCGTGGTGGTGCCGTTCGTGATGAAGCTTGCGCCGCCTTGTCCGTTCAGCGTTGGCAGCACCGCATTCTGATCGATGAACGAGTTGCTCTTGGTCAGGCCGATCTGCTTTTCCCAGTTCGCCGTCGAATAATCGACGCGCGTGCTGCCGGTCGACCCGATGATGCCCGTTGCGAGCGGCGCGAACGCTACGCCGAGATTGATCACCGCGTCATTGGTGAACATCGAACCCCAGTAGTTTGCCGCGATGTTGAACCCGCGCTCCGCCTGCGAACCCTTGACGCCGCCAAGATCGATCAGATTGATCGTCGTCGCCATCACTGGTGCCGCCATCATCGCGATTGCCGCGGCGCCACAACACATGAAACCCTTGATACGCATAAGCTCCCCTCGTTACCCGACGACGCCGTCAATCGACTCAAACATTTGGTTAACGTCGCGTTAATTAAAGGAATGTTGCGAGGCAGCAATATTGTCAAGTCGCCCAAGATGGTAATTGACGTGGCTGTTGTACGGGGGACACGCACGCGGCATACGGGAAGGGGGGATACCGGGCGGACGCGCTCAGAAGGGGCTCGCACAACCCGATGGCCGTGACCAAAACCACCGCGCTGCCGCACCTGCTGGCGGAATTGAAGAACGCGCTCGCCGCGCGCGACCGGGGCGAAACCCGCCGCGTCGTCACCGCTATGCTCGACCAGCGCGCCCCGCTCGGTCAGCAATGGCGGGCGATTTCCCTGCTGATGCAAGCGAGTGGCGACCTTTCGCTGGCGCTGCGTGCGGTTGATGCGTTCATCGCGTTCAGCCGCAACGATCCGGTCGCGATCTATTCCAAGGTCGTGCTGCTCACGCAGGCCCAACGGATTGAGGAAGCGCACGACCTGCTCGCGCGGTTGCCCAAGACCGTGCCGGATGCGGCAGGCCACGCCTATGTGCTGGGCAACACCGCGATGACGTTGGGACGCGTGGACGACGCGCGTCGGTATCTCTTGGAAGCGCTCGCGCATCGTCCCGGATGGGGACCCGCTTGGTTGACGCTGGCGGCGGCGGTCAACCTGGCGCGCGACCCGGTCGGGGACCAGTTGCTCGCGGAAGCCGACGTCGCGGAACGGCATGCACCGGGCGACCTGGCTCGCTATTGCTATGCACTCGGCAAGCTTCATGCTGACCGTGGGGAATCGGTGGAGGCGTTCGCGGCGTTCGCGCGCGGCGCGGCACTGCTCAAGGCTGAAACGCCCTACGGTCGGAAGGCCGATGAGACCAATGCCGTGGCGGCGAGGGAAGGGTATGATAGTTCCTTCTTCGAGCGGCTGCGTACCCAACAGACCATCGATACGAGCCGCCCGATCTTCGTCACCGGCTTGCCGAGGTCCGGCACGACCTTGGTTGAGCAGATCCTTGCCAGCCATAGCGCCGTGCAGGACGGGGGGGAACTCAACCTGATCCAGCATGTTGCGGTTGCCGCCGGCGGCGTGTCCGGATCTGCGATCGAGCGGCATATCGCGCGCGGCGGCTCGGCAGATGCGCTGGGGGCGCTGTATCTCCATCTGCTGTCGGAACGCTTTGGACCGGAGGGGCGCATCGTCGACAAGACCATCGATGCGAGCCGCTTCATGGGTGTGATCGCGACCGCCTTGCCGGACGCGCCGCTGATCTGGATGCAACGCGCGCCGCTCGACAACGCATGGTCCTGCTTCCGGACGTTTTTCATTCACGGTGTTGGATGGAGCTTCGATCTTGCTGATATTGCCCATCATTTCCAGCTTGAGGACGCGCTCATGGCGTTCTGGAAAAAGACGCTCGGCGATCGTCTGCTTGTCGTGCCGTATGAGGAATTGGTCGAGGCGCCCGCGGTGTGGACCGCGCGCCTGCTGTCGCATTGCGGGCTGGAAGACGAAGTGGCAGCTTATGCCCCGCACCTGAACCCGCGTCGCGTTGCCACTGCAAGCGCGCTGCAGGTCCGCCGCCCCATCAATCGCGACGGCTTGGGCGTCGCCGAGCCTTATCGCCCCTGGTTGCAACCGTTCCTCGATGCTTATGCGGCACCGTAGTGTTGTCGGCTAGTTCATTGATTCCACGACACCGGGTCGACAAGTCGCAGTCTGTGCCGCTAGCACCGGCGCTTGCCGGGAAGGACCGTATATGCTCCGTAAGATGCTACTCGCCACTGCTGCCGCTTCCATTTTGACCGGGCCTGCGCACGCCGCCAACCCGTTCGCCACGCGGAGCGCGCTGCCGTATCAGGCACCGCCGTTCGACCAGATCAAGGATGCCGATTATCAACCGGCGATCGAGCAGGGCATTACGGAGAGCCTCGCGGAAGTCCGCAA